>Ga0080064_1004124_pt1 | contig 19268 bp, 19 predicted proteins | sample Subgrocontami54m_FD_69260 | JGI IMG/M metagenome (GOLD analysis project Ga0080064, IMG submission 69260) | Subsurface groundwater microbial communities from S. Glens Falls, New York, USA - GMW46 contaminated, 5.4 m (SPADES assembly) (version 2) ...
TACAGTCGTGGTTCCTTTCCGCAACCATTGGATTGATAACCCTTTGCGACGAAGAAATTGGGCGACTAGGCCACAATTCACCGACACTCCACACACACACTTGATTGTTACCCGGTTTTGAACCAAGCCTGAGTTTACCGCGCTTGCCCGTTTTTCGCCTAGCCGAGTTCCTGCGAAGATAGCGGCTTTTGCTGGCATTGGCATCTGCTTTGCTTCCTTACACAATTAAAGAAGGAGGCGTTACCATGTTCCACGATCGTGAACACGCCGCTCGGCAATTGGCGGCTGAACTGCGCGGCCGGCGTTTGCGCAATCCGCTCGTCCTGGCCATTCCGCGCGGCGGCGTCGCTTTGGGGGCCATCCTCGCCAAGGAACTCGATGCCAGCCTTGACGTGGTTTTGGCACGTAAACTGCGCGCTCCAGGCAATCCCGAACTTGCCCTCGGCGCCGTGGCGGAAGGCGGGCAGGTTTACTTGAATCGCGAACTGATCGACCGGCGGCAGCGTGCGTATGTGGACCAGGAGATCCAGGTGCAACTGGGCGAAATCGCACGCCGACGCCGGCTGTTTCGCGGCGACCGCCTCGCCGAACCGCTGCAAGGCCGCTCGGTCATCCTCGTGGACGACGGCATCGCCACCGGCTCGACCATGATGGCGGCGCTGCGCGCTGTCCGCGGCCAGGAGCCGCACGAGATCATCGTTGCCGTCCCGGTCGCCGATCCGGAGCGATTGCGGCCGATGAGGAAGTTGTGCGATCACATTATTTGCCTGATCGAAGACCCGCGGTTGCGCGCCGTGGGACAATACTATGAGGATTTCGGCCAGGTGAGCGACGAAGAAGTGGTCGCGCTGTTGCATTCGTTTGCTGATGCCACGGAAGGCAAAATTGCATCGGCAAAGTAGCAATCGTCTGACGTGCCGCCACGCGCTGGCACGATTCTGCGAGCGCTAAACAGCAAGCCTGTAGATTCATATTCTGATCATCACCCATTGCGAAAAAAATCGGGGACCCGCATGCGCCGCTCGATCGCTGCCGTAAGCGCCGTGTTTTGTTGTGTTTTTGCCGCGCATGCCGGCGAAACGCCGAGCCAGCGCATCGCCTTCGGCTCGTGTGCCCATCAGGACAAACCGCAGCCGATCTGGGACGCGGTGCTCGCCGCGAAGCCCGAGGCGTTCTTGCTGATCGGCGACGCCATTTACCATGATGTCATCGTTGACCAGTCGCGCAAGCATGAAACGCTGGCCGTCAAATACGCCCGCCTCAACGCGCACCCAAGCTTCAAGAAACTGCGGCAATCGTGTCCGCTGCTCGGCACCTGGGACGATCACGATTATGGCCTGAACGACGCGGGCGGCGAATATCCCAAGAAGAAGGAATCGCAGGCGGCGTGGCTCGATTTCCTGGGCGTGCCCGCGGATTCCCCACGTCGCAAGCAAGAAGGCGTTTACAACGCCCAGATTTTCGGCCCGCCCGACAAGAGCGTGCAGATCATCCTGCTCGACACCCGCTATTTCCGCGGCCCGCTGAAGAAACGCGCCAAGTTCATTCCCAGTGAAGGGCCGTATGATCCCAATCCCGACACGACCAGCTCGATGCTCGGCGAAACGCAATGGAAGTGGCTGGAGGGCCAATTGAAGAAACCGGCCGCGGTGCGCATTCTCTGTTCCAGCATTCAAGTCATTGCTCAGGACCACCATCACGAGAAATGGTACAACCTGCCGCACGAGCGCGATCGGCTTTACAAGCTGATCCGCGAAACCGGCGCCGCGGGCCTGTTTGTCATCAGCGGGGATCGGCATCTTGCGGAGTTGTCGATGATGGACGCCGGCATCGGTTATCCGCTTTACGATCTCACCAGCAGCGGCCTGACGCAGGCGTTCACCAAATGGCGCAAGCTCGAAACCAATCGCCATCGCGTCATGACCATGAACGTCGGCAACAACTTCGGCGTGATCGCCGTCGATTGGAGCCGGCCCGATCCGGTTATCAGCTTGCAAGTCCGCGACGAGGTAGGCGACATCACGATCCAGGAAAAGTTGCCGCTCAGCGCTTTGCAACCGGGAACGCTCAAAAACAAGGTTGTGGCCGGCGCCGTCAAGATCAACGGCGAGATTTTTACGCTGGACCTCGTCAAGGAGCTACTCAACAAGGAGGTGACGCTCGAGATGGAAGTTCGTGCGACGGGGGCGGCCGGTGGACTGATCTTCCTCAACTCCGCCGTCGACCGCAAGAGTGAAGACAACTTTACGGTGGTGCTCGACAAGAAGGCGCAGGACAAGCTCAAGCAAGACGGCATCGCCAGCCCGCGGCTGCACTATGAACGCAAGGCGATCCGCGTCACCGGCATCCTGTCCACGTTCCGCGACGCCCCGCAGATCATCGTTTCGGACCCGAAGCGTATTCAAATTGAGTCCAAATGATGCGCACCTGGCTTGCGTTTAGCGCGCCCAGCGCACCCGCAATAGCACCATCGAAATGACGCCAGTCGGTGCGTTTCACGCACCCTACTCGACATCATCCGGCCGCTGCAACAGCTCCGGCTTGGCCATGAACTCGCTCAGATCGACGCGGCCTTTCACTTCGCCTTCGAGCAGCTTGATGCGAATTTCCAGCTCGCGCATCTTCACCTTGACCGCTTCGAGCTGGGCCACCGGATCGTCCTTGGGCCGGCTACGCGGCACTTCGGGATAGCCGAGCTGCCGCTGCAGGGCCGCGAACAGATAAAGCGGATCGCGGCCCCGATTCGCCTTGGCGATCTTGCCTTCCTTCTCGCCGAACAGCACGGGCACCGGCACGTCGTAGCCGGGATCGAGCCGGCGCTGGTCCAGGACATACAGCTCCGAGCGCACGTAGACCAGGTCCGCGAAATCGACGACGCCCACCTGCCGGTTCACCATGTCGAAGTAGCCGCGCCAGGCGTCGTCGAAAAACGCATCCTGGCGCATGCAGCGCAGCCCCTCGTCGTAGCCCAAGCGATTGCGGCTCAGCGCCTCAAATTCGTAGACGAACAAGCCCGCCGGCGTCGGCGTCCCGGAGCGGTATTGCGCCTCGCGCTCCAGAATCAAAAGGCCGATCTCGACACTGAACTTTTTCTTCTCGTCTTCGGTGTTGCGAACGACGAACGCCTGGAACGGCGTAAAGTAGTGCGGCAGCTTGACGAAGCCCGACGACAACAGCCCCGTATGTTTCACTTCGGCGCCGATGAACTGCACGGCGATGGGCAAGCGCGTGGTCGACAGAATTTCTTCGGGCAAATGGTCGAGGATCTGCTGCGTCGGCATCCTGGTTTCGAGCCGCTCGCGCATCGTACGGAAGAAGTACGCCTGCTCGATGTATTCCTCGCGATCGAGAACGTTGGTCATACGGTGCATCATATCTATAACCATGGACGGTTGCAGCCGCCGTTCCTGGCCCGGCTTGCCGTTTAGAAGCTGTTTCGAAACGGGGACTGGCCCGTTTGCCTTGGCGGGCCTGTTCCCGTTTTGAAACAGCTTCTTAGCGCTCGGTATGACGCTGCGAGCGCGAAACGGCAAGCCAGTATCTGTTTTCGTGGAAAATGGACGTGGTCGATTCCGGTTTCCTGATCCTCGACAAACCGCTTGGCATGACGTCGCGCGGCGCCGTCGATTGCTGCGCGCAATGGTTTCCGCGGCGCGCACGGCTGGGCCACACCGGCACGCTCGATCCGCTGGCGACGGGCATTCTCGTGATTGCAGTTGGCCTGGGGACACGACTGACCGATTACGTGCAGCGCATGGCGAAAACCTATCGGGCCGGCATTCGCCTCGGCGCCAGGAGCGATACCGACGACGCCGAGGGCACGATCATCGCCCAGGAGGGCGCGGCTCCTCTCGAGCGCGCCGCCGTGGACGAAGCCTTGCAGACATTTGTCGGCGCCATCGCGCAGGTTCCGCCTGCGTACTCCGCCGTCAAGGTCGAGGGCCGCCGTGCCTACGCATTGGCCCGCCGCGGCGCCGAGGTCGAATTGACGCCACGGCAGGTGCGCATCGATGCCATTTCATTGCTTCGTTACGAGTACCCCGATCTCGACGTGGAAGTGCGTTGCGGCAAGGGGACCTACATCCGCGCGCTGGCCCGCGATCTGGGCGAGCGCCTCGGCTGCGGTGCCTATGTGCAGTCGTTGCGGCGCACGCGCGTCGGTCCGTTCGACGAAAGTGCGGCGCTCACGCTCGACGCCGATCGCGAGACCGCCCGACGCGCGCTGCTTGATTTGTCCTGGGCGCTCCGTGATTTACCGCGCGTCGCCATCGCCAGCGCGGAGGCGCAGCGCCTCGCTCGCGGACAGGCCTTGCCCTGGACCGGCATCGAGCCGGCCGGCGAAGTCGCGGTGTGGGATGAACATTCGCAACTGATCGGCGTCGGACGCATCGATGACGAGCGCCGGTTATGTCCGGCCAAGATGTTGTGGCAACCGGACCGACCCTGAGCGTTGGCGACGCCGTCAAGGAGAAAATGGGGACAGGCACCGGCCTGGATTCAATATTGGCGCGCTTAACTGCGGGCTTCGAACACCCACTTCAACAGCGCCTTCTGCGCGTGCATGCGGTTGCCGGCTTGCGGGAAGACGACGCTCGCTGCGCTGTCGATGACGTCGTCGGTCACTTCCTCGCCGCGGTGGGCAGGCAAGCAATGCATGAATTTCGCATGAGCCGGTGCCTTTTTCATGAGCGCTGCGTTGACTTGATAGGGAGCGAAGTCGCGCTGCCGCTGTTTCGTTTCGCTCTCTTGGCCCATGCTCGCCCAGACATCGGTATAGATCACGTCGGCTTGTTTGACCGCCTTGATTGGATCGGTTTCCTCGGTCAGATCGCCGTCCGGGACGAACTCGCAAAAAGTACGCAGGAAGAAATCGTCGAAGCCGTAGCCCTTGGGCGCCGACAAAATGAAGCGGACGCCGAGCTTGCCGCAGCCGATGGCCAGGGAGCGGGCGACGTTGTTGCCGTCGCCGACAAAGACGACCGTCCGGTCCGTCAGTTCACCGAGGGTTTCGCGCAGGGTCAACAGATCGCCCAGCGCCTGGCACGGATGATAGTAGTCCGATAAGCCGTTGATGACCGAACAAGTGGCGTGCTGCGCGAACTTGACGACCGTTTCGTGCTGGAAGGTGCGCAGGACGACGGCATCGACGAATTGGCTGACGGTGCGCGCGACATCCGGCAAGCTTTCGCGCTGGCCCAGGCCGACTTCGTTGTTGCTCAGGAACACGCTGGCGCCGCCCAGATGCACCATGGCCGTCTGGAAGCTGACGCGCGTCCGCAACGACGGTTTTCCGAAGATCAGCCCCAGCACGCGCCGCGGCTTGATCGACATGTCCTTGCCGCGCCGCCGCGCCTTTTTCATGCGCAGTGCGTCCTGCAGCAATTTGGCGAGTTGATCGCCGTCCCAATCAAGCAAGTCGATGAAGTGTCGCGGGCCGGCGACTTCGGTCATGGTTGCGGGCATAGAAGCCACCTAGCATTGGCCGCTAGAATCGTAGGATGCGTGAAACGCACCGTTTCGTTAGCCGGATGCGTTTCACGCACCCTACCACAAGCAGCGTTTACGGTTTGTGTCCTAACAAAACATCATCCAGAATGTCGCAGCCGGCGTGGAGCTGGTCGTCGGCGAGGTTGAGCGCCGGCAACAGGCGAATCACGGTGCCGTGCGTGCAGTTGACCAGCAGTTGTCGCTCGATGCAGCGATCGACGATGGGCGTGCCGTCGCAACTCAACTCGACGCCGATCATGACACCCTTGACGCGAATGTCCTGGATCAACGGGCAGCGCTTTTGAATCGCTTCGAAGCGCTGGCGGAAGATCTTTTCGAGATGCACGGCCCTTGCGAGCAGGCCGTCCTGGGCGATCGTCTCGATGGTGGCGAGCGCGGCCCGGCACGCGATCGGGTTGCCGCCGAACGTCGCCGCGTGGGTGCCGGGGACGAGCTTCTCGGCGAACTGCGGCTTGGCGACGAGACCGCCCGCCGCGACGCCGCCCGCCAGCGCTTTGGCCAGCGTCACTGCGTCCGGCTGGATCGGCCAATTCTGGAAGGCGTACCATGTGCCGGTTCGGCCCATGCCGGTCTGCACTTCGTCGAAGATCAGCATCAACTTGTGCTTGTCCGCGAGTTCACGCAGACCTTCGAGATAGCCCGGCGGCGGCAGGTTAATTCCGCCTTCGCCTTGGATCGGCTCGACCATGATCGCGCACGTCTCGCCGTCGATCAGCTTCGCCGTTGCATCTAGATCGCCGAAGGGGGCATAGCTGAACCCCGCCAGCATCGGCTCCACGCCCTTGTGATACTTCGGCTGCCCAGTGGCGCTAAGCGCTCCCAGCGTGCGGCCATGGAAGCTGTTGAGCATCGTGATGATCTTGTAGCGCCCCGGCTTGCCGTAGAGCCGGGCCATCTTGATCACCGCTTCGTTGGCTTCGGTGCCGCTATTGCAGAAGAAGCACTGGCCGTCGAAACCGAGGCATTCGACCAGGGCCTTCGCAAGGAGCCCCTGCGCTTCCATGTACCAGGTATTGGGCACGTGGATGAGCTGCGCGATCTGCTCCTGCACCGCCCGCACGACGCGCGGCGGACAGTGGCCGAGTAAATCGCAGCCCCAACCAGGGAAGAAATCGAGATAGCGCTTCCCTTCGGCGTCCCAAACATACGACCCCTCGCCGCGCGTCAGACAGACGGGGTAGCGCTTGTAGTTGCCGATGACGTAACGGCGAAATAGCTCGATGGTTTGTTGGCTTGTCATGAACAGTAACTCACAAGCGGCGGCCCGTTTAGCGCACGCGGAAAAATGACAGATGCAACGTCCGTCAAGCGGGTTCGCGCAATTTGATTCATTCCGTTAGCACGATCTCCGTCCCCACGCCGCGATCGGTGTAGATCTCCAACAATAGAGAGTGTTTCAAGCGACCATCGATGATGTGCGTCTTCTTGACGCCGCCCTGGAGACTCTCCAGGCAGGCTTCCACCTTGGGAATCATGCCTTCATCGATGATCTTCTCGTTGATCAACGATTGCACCTGCGCCGCATTGAGACTCGGCATGAGCGATGCAGGATCTTTGCGGTCGCGCAGGATGCCCGGCGTGTCGGTCAGCAGCACCAGTTTCTCGGCGCCGAGCTGGGCGGCGACGGCGGCGGCGGCGGTGTCGGCGTTCACGTTCAGCCATTGACCGGCGGCATCCACCGCCAGCGACGGAATCACCGGGATGACACCGGACGCACAAAAATCACGAATGAGCGCGCTGTCAATCCGCGTCACCTTGCCGACGCGCCCCAGATCGACCGGCTTGCCGTCCGGGCCCGGCAGCGTCAGCTTCTCGCCGAATAAATACTGAATCGAGCCGAGGTGCGGTCCCACCGCCCGGCCGCCGAGTTCGCGTATCTGTTTTTCGATTTCAACGTTGATTTCCTGAAGCAGCACCCGGACGACGATGGCGAGGGTTTCATCGTCCGTGTAGCGCCGGCCGAGAACTTTGCGCGGCTTCAGGCCTGCGGCGGCCATGGCGCGATCGATCGGCTTGCCGCCGCCATGCACCAGCACGGGACGCAAGCCGACGGTCGCCATGAAGACGACATCTTGGAGGGTGGCCCGCAAGGCGTCGGCGTCTTCCATCGCGCTGCCGCCGAGCTTGATGACCGTCAGCTTGCCCTGAAATTGGCGGATGTAGCTGAGGGCCTCGATCAAAGTCTCGGCTTTGCGGATGGCGTCGTCCATGTCAGGCCGCGCGCGTCAGTGAAGGAAAAGATTGATTGTAGACGATGCCGGGGTGTCGTCAATGGATGGATTCGCCGCTTGCGGCTTAGCGAATCCTGTGGGGCACGTTTCCAACGTGCCCCACCAGAAGAAGCCTCAATCCACCCTGCGGCAAACCACTGCGGCGCATTGTCCCAATTCCGTGAACGACACTTTGAGGAAATGGGATTTGCGAATCGGCTGCGACATCGTGGCGACGTGGACGGCGCAAGCGGGATCGGGGTGTTCGCAATTCAGCGTGGCGGGCAATTCGCCATGGCGCAGCGCCAGCAAACTGGCCGCCAACTCGACCGGTCCAGCACCCACGCCCAAGGTGCCGAAGCGACTTTTCGTCGCAAATACGGGTACGGCGTTGGGCCCCAAAGCCTCAGCCAATCCCTGCGCCTCCCACAAATCGTCCGGCACTGTGCTGCAGCCGTGTGCGTTGACGTGATCCAGGTCAGCCGGCGTGATGCCTGCTTGGCGCAAGGCGAGACGAATGGCGTGAGCCAGGCCGTGCTGTCTTCCGGGGCGAACGGGATACGGTGTCCGCCGCCCCGACGGAGCGCCGGTGCGCCAATGCCCCACGCCGCGGTTGGCGCTTTTGTCGAAGGCAGCGCCGAAGCCGGTGAGTTCGGCGTACATGCGTGCGCCGCGCCGGCGGGCATGTTCGTAAGATTCCACGACCAGGATGCCGCCGCCGTCGCCCAGGACCAAACCGTCGCGATCGCGGTCGAAGGGTCGGCAAGCTTTCTCGGGCGCGTCGTTGCGCTGCGACAGCGGGTGCATCAGTTGCTGGCGAATCCAGCTCATGACCGAGGCACGCGTGTCGGCGCCGCCCACGAGCACCACGTCGGCTTGCTGGCGCCGCAAATAGCGCCACGCTTCGCCCAGCGCCAAGAGGCCGGCCAGGTCGGTCTGCGTGATGGTGTTGCTCGGCCCCTGGGCGTTGTTCAGCACCGACACATGACAGCCGACCATGTTCGGGATGTAGCTGAGCATCCACATGGGCGGCACCAGCGACATGCCCTCCTGCCCCCAGCGCCCCAAATCGACGCGTCCGAGCGCCACCGTGCTGCAACGCCCGCCGCGCGCGAATTCCAGCGGCTCGTTGGGAATCACGCCCGCCCCCAGCACCGAACCCACACGCGTCGGATCGAGCTGACCGAGGGTCAAACCCGCGTCGGCCAGCGCCAGGCGCGACGCCGCCACCGCAATCTGAAACGGCCGCGACATCACCGCCAGACGCTTGCGGTCCTTCTTGTCGAGAAAGTTCTTGGCGTCGAACCCTTCCAGTAGCGCTCCGAAATGGGCCGAGAAGGAATTGGCATGAGCCGTGGTCATCGTCTTCACGCCGCTGCGGCCGGTGCGTAGAGCTTCCCAGAACGACGCCGCGCTGGAGCCCAGCGGTGTCACGACGCCGATGCCGGTGATGACCGCACGGGTGGGGACGGGATCGAAACGCCTCATAAAGCCGAATCACGCCAAGAAGTCGTAGGGCGGGTGGAGTTTTGGAACCCACCCTTCACGGGCCCGAAAAGGGGACAGGACCTTTTGCATTCAGAGGTCCTGTCCCCTTTTCGGGCAATTATCCTGTCCGTGGGTCAGAACTGGCTTGCGGCGCGAATCCTTGCGGAGGGGACGAGCCTTCTTTTTAGACGAATTCCCCGCGAAAGCAAGGCAGCGTAACGCTTTGCAGTGCGGTGGCATGACACCGCTTTGGATGCAGGACGCGACGCTCAATCCAAAGCGGCGTCATGCCACCGCACTCCAAACAGCGTTAGGTTGAGAATGCCCCTTTCTTCGGCAGCCGGCATGCGTTAAATGTACGGAGACCATACTCGCATGCTCGGGGAGGCCGCCGTGGAACTTCTGGAAATGAAATGGCCCGACGTGGCCGCTCTGTCCAAGGACACGCCCATCGTCATTCCCATCGCCGCGCTGGAGCAGCATGGCCGGCACATGCCCGTGTTCACCGACAGCTTGCTCCTGGGCGAAGTGGTGCGCCGCATCAAGGAGCCGCTCAAGGACCGCGTGCTGTTCGCGCCGCTTTATTGGCTCGGCAACTCGCATCACCATATCGACTTCCCCGGCACCATGTCCGCCTCGCCGCGCGTTTACATGGACAGCCTCATCGACATGGCCGAGAACTTCATCATGCACGGTTTTCGGCGCATCGTGTTCATCAATGGCCACGGTGGCAATATCACGCCGTCGCAGCAAGCACTGTTTGAGCTACGCCAGAAATTCCGCCGCCGCAGCGATCTCTTACTTCTCTCCGCAACTTACTGGACCTCCGGCGGCAGTCCCCCCCCCCCGCCCCCCCTTGTGAAGGGGGGGATGGAGGGGTCGGAGTTTGTGCAAACGCAAATGGGCCACGCCTGCGAATGGGAAACGTCGATGATGCTGCGCATTCGCCCGGAGCTCGTCGGCGATTACAAAGCCGCGCTGGATGTCCCCTGGGGCAAAGCCTTCGCCCCGGCCCACCGCGCCTGGGTCACGAAAGACCGCACCGAACCCGGCCACATCGGCTTCCCGCGCCACGCCTCGGCCGAGAAGGGCGAAACGCTGTTCCGCGTCTTCAGCGCCGCCGTCATTGAGCTGCTCAATCGCGTCATCGCCTGGAACGGCAAGGATTGGGATGCATGAACGAACCCCGTCCGCCGTCGTGGAAGTGGACTGTGTGCAGCCTGCTGCTCTTGGCGACCATGCTCAACTACATGGATCGTCAGACGCTGGCACAGGTGGCGACCACGATTTGCGCCGAGTACAGCCTCACCAATGAGCAATACGGCAACTTGGAGATGGGCTTTGGTCTCGCGTTCGCAGCCGGGGCGCTGTTTTTCGGCTTTCTGGTCGATCGCGTCAGTGCCCGGTGGCTGTACCCATTCGTCCTCATCGGCTGGTCACTCGCGGGCATTGCCACGGCATACGCAGTCGAAATCGGTAGTTGGGTGCTGACATGGCTTCCAGCGCCCGACGCTGCCGACTTGTCGCTAAACGTGGCCCACTACGAAAGCCGCGCCGCCTATTCTGGTTTTCTGACCTGTCGCGTTGTCCTCGGCTTCTTTGAGGCCGGCCATTGGCCCTGCGCTCTGGTGACCACGCAGACCATCCTCAACCGGCAGGATCGTTCCTTCGGCAACAGCATCCTGCAAAGCGGCGCGGCTATCGGCGCCATCATCACGCCCTGGATCGTGCTCGCCTTCCTGCGCGATGTGCCCGGCAGTTGGCGCTGGCCGTTCGTGACCATCGGCTGTTTAGGCGCCCTTTGGGTCATTCCCTGGCTTACCATGGTGCGCGGCAACGACCTCGTTCGCACCCAACAGGCCGAAGCGGCGGTGTCGGCGCATCCCTCCGATGCTCCGCCCGTCTCTGTCTGGCGTCCCTTCGCCGCGCTTGTTATTGGCGTCTTGATGATCAACATCACCTGGCAGTATTTCCGGGCCTGGCTGCCGAAATTCCTGCAAGAACAGCACGGCTACTCGTTGACCGAAGTCGGCGTATTCACGTCGGCATATTACATTTCCGCCGATGTCGGCTGTATTTCAGTCGGCGTGATCGTGAAGTGGCTGGCCGGTCGCGGCTGGCGCGTGCACAGCGCCCGCATGACGACTTTTGCCGTTTGTACGCTCTTGACCATGTTAAGCGTCCTTGTCGCAGTTTTGCCGAGCGGGCCGTTGCTCCTGGGCCTACTATTGGTGATTGGTGCCGGGGCGCTTGGTTTGTTTCCCAACTATTACTCGTTCACGCAAGAACTGTCGAAGACGCACCAGGGCAAAATCACGGGCATGCTCGGCGCCGTCGCCTGGGTCGGCTCGGCGTTGCTGCAACCGCTGGCCGGACGCAGCATCGATGAAACCAAATCGTACGCCACCGGCATCGTCGTCGCCGGCCTGGCGCCGCTGATTGCGGTGTTAGCCCTGTGGCTGTTGTGGGAGAAGCCGGCGGCTAATTCACAACCGAGCGGATAGGTGCCATGTTTGATCGAACACTACCTGTAGCGAGGTCGATTCGTCTGCGTATCGTTTATGTCTTGGGAATGGCGCTCGTTTGCGTCTTGTTTCCTAGCGCAAACGCGCGAGCTGACGACAAGCCCAAGCCTTTCGTCGAGCCGCCGAGTACCGTCTCCCCCGAAGCGGCGGCCTACCTGAAATCGCTGCCCGGCCCGAGCGCTCGGCCCATTGCCCCGGCGCCCGACGATCTCGCCGGCTGGAAGCGACTGCAAGAAAAACGCGAAGCCGAAGCGGAGCCGCGCGTCGCAGCGTTCGTGAAGCGCTACCAGCCAACGATCACCGAGCGCAAGATCGGCGGCGTGCCGGTGCTCGACATCAAGCCGCGCGGCTGGAAAGACAACGGCAAGGCTCTCGTGTACGCGCACGGCGGCGCCTACACGACGTTTTCCGCCCGCTCAACGTTGCCCAGCGCCCTGGTCGCCGCCGCTGCGACCGGGCTGCGCGTCATCTCCATCGATTACGCGCTCGCCCCGGCTGCCAAATGGCCAAGAATCACCGATGAAGTCCTTGTCGTGTTCAGGGGATTGGAAGCCGAAGGCCTGCCCGCGAAGATGCTCGCCTTCTACGGCGACTCGGCCGGCGGCGGCCTGGTCGCGGGTGCAACCTTGAAGATGCGTGACAAGGGTCTGACCATGCCGGCCGCGCTCGTCTTGTGGTCCCCCTGGTCCGACATCGGCGAGCACGGCGACACCTTCGCCACGCTCAAACATGCCGAGCCCACCTACACCTACGAGAAGCACCTCAAAAACGCCGCCGCCGCGTACGCCGACCCGAATGAGCACAAGCATCCCTACGTCTCGCCGGTCTACGGCGACTACGCGAAGGGCTTTCCCCCGACGTTGATCCAGGGCGGCACGCGTGAGATTTTCCTGAGCAACTTTGTCCGCCACTACCGCGCCCTCGACACCGCCGGCCAACACGCCGTGCTCGATTTGTACGAAGGCATGCCGCACGTGTTCCAATCGCGGCTCGCGGATGCGCCGGAAGGCAAGGCGGCCCTGGCGAAGATGAAGGGGTTTCTGGAACGGCACTTGGGGCGGTAGGAATTCTTGTGGATCGTGAGACAGGTGGGGCGTTCGTTATAAAGGTTGGTCAGGGTGCGTTTTTGCAGGTTCTTGGCGCTGGCGGCGTCCTTGGGGACCAGGCGCGGGTAGCGGACGGCGCCGTTGCCGCGCTCGACGGGGTTGTGGACGTACCGGGACCAGGGGCCGGTGGTGGAGTCGGGAATTCCAAGCACTTTTCATGGCGATTCATTGCGCTTGCCGGCCCCCTGGCATGTCGCATAATGTGCTCGTTGAAGGCCAATTGCTCGCCATCGCGTGTTACAATGGAACTACGGTTCTTGCTCGACCCCGAAACCGACCAGCCGCACATCTTCGAACATGGCGTCACGGAGGAAGAAGTGCGGCAGGTGCTGTCCAGACCGGGCGAAGATCGTGCAGGCATGGAAGGCAGCCGTGTCGCCATCGGGCAAACAGCCGCCGGCCGTTACCTGAAAGTGATCTACAGCCGGGACCGTGTCGGCGCCGGCGTTTTTGTCATCACCGCCTACGATTTGACCGGCAAGCCGTTAAAAGCCTATCGCCGCCGCCAGCGAGGGAAATGAACATGAAAAACCAAACCAAGAAGACCAACGGCCGCAAAGCCAGCCGGCAGAAGTTGCCGCCCGGTTGGGATGAAACGCGGGTCCGCAAAGTGCTCGCGCACTACGAGAATCAAACGGAAGACGAGGCCGTCGCCGAAGACGAAGCGGCCTACCAAGCACGCAAGCAAACGGTCATGATCGTCCCGACCGAACTGGTGCCGGCCATTCGACAGTTGATTGCCCAGCGGCCCGGGGCGTGAGAATCTACGCCTGCGGCGGTTCTTGGTTTACGCGAGTAGAGTCGAGCCAGGTGGGGCGTTCGTTGTAGAGGTTGGTCAGGGTGCGTTTTTTTTGCAGGTTCTTGGCGCTGGCGACGTCTTTGGGGACCAGGCGCGGGTAGCGCACCGTGCCGATGCCGCGGGCGTTGGGGTTGTGGACGTAGCGGGACCAGGGGCCGGTGGTGGAGCGGGGGAATTCCAGGACCTCTTGCCGGGTCCGCTCCGACAGGTTGAGCCTGCTCCGGCGGAGCCCTTCGAGTTCATCCGCGGCTGAGTGATTTGTGATTCCTGTCCCTTGCCGGGTACATTTCGGAGATGTATACAAAAAGTCAGATTGCAGCCACTTTATCCTTGTATCGATTCCAAAATGGAATAGAATATCGCAATGGTCACGGAAGACCTAGTGCTGTGTCAAACCTAAAACTTCGGGTTGAAGGCTGCGAAATCCCAGCAAAACACCACGGTTTGCTGACGGCGTCGACCCTAAGATTAAGGTTTGACAAAGCACTAGACTGATTCCAAGTCGGTCTTGACGTCGAATCCTGTTCATCCAGAACTGGTTTACTGGTCGCGAATATGGCTGTTTTTCCAGTGTTTTCGTTGGGTGTACCAATTTTGGGATGAACAACGGAAGGGTGTCCAGGCCAACTTGGAATCAGCCTACGGAAGACCTGGACATTTTATTCCAAAAAGGTATGATGCCCATGTGGACAATCGCCAAGACGGACGAATATGAAAGAAGGCACAAACGGTTCGAGAAAAAACGCCCGCGAGAATTGGCGGCGGTTCTCGATAACCTTGACACCTTCTTCACGGCGCTCAAGGCGGGCGCCAAACCGCAGCAGATTCACATGGGTTGCATTCACGCCGAACCGCACGGCGTGCTCGCCCTTGACCAGAAAGGCGGCGGCAAAAACCTCGCTCAAACGCGGCTGTACCTCTTCCTGGATCCGGACGCCGAAGTGGTTCATGTCATCACCGTTGGCGGCAAGGACACGCAGCCCGAGGACATCAAGCTGTGCACTGAGTTTGTCGAACAGCTCCGGAAAAAGACAACTCACACACCCGAACCAAGAAAAGAGCCTGATACGTCATGAGCAAAGAAAAACAATACAAGAACGTTTCGGAGATGGTTCACGCCGTCGCCGGAAATGCCGCGTTTGCCGACGCCCTCGACAAACAGATTGCCGAGCGGCAAATCATCAAGCTGCTGATCTCGCTCCGCGCCCTGGCCGACAAATCGCAGGGAGACGTGGCCAAGACCATGGCTTGCAGCCAGAGCCGCATCTCGAAGTTGGAAAGCGCCAAAGACGGCGATCTGCGCCTCGAAGACTTCCACGCCTACCTGACCGCGCTCGGCTACGACATGAAGATCGTGATCGCCAAGCGCGAACAAACGGCCTTCGATGAAGTGAAATACCACGCCCTCTCGATCAAGCGGCTGCTGGACCACTTCGCGCAACTTGCCGGCGACGATGAAACCATGGCCCACGGCGTGCTGAAAGCCATCGGCGAGACCTGGTACAATGTGGCGAAGATGCTGGAGGATTCGGCGCGCAAGCTGAAGGTTCGGCCGAAGCCGGCGGGGGCGGCGATTGCGGTGGAGATGCAGGAGATGGCGGCAGGAACGGCGAGCACGCTGTGCCCGTAACCGCCGGCCAGCCGTAGGCGGCTGCGACGGCGGCGTTCAGCTTTTTGTGGACCAGGGCGAGGCAGGTGGGGCGTTCGTTGTAGAGGTTGGTCAGGGTGCGTTTTTGCAGGGTCTTGGCGCTGGCGGCGTCTTTGGGGACCAGGCGCCGGTAACGGACGGTGCCGATGCCGCGGGCGTCGGGGTTTTGGACGTAGCGGGACCAGGGGTCGCCCGAAAGGCTGGGGATGATAAGTGATTCGTTTCGCGTCCATTCCGACGGGTTGACCGAATCCACTAAACCATTTGCAATGAAAAGCGTGCCTTGACCTCAGCCAGTCGCGCTAGTCGATCTTCCCTTCTTACCATCTTCATTCGTAACCGGTTTGGCATCTCATCGTAGGTAACTCCGTCAATCGCTCTTCCGGTCTCACACTTTCGAATGCCGCCCCATTGTTTGAAGAAGAAAGGGATGTTCGCTCGTTTGCACTGCGCTTGAATGTCCAGGACCCATGTTTTTTCAAGGGGCCGCGCGCCGCAGCCGCTTTCGCCGCCGACAATTACCCATCCGATCCCGTCAAGAGTCAGTTCGCCTAGACATTCGAGCAGCGGTTCGATGGACAAGAATCGCACGGCACCCGGTGCTTTCCGAAGGTGCTCGATGCGTGGCAGACCGTGTTTGCGATTTTCGACGCTGACGCCCCACCAAATATGTGGAAGCCGCGACGCTGCGCGCAATTTGGACTGAAGCAAATCACACATTCGCCCGGAACGCTTCGTCAAGACCTGGTAGGTGTGCCAATTCGCGAGTTCCATGACTCGCACAACCTGCAGGATGTACTCGTCCGGCACTTCTTCGTGGAATAGGTCGCTCATCGAATTGACAAAAACCGTCTTCGGCGATGACCAATTGAGTGGATCCAGCAGTTTCTGCGGGACCAACCGCAGATCGAATCCTTGTTCATACGGGTGCCCCGGCACTCCACGAAAACGCTCCGCAAAGGTCTCTGCGTAGCAATGAGCACATCCGGGGCTAATCTTGGTGCAACCCCGCACCGGATTCCAAGTGGCGTCCGTCCATTCGATGGAAGATGTCGCGCTCACGGGTTCTTTCCTTTCTTCGGGGGAAAGGTCACCTTCACGCTGTCCGCGAAAGTCCCTTTTCTGCGGGCGGTCTGCGCCGGGTCAGCCTTGACCAAGCCCTCGGCCTCCATCTCCGACAAAACACTCTTGTAGTTTTTCTTGATAAACCGGCGACCGAGATTGTGCAGCTCAAAAACCTGTTGCATCGTCAGCGTTCGTCCTGCAAACTCGTCAAGCAGAATCGTCTTGAGATCGTCCAGTGGCCGCGACAATTCAAACAGCATCGGCATACGTTTGTCGGCCGGATTGTACTCGAAACTCGGAACTCCTTGATCGGCCGTGGTACTTTCCTTGGCCATGATGCCCTTCATGATCCCGTAGCCCCGCGGGTGCTTGCTGACAAAAATCAAATGGTGGGATGTGCGCGTCCCTCGTTCATTACGAAATCGGAACGGCAACACGTATTGTCCACCCATTCCCTTGAGCGCCTGCGCCAGTTCTTCGACGATGAAGAGTTCGCGATCCACGGGATCGACCTTCATTTCCAAACGGGCACGCAGTCTATCCGCTCGCTCCTTGCCAAACAAGACGTCCATATGCTCGGAGACGTATTCATTGCCCAAGCCCATACTGATTCGGTTGTAGTTGAAAAAGAAAATACAATCACAGCCCCAGTTCTTCAGCACCGCATTCACGAGGCCGAGCGAAAGGCCTTTGTACCCGAAGGGATCGACAAAAAACAACGTGGGGACAAGGCGGCCTTCTCCCAATTCCTTGACATCTTCGGGGCCAACCTCGCCCGTAAATACCTCTGGTTGGTACTTCATCGTTTCAACGCCAGGAAGTTCTTTCAATGCTTGCTGCAGAGAACTTGTAACGGCAGGATCCCTGTCGTTGAAGATCGCAACAAGCCGAGCGCACATGTCTGGATCGGCGATTGCCTTCTCAACGATCTTGACGGGCGTCGACTTCGTGCCATCCCGATAGCGTCCCGGACCTGCGAAGAGATCGATATACGCGATGCGTCCCTCCGAGCGATGGGGATTTCGTTTCTGCACACTGATGATCACCTTGGCCCATGCCCAAAAATACTTGGAGACGATTTCCGCTTTGACCTGCGACTGTTCCGTTTGCTCGTCAAAGAATTTCTCAGCCATCGGACCGCCTCCAACGAAGGTATATGTACATAAATACACTAATCTCCGAAGGATTACAAGGACTCCCGTGCGGATTACTTCTGGGCAATAGCCAAATTCAGCTTTAACAGCCGCGACAGAATCTCCTCCTCCGCCAACTCCGCCGGCCAGTCGTAGGCGGCGGCGACGGCGGTGTCCAGCTTTTTGTGGGCAAGCGCGAGCCAGGTGGGGCGTTCGTTGTAGAGATTGGTCAGGGTGCGTTTTTGCAGGGTCTTGGCGCTGGCGGCGTCTTTGGGGATCAGGCGCGGGTAGCGCACGGTGCCGATGCCGCGCGCGTCGGGGATGTGGACGTAGCGGGACCAGGGGCCGGTGGTGGAGCCGGGGAATTCCAGGACCTCTTGCCGGGTCCATTCCGGCGGGTTGAGCCAGTTGGTGCGGAGCGTGTCGAGTTCCTTCGCCGCGGCGGCGATGGCGGCTTGTTGGTCGGGCGTCGCGTTCGGGAAGGGGAAGGTTTCGAAGCAGGTTGTCGGCGTGTAGCGGAAGCCGCTTTCGATTTCGCGAAGTTGCGTTCCTTGATTAATCGCCCAAACCTCGTGTACTCTGGAATGGAGCACGCCGAAGAACCAGTATTCCGCGTTCGCAAAAACGATCAGTTGATGGTCGGGCAGTGTTGGCACTTCGAGGTAAGCGAAGATGCGATGTTTTGAGGTCGTGGTCGTCACGATGAACTTGTCCAGCTTTTCGACGGCGCTACGCATGTTCGGCCGCATTCTTTGAGGCCGCCACCAGTTCGTTTTCAACCATTTATCTCGGTTGACATCGCGAGCTGGCTTCACCCGTTGCACAACGATTTGGTGGGGCTTCTCGTAAAGACACGCCTGTTCGAGAGTCAAACCAGCATTGTCAATGATCCAACGCCGGACCCTGCTTGTGAGCGTGTCCTTGCTGTTTTGCACCGGCCGAATCACGTCGCTGTTCGGAAGCCCATGAGGATTGCCGGAGGAATTCAGAAGGGCAAGGGCTTCTGCCTCGTCAATGTCAAAGCTCCCTCCCTTGCAGCTTCCCAAGAAGGACTTGTCCTGATTCTCTTCCAGCACTTTCGCCGACGTTGTTTCAGACCCCGTCGTGAGATTATCGTTGATTCGGTCAACCGCTTTGCCATCGAGGGATTTCGGCAGACCGGCTTCGTTGCCGTCGTCGAACCCAACCATGCTCACGTGGACCGTGGCACCGTCTAAAATCCAATCGCGGTCACTCATTGCCCAGAAAATGTCTCCTGATTTCTTGATCCTTTCGAGCGCTGTCCGATTTCCTCCGCCCCTGATGCCCTGCGTTGCAAGCAGTCCGGCCCTTTTGCAGTTCCCCAATTCAATCTGATGCCGAGCCTTTTCAAACCAGTAGCAACATAGGTCCGACTGTCCCGGCAATCGGTCGTCGAAGAGCTTCCGCACTTTTTCCACGTATTCGTCGCCGAGTTCGCCGCGCATCTTCTTGTCGCCCAAAAACGGCGGATTCCCCACGATGAACTCCGCCGCCGGCCAGTCCGGTTCCTTCGGGTTGGCCGGGTCGCTCAGGTCGAGGATCGCGTCCATGTTCTGGATGTTCTCGAACGGCTCCAGGACCGGGTCGCTGGGGGCGATGAAGCCGTTTTGCTGCATCCATTGCAGGTAGCCGATCCAGATGACCACCTGGGCCAGCTCCTGGGCGAACGGGTTGATTTCGATGCCGAGGAGCTGCGTGGGGCGGACGTGGGGGAGCAGGCTGATGTTGTAGGTGGAGGCGAAGGCGATCACCTGTTTTTCCAGGT
>Ga0080064_1004125_pt1 | contig 19261 bp, 24 predicted proteins | sample Subgrocontami54m_FD_69260 | JGI IMG/M metagenome (GOLD analysis project Ga0080064, IMG submission 69260) | Subsurface groundwater microbial communities from S. Glens Falls, New York, USA - GMW46 contaminated, 5.4 m (SPADES assembly) (version 2) ...
CAGCCCCCGGGCCCCGGCCCTGGCCGATGCGCTTCCCGATGCCGATGCGGTGGTGCATCTGGCCGCCATCTCGCGCGATCAGGATTGCCGGCGCGATCCCGCGACAGCCTTCGCCGTGAATGTCGGCGGAACCTTGAACCTGATGGAAGTGGCGCGCCGGCGCCGCATTTCTCAATTCGTCTTTGCCTCCAGCGAGTGGGTCTACGGGTCGGTCGGCAACGGGGAGCGGCAGACCGAGCAGACTCCGATCGACGCGGGGCGCATTGATTCCGAGTATGCGCTGACGAAAATTGCCGGTGAGCGCCTGCTGGCCATGGCCGGTGCTTTTGCGGCGTCCACGGTGTTGCGCTTCGGCATTGTCTACGGACCGCGTCCGGCCAACTGGTCAGCCGTGGAGTCTCTGTTCCACGCCGTCGAGCGCGGAGCCGCAGTGGAGGTCAAGGGATCGCTGGCCACGGCGCGCCGGTTTATTCACGTCGACGATATTGCCGCCGGCATCATCGCCTCGCTCGGCGGGCGCAACGGTTTTGAAATATTCAATCTGTGCGGCAATGAGTTGGTCACCCTGGGCGAGGTCATCGAAACCAGTGCGCGGTTGCTGGAACGGAACCCGGTGGTGGTGGAGGGCGACCCGCATGCGGTCAGCATCCGGAATCCGGATAACTCCAAGGCGCGCGCCCAACTCCAATGGACTCCCCGCATTGATCTGGCCGAGGGGCTGGCAAGCCTGCGCGAGGCAGCGGTATGTCTGCCCTAGAACGAATGGCCATCCAGCAAGAGGCTGCTCTGGCGCAGCGCGTCTTGCAGCTCCGCCAGTGGCAGCAGATATTGAATGAGGAGCTCAAGAGCGGAGCCTTTGCTGTGCCCGTGCATCTGGCCATGGGTTATGAAGCATTGGCCGTGGCTGTGGATGAGGCGATGGGGCCAGGCGATCAGATGGTGTTGACGCATCGCAACATCGCCTATCATCTGGCGCGCGGCGGATCGATCGAGCCGGTATTGGCCGAGTATCGCGGCTCGGAGCAGGGGCTGGCCGCAGGCCGGCTGGGATCGATGAATCTGACCCAGCCCGCGCGCGGCATTGTCTATACCTCGAGCATTCTCGGCAACAACCTCCCGGTGGCATGCGGCCTTGCCTTGGCCCACCAGACATACAATCGCAGCGACGTGGTTTGGGTTGTGCTCGGCGACGGATCGATGGAAGAGGGAGCCTTTTACGAATCCCTGCTGTTTGCCGCCTCGCACCAACTTGCCGTTGTGTTCCTCATTGAGAACAACGATCATTCGCTGGCCTCCACCATCGCCCAGCGGCGCTGCCGCATCGATGGGGCCTCCTTGTGCGGCGCCGCCGGCGTGCCCTTTGCCTCCTTGAGCGGCAACGATGCCGCGTTGTACCGGGAACGGTTGCGCCAGGTGCGCAGGCGTTGCCAGTCCGGCGGGCCGGCCTGCGTCGAGGTGGCCCTTACCATGTTCAACCAGCATGCCGGTCCCACACCGGGCTGGCCCTCAGACCCTAAGCGCATCTCCATTGAGGATGGCTTGTTGCTGGAGCCCCACAGCCGGGATCCGGTCTATCTTGCTTTGGCCTGTCTGGAACAGGCCGGGGAGAAGATCCTTGCCTGAACCATTCTTGCACCCGGCTCCGGTCAACTACATCAGCGCGATCAACCGGATCCTGATTGAGACCGCCCTTCTCCATCCGGACCTTGTGCAGATGGGAGAGAACATCAACAAGGGCAGTTGCATTGGCGGCATGACCCGTAATTTGCCGGGCCGCGTGTTGAACATCGGCAACTGCGAAAACACACATTGCGGCGTGGGTTTCGGCATGATGCTGAATGGAGCCAGTCTCGCACTCTACGTCAAGCAGCTCGATTTTCTGCTGCTTGGCCTGGACCAGATTGTCAACACCTACAATCTGATCCGGTGCCAGGGGCAAAGCCAGGCGCTGGGCAGTTTCACCATCGTGGTGATTGTGTGCGATCAGGGAATGCAGGGTCCGCAGTCCAGCTGCAACACGCTGGCCGACCTCTGCTCGCTGGCCCGCGTGGACGGCTATACGTTGACCAATCTGGCCGAGGCGCGCCACCTGCTCGGCCAGTATCTGGTCCGTCCCGGGTTCCGGATCATCGCGCTGAGCCAGCGTCTGTTCCACAGTCCCGTTCTGGATCCGGAGATCCTCTACACCAGCCCCAATGGCGGAATGATTCAATATAGCGACGGACCGGATCTCGCCATTGTTTGTTTCAATTTCAGCCTGCCGCAAGGCCTCCGGCTGGCCGCCGAATGCGGACGGGCCCGCCTGTCCACCCGCTTGTTCAGCGCGCACCCTGTTTTACCCCACGCCTGGGACATGGCCGTGGAGGCGGCGCGGAGCACCGGCCGGCTGGTGGCCATCGATGATGGCAAGGGCGTCAACTCAATTGCCTACTTGCTGGCAGAGGAGGTGCGCCGGCGCGCGCCCCATTGCCAGGTGACGGTCCTGACGCGCCCGGAAGTGAGTTGGACTGTAGGTGCGGATAGATTCGAGATCGACTATCAGGCGTTGGTCGAGGCCGTGCGGGTATGAACGCGATGCTTATGTTTAAAGGAGATGAGTAGCCATGGTGATTGTTCAGGTTTCAGACAAAATCCAGCCCGCGCTGACCGCCGCGGAAATGTTGCAGGCAGGGTTGGAGTGCCACCGGCACGGCCAGTTGGCGGAGGCCGGCCAATACTACCGGCGTGTGCTGGAAAACGATGGCGGGCATTCCGACGCGCTCCACCTGCTGGGCCTGGTGGCCAGCGAGCAGGGCGACCATCCGGAGGCCGTACGCCTGATTCGCGGCGCAATCGCCAATTGCCCCGGCACGGCTGTCTATCAAGCCAATCTTGGCCTGGCTCTGAGCCGGAACGGGCAACTGGAAGAGGCAATTGATGCGTACGGGCGCGCCGTCACATTGGAACCAACCCATGCCGTCACGTTGGCCAAGCTGGGCCGGGTTCTGGCCGCTGCGGGAAGAACGGCCGAGGCCCGGGAAAAGATCTCGCGCGCTATGGCCTTGGATCCATCCAACCCGGATACACACAATGCGTTGGGCGCGGTGGAGGCGCAAACGGGTGATTGGGACACGGCCCGGCGCTGCTTTGAGGAGGCGCTGCGGCTCGATCCTGGTTATGAGGAGGCTCACACCAATCTGCTCAATGCTCTCAACCTGGCCGGGGAGTCTCACTTCGCCGGACAACGCTGGAGCGAAGCCGAACAGGCCTACCGCAGCGCCATGGTACTGGAACCGCTGCTAGCCCGGCACCGTTACAATCTCGCCGTTTGCCTGACGGCTCAGAGAAAGATACCGGACGCTTTGCGCTGCTATGAACAGTCCTTGCTGCTGGCGCCGGACAACGCACAGGCTTTTAACAATGTCGGGTTACTGCACCAGGCAAGCGGCGAACCAGCCCCGGCGCTGGCCTGCTACGGCAGAGCTTTGGAGTTGATGCCGGACTATCCGGATGCGCGCTACAACATGGCGGTTCTGTTGGCGGAGTTGGAGCGCTATCCGGAGGCTCGCGCAGCATACGCGGAGGTGCTGCGGCTGGATCCGGGCCACGCCGACTCACACAACAATCTCGGCGGTTTGTGCCTGGCCGAAAACAGGCCAGAGGCCTCTCTGGCTCACTACCGCCAGGCCTTGCGTCATAACAGCCAACACGAGGAAGCCCGCTGGAATATGGCCCTGGCGCAACTGTCGTTGGGGGACTGGGACTCGGGTTGGAAAGGCTACGAGGAACGGCTGCGGCAGAAAAACTTCCCGGCGCGCGAGTTCACCCAGCCGCGCTGGACCGGTGAAAATAGATCAGGCGAAACAATTCTGGTCTGGGCCGAGCAGGGGCTCGGCGATACGATCCAGTTTGCCCGTTATCTTCCCTTGCTCCAGGCGCGCGGATTGGATGTCGTGTTTGAATGTCCGCCGCGGCTGGCGCCGCTCCTGCGGCGCCTGGAAGGATCCGGCGCGGTGATCGCCAAGGGGGAGCCGGCCGCCGGCTTTGCCTGCCACACTCCGTTGCTCAGCCTTCCCGGCCTGCTTGAGACCACGCTGGACAACATTCCACCGCCGGCCGGCCCCTGGCATTTGCCTGCCGCCAAACAGGAGAAGTGGCGCCGCGAGTTGGAAGGATACAAGGGGAAAAAAGTTGGCCTATGCTGGGCGGGAAGTATCGAGAATCACAATGGGCGTAAGCGCTCCGCTCCCCTGTCCGCTTTGCTCCCGGCATTGAAGGTGGAGGGGCTCCACTGGTTCAGCCTGCAACGCGGGCCTCAATCCGCCGAACTCGCCTCTGGCATGGAGATTGTGAATCTGGAACGGGACGAGAACGATATTCTGGACACGGCGGCCATCGTTTCTCAGCTCGATCTTGTGGTCTCGGTGGACACAATGACCGCCCATCTGGCCGGGAGTCTGTGCACTCCTGTCTGGACCCTGCTGCCTTTTGCCGCGGACTGGCGCTGGATGCTCGACCGGCTCGATACGCCCTGGTATCCGTGCATGAAACTGTTTCGCCAACAGCGCAACTGCGGCTGGGACGGACTGAGCGTTACGCTAAAAGCGGCTTTAGAGGGATGGGTTTCCCAATAACAACCATGTGCTTGACCGGAACTGCTGCCCGCTTTGCTTGGGTCTGCCCGGAAAACAAGCCCACTGGAATGTGCTTGATCATAAGGATTGTGTGCTTAAGAGTAAACCTCGCAGCCCGGTTGTAGGTAAGTCAATGAAAATAGGGCCGGCTTCGGGCCGACTACCAGAATAGGCTCTCTTTTCAACGGGTTGCAGTGAATTATTGTCAAGCACATGGCTTTTACGGGCAAGCACATGCCCGTAAATCAGCTCAAATCCAGCAGCAACATATTGAAAACACATTACTTGAGTTGATTTAAATCTTCTTCCACCAGCACTCTATATGGTAATGGTTTTTATGGATTGATTATATTGGTTTACCATGGGAGCGCAGCTTGGCTAGGTTCGTTTTGCAACGATCCGTGGGTCTCCCAATAAAGACTGGACAGAATTACGTGCTTGAGCGTAAATCGATGGCACTCAAGGGTGTGGAGGGTGTACAAATAGAGTGTCTGGTATGCATGCGTGTCAAAGTATAGCGTGAGACCTTCCCTCTTGAACCTGGCGGTTGAAGAGGAAAACCTGGCGGCAATTCCATTTGCCGTGCTGGAGCGCCGGGTTGGTAAACGAATCGGCAAAATAGAAATCAAGGGAACCAAGAAGCTGCCCGATGGCACCGAGTTGGACGTGCTATGGCAAATTCAGGGCAACAACGAACTTGGACTGCCCACCGAACAGGATCTGGATATCTTCATTGCCTTGGGGGTGATGACGTTCCGGAGCAACTTCTCAAAAACGGTTAGCTTCAGCGGCCGTGAAATCGCAAAGATCCTCAACATCGGCGCCGTACACGGCAAGTTCTATCAGCGGCTGAAGCTGGCCATGGACCGCTTCATTCCACTTCGCTTCCGGTCCTTGACCAGCAGCGATCACCAGGAAGAGGTGAAGTGGCTGAATGTGTTTCAGGAGGCCAGCTTTTCGCTCGACCGCAATACCGGCCGGTGCACCGGGAGCGTAACCTGGACCGATAAACTGATTCAATCCATGGACAGCGGTTTCTTCCGGCTGGTGGATGCCGGGCGATACATGGAGCTGGATGGAATTACGGCCAAGCACATGTACCGGTTCCTGACGGTGGCTTTTGAGAAAACCGATCTGGTGGTGGTGGATGCGCGGAAACTCGCCACCGAGCATTTGGGAATTCTCAAGCTGCCAGCCTACATGTCACGACTGATGCAGACACTGGAGCCGGCTTTTGATCAACTGCGCCGGATCCAAGTGGTGGGATCCTACCACGTGATTTCCAACAAAGAATGGCGCGTGGCCCTACACCGTCACGCATCCTATGTGCCTGAGCGTAAAAATCTACTGCTGAGCAATCGAATGGACTCAGTGGAACACATGCAACTGTGGTGCCAGCAGGCGCTGGAAAAAGCGGGCTTCACGGCCAAGACCGCCGGCGGTTATTGTGAACGGTTTTCCAGCCGCCCGGAAATGTATCAACTACAACGCGCCGCGCGCCTGGTGGAGGAAATGAAACAGGAGGAGGTGCTGCAACATGTGGCCCTCAGTCTGGTGCGGCGCGCCATGGAGGCGCAAAGGGCGCCGTCCGCGCCCCCAAACGGACCAGAAACACGCGGGTTACCGGAGCGGACGGCAGCTCCGTTTTGCGCCTGTTCTTTGGAAGTCGATGGGCCTTTGCAGACGGGCCTTCTGGACTGGTGCGAGATCGCCATCGAGGTCTGCCGGTACAAAAAGAACACGGGACAGGTTCTCAAGAATCTGCCTGGGCTGCTGATCAAAATCGCGCGCGATCCGGAGGCGCAAAAACGGCTGGTCAGCAACGAGGTGGCCGAGAGCTACCTCCAACGTTTTCGCGAGCGTGAGGCCTCGGCCATGCGCATGGCCGAGGAAGAAGAGGAGCGGCGGCTCCTGATCGAGTACGAAGATTACCGCCGTCGCCTGGCCCAGCAGTTGCTCCAAGGAATGCCGGAAAACGAGCGGGACAATCTGCGCAAAGTGAAGACAGAGAGCCTCAAGCTGCAAGACCGGTTGGACCGCATCCCGGTGGAGGAACGCAAACGGGAGCTGGATCAACTGATCATGCAGGACCTGGCGCAAAACGAAGCCCCGTCATTTGATCGCTGGAGACTGCGCCTGCGGGCACAGCAGGCTGTATTCCCGTTCCATTCGATGCCAGCCGGCGTGGCCAGCTAAGGTCGGGCCGCTGCTTGGGGCGGTTGGTAGCCGGCGATAAGCTCGCTGGTGAACCAGCAATATGACAGCAACTGGCAGGAGCAGTACGTCGGCGCTGTCGCTGCAAGGACAGGACATGACGTAAGAGAGGATGTCTTCTTTGGTTTTCGTGACCATCAGCTACCTCCTTTCCGTTGCAGGGCGACGGCGGCGCAGTAGAGAGCTTGCGCGTCTTCGAGCTTGCGGTCGAGGTCGAAGATGGAGCCGATGGCCGGGTTCTGCTCGTGCCTGGAGATTGCTTCTTGCGCTTGGCAGGCGGCGAGCATTGCATGGAAAAGAGGAGCGCGCTTACGCACCCTCCCCATCGTTGGTGCGCGCAGGGCGATCTTGCTGTCGAGCGGAACCGGTTCGAGTTGATCGTCGTGCGCCCAGGCGGCGCCGATGCGGGTCCAGAAGCCTTTCCCGCCGTCTTTGCCCTCGCGGACGCTGAAGGCTACGAAGTCCGATCCCTTCTTCTCTTGCTTTTGTTTCTTTATCTCCGTTTGTGAATTACCATCTCGGGCTTGGCCCTGTGAGTCCATGAAGCGAGGAGCGCAACGCGCATGGCAGGGGCAAGACGGATGCCCGGGAGGGTATTCGCGGGAGATGGTGACGGACTGAAACGGGGCAAGGTAGAGGACCTGCGCAGAGAAGTGCTGTTTCGGAAGGAGGGAGCACAGGCAGGAGTCGGTCAGGCGGATGGGACTTGACGGTGTACGGCCTTACCGTACATACTGGAGTCAGCCATAAAGGACTCCGGCTGCTCCATGCGGATGATAACGCCAAAGGGATACAGCCCGCGATGGCGGACAAGTTACGGAAGCTCCTGTTCGCGCTCGAAACCGCCGACGATCTCGACCAGGTGCGCCGGTTCCCAGGATGGAAACTGCATCCGCTGAAAGGGTCCTGGAGCCTGATCGTGACAGGGAATTGGCGGCTGATTTTCCGCTACGACGAAGCGTCGAACGCCGCCAGCGAGATTGACTTGATTGACTACCATTAGGAGGCCGCTATGCCCATGAAAAGCCCGCCACATCCGGGCGACCTGATCAAAACCGAGATCATCGAAGCCCTCGGCCTCAATGTGTCGAAGGCGGCGCAGATTCTAAACGTGCGCCGCGCCACCCTCTCGGACCTTCTTCACGGCAAGTCCGCGCTCACGCCGGAAATGGCGCTGCGGATCGAGAAAGCGTTCGGCCCGAACATGGACCACCTGCTACGCATGCAGCTTGCCCACGACGTGGCGGAAACGCGCCAACACGCCGGCGATATCGACGTGAAGCGGTATGTCCCGGCCTGAGATGAGCAAGAAGCCGCACCCCTGTTGATTAGACCTCCACCGCAAGTTCCTTGTGCTGGTGGTGCCAGCTCACAAACTTGTGGATGCCTTCGGCAAACGGGGTCTTCGGGTCATAGCCGAGCAGGAGGCGGGCTTTGGAGATGTCGGCAAAGGTGATGGGCACATCGCCGGGCTGCTCGGGCAGGTGGGACAGCCGGGCGCGCCGGCCTAGTTCCTGCTCAATTGTGGCAATGAGTGTGCTGAGTGGAACAGGACGGGAATTGCCAAGGTTGAATACCTCAAACTCGCACGGAAAAGTCAGGCTCGCCAGTATCCCCTGTACGGTGTCGTCGATAAAGGTGTAGTCGCGGCCGCTGGAGCCGTCCCCGTACACAGGAATGCTCTCGCCGGCGTCGATCATGGCGGTGAACTTGCGAATGGCCAGATCAGGCCGCTGCCGTGGGCCATACACGGTGAAAAAGCGCAGGCAGACAGCTGAGATACCGTACAGGTGCGCATAGACGTGGCAGAAGTGCTCGCCCGCCAATTTTGTTGCCGCGTAGGGGGAGATGGGGTGTAGGCGCGAGTCGTTCTCGCGGAACGGAACCTGGTTGGCGATCCCGTAGACGGAACTGGAGGAGGCGAATACGAAGCGGCTGATGTCGAACTCGCGGCAAGCCTCCAGCAGGGTGATGGTTCCCTGTACGTTGACCTGTTCGTAGAGCAGTGGCTGCAACAGAGACGGACGCACACCGGCACGGGCAGCCAGGTGAACGACCGCCTCGGGCCGGAAGCGGCCCATGAATTTCCTGACGCCATCCGGCTCGCAAAGGCTGCCGTGGTGAAAGTCGAAAGGACCCACCCGGCGGACGCACTCGAGGTTGGATCGTTTCTGCGAAGGGGAGTAATAATCGTTCAGCTCATCCAGAATTCCGACCTCATGTCCCTGCCGGAGCAACGCCTCCGACACATGAGACCCAATAAAACCTGCACCGCCCGTGACTAAAACTCGCATCCGCTTGCCCTGCTTCCTTGGAACAGGAGTTGGAGGCGGGAAAGATTAATCTCAACACTGTTTGGGCGGCGTGCCGTTTACGGCTTTGCTGCCCGGCGCAGGGATTGCCGCAACAGATTCCATCGCAGCGACAATAACTGAGTCAAGTATTGGACGTAGACACGGTAGCTCGCCTTGCTTGCGCCAGACTCGCGTTCCCGGAAGACATAACTGGCTTCGCGTATTGTCCCAACCCGGCCCCGCGCTACCACCTCAATCAGAATCTTGTAGCCGGCCGGATACAATCGAATGCCCTCAATCACGCTTCTGCGAAGTACAAAGCAGCCGCTCATCGGATCACTGAGCCGCGACAGAACTTCCGGCAACAGGAGAAGTCCAATCAGTTGGGCGCCGCGCGAAATCATGCGCCGCAAGATATTCCAGTCACTCACGCCCCCTCCCTCGATGTGACGCGAAGCCACCGCCAGATCGGCTCCCTGCCTCACCAGGGCAACCAGTTGGGCGGTTATTTCGAGCGGGTGCTGGAGATCGGCGTCAATCACCGCCAGAAAGTCGCCTCGCGCCGCTTGCCAGCCACGGACAACGGCGGTAGCCAAGCCGCGCTCCCCGATCCGGCGCAGGACGCCTACCTCTTGAAAACGAGACGCTTGCTCCAAGGCCAGGCGCCAGGTTTGATCCGGACTGTCATCGTCCACCACAAGAATCTCGTAGGTGAGCCCCGGTATGTTGCTCAAGACATCCCGCAAGGTGGCAATGGCCGCGGCGATGTTGTTGGCTTCGTTGTAGGTGGGTAGAATGATGGACAAACCAAGCACCGGTGGCCGCAACGCTGGAACCACGAAGGGGCCTTCCGGAACGTTGCGCAAAAGTGAGGATTGGCTCATGTGGGTTGCGGAGAGCTGAAATTCAGTATACTCATGAAAAGCAGTCCTTTTAGCTGGCCAGCGCCGCCTAGGGCAAAAGAAGACCAGGGTTCGTTTTGATAATTGGCGTATTCATGACGCCTTTGGCGCTGTAATAGCACCGATGACACTATTTCTGCTTGACAGCGCCGCAAAGGGTGCCGTATCCTTCAGCAAGGCCACTTCGACCCAACAACCATGCGATATCGACCGCGGCGCGTTCCAACGAAAGACAATGCAGTGTCGGACACGGTGGCAATCAGCGCCCTCGGGATCAGCAGGTCCACGTTCTTTCGCCTGTTGCAGAAGCGCATTTTGTCTGAACCGGTTCCTGTCAACGGCACACAACGGCGGTGGTGGTCGGCCTCGGATCTGCAATCGGCCAAGGACGCCATTCGGATGCATCGAGGAAAGGAGAGCAACTCATGATTAGAGTTGTGGTGGCCAATCAGCGAGGCGGTTCCGGAAAGACTACCACGGCGATCAATCTGGCGCGCGCGCTGGCCGATCGGGGACTGCGCACGCTATTGATTGACACCGATCCGCAAGCCTCGATCAGTTTTCTGTTGAACGTTCAGAAGAAGATACAGCGCAACCTGTTTCAATTCATTCACGATCGGCTCTCGATTGACCAGTGTGTGGTGGAACTGGGTTCGAACCTGCATTTACTGGGCGGGGATCGGGATACAAAGAAAGCCGAGGACTTCATTTCGCTGCAGGTGGGCCGTGAGCGGTACCTGGAATTGTGTCTTCGGGAGAGTAAGGCCGATGCGAACTACGAAGCGGTTTTGCTGGACGTTGGCCCCTCGATCAGCTGGTTTCAGGCGGGCGCGATGATGTATAGCCGTAACCTCCTGATTCCCGTCGCGATGGACTCGCTATCGGTCAATGGCGCGGTAGCCAGCATCAACATTGCCCGCTCTCTCAATCAGATGTTCAACAACAACCCGCCCATTGAGACGGTGGGTGTGCTTCCCATGATGGTGGATCAACGATTGCAGATGACCAACACGGTTCTGGCCACCCTGGAGGATCTTTCCCAGGCGCAGCAGATCCCCATTTTGAAGGCGATCAGGACCGACACCGCCGTGCCGAAGTCGGGCCGCGAGCGAACCTTCCTGGCTGACTTTGATCCCAAAAGCAAGGCACTGGAAGACTTTGCGCATTTGGCCGATTTCCTGATCGGCTCGCTGAACAGCTCGGAAACCAAGGCACTTGAGGATGCGCAATCCACGCAAATCCGCGCGTAAAGCCGGCATTCGCAAGGTGATCAAGCTCGACTTGGCCTCCATGCTGCACGACGAGACTTTGGCCGGGCACCGGCAATTGTCCGCGCTGCAGGCCGAGCGGGCGGCCGCGGCGGTTGTCATCGAGGCCTTGGATGAATGGGCGGGTCCGGCTTCCCTGCCCTCGCCCGCAGCCTTAGAGTCGACTGGGTTCGTTTTGCAAAAAGGCCCTGGGACTGGATTGATGCCGGACCCTGGGTCCAAACAAACGATGGATGCTGCGCTTGAAGAAGCTCTAACATATAGTAATCAAATAACTACAGTCAAAACGAACCCAGACCCTGTTTTTAATCAAAGCCCTGTACTTGATCATAAAATGGACCCTGCGCCTGTTTTGACTGAGTGGAAACAGAGCCCTGGGTTCGTTTTGCCGCTGAAGCCCAAGCCGATCCGAACGGTTCAGGACGGCTTGCACGCCGGCGAGGTGGACTTGCTACAGTTTCTCTGGCTCGAAGGTCAACCAATGACCAGTGACCCGCATGTCCGGCTGATTTCGCTGGGCAACTCCACCATCCGGCGGCAGACCGTGCCCGGCTCGAGGGTTCTTGGCCGCAGCACGGTGCGCCGGCTGTTGCGCTGTCTGGCCGATAAGCACTGCATCCGGCTACGGACGCTACCCACGGTTCGGACACCGGCCGTATATGAAGTGTTCAGTTTTAGCCGGATTTTGGAGAATTGGCGGGCGCTGGGCTGGGATACTGTGTATCGTGACCGGCGGGCGGTTCTGATTGCCGGAAGCAATACATACCCAGGCACTGTTTATAAAATGAACCCTGGCTTTGTTTATAACAAGGACCCTGGGTTTACAGTGAATACCAGCCCTGCCGGACCTGGGTTCAAAACGAACCCAGAAGGTGGGTCCAAACTGAACCCTCCATCTATTAACAACCAATTAAAGAAGGATTTAACCGAGCCGCCGCCGTTGCCGCCGGGCTGGGCACGCTGGTGCCTGGAACACCAGTTGGATTCAGCGGTGGGCCGCCAGATCTGGAACGCCTGCCTGGCAGCCTGTCCGGACATGACTCTGGATGAGGTGCTCTATTTTGCGGACCAAAAGTGGGCGCAATTGCAGAATAGCAAGGCGGTATCCTATCCAGGACGTGTTCTGGCCGTTTCCTTGCCCGGCTACCTCACCGGCGAGGTTTTTCAGGAGTACCGTTTATGGCAAATCCGGCTCAAGGAGCAGCACAAACAGGACATGATCGAGCTGTACATAAACGCACTGGCGCACCCGGAGGACTATCCGGCGGAAACAGTGGTAGAAGCCCAGCTGCGGCTGGTGGAATGGGGAGTCAGGTCTGCTCATGATTTCCAGACGCCATAACGAACACTTCCTCGACGATGACGCCGTAGCCGCCTGGATCGGGACCAGCATGCGAACCCTGCAACGGTATCTGAAGGCGGGGCTGATCAGCCCGCCGGTGCGCAGCGATGGCCGGCGGCGGCTGTGGACGACCCAGGAGGCCGAGATCGCCAAGGCCGAAGCCGGACAGATCAAGGAATCCATGGCAAGACGCCGCAAAGCTTTGCCCGGCCGCCAGTTGACGCTGCAGCTATGAAAGCGTCAGGCGCTCGAAAAGCGCGTAATCATTGCCGACGGCCATGGCGAGTGCGAGCAGTTTCTCCAAACCATCCCGCGGCGAATCAAAGCGAACCAGAATCTGACCGGGTCCTAACTCCACGCCCGGGGGAAGGGAAGTGATGCTTTGCCGCAGGACGGTCTCTGGAGCCTCGATCAGGACCTTGGGCATGCGGCGGCGTTGCAGGCTCAGGGAACGGATGGTTGCCGCGACGCGCCGGCGGCGGAGCCGCTCAGCTACCGCTGTTTCGGAGGCGGCCATAGCGCGTAGGTGCGCGATCAAGTGGTGGCGATCGGCCAAAGCTGACGTGCCCACAGTCCGGCTGACGCAAGGGGCCATGATTTGTTGGGCGCGGCGAGGTTGGACGTCCAGGAGTTGTTGGACGGTTTGACGGTCAACCCAAGGCTCCTCGATCGCGGCCAGCTCAGACAGAATGCGGTCTATGCTGCTGATCCATCTAGGGCGTGCTGGCATGGCAGGAGAGGCACCTCTGACATATGTTACTACGCGATCACGCAAAATAGAGATCCTTTTCTAATGTCCGATAATATAATGTTATCGGACATCCACTGTGGTACGATCGGGCGTGACCGGACCGGCAACCAGTGAGCTGATCGCTTTGGATCTGGCCGGCCTGGCCGGGCGGGCGGCTGAAATTGCACAGAAGGCGCAATCGGCCAACACACGGCGGGCCTACCGGGCCGACTGGGCCGATTTTGCCGCCTGGTGCGGGGGAAAAGGCTTGCCAGCCTTGCCAGCCGAAGCGGCGACGATCATTTTATACCTCACGGATCTGTCGAGCCGGGCCAAGTCATCGACCATAGCCCGGCGCGTGGCGACCATATCGCAAGCGCACGAGGCGGCCGGATGGGAGAGTCCGGCGAGGCGCACGGTTGTGCGGCTATTTTTGAAAGGGCTGCGGCGGGACAAGGCCGGGCAGGGAATTACGGCTGCCGGCAAGCGGCCGATTCTGGGCCCGGAATTACGGGCCATGCTGGGAGCGACCCCAGCGACGATGGTCGGCATTCGCGACCGGGCTTTGCTGCTGCTGGGATATCTGGGGGCATTCCGTCGGTCGGAACTGGTTGGGCTGGACCGGGAGCATATCGAGAGGGTGGAGCAGGGGCTCATCGTGCATCTGCGCCGAAGCAAGACGGACCAGGAAGGGTTAGGGGAGAAGAAGGGGATCCCGAAGGGGAAACCGGAAGAGGGGAATTGCCCGGTGCAGGCGCTGGAGGATTGGCTACAAGCATCCGGCATCGAGCAAGGGCCGCTGTTCCGGCCATTGGACCGACGCGGCAGAGTACTTTCGGGACGCCTTTCCAGCCGCGCGGTTTCGCGGGCGGTGAAACGGTACGCGGCGGCGGCCGGGCTGGATCCCGCCAGCCTGGGGGGCCATAGCCTCCGGGCGGGGCTGGCCACGGCGGCGGCGATCGCCGGAAAATCCGAAAGCTCGATCATGAACCAGACGGGGCACAAGAGCGTTGCCACAGTCCGGCGCTACATTCGGGACGGGAACCTGTTCCGGGAAAACGCGGCCGAGGGGCTGTTGTAGGTTGGCGATACGCCGGAGCGCGCGAATTGTCTATGATGGGAGGCGAGACAGGAATGGATCGTTCTACAAGCACATTGAGCCCGGAACCGGGATTGGCATCCGGCTGGGAGCGGGTGAACTGGATGGCGGTGGGCTGGATCGGGGCCCTGCTGCTGTTGTGCTTTGCGCCGGTGCTGCGGGGCATGGTGACCGAGTGGGTGAACGATGAAGACATGAGCCACGGCTTCTTTGTGCCGGCCGTTGCGCTTTGGATCGTCTGGACGCTCAAGGACACCATCCTGGAACTGCCCATGCGCACCAACGGCTGGGGGTTGGTGGTGATCGTGCTGGGAGCGATCCAACTGATCGTGGGCACGCTGGGGGCGGAACTGTTTATTTCTCGTGTTGCGTTCATCGTATCGCTGACCGGGATCCTGCTCTACGCCGGAGGAACGGCCTTGGTGCGGACGGTGGCCTTCCCGCTGTTTCTGCTTCTGTTCATGATTCGAATTCCAGCGATTCTGTACAACCAGATCACTTTCCCGCTACAGCTACTTGCCAGCCGGATCGCCGAAGAGTCCCTCTGGATGATTGGAATCCCGGTGCTGCGCGAGGGCAACATTCTTGAGCTGAGCTCGCAGAAGTTGTCGGTGGTGGAGGCCTGCAGCGGCATCCGGTCTCTGCTCTCACTTTCGTTTCTGTCACTGGTCTACGCGCATTCCTTTGATTCCAAGGTGTGGATGCGGGGAGCGCTCCTTGTTGCAACCGTACCGATCGCGGTGACCGCCAACGCCTTCCGGGTCACGATGACGGGTGTGTTGAGCGAATACAATCCGGGTCTGGCCAAGGGGTTCGCGCATTCAGCCGAAGGGTATGTAATCTTTTTGATTTCGTTGCTCATCCTGGTGGCTGCTCACAAAGCGATCAATCTGGTTTATGGGGTCCTACACAAAGAGGCCTGACCGGGCCGCTGGGCGGGCGTTTTGTTCCTCTGGCCGGGCTTTTTGCTAACGCGTTGCGCGGCGCAAGCCGATAAGGGCAATAGGCGCCATTTGTGTCAATCACACCCTTACGCTTTGTCGGCATCAGTACCTATTCGCAGGACTTTCAGTCGATTCTGAACCGGGCGGTGGCGATTGCCTCCTTGCCGATTCAGCAGTTACAGAACCAGCAAAGCGATCTGCTCACCAAGAAGCTGCTGCTGGGCGCGTTAAATTCGGATGTAACCAGTCTGGCCAATGCGGTGGCGGGGCTGGGAACGGCGGGGGCAAACAAGGCACTGTCGGCCAGTTCGACCAACTCCAACCGTGTGGCCGTCAGCCTGAACGGGGCCTCGGTTCCGGCCAGCTACATCATTAGCGAGATCAGTTCGGTGGCGGCGGCGGCCTCGGAAAACACGGCGTCCGGCTATGCCAGCGCGGGTGCCACCGCGGTGGATGTAGACAATGACTTGGAGCTTGTGGTGGGTGGCAACACCTATGCCTTGGACCTGACCAGCCACGGGAACCATCTGAACGGGCTGGCCGAGGCGATCAATGCTTTAGGGCTGGGACTGAATGCGACGGTGCTCAACACGGGCTCCGGGCCGACACCATACTATCTTTCGCTGACGGCCACCAGTCCCGGGGCCACCACACTAGAGTTGCGTACCACGGCCGGCGCGGCGGGCAGTAACATACTCACCGCGACCAATCAAGGGACCAATGCCGTATTCAAACTGAACGGGCTGACCCTCACCCGGCCTGACAACGTAGTGACAGATGCCATCTCCGGTCTCACTTTTACGATTGTGTCCAAAACCAGTGAAGGCGAGACGGTGGGCCTGAATCTAACCTCCAGCCGCGGCTCGGTGGCCGGGGCCCTGCAGACCATGGTGGCCGCCTACAACTCGGTCAGGACGAAACTGGATCAGCAGATCGGCGAGCGGGCCGGCCTGCTCAGCGGCGACCATATCATCCGGCAGACGAAAGACCTACTGCGGAAACTGACCGGATATGAAGGCACCGGGACGGTGAAATCGCTGGCCGCGCTCGGAGTTCAATTGAGCAAGACCGGGGAGATGTCCTTTGATGCGTCGGCATTCTACGGCTTGTCCACCGATGTCTTTAACGCCGCCTTCACGTTTCTGGGCTCGGCCGAGACCGGGTTCGGGGGCCAGTCGAAGAGTTTGAGGCAGTTGAGCGACCCGGTCACCGGATTCATCAAAACGCAACAGAACACCTATGACGCGGCCGATCAGCGCATGGCGGGCACCATCGCCACGCTGGCCACGCGGATTGACAACATGCAGCAGGCGCTCTCCAAACAGCTCCAGCAGGCCGATGTACTTCTCAGTTCTCTACAGAACCAGCAGCAACTCATCACCGCCAGCCTGGAAAGCCTGCAACTGCTCACCTTCGGAAAGAAGACCTAGTGCCCGGCACGATATGAATTCCACCATCCATGAAACCCTGACCAAGCTGGAGCTTGTTGCCGCCCAGCTGGACCAGGCCTCTCCTTCCGCCCTGGAGGCCATTGAAGCGCTGCTGGCGCAAAGAGACGCCGCCGTCAACCGGCTGCAGCAGTTGATTCGGCCCGAGGAGGGTGGGCTCACCACCGACAACCACAAACGTTTGGAGGCGGTGCAGCATAGCGGGCAGCGGTTACGGGAAAAGCTCCTGTTGGCCAAGGCCGGCCTGCGTGATCAGATGAGCGGCCTGTATCAAACGGGACAGTTGCTGCAGGCATTGTCGACCGGCCAGCCGGGGCAGCCGGAATCTCCGCAGCTTGACTACAGGGGCTAGAAACAGGCTCCGGGAGCTAGCATGCCGACTCTGCCCACACCTTATCTCGGGACAATCGAGTATTCCGAAGACAGCGTGATCGTTTTTGCGAGCGGCCTGCCGGCCTTTGAAGGCGAGCGGCAATTTCTTCTGGTGGAACGGGCCTCAGCCGCGCCGGTGCTGTTTCTCCAAAGCCTGCAGACTCCGGAACTGGTATTCATGACCATTCCGGTTGACGTTGTCCTTGCGGACTACCAGCTGTCACTCACCGTCGAGGATCTGGCGGACCTGGACTCCGAGGCTGGAATGGCGCCGGTGGCGGGAGCAGATCTGGCAGTGTTAGGCATTGTCACCTCCAGCCGGGACGCACCGACGACCATCAACCTGATGGCGCCGGTGGTGATCAATTCGCGCACCCGGCGGGGCCGTCAAGCCGTGCAGAGCGGATCGGGCCTCTATTCCTGCCAACACCCGTTGGAGCAACCGCGATGCTTGTAATCCGGCGCAAGGCCGGAGAGTGTGTCCTCATCGGCGATGACATTGAAATTGAGGTGATCGAGATCAGCTCCTCGCGGATCAAACTGGGAATCCAAGCGCCGGCGGAGGTACTGATCCTACGCAAGGAAGTGCAACAGGCCGGGCTGCAGAACCTGGCCGCCTCGCGCCTGATGAGCAAGAAAGCCATCGAGGAACTGGTCGCGCGGCTCCGGCCGGGCAAGTAAGTGGTCACTCCTCCATTGGCAAAAACTTGTACGTTATTAGGGTCTTGAGAGTTGGCGCGACGGCCATGTCCTCCCTCGCCGAATTCGAGCTGCGCGAGTTAATTCAGGAGAGAATTCGCTCCGGTATGGCGTTGGCGAAGGCGCGCGGGAAGCGACTCGGGCCGACAACTCGGACAACGGCCAAAATCGGATCGGCTTGCATCGCGAGTCCTGGCCTTGATTGAGGAGGGCTTGTCATATCGAGCGATCGGTAAACAGCTCGATATCAGCAAGAATACTGTGCTCGACATTTCAACACGACACCAAGCCGCAGACGCTCAGTAAAAAGGTGCGGAAGAGCCCATTTCTCGAGTATCGAAGTCATATGGGGTGGGCTTTGATATGATGGCAGAAACCAAATGATGGGAATGATGGGTTCCAAATTCCTTTCCTTCTTAACGCTGGCGGCCGCAGGGCTGTTCGCACAAAACAATGTTGTGCTCGACAACGATCAGGTCAAGGTCTTAAAGGTCAGCCAAGATCCGCACAAGAGGACTCGTCTGCACCAACACACAATGGACCGTGTGATGATTTACCTGCAGGCCGGCAAGCAACGCATCGACTATCAGGACGGCAAGCGCGTTGAGCTGAATTGGAAAGCGGGTGAGGCGTTGTGGAGTCCCGCGAGCGGGATGCACATCGCCGAGATCGTCAGTGACAGCCAGTGACGATTGTGGAAATTGAGCTGAAGAACAAACGGACTTTGCCAACAGGAGGCTCCGGCCCGATCGACCCCGCGAGGCTCAAACATGCAAGGATTGAGTTTGAGAACAATCAGGTGCGCGTTGTGCGCGTCAGAGTCGGACCGAGGGAAACCGTGCCTATGCATGAGCATTCCTTGAATCGTGTCGCCGTCTTCCTCACCGAGCACGACTTCAAAGTCACCAACGACGATGGCAAGGTCGAGACGCCGAAGCACAAGGCCGGCGACATCGGTTTTAGCGGCGCGGCCAAACACAAGGAGGAGAATCTCAGCGATAAGTCGTTCGAAGTGCTGGTGGTCGAACTGAAGAGATAACCGCAAGTCTCAGGGCGGTGTAGATCGAGTAGGCGTATCTACGGCGCATTTTCTGCCTTTTCCCAATGGCGGCTCAGAGCACGACTGTTGGGTCTACCCTTATCCCTTTGGATGGGTAAGAGGGAAACGAATTAAAATGGGTTCGACAAACGGGTTCACCCACCATATTCTGCCATCATGGTGCGTCCTGAAAGACGCGTTCTTCTCGCGGGTGAAAGTCCCGTCCGGGTAAGCGCCAGTGCGCCCGGTAGCAGACCCCAGGCAGGAAGAGAAATCGACCTGGCCCGAGCGGGGTGT
>Ga0080064_1004127_pt1 | contig 19256 bp, 16 predicted proteins | sample Subgrocontami54m_FD_69260 | JGI IMG/M metagenome (GOLD analysis project Ga0080064, IMG submission 69260) | Subsurface groundwater microbial communities from S. Glens Falls, New York, USA - GMW46 contaminated, 5.4 m (SPADES assembly) (version 2) ...
GCTTATCCGTGGGAGCGGAAACATCTATCGGGACTTTGATGTCCCGGATGCCGACGTGCGCCAGTTGAAGGCGATCCTGGCGGCGGAGATCATCAAGACGCTCGACAAAAAAGGTCTCACTGTAAGAAAGGCGCAGAGCCTCACCGGGATCGATGCCGGAGATTTCTCGCGCGTCCGCAACGCGGATTTCCGGCGCATCAGCGTCGAGCGCCTCATGGCGATGATCAACGGGCTCGGCTCACGCGTGGAAGTTGCGGTGACGCTGCGACGTGCGGAGACAAGGCACGCGGCAGCGGTGGCCTGATCAGTGAAAAGCGGGTACGAAAGCGGGTACAAAACGCGCCGCCACGATGACATTGCGAGCAGCTGCGCGGGGTTACCGGCGCAATTGCTGTTCAACGTCTGAAGCATGGCGCGAACGCTGATCGGTAGCAGGAGTAGCGACAGTGGCAAGGAGTGGCGGGAATCGCAGGCGTGATTTGGCTACGCCTTCAGGCTGCTCAAGCGCAGCATGAGCGTCATCGGATGTGTCGGCGAGGGCTGAAACCCGTAGTGCTCGTAGAACTGCTTGGCCTTCTCGTGAAGGGCATGCACGAGAAGGGCTCTGACGCCCACGTTCCGCGATACGGCCACCGCGCGATTGACCGCGTCCTGGAGCAAGGCGGCGCCCAAGTGCAATCCCTGCGCCCGGCGATCGACCGCGAGCCGGGCGAGAACCATGACAGGAACCGGATCAGGCATGTTGCGTCGCACGCCGCTCGTTGCGAGCTGGTGCGAGACGGCGCCGGCCGCCATGGCGTAGTAACCGCGGACGCGGCCGCCCTCGTCGGTGACGACGAAGGTGCGGCTTGCACCGCTAGCCTGGTTGGACAGTGCCCTGCGCTTGAGCCAGTCATCAAGCACGGCCTCGCCGCACTCGAAGGCATCGAGCCGATGCGAAGCCGCCAAGGGCTCCGGCGGACTGAGTTGCAAGCTCAGGCCTTCGCGGATTTCTTGCCCCAGGGCGCCTTTACCGCTATGAGGCGCTCGAGCCCCGGATTGCGCGTGGGCGGCGCGTCGAGCAGCTTGGCGAACTGCCGGAACTTCTCGCTATCCAATTTGAAGAAGACCTGATCGAGCAGCACCGATTGAGCCTTGTCGCAGGCGGCTTCGAGCATGAAGTCGGAGCGGTTCTTGCCGAGCAGTTGCGCAGCCTGGTCGATCAGTTCCCGTTGCTCGGGACGTGCCCGCAGGTTGATGGCGGCATCGCGCATGGATTTCTCCTGGGTTGTACACACAATGGATATACGCATCTTGGGGTGGTGTATAGCAGTTGTCAACACACGGCGAGTCCCGGGCAATGGCGTCTTCCCACAGCGACATTGCAAGCAGCGGTGCAGGGTTGCCGGCGCTATTGCTGTTTTCAACGGCTGAGCCCGGTACACTCGCGCCGATGCGCGCGCTCCTAGTCCTTCTCGCCGGCCTGATTCCGTTCGCTGTCACCGCGGCGGACCTGCCGATCTTCGACGCGCACGTGCACTACTCGCACGACGCCTGGGAATCGCTGCCCCCGAAGGAGGCCATCGCCCTGCTGCGTCAGGCGGGCGCGAAGCGCGCACTGGTTTCCAGTTCCGGCGACGACGGACAGCAGCGGCTGTTTGCCGAGGCGCCCGACCTGGTGCTGCCGTCGTTGCGCCCGTACCGCTCGCGCGGCGAAATCTCCACCTGGGTGCGGGACGACTCGGTGCCGCCTTACCTCGAAGAGCGGCTGAAGAAATACCGCTACGTCGCGCTCGGCGAGTTCCATCTCTACGGCGCGGATGCCGATCTGCCGGTACCGCGGCGGATGGTGCAGCTCGCGAAGCAGCACCAGCTCTTCCTGCACGCGCATTCGGACGTCGATGCCGTGGAGCGGATTTTCCGGCAGGATCCGGGCGCGCGCGTGCTGTGGGCGCACTCCGGATTCGAGCGTCCGGAAATCGTTCGCGGAATGCTGCGCAAGCACCGCAACCTGTGGTGCGATCTCGCCTTTCGCAGCGAGCATGGCTCTGGCGGCAAAGTGGCGCCGGAGTGGCGCGCGGCGTTCCTCGAGTTCCCCGACCGTTTCATGGTCGGCACCGACACCTTCACGCCGGAGCGCTGGCATTACATTGCGGAACATGCGCAATGGTCGCGGCGGTGGCTCTCGGATCTGCCGGCGGAGGTCGCGGAGCGCATCGCGTGGAAAAACGGCGAGCTTCTCTTCGGCAGTCTGCTGCGGCGTTGATCGCAGGCGCGCTCTGCGCTGCCGGCGCGGGAGCCTGCGAGCTGCCCGCGGGCACGCGCATCGAATCGGCGAGCTACGCGCTGAGCTTTCGCACGCAGCCGGCGCGAATCGCGCCGGGCGAACATTTCGTGCTGGGGTACGCCGTCTGCCCGAAAGCGGGCGCGGCGCCCCCCGGGACGGTGAGCGCGGACGCCTGGATGCCGGAGCACCGCCACGGGATGAACTACCGCGCGAGCGTGGTCGCGCTCGGCGGCGGCCGCTTTCGCGCCGAAGGACTGCTTCTGCACATGCCGGGCCAATGGGAGATCGTTTTTCAGGCGGGCAGCGAGCGGCTCGCGCACCGTCTGCGCGTGGAGTGATCGCGAGAGCGGCGATCGCGGTGCTCGCGCTCGCCAGCGCGGGTGCGGCCGCGCAAGTGCTCGATTTCAGCGCCGACGAAGTCCGCGCAGTGCTGCGCCACGGACCCTGGCCACCGGCGTTCGTGCCCGATCCATCGAACCGCGTCTCCGGGCAAAGCGAGGCGATCGAACTGGGAGAACGGCTTTTTTTCGAGCCGCGGCTCTCGCGCGAGGGCCGGTTCTCCTGCGCGAGCTGCCACGTGCCCGGTCTCGCCTTTCAGGACGGGCGGGCGCAGGGGCTCGGACGCACCGAACTCGATCGCAACACCCCGAGCCTGCTCAACGTCCGGCTGAACCGCTGGTTCGGATGGGATGGCGCCGGCGACTCGCTCTGGGCGCAGAGCGTGCGGCCGATCACGGATCGGCGCGAAATGGATTCGAGCGCGTCGCAGGTTGCGGCGCTGCTTCGCGAGGACCCGGAATACGCCTGCCGCTACCGCAGGCTCTTCGGCGAACCGCGCGATGCCCCGGACCAAGCGATGCTGGTGGCCGCCGCGAAGTCGCTGGCCGCGTTCCAGGAAACGCTGCTCAGCGGGCGCAGTGCGTTCGATGAGTTCCGCGATGCGCTCGCGCGCGGCGATCGCCTGGCTGCGGCGCGTTACCCGATTCCGGCGCAGCGCGGGCTTCGCCTCTTCCTCGGCCGGGGCGCGTGCACTGCCTGTCATCTCGGTGCGGCGTTCACCAACGGCGAATTTCACGACATCGGCATCCCGTTTTTTCTCCGCGAAGGGGGCGTCGATCCGGGGCGGCACGGGGGGATCCGGCAGCTGCAGGCGAGTCCGCTCAATCTGCTCGCCCGCCAGAGCGACGATCGGACGGGCGCCGCCGCGATCAAAACCCGGCACGTTGCCCTCGAGCATCGCAATTTCGGCGAATTCAAGGTGCCGGGACTGCGCAACGTCGCGCTCACTGCGCCGTACATGCACAACGGCCGCATCGCCACGCTTGCGCAAGTCGTGCGGCACTACTCGGAACTCGACCTCGATCGCCTGCACGCCGACGGCGAGGCGATCCTCAAGCCGCTGCGCCTGAGCCGCGAGGAATCGGCGGATCTGGTCGCGTTCCTCGAGTCGCTCAGCGAGCGTGCGGGCGCGTCGCCGCGACGGCGCCCGATCGCGCCCTGCCGCGGCTGAGACTCAGTCGCTGCGGCGAGCGCGAATCTCGTCGATCGATTCGGGATTGACCAGCGAGGAAAGGTCGCCCGGATCTTCCCCGAGGCAGGCGGCGCGGATCACGCGCCGCATGATCTTCAGATTGCGGGTCTTCGGAAGATCGGACACGAAAAGCACCGAAGCCGGTCTGAACGGCGTCCCCAGCCCGCGGGTCACGGCGCTCGAGAGCTGCTCGCGGAGCGCGATCCCTGCGGAGGCGCCGGGCTTCGGCACGCAAACGAGCACCAGCGCCGATCCCTTTACCGGATCGGGGACGCCGATCGCCGCGGCCTCGGCGAGCAGTCCCGTGTCCATCACGAGCGCCTCGATCTCCGCCGGACCGGTGCGCTTGCCCGCGATTTTCAGCGTGTCGTCGGATCGGCCGTGAATGTACCAGTGGCCCTCTGCGTCGCGGCTCGCAAAATCGCCGTGATGCCAGACCCCCGGCCAGGTGCTCCAGTAGTTCTCGAGGTATCGCGCGTCGTCGCGCCAGAGGCTTCGCGTGAGACCGATCACCGGACGCCGCATCACCAGTTCGCCCACCGTGCCCGCTTCGACCGAGCGTCCCGAATCGTCGACCACGTCGGCGCCCGTGCCGGGCACCGGCGTATTGAAAGCGCAGGGCTTGAGCGGACGCAGCAGGCAGCAGGCGAGAATCCCCATCATCTCGGTGCCTCCGGAGAAGTTGAGCAGCGGGATGCGCCGGCCGCCGACACGCTCGAACAGCCACCGCCAGGCGTCGGGGGTCCAGGGTTCGCCGCTCGAGACGATGATGCGCAGCGCCGAGAGGTCGTGGTTCTTCCAGGGTTCGCTTGCCTGCGCGATGAAAGTGCGCGCCGTGGTCGGCGCGATGCCGAGAAAGCTTACGCGCTGCTCCGCGACCAGCCGCCACATGCGCTCCGGGTCGGGGTAGTTGGGCGCGCCCTCGGCGAGGACGAGCGTGCCGCCCATGATCGGAATCGCGAACACGATCAAGGGCCCCACGACCCAGCCCATGTCGGACATCCAGAGCATCCGGTCGCGCGGCTTGAAATCCATGCACAGCGCGAGATCCATCACGATTTTCGCCGGGAAACCGGCATGCGCATGCACTACGCCCTTGGGCTTTCCGGTGGTTCCCGAAGTGAACACGAGCAGGTACGGCGCATCCGCATCCATGGCCTCGGTCGGCGCGTCGTCGGGCTGCTGCGCGAGCAGCTGGTGCCACCAGTGATCGCGGCCCGGTTTCCACGCGACCGGGTTGCCGGCGCGGCGGCAGACGATGACGTGACGCAGCGAAGCAAGCGGCGCCACCGCCTCGTCCGCAATCGCCTTGGCGTCGACGGGCTTGCCGCGACGCGCGCTGCCATCCACCGTGATGAGCGCTTTCGCTTCACCCAGTTCCAGCCGTGCCCGCATCGCTTCCGCGCCGAACCCGGAGAACAGCGGCATCACGATCGCGCCGATCTTCGGCACGGCGAGCATCGCGATCATGGCTTCGGGCAGGTTCGGCAGGTAGATCGCGACGACGTCGCCGCGCCCGAGGCCGAGGGCGCGCAGCGCGCCGGCGCAGCGGCAGACTTCGCGGTCGAGCTCGCGGTAGGTGAATTCGGCCCGTTCGCCGTCTTCGCCCTCCCACGCGAGGAGCGTCTTGTCCCGGGTCGGTGTGCCACGCCAGCGATCGAGCGCGTTGAGGACCACGTTGGTCGTGCCGCCGACGCACCAGCGCGTCCAGGGTGCGCCCGCGCTCGCATCGAGCACCCGCGCATACGGGCGGTAGAACCGGTAATCGAGGAATCCGAGCAGGGCGTCGTAGAACCACTCGGGGTCCGCGTCGGCGCGCGCGATCAGTTCCTCGTAATGCGCGATGCCCGTCGCGCGCATGAACGCGGTGAGGTTCGCCTGCTCGATGGTCGCCGCGTCGGGCCTCCAGGCGATGCCCGGCGCAGCCTCCCGCCGCCCGGTCACAGACCCATGCAGATGTACTTGATCTCGACGAACTCCTCGATGCCGTACTTCGAACCTTCACGGCCGAGGCCCGATTGCTTGACGCCGCCGAATGGCGCAACTTCGGTCGTGATCAGTCCGCTGTTCACGCCGACCATGCCGTAGTCGAGCGCCTCGGCGACCTTCCACACGCGCCCGATGTCGCGGCTGTAGAAGTACGCCGCGAGCCCGTATTCGGTGTCGTTGGCCATCGCGATCACCTCGTCGTCCGTGCGAAAGCGGATCAGCGGAGCCACCGGTCCGAACGTCTCCTCGCGGAAAATGCGCATCGACGAGCTGACCTCGGTGAGCACGGTGGGCTCGAAGAACGTGCCGCCGCGCGCGTGGCGCTTGCCGCCCGTGAGTACGCGCGCACCGCCGCTCATCGCATCCGCGATGTGCGACTCGACTTTGGCGAGCGCCTGCACGTCAATGAGCGGCCCCTGCTGCACGCCGGCTTCCGTGCCGGCGCCCACCTTGAGCGCCTTCACCTTTTCGGCGAGCTTGGCGGCGAACTGGTCGTAGACGCCCGCTTGCACGAACAGCCGGTTCGCGCAGACGCAGGTCTGGCCGGAATTCCGGTACTTGGAAATCATCGCGCCCTCGACCGCCGCATCGATGTCCGCGTCGTCGAAAACGATGAACGGCGCGTTGCCGCCGAGTTCGAGCGAAATCTTCTTCACCGTAGGCGCAACCTGCTTCATGAGCAGCCGGCCGACCTCGGTCGAGCCCGTGAAGGAGAGCTTGCGCACCGCCGGGTTGGCGCACAGCTCGGCGCCGATCGCCGGCGCCGAGGCCGCAGCGCCCGTGATGATGTTGAGCACGCCCGCAGGGATGCCGGCGCGCGCGGCAAGTTCAGCCAGTGCAAGGGCGCAAAACGGCGTCTGTTCCGCGGGCTTCAGCACCACCGTGCAGCCGGCGGCGAGCGCGGGCGCGACCTTGCGGGTGATCATCGAGTGCGGGAAGTTCCACGGCGTGATCGCGGCGCACACCCCGACCGGCTGTTTCACCACCACGATGCGCTTGTCGGCCCAGGGCGTCGGGATGGTGTCGCCGCAAACGCGCTTGGCCTCCTCGCCGGACCACTCGACGTACGCGGCGCCGATCGTCACCTCGCCTTTCGATTCGGCAAGCGGCTTGCCCTGTTCGGTGGTGAGAATGAGTGCGAGGTCATCGAGGTGCGCGAGGATCAGGTCGTTCCACCTGCGCAGTACCGCGGCGCGCTCCTTGCCGGTCTTCGCGCGCCAGGCGGGGAAGGCGGCTTCCGCGGCAGCGATGGCGCGGCGGGCATCCTCGGCTCCCATGTCTGGAACCGCCCCGAAGGTCTCGCCGCAGGCGGGGTTGTGGACCGCATACGTGTTTCCGGATGCCGCGCCAACCCAGGCACCGCCCACGTAGCCAAGGTTGCGGAACAGTTCGGGATCGTTCAAGGAAACGGCCGGCAGACCGGCGTGCGCAGGTGCGTTCATAGCGTGCTCCAGGGAATGCAGCGAGGAGTCATTTTAGCGCCCCGACTTGCGGCGCAATGCGCTCCCGGCCGATCGTTTGGGCACCCAACAATGAGCTTGACAGCGTTCTGCGCGGCTGCGTAGAGTGCCTTGAAACCATTGCGGTTTTTAATCGTCCTCGGAAGGAGGCGTAGCCATGATTCGCAACCTCATCGGAAAATCACTCGTCGGCGCAGTGCTCGCCGCGCTACTTGCACCGGCACTCGCGCAGGACGCCCCGGTCCGCATCGGCTATGCCATCGCGCGCACCGGCCCTTGGGCCGGTGGCGCACAGATTTCGCAGGAGCCCAACTTCATCATGTGGGCCGAGCAGGTGAACGCTGCCGGCGGCCTGAACGTGAAGGGCAAGAAGAGAAAAGTGGAACTGATCGGCTTCGATGATCGCAGCGAGGCCGAGACGATGATCCGCACCTACGAGAAGCTCATGGGAAGCGACAAGGTCGACCTGATCCTGCCGCCGTGGGGCACCGGCGCGAACTTTGCCGTGATGCCGCTGATCCAGAAGTACGGTTACCCGATGATCGCACCCACTGCCACCGGCCGCAAGCTGCTGCAGATGAAGAACCCGTTCTTCTTCGCGATCCTTCAGCAGCCTGACGTGATGATGAACGCGCTCGCCGAATTCTTGAAGGCGCGCAACACGAAGACTGCCGCGGTGATCCACGTCGACGAGCTTTTCGGGCTGGAGAATCTCGCTGCGCTGGAGGCAGCGTTCAAGGAAAAGGGCATCCAGATCGTCGAGAAGAAAAGCTACCCGCTCGGCGTCAAGGATCTGAAACCTGTTTTGAACGACATCAAGGCGAAGAGCCCCGACGCATTTGTCGCGTTGTCGTATCCGCCAGACACTTTCCTGGTCACCGCGCAGGCACGCGAGATCGCTTTCAATCCCAAAGCGTTCTACTCGGCAGTCGGAACGGCGTTTCCGGTGTATCGCGACAAAATGGGACCTGCGGCCGAGGGCGTTATGGGGTTTGGCACGCTGAACCCGAAGACGAGCGCGGCGGTGAAGGCCTACTTCGACGCTCACAAGGCGCGGCACAACAAGGAGCCTGACCGCTGGGCGAGCGCGCACGCCTGGGCGGCGCTGCAGGTGATGGAGCAGGCGGTCGCGAAGGTCGGACTCGACCGCAAGGCGCTGCGCGATGCGATCGCGGGCGGCGAGTTCGACACCGTGATCGGCAAGGTGAAGTTCCGCAACGGCGAGAACATCTCCACCCCCGGAGTGGTGAGCCAGTGGCAGGGCGGCGAGTTCGAGGTCGTATGGCCGCCCGATCGCGCGACCGCTCCGGCGCTGTTCCCGAAGCCGACCTGGAAGTAAGGAGTTTGCACTGACCGGGCCTCGCGGGAGTCCCGCGAGGCTTTGTCGTCTCTATGGGTTTCTGGCTCGAACTGGCCGCCTCCGGACTGATCACCGGCGGGATCTACGCCGTGGTCGCGCTCGGCCTGAATCTGCAGTACGGGCTGATGCGCATCATGAACATCTCGCACGGCGAGTTCCTGATGCTGGGCGCGTATTTCACCTGGCTCGCGCACACCGTGTTCGGACTCAATCCGATCGCCTTCCTGCCCGTGGTGGCGGTCGTCATGTTCGCCCTGGGCCTGCTCGTGTACCGCCTGTGCTTCCGGCGCATCACGCGCACTTCGCCGTCGGTGGAAATCATCGAGGCGCGCAGCCTTCTGGTCGGCTTCGGACTGATGTACCTGGTGCAGAACGCGGCCTACATGGCCTGGGGCGCGGACCTGCGCGGCTACTCGTTTCTCGCCGACGCGGTTGAGATCGGCGGCGCGCGCTTCGCAGGCAACCGACTGCTCGCCTTCGGATTCGCGGTCGCTGCGAGCGCGGGCCTGCTCGCTGTGCTGCGGTTCACGCTGATCGGCAAGGCGGTGCGAGCGATGATGCAGTCGCCCGCCGGTGCGCAGCTCGTCGGCATCGACACCGCGGTGCTGCATCCAGCGGTGTTCGGCGCCGGGATCGCGCTGGCGGGCGTTGCCGGTGCGTTGCTCTCGATGGTGTACGAAATCACCCCCTCGATGGGCGAACCGTACACCGTGACTGCGCTGATCGTGATCACGCTCGGCGGCCTGGGCAGCGCTGCGGGTTGCCTCGCCGGGGGGCTGCTGCTCGGCCTGGTCGAGGCCTTCGGCATGCATTTCACCAGTCCGTCGCTCAAAATGCTGCTGTCCTACACGGTGTTCATCGGCGTGCTGCTCGCGCGGCCCAAGGGACTGTTTTCGCGATGAACCCACGGCTGCCCGTGGTCGGAATCCTCGTCGCGCTCGGTGCGCTGCCGTGGCTCGCCTCGGATTTCGCCCTTTCCCTCGCGCTCAGTTGTCTCATGTATATCGGCCTGGCCGTCACCTGGGCCATGTTTTCCGGGGCGACCAACTACCTGTCGCTCGCCACTTCGGCGTTCTTCGGCATCGGCGCCTACGTCACGGCCTGGGGACTGGAATCGATCCCCTACGGGCTGGTCGTGCCGCTCGGCGGTCTGGCCGCGGCGGCGTTCGCGGCGCTCGTGGGCGCGGGCATCCTGCATCTGCGCGGTGCCTATTTCGCGGTGCTCACCTTCGGCCTCGGCGAACTGGTGCGCCACGCGATCACGTATTCGGAAAAGACCTACGCCAAGACCGTCGGCCGCGTGATCTTCGATGCTCCCGACTCCACGGTCGTGTACCTCACGGTGCTCCTGATCGCGACGACGGCGGTGGCGACCTGCGCCTGGGTGCGCTCGAGCCGCCTCGGTCTCGCGCTTGCGGGAATCGGGTCCGACGAAGAGCGCGCGCAAACGCTCGGCGTCAACACGCGCCTCGCGAAGATCACGGGATTTGCGCTGGCCGCTTTTTTCGCCGGCGCGCTGGGCGCGGCGATGGCGGTGCGCTGGACCTACATCGAGCCCGCCTCGGTGTTCAATCCGTTCATCGGCTTCCAGACCGTGCTGATCGCGATGATCGGCGGCGCGCAGACGCTCATCGGGCCGATCGCTTCGGCGGTCGTGTTCAGCCTGCTGACCGAATTCCTGCGCCTGCAGTTTCCGTACCTGTTCCTGCTGATTCTCGGCGCGCTGCTGATCGTGCTGGTACTGTACCTGCCGGGCGGCATTGCGTCGCTGTTCAACCGATGGGTGAAAATCCGTGCGTGAACCGGTGCTTTCCGCGCAGGGCGTACAGGTGATGTTCGGCGGGCTGGTGGCCGTGAACCGCGTCTCGCTCGACCTGCATCCGGGCGAATTGCTCGGCATCATCGGGCCCAACGGCGCCGGCAAGACGACGTTTTTTCACGCGCTCTCGGGAGTGATCGTGCCGAATGCGGGGCGCCTGATCGTGGGTGGCGAGGATCTGACCGGACGGCCGCCGCACAGGTACGCGATGCACGGCGTCGCGCGCACCTTCCAGACGCCGCGCGTGTTCCGCGACATGAGCGCCGAGGCGAACGTGCGCTTCGGGCTGCAGTTCGCCGGGCGCCGGCGGACGCACGCGCACGATGCCTTCGACGACGCGCGCGCGATCCTCGGCTTTCTCGGACTCGAGGATGTTGCGGCGCTGCCCGCAGGCGGGCTCACGCCCTCGCGCCAGCGGCTGCTCGAGATCGGCATGGCGCTCGGCGCGCGCCCGCGCGTACTGCTGCTGGACGAAGTGGCCGCCGGCCTCACGCATGCCGAAGTGGACGCAACCGCGCGACTCATCCGCAGGGTGCGCGACGAACTCGGACTGGCGGTGATCTGGATCGAGCACGCGGTGCGCGTGCTGATGAACTACGTCGAACGCGTCGCGGTGCTGCACCAGGGGGAGAAGATCGCCGACGGCGATCCCCGCGAGGTGGCGCGCGACCCCGCGGTGGTCGAAGCCTATCTCGGCACCGAAGTCGAACCCGCGCGCAGGACCGCATGAACCTGCCGGTTCCGGCTCAGGGAGCGAGCCTCTCGGTGCGCGGCCTCTCCGCGGGCTACGGTGGCATTCGCGTGCTGGAGGGAATCGAACTCGAGGCGCCCGCGGGCGAACTGACCGTGATCGTCGGCGCGAACGGCGCCGGCAAGACGACTTTGCTGAAGGCGCTGTCCGGACTGATTCCGCGCGAGGGTGAGATCGTCTTCGACGGCGCGCCGCTGCCCGAGTCGCCGGCGGCAATCGTGGCAAGAGGTCTTGCCCAGGTTCCGGAAGGGCGGCAGCTGTTTCCGCACATGTCGGTGCTGGAGAATCTCGAGCTGGGCGCGTATCTTCTGGCGAGGTCGGAGCGCGTCTCACGTCTGGCGCGCGTGTTCGAGATCTTTCCGCGGCTGTTCGAGCGGCGCGAGCAGCTTGCGGGCACGCTCTCGGGCGGCGAGCAGCAGATGCTCGCGGTCGGTCGCGCGCTGATGGGGCGGCCGAAACTGATGATGCTCGACGAGCCCTCGCTCGGGCTTGCGCCCAGGATGGTCGACGAGCTGCTCGCCACGGTGAGCAGGATCCGCGACGAGGGCATAGGCGTGCTGCTCGTCGAGCAGAATGTCGCCAAGGCGATGGCGATCGCCGACGGCGCCTACGTGATGGAACGCGGCAAGATCGTGATGCGAGGCGCGGCGGCGCGGCTGCTGCGTTCCGAGCGCCTGAAGGAAGCGTATCTGGGCGCCGAAGCCGTTCCCGGCGCACTCAACTGGAAGGGAGGAGTCTTCATGACGAATCAACAGACCACGGCCGTCACCATCGCGGCGGAAAATGCCTGGAAGGGCAAAGTCTTCACGGGCCGCTGGCAGATGGCGAAGGGTGGGACGCGGGAAGTCATCGAACCCGCGACCGGCGCGGTGCTCACGGAGGTCGGCAATGCCGATGCCGAAGACGTGCGTGAGGCGGCGAGTGCCGCCGCGCGCGCGCAGGTCGAGTGGGCCAACACGCCCGCCGATCAGCGTGCCGCGGTGCTGCGGCGCGCCGCGCAACTGCTCGAAGCACACGCCGACACGCTGCGGCCGTGGATCGTGCGCGAAACCGGCTCGATCCCGCCGAAGGCGGATTTCGAGCTGCACATGGTCACCGGGATTCTGCTCGAAGCGGCGTCGATCGCGACACAGCCGCCCGGGGTGATGCTGCCCTCGGGCCCCAAACGCATGAGTTTCGCGCGGCGGGTGCCGCACGGCGTGGTCGGCGTGATCTCGCCGTTCAACGCGCCGCTGATCCTGTCCAGCCGAGCCGTGGCGCCCGCGCTCGCGCTCGGCAACGCAGTGGTCTTGAAACCGGATCCGAGCACGCCGGTTTCCGGCGGCTTCATTCTCGCGCGCCTGTTCGAGGCGGCGGGGCTGCCTGCGGGCCTGCTGCACGTGCTTCCCGGCGACGCGGCCGTGGGCGAGGCGATCATCACTGACCCCGACATTGCGATGATTTCTTTCACGGGCTCCACCGCTGCGGGCAGGCGCGTCGGCGAGCTCGCCAGCCGGCACCTGAAGCGGGTCGCGCTGGAACTCGGCGGCAAGAACTCCACCATCGTTCTCGACGACGCGGACCTGGAGGTCGCGGCCTCCAGCGCGGCCTGGGGCGCTTACCTGCACCAGGGCCAGATCTGCATGGCGACCGGAACGGTGCTCGCCCAGCGCAAAATCGCGCGCGACCTGACGGAACGCCTGGTGGCGAAGGCGAAGAACCTTCCGGTGGGCGACCCGAGCGCGGGGCCCTGCGCACTGGGACCGATCATCAACGCCCGGCAGATCGAGCGCATCGACGGCATCGTCAAGGACGCGGTCGCCAAGGGCGCGGTGCTGCGCGCCGGCGGCACCTACGACCGGCTCTTCTACAGCCCGACCGTTCTCGAGAACGTGACCTCCCAGATGCGCGTCTACACCGAGGAGGTGTTCGGTCCGGTGCTTTCGGTGCTCACCTTCGACACCGACGAGGAGGCGATCGCGCTGAATAATGCCACGGAGTACGGATTGTCCACCGGTGTCATCACGCAGTCGGTCGAGCGGGCGATGAACTTCACCGCGAAGCTGAAGACCGGCATCGTCCATATCAATGACCAGACCGTCGCCGACGAACCCTGGGTGCCGTTCGGCGGCCGCGGCGCCTCCGGCAATGGCGGGCGGCACGGCGGCGTGGCGAACTGGGAGGAGTTCACCCAGTGGCAGTGGGTGACGATCCAGGACCGCGCCACGCCGTATCCGTTCTAGAGCGATGTTCCTGCACCCGCGATCGCGCGACCGCCCCTATCACCTCGGTTCGTTTCCGCTCGAGACCCTGCCGCGCGACGCGTCGCTGATCGCCGCCGAGGCCACGCGTCCGGCGCGGCGCACCGGCCCCGGGCCCGAGGGCGGGGGGCTGCTCGGCGCGGCGCTGGCCCGTTACCGGGACGTGTACGCGAAGCAGGCGGCGGGCGTACCCGCGCCCGCGCGCGCGCCGGTCCCGGATGACCTCGCCCGGCGCGCGATGGACGTGAAGGGCGCGGCGATTTTCATGGACGCAAGCCAGGTCGGCATCTGCCGCATTCCTGAGAGCGCCTGGCTCGCGGGCGTCGCGCAGCAACCGCACGCGTTCGCGGTCGTGATCCTGGTCGAGCATCCCCGCGTGCCCGAGTCCGGCAACCTCGCGCGCGAGTGGACCGAATCGAACCCGTCCGCAACGGCGCAACTGCGCGCTTTCGAAATTGCGGTCTGCGTCGCGGGTCACATCCGCAACATGGGGTTCCTCGCGCAAGCCGATGGCGCCGGGGGCAGAGCGCTCGACGCCGAGCGCCTCGCGGTGCTCGCGGGACTCGCGGTGCGCGTGGACGATACGATCGTGAATCCCTACGTCGATTCGCGTTTTTCGCTTGCCGTGGTGTCCACCGAGTACGCGCTCGCGGTGGATTCACCGCTCGCCGCGGGCGCGCTCGCCGAGGCGAAGGGCTGGAACACCTGGTGGGGCGTGAACGGCGCGCAATCGGCGCGCGAGAGAAACCGCAGGGCGAAGCGCGCGACGCACCTCGGGCCCTATCCGATGGAAACGGTGAAGACGGTCGCGCGACCGACCACCCTGATCCTCGACGACGAAGTGCCGCGCGTTCCCAAGCGCGCGGCGTTCTTCGATCGTGCGCTGCAGGGCGATCTCGGCGACAAGGCCAAGCGCGAGCGCACGCGTTTTGCGTTCAAGACACCGCTTTCGCTCGCGCAGCTCGGGATGATCCGCGCGCTGGTGCCGTTTCAGGACGGTCCGGTCGCGCCTTCGCGCGATCCGCGGTTCGCCGACGCGAAGGCCAACGCGCGCGCCATCAAGTCGCTCTCCTACTTCCTCGGGGCGGATCTGACGGGGATCTGCGAGGTGCCGCGCTACGCCTGGTTCTCGCACCGGGAAAACGGCGCACCGATCGAGCCGGTTCACCGCTACGCCGTGGTGATGCTGATCGACCAGGGGTTCGAAACCATGGAAGGCGCGAGCGGCGACGACTGGATATCGGGCGCGCAGTCGATGCGCGCTTACCTGCGGGGCGCAGAGATCGCCGGCGTGATGAGCGAGCTGCTGCGCGGACTGGGATTTCCTGCGCGCGCACAGACCAACGCAGACAGCGACGTGCTGCACATCCCGCTCATCCTCTGGGCGGGGTTGGGCGAGCTTTCGCGGATCGGCGAACTGGTGCTCAACCCGTTCGTCGGTCCGCGGTTCAAGTCGGTCGTGCTGACGACCGACTTGCCGCTCGAGCCCGACCGGCCGATCGACTTCGGCCTGCAGTATTTCTGCAGCCACTGCTGGAAGTGCGCGCGCGAGTGCCCCTGCGACGCGATCCCGTTCGGCGACAAGGTGATGTTCAACGGCTACGAGATCTGGAAGCCGGACGTCGAGCGCTGCACGCGCTACCGGCTGACCAACATGAAGGGCTCGGCCTGCGGGCGCTGCATGAAAACCTGTCCGCTGAACAAGGTGGTGGACGCCGACGGCGCGCTCGGCACGCGGGCCGCGAGCTGGCTTGGGTTGAACGCGATGTGGCTGAAACCGCTGCTCGTTCCGGTCGCGCGGCGGCTCGACGACTGGCTCGGTCACGGCAGGCGAAATCCGGCAAAAAAATGGTGGTTCGATCATGAAATGGTGGGTGGCGTGGCGATCGAGGCGAAGGCGACGAACCAGCGCGACATCGAGCCGGGCCGAAAAATCGACGCCGCGACGCAAAAGATCGCCTTCTATCCGGCGAGCCTGATGCCGCCGCCGAATGCTTCGGGCCCGCATCCCGTCGACCGCAAGGCGGCGCTCGCGATGAAGCACGCGCTAGAGACTCCGGCCGAGGCGCTCCGGCGCACCTCGGCCGGCGGTCCGCCTCCGGACCATTATCGGCCGACGCCTCCGAATGACGCCGCGACAGCGGCGCCTGCCGCGCGTGCGGACGGACCGTACCGCACGTGAGCAGAACTGCCGCACGATCACGCCAGGCGTAGCCGACAATCCATGGCAATCAGACGATTCATCCTTCAGTGGCTGCGCGCGGCCGCATTCGGTGCGGCCGTTCCCGTCGCGCTGGCGCAGGCGCCGCCCGTGCCGGAGGCGATGCCTGCCGAAGGCGGCGCGCGCCGCGGCCCGGTCGAGCGCATCGAGATCCAGGGCGTCAACACCGACACCGAGCAGCGCCGGCAAGCGATCGCCGGCAAGATCGTAATCGGCCGCGAGGAGATCGAGCGCTTCGGCGACAGCACGGTCGGCGAGGTACTGCGGCGCCTTCCCAGCATCACGCTCGGTGGACGGCCGGGGCGCGGCGGCGACATCCGGATGCGTGGCATGGGCGGCGGCTTCACTCAGATCCTCGTCAACGGCGAGCGCATGCCGGCAGGGCTCGCGCTCGACACGCTGACCCCGGACCAGATCGAACGCATCGAGCTGTTTCGCGCACCTACGGCCGAACACGGCACGCGGGCGATCGCCGGGACCATCAACATCGTGCTGAGGGAGCCGCTGCAAAGGCGGCTCAATGACCTGCGCATCACCGCGGGCCTGGAACGCGGACGCGGCCAGCCGCAGGTGAGCTGGATTCGCAACGACCGGCTGGGCGAAACGGGCACTTACAACCTTTCGCTTTCGGCGTCGCGGCACGACCGGCTCGACGATCTCGTTTCGCGCACGCGCTCGGTCGATGCCCTGACCGGCGTGTCGCTGCTCGAGCAGGAGGAAACGGGCGCATCGCGCGACCGGCGGGAGCGCGTCCACCTGGTCTCGCGCATGCAATGGCGTCACGGGCCCGGGGAATTCTTCATGCTGACGCCGTTCATCGTCGCCTCCGATGGCCGCAGCGAGGCGACGCGGCAGCTCGTTCAGACGGTGGGCGCGGTTCCGGCGCCGTACGCGAGTTCATCGACCGTGACCGACTCGAATTTCTCGCTGCTGCGCGTCAACGCGCAGGAGCAGCGTCGCGTCGGCCCCGATGCGCGCATCGAGCTTCGCGGCACCGTGAGCGTGGCGAATTGGCGGGGCCGAAGCCTGCGCGAGGAGTTCGACGCCGGCCAGGCGCTGACGCGAACGCTTTCGGAGGCCACCGACAACGAGGACCGCAGCTGGACGCTCAGCGCCAAGTTCTCGCGCAGCTTCGCCAACGAGCACAACCTGGTGACCGGGGCCGAAGCCGAGTCGACGACCCGCCGGCAGGACCGCGCCACGCTGCAAAACGGGGCACCGCTCCTTGCGGACCTCGGCGATGCGTTCGGCGCGCGGACGCGGCGTGCCGCAGCCTACGTGCAGGACGAGTGGAACGTGACCAAAACCTGGTCGGCGCACGCGGGTCTGCGATGGGAAGGAATCAGCACGCGCAGCGACAGCGGCGGCGCTTCCCTCACGAACACGAGCGGCGTCTGGACGCCGCTGTTGCATTCAGTCTGGCGGCTCGATGAGCGGGGTCGCGACCAGATCCGCGCGAGCCTCACCCGCAGCTACCGCGCCCCTTCGCTGCAGGACCTCATCACGCGGCCGGCGCTCAGCGCGCGTTACGCGCCGCCGGGACCGAACGACGCCACCAGCCCCGATCGAATCGGAAACGCGAACCTGCGCCCGGAACTCGCCCGCGGCGTGGAACTTGCCTACGAGAAGTATCTCGGCCAGGGCGGCGTGCTGAGCGCGAATCTGTTCCACCGCCGCATCACGGGGCTGATCCGCAACATCACGGAACTCGAGGCCGTGCCCTGGGCCGCGGTGCCGCGCTGGGTGCAGCGACCGCAGAATCTCGAGGGTGCGCGGGTCACCGGAATCGAACTGGAGGCGAAATTCCGGCTCGATGAACTCGTGGCGGAAGCCCCGGCGGTGTCGCTGCGCGGCAACCTGAGCATTTTCCGCTCGAAAGTCGAAGGCGTTCCCGGACCCGACAACCGCATCGACCAGCAGCCCAAGGGCACGGCGAATTTCGGCGCCGACTACCGGCTGCGCGGCGTGCCGCTGCAGCTTGGCGGCAGCCTCAACCTGACTCCGGAATACCGCCTGCAGAGCAGCGCGACCCAGAGCAGCGTCACGGGCGCGAAACGGGTCGCGGATCTGTACGCGCTCTGGACGATCAACACCTACGCGCAGCTTCGTTTCAGCGCGGGCAACGTTTTGGCGCGCGATTACGCCAATTCGAGCGCGATCGTCGCGGGGAACACGATCCACGGCGTAGAGAACGCCGGGCCGACGTTCACGGCCTGGGCACTGCGTCTGGAAATGAAGCTCTAGTGTGCCGAGTCCGGTATCCGTGATGATTTTCTTCGATCTCGGGACTTCGGCCGTTGTTGCCGATGTCCCGGGACACGGCAACCACGGCGGTGTGCGGTGGGCCAGGTTCGTGCTCGAGGGCTGCTTCGGTGTCTCGTGATTCCGCGCAACCGCGAGAACCGCGGGGAATCGCGAGATCGGACAAGGACGCGGAATATTCGTATGCGAACTCGCGCCGCAGGACACCAGGTCCGCTCAGGCAAAACGTTCAGCCGGCGAGCACGAGCAGCCACACCGCCGCCGTCGTTGCGATCGAAAGCATCACGGCCGCGCTGCCCAGATCCTTGGCGCGTCCCGCGAGTTCGTGGCGTTCGCTTCCGATCCGGTCCACGACCGCCTCGATCGCCGAATTGAGGAGTTCGACCACGAGTACGAGCAGGACGCTGCCTGCGAGCAGCGCGCGCTCGACGCCGTCGGCACCGAGGACGAGGCCCAGCGGAACGAGTACCGCGGCAAGCGCCAGTTCCTGACGGAAAGCGGTTTCGTGCCTGACCGCAGCCGCGAGGCCTGCGAGCGAATGGCGGGTCGCGTCGACGATGCGTCGCAAATCCATGATTCCTTTACGCGGGCCTTGCATTGCGCGCGGGACTGTAGCACGCGCGCGGAAAGCGTTACGGCGGGCAGCCGAGCCTGCCGCGCACGGGTTACGGCGTGATGACGTCCGCTGCGTTTCCATTCGTTTCGGCCTGTGTGAAAATCTTCCAATGCATACGCCGATGAAGGTGCTGTTTCTATGCACGGGCAATTCAGCGCGCAGCATCCTCGCCGAGGCCTATCTCAATGCTTCCGGTCACGGACGCTTCGCCGCTTACAGCGCAGGCAGCCACCCGGCGGGCAGCGTCAATCGATTCGCGCTCGAACTGCTTCACGAGCACCGCATCGACACTTCGGCGCTGCGCTCCAAGAGCTGGGACGAATTCGCGTGCGGCCCTGAGTTCGATTTCGTCTTCACCGTGTGCGGGCAGGCCGCGGGCGAGGCCTGCCCGGTGTGGCCGGGCCAGCCGATCCGCGCGCACTGGGGCATCGAGGATCCGGCGCGCGTCGAAGGCAGCGACGACGACAAACGCCGGGCGTTCTCCCGCGCCTACGCGGAACTGACGCGCCGCATCGACCTGTTCCGAGGCCTGCCGTTCGATCCGCTCGACCGGCTCGCGCTGCAGGCGCGCGTCGATGACATCGGGCGGGTGCGGGAACGGGCGGCAGGGTGACGCAGCCCTTGAGCGTTTTCGAGCGCTGGCTGACGCTCTGGGTCGCGCTGTGCATCGTCGCCGGGATCGGGCTCGGCCAGCTGCTGCCGGGCCCGGTGCAGGTGCTCGGCCGGATGGAATTCGCGCGA
>Ga0080064_1004132_pt1 | contig 19241 bp, 19 predicted proteins | sample Subgrocontami54m_FD_69260 | JGI IMG/M metagenome (GOLD analysis project Ga0080064, IMG submission 69260) | Subsurface groundwater microbial communities from S. Glens Falls, New York, USA - GMW46 contaminated, 5.4 m (SPADES assembly) (version 2) ...
CCTGATGTAATTCTTGCTGATGAGCCAACTGGAAATTTAGACACTAAAACAGGTCAGAAAGTCATGGCCTTTTTACAAAAATTAAACAATGAAGGCAAAACGATAATAATGGTTACCCACGACTCCCATCTAGCTCAAGAGCATGCAAAAACGGTTTATTGGCTGAAGGATGGAAGAGTAGAGAAAGTTACGCGGAAGAGTAGGAAGTAATCCCATATTTTCACCACTCTTCCCCAATTAATTCCAATGACAATTATTTTAAACCCCAAATATTCAAGTCTGATATGAAGAAAATCAATTTTATCTTACTTATGGTATTTTTCTTTCTTGTAGTAATCGCAAAGTTCTCTTCAGCAATAGTCATAAATTCCGTAGATTCTCCAACTCTGAAGCCCGGAGAAGAAAGTCAAATTAGAATGGAAATTAAGAATATTTTTAGTGATGATGCACAAGACATAATTTTATCACTGGATTTTAAAAATCTCCCATTTATCCCAATAGGTACCTCTGAGCAATCTGTCGATCAAATTACTAGCGATGATGAAGAAACTTTCACATATGCCATAAAAGCTTCTCAAGATATCAAGCCAGGAGATTATGAAATTCCGTACACTTTGCAATATACCTTAAACGACAAGCAAAGTTCTAGAACAGGCACAATAGGGATAAAAGTAGAATCAAGCCCAGATTTATCTTTTTCAGTCAGCACGGATAATCCAATTATAGGCCAGCAAGGTAAAATAACCCTTAAAGTTGTGAATGCTGGTTTATCTGATGCAAAATTTGTCTCATTAAAAATCTTGCCGCAAGGATTTACCCTACTTTCTCAAGCTGAAGATTACATAGGAACAGTAAACTCAGATGATTTTAGTACAACATCATTTAATGTAATTTTCAATAAAGAAAATGAAAGGTTAAATGCTATAGTTCAGTACAAAGATTTCAATAATAACGACATATTAAAGAACGTAGACTTGCCTATAACTGCTTATACTCAGGAAAACGCAATACAATTGGGATTGATGAAAAAAAGCAATATTTCCTTATACATCTCGTTAATAATTGCACTTATTTTGATAATTATTATTTGGAGAATGATTAAAAAGAGAAGAAGATTAAGAAAAAGCATGAGCAAGGAGTAATCATGCTTTCGGATTATATTTTATTAGCCTTCAAGAACCTAAAAAAGCGAGGCATACGTTCCTGGTTGACAATGCTTGGAATTTTTATAGGCATCGCCGCCGTAGTATCATTAATATCTCTGGGCAATGCCTTGCAGCAAGCAATTACCGGGCAATTTGGCTCCCTTGATCCTAACAAACTTATAATCACGAACACTGGAACAGGTTTTGGTCCGCCAGGTTCTACAGCAGTTAGAAAACTTACTGACCACGATTTAGAAGTTATAAAATCTATATCTGGAGTCGAGTATACAATTCCAAGACTTATAAGGATGGTAGAAGTCAATTACAATAAAGTATCAAAATTTAGATACGTGGGCTCAATGCCTCCCAACAAAGACCAACTTCAAGTTATTGGGGATAGTCTTAATTTAAAGATAATTTCGGGCAGGGCATTGGAAGTGTCTGACAAAAACAAAGTCGTTCTTGGAAATGGCTTCTTAAAAAAAGAGTTTGATAAAGAAATTCGTGTGGGGACAAAATTAAACATTCAAGGAAAGAATTTTGAGGTAATTGGAATACTCGAGAAGTCTTCCAGTTTTATTTTCAACGATATAATATTAATACCAGAATCAGATGTCAAAGATATTTTAAATATCGGCAATGAGATTGACGCAATAGTTGTTCAAGTGGACAATAAAGATAAGATACAAGAGATTGCTTCTGAAATTGAGCAAAAATTAAGAAGAGACAGAAAAGAGAAAGCTGGAGAAGAAGATTTTTCGGTCCAAACCCCTGTTCAAGCAGTCAGCAGTATTAATACTATTCTCAATATAATAAATCTAATCGTCTCAGGAATTGCGTTTATCTCTCTTTTAGTCGGAGGAATAGGAATTGCAAATACAATGTTTACTTCCGTCCTTGAAAGAACAAGAGAAATAGGGATTATGAAAGCAATAGGGGCAAAAAATTCAAGTATATTAACCATATTTTTAATAGAATCTGGTCTTCTTGGTTTAGTAGGGGGAATTGTGGGAGCAATTATCGGATTAAGTCTAGCCTATCTCGCATCATCCATCGCCAGTTCTGCTTTAGGCGGGTTAGATTTCAAAGTTGTAGTGTCTTTTCCTCTTCTAATTGCGGCAATCAGCTTTTCATTGGTAATCGGAGTAATATCAGGTGTTTTCCCAGCTTACCAAGCATCTAAATTAAGCCCAGTGGAGGCATTGAGAAAATGATATCAGATTACTTATTATTAGCAGTCAAGAATCTTAAAAAGAGAAAGCTCCGCGTATTCCTCACACTAATTGGAATTTTAATTTCAATAGCCACAATTTTTGTTTTAATTTCAGCATCCCTAGGTTTAGAGCAAGCTGTTCAAGAGCAGTTTCGTCTTTTAGGTACGGATAAATTCTTTATTATGCCTCAAGGGCAGTTAGCTGGTCCAGGAACATCTGGGGCAGTAAGTCTTACAGATAAGGATGTTAAAGTCATTGAAAAAGTTTCAGGAGTTAAAAAAACAACATCATTTGTTGCTTCTCCTGCAAAAGTAGAATTTTCAAATCAAATTAGATATACTAACGCAATTGGAGTTTATTTAGAAACTGCCGATTTATATTTTGAAAGCGGGACTTTAAAAGTCGATGAAGGAAGGTTGTTGAAAAAAGGAGATTTAAACAATATAATGATTGGTTCTCAATACAAATACAATGCTCTTTTCAAGAAACCAATAATTGTAGGGGACAGTCTGCTCTTAAACGATAAGTATCAATTAAAGGTCAGGGGAATTCTTTCTCCAATCGGAAATTCTCAGGATGACAGGCAGATTTACATTCCAATTGATAAATTTAGAGAGATATTCAATATCCCAGACAGAATCGACCAAATTGTAGTTCAAGTTCAGGAAGGAGAGGATATCAAAGACGTTGCTTCCAGAGTTGAAAAGAAATTAAGGCAGTCTAGAGACGTTACAGAAAAAACCCAAGATTTTACTATTTTAACTCCAGAAGAATTATTAAAAAGTTTTGGAACAATTTTGAATATAATCACCAGCTTCTTGCTTGGTATTGCTGCAATCTCTCTTTTAGTCGGAGGAATAGGAATTGCAAATACCATGTTTACCTCTGTCTTAGAAAGAACAAGAGAAATAGGAATTATGAAAGCAATCGGAGCAAAGAACTCTGACATTTTATTAATTTTTCTCATTGAAGCAGGCCTATTAGGATTAATAGGGGGTATTGCAGGGGTTTTTGTAGGAACTGCAATTTCAAAAGCTTTAGAATATATTGCAATCCATCAACTTGGAACTACTCTTTTAAGATCAGTCATACCTTCTTATTTAGTCATTGGCAGTTTGGCATTTGCATTTATTATAGGCTCAGTTTCAGGCATCTGGCCCGCTTGGAAAGCCACTCAAATAAGGCCAGTAGAAGCTTTGAGATACGAGTGATTTATTGGTTCTAGTAAATTCCCATAAGTTGCTTATATGAAAGGAAATTAATAATCGGAAAAATTCTTTTCCTTTCATAGATAGGGATAGAAATTAGAAAAATCCGAAAATTAATTTCTATCACTATAATTTATTCATTCATCATCTTTTGTATTTCTTCTCTTCATACTTCAACATCTTCATAGCAGCCTTTACAATAGCTTTTTTATCTATATCATATTTCGCTAAAAGCTCTTCGGGCTTGCCAGAATGAGGAATTTTTTTAATATTTAAGCATTCTATTTTTATTCCAGAATTTACAAGTGCAGAACAAAGCATCTCTCCAATTCCACCTTCTTTGTAATGGTCTTCTGCAATTACCATCTTGTTCCCATGTTTTTTTAAAAATTCAATAAATTTCTCTGCATTAAATGGTTTTATACAATATAAATCTATAACCGCACATTCAATCTTATTTTTCTTCAGCACATCATAGGCCTTTAAAGCTTCATGCAAAGTTATTCCAGAACCTGCCAAAACAGCTTTATCTTTTCCACTTTCTTTCAAGACTTTAAACCCCCCTAGGGAAAATTTCTCCTCATTTTTATAGATAACTTTAGTTTTTCCTCTTGTTGTCCTTATATATTTTATTCCCTTCGATTCTGAACAAAGATTTACAATTTTTTCGGTTGAAACAGCATCAGAAGGATAAAAAATAATGCTATTAGGCAAAGACCTAAACATTCCAATATCTTCAAGCCCCATTTGCGACGCACCGTCCTCTCCAATTGAAACCCCGCAATGCGAACCGCACAAAGTAAAATCTCCCAAAGATAAAGCAGACATTCTTATCTGGTCGTGAGCTCTTGATAAAAATGCAGCAAATGTCGAACCATAAACATTAAATCCTTTTTTACTCAACCCCAAACAAATTCCAACCATATTCTGCTCTGCAATAAATGCTTCAATAAATTGTTTTTCATTAACCTTCTTTACCCTATCCGAAAATGTGGAATTGCTTACTTCTGCATCAACTGCAATAACTCTCTGATCAGATTTTGCTAAACTAGAAATGGCATTTCCATAAGCTTCTCTCGTCGCAACCTCCTCTCCAAGATTGTATTCATTTTTAATTACCTCTTCCTTTTTAAATTCAAACTTAATTTCCCCAGGTTTTATTATGTTTATTTGAGGCATCTGGGGGTTTCCAATTTCTTTTAGAGCTTTTTCCAATTCTTCTCTGCCCAAAGCTTTTCCATGCCATCCTTCTTTATTTTCCAAGAAAGAAACTCCTTTTCCTTTTATTGTTTTTGCAATTATGGCAAAAGGTTTTTCTGATTTTCTGGCATTTTTTAATGCTTTTAATATTTTTTTTATATTATGGCCGTCAATAATTTTTGTTTCCCACCCAAAACTTTGTATTCTTTTTTCATATTCGCTAGTATTCCATCCTAACATAGTCTCTCCTCTCTGTCCAAGTCTATTAACATCAATAATCGCGCATAAATTTTTTAATTTATAATACGAAGCCAACTGAAAACCTTCCCAAACACTCCCTTCAGCAGTTTCACTATCTCCCATTAAAACATAAGTTCTAAATTCTTTTCCTTGTAGTTTTGCCGCGATTGCAAATCCAATGCCAACACTTAATCCCTGCCCCAAAGAACCTGTTGCAACCTTTGCCCATGAAAAAGAATTTGGCAAGGGATGGCCTTCTAAATTACTGTCTATTTTTCTCAATCCAAACAAATCATCTTTTATAACTCCTGCTCGGGATAAAGCAGAATATAAAATAGGCGCGGCGTGTCCCTTGCTTAAGATAAATTCATCATTACAGAGAATTTGATTGTTTTTCGTTTCAAATTCTCTGGATGGAGAATTCGAATGAACTCTAGCATTATAGACATTCCCGTTGATTGTATCACCTTTCGTTCGGGAATGTCTATTAGAGATTCCAGATTCTAGGGTGACTGAATTAAGGGGAATCTCTATATCAACCGAATTCTCCATATCAGGATTGTCTGGATTTGCAATATCATATTTCATTTCGTTAAAGAATAAACAGCTTACCAGCTCAGCACAACTTAAACACGAAGTCGGATGTCCGCTTCCAGCAGCACTCGTCATTTCTAAAACATCTTTTCTTAATATGTTTGCAATATCTTGCAAATCTTTTATTTTCTTGCTCATTTCTTCTTTTTTTTACCTAGTTACAATTTCCCAATAACCTCCTTTATCGGGACCTGCTCTCTTTAATATGCCGTTTTGTTTTAGTCTTTCTAGATGTTTTTGTATTGCAGAGGAATTTATTCCTAATTTTTCAGATAATTCCTCCCTCGTTATTGAGGGTTTATTCTTTATTAATGTCAGAATCTCCTTTTGTCTATCTGTTAAGATCTGACCACCTTCTTGACCACTTTCCTGACCACCTTCTTTTTTCATTTTTCCTCTTTTCTAGACTATATAAAGAAATGAATGTATAAAAACCTTAGGCTCACAAAACAATTTTCTTCAATCTTCTTCGTCTTCCTTTATCTCGTTAAGCTGTTTAACCATCTTTCTAAATTCATTTGCATAAAGCTCAAGTTGTGTCTTTAATTGCAATTTGGCTTCTCCAAACTTTCTTAATTGTTCTTCAATTACTTTCTTGGTTTCTTGAGGAGTCTTCTTTACAATAATTCCTGCGCCAATTTCAACAAACAATTTTTTATCATCTGCAATCTTGCTTTTTACATAAACTCCTCTTCCAAGTGAAGCAAGAATATCTTTTTCACCGCTTTTGCTTAAGAAATCAAGATTTTCCTTAAACTTAGTCAGTTCTTCAACATGCTCGTTAATAATCTTGATGTTGTTTTCAACTTCCTGCGATTCGTTTTGTAATGCCTGTGCCCTCATTAAAAGTTCTTCTTTCATCAAAAAATATAAATTTAAACACTTTTAAACTTTCCTCTCCACTTTCCAAACTTCAAGTTTTTCAAAGAATAGCTTTTCTTCAGATATAACTTTCTTTTCAAGTCTCTTCTCTTTTAAAATCTTATTTATTTTATTTTTAGGAGTCAAAGAAGAAACGACAATCAAAACAATTCCATCCTTTTCCAAGAACTTGTTGGCATCATTCAAAAATCTTAAGATTATTTCATCGCCTTTCTTTCCCCCGCTTGTTGCCCTTCTGCTTTTCAAGTCCTCTTTATCATCGTAGGGTAAATAAGGCGGATTAAATATTATTAAATCAAATTTGCCTTTCACTTTATCAAACAAATCAGATTTTATTGCTTTATAGACAATTTGCTTGATCATTTTACTTTTTTTGCAAATTGTCTTATTAGAGAATTTCGATTTTTTATTAACCCAATTATCGAAATTCTTTTTAATTCCTTTTTTCTTCAATTCCTTCACACTTTCATCATCAATATCAAGAGCAATAACTTCTTTCGCCCCAGAGTCCAAAGCAGCTCTTGCCTGTATCCCGCTTCCCGAACCCATATCCAAGACCTTCTTCCCCCTAGAGTATTTTATAACTTCTTTTTCAAGCAAATAAGAATCTTCTTTTGGTTGATAAATCATTTTCTAGTTTCAATATGCAAAACAAACCTCGTCAAGATAAGCACAAATAAAGGAATAAGCAAAGCATATTCTATCAAATCAATCCAAATTCCATTTACCTTGTTCAATAAGAATAAAATCACGAAGATTAAAACATTTAAAGCCAATGCAGCAAGATACTCTTTCTTTACCAATTTAATTGATTTTTTAACAGCTTCTCTAAAATTTAAATTTCCAACAACAAGGCAAACATTTGAGAAAGTTAAGAATATTAATATTCCGACCAATCCAGCAAAATAAATTAAAATATATAATAACGTTGCCGCATTTACTTCCAAATCTAGCAGTTTCCCAGCATAAATCCCTCCGTAATTTGCGATTGCCCATATAACAATTCCAACAAATAATAAAAATAATAAAATCAAGAAACTTCTAAACCAGAATCTTTTTCCATTAGAAAAGAAATCTCTGGCATTTATCTTCTTTTTATGAATATGGGCAATTCTCTTGGTTACATTATTAATTTTCGAGAATTGTCCATTAGAGAATTCTGGGAAAAATTTAATACGATTGCCAGAATTCTCTATAATCTCCTTGCTGATTTTAATCAAACCCGAAAAAACAAAAGCCATTGCAATCAGGGAAACAAAACTAAAGAAAACCAGCCAAGCAATCAAAGAACTCGTAGTGTAAAGTATATGATTTACAACAACAGACAACCTGGAGAACAAATATATAAACAACCAAAGCAATAACCCTGGGATTATCAATAAAGGATTTCTAAATAAATCATTAAACCCTTTTTTTATTATATTAAAAAATTCTTTTATAGACAATTTACTTGATTGTGTTGCATTATTTGTAAATTGTCTTATCAGAGAATTTACACAAATAGGTGACTTAATTATGCAAATTCTCTGTACCTTCATTCAAGACCTCGTTAAATAATAGGCAAGGTAACCCATTGCCCCAATTACAATCAGCCCAATTATTATAATGGTTGCAATTAACAATTTACTTTTTTTCCTTACAAGAGGCAAAGAAGGCAGAGAATTATCGTTCAATATTGGAGCTTCCGGAAACTCTCCATTTATTATTTCACTGACTCCGCCGGACAGCATTTTTCCTGCCTCATTAACTTCTTCTTCATTATAACCTGCATTGATAAAACTCTGTACAGCACTTTCATAAGAGGACCCCCTTTGCATTGCGTTTTTTATTCCTGAAATAATTTCTTCTTTCATTTTAATTATCAAATGTAAAAAGCTTTTAAATACGTTGCTTTTAACAAATTTAAGAGCATTAACCAATATTCCTGGAAACTACAGTTCCAAAACGTGCCCATTGTCCATCAAATGAACTGTCTTTCCAAGCTTATAATCCATTTCCTGAGCTAAATTCGCCCCCGCTTCCCTTTTCTTCAGCTCTCCATGAGACGGAATAACATGTTCTGGCTTAACAAGCTTCAACAAATCCCTTAAATCTTCCCTTCCTCCATGGCCAGATACATGGACGTTATCAAAGATTCTTACATGATGTTTTTTCAATTTTTTTTCCAATTCTTCCCTATTTGCTTCATTTATAGGAGTCGGTATAGTCTTAGAAGAGAAAATAATATGGTCTTCTTTTGACAATGTATAAGGCAGTTGATTTCTTGCAAGCCTGTCAAGAATTGCCCCGGGCTCTCCCTGATGCCCTGTGCAAACTATCAAGTATCTTTTCTTGTTTTTATTTGCAATTTTTAATATTTTTTCAACTTGTCTTCGGTATGTATAAATTCTTACACCCCTTGTAAATCCTGCATTTCCAGTGTTTCTCGCCGCCTGAACATATTTTCCAAGGCTTCTCCCTAAAAATATCACTTCTCTCCCCAACCTATGTCCAAATTCAACAATACTTTTTAATCTTGCAATATGCGAAGAAAATGTAGTTACAACCATTCCTGAGTTGCTATTGTCCGTCGTGAAGAAAACATCCTCAAGCAGACCCCTAGCTATTTTTTCAGATGGAGTCTTCCTATCATCCGGAGCATAGAGACAGTCTACTATTAATGCCTTAACCCCAATTTTCGAAAGCTCCTTTATTCTCCTGTAATTTGGTTTGTCCCCAATTATTGGAGAATTATCTAACTTATAATCATTAGCATATAATACTACTCCTTCTCTCGTGTGTACTGCAACCATTGAACTTTGTATTGTAGAATGAGTTATATTCACGAATTCAACTTTATAATTTCCGCTTTTTCCTCTTATAGTGTAAGAAGAGTTTACATTTACTGGAATAATTTTATTTACAATTTTCTTTCCATCATCCTGAGTAAGTATCCTCAAAACTTCCATGGTAAAAGGCGTACCTAGAATTGGCGCCCGATACCTATAAGCATTATAAACTAAAGCGCCAACATGATCTAAATGGGCGTGTGAAATCATCAAAGCCCTTACTTTATCTCTCAGACCTTTTTTCTCCAAATAAATATCATCAGGCAATGCTCCAAGCGCTCTCATTCCTTTTTCTGTAGGAATTTTCTCTCTTTCTTCAACACCTACAATTGCAGGCAAAAATAATCCAGAATCAAAGACTAGAACATCCTCGTCAATTTCAAGAGCAGTCATATTTTTTCCAACTTCGTTATAACCACCTATTGCATGTATTTTCATTTTCTTAATCCTTTACAAATTTTTCAAGAAGACATAGTTTATATAGCTTTTCTGAAATCTAAATTAGAACAACCTCGTTTTCCTTATAATATCTCTCTCCTTCACTCAACTTTCTTTTAGATTCAGAATATAACGTTAATATTTTCTCTCCCTTTTTTACTATGTCTCCTATGTGTTTATAAAGATAAATTCCAGAACCAATGTTATTCGGGCATCCGAGTACTTTTGCGATTAAGTTTATTCCCTTGTTGTCTATTTTTTTCACCTTTCCATTTCTACCTGCTTTTACATCAAAACTAAAATTTGCGGCTTTCAATTCTATATTTTTCCTTCCTTGGGCGTCAATAATCTCATTAAATTTTTTTAAAGCTCTTCCAGAATTTAATACTTCTCTCGCAAGCTCTTTTCCACGGCCTTTTTCTGCCTTTCCCATCATCTCCAAAATTTCCGAGGCAATGTAAACAGATTTTTCCTCCAAGTCTCTAGGCGGATTATCTCTATTTAATACTTTCAATACATCTATCATCTCAAGCACAGGACCTATCCCATTCCCAATTGGCTCATCTCCTTTAGTTAAAACAACCTTTATTTTTAAGTCAAATCTATTTCCAATCTTGATAAATTTCTTACTAAGAGCTTTCGCCTTTTCAGCAGTTACTTTCGCCCCATCTCCGCATGGAATATCAATCAGTATATATTTGCTCCCAACAGATATTTTTTTTGCAAGTATAGATGCAAGCAATTGCGGTTCAGGATCAACATTTAACATTCTCTCAACTCTTATTAATTTATCATCGGCAGGCGCTAATCCTAACGAACCCCCCCATGCAAAGCACCCATTTGTTTTTTCAACAACTTGCTTTAATTTTTCAACTGATAATTCCACATTTGTGATAGTTTCTAAAACATCTGCAGTTCCTGCGGCAGAAGTTATTGCCCTAGAAGATGTTTTTGGCATCTTGACTCCCAAAGACGCGCATATAGAAACAATAATCGGCGTCGTCCTATTCCCTGCAATTCCGCCTATAGAATGTTTATCGGCCACATCTCCAGACCATTTTATTATCTTCCCAGTTTTAGCAACGGCCTCAGTTAAATAAACAGTTTCTTCAAAAGACATTCCACAATGATAAACTCCAGAGACAAAATAAGCTATTTCTGCCTCGTTTAAAGCGTTATTTACAATATCATTTATTATTGAAAAAATCTCTTCTTTATTCAATGTTTTCCCATTTAGTTTCTTTAGTATATATCTCACACTTTCAGGTTCAAGAGCAACAGAAACATCGACTTCTTCCCCCCCATTTACTTTTAAAAAACTCATTGCTTCTTCAGAAAGAGCTATTTCATCTTTTTTTAGCATCTTTTCCACAACATCTGCAATAATTATTGTATTTTTTTCTTTATAAAAAACTTCAATTCTGCTTCCCTCAAATATTCCATTTCTATCCGCAAAATCCTTGCTTATAAATGCAATCGGCCTTCCAGCCTGAAGCTTAATTAGTTTAAACTTTAATTTCATTTTGCCTCTTTTTCTAAATCTTGTTTTTAGCTTTACCGGGGATTTGGTTAATTGAGCTGCCTTTCGTTTCAAATCCTCTGTCTGGAGATGTCAAGATGCTATGACATCTTGAGCACGCTCAAGAACTGCAGTTCTTGACGATTCGAATGAACGCAATATAATCAACCGAATCCCCCATAACTAGATAATCTTAGATTAAAAACGTTTCCTAGGAGAGTATCTGCTAACAGATATTTGCTTAAAATTTATAGAGCCAGATATTTGAAAAATTTATTGCTTTCAGGCAAATAAATTTTTCTCTAATAGATATTATCAACTATAATCTCATAAGCAATAAGGCGCAATGTGTCTTTGTTCCGATTCAAAAGATCCAGTTGTTAACATATCTTCAGCAAATTAAGGTCTTCAAAATGTCAAGAACTCTTTATCAAACGTGTTTAGTTCTTGAGCACCTCAAAATATTAAATATTTTGATGGCACAAAAATCTTTGATTTTTGTTGTGCTCAAGAATTGTTTTTTCTTTTCTATGAATTAAAAATAAAGATTTAATGAAAAAAACAATTCTTGACACCTTGAGAAAATTAGGCTATTTATCAGTTGTAATTATAGAGAACTGCGTGGCTTATGCCCCATTTATTTTGCAGTTCTCTATCTGGAAAACTGCGACTATACGTGCTATAAATCACGCAGTTATCCATAAGATAGTTTTCTTCGTGACTTTTCTGCTGTTAGCAGATACTACAATCCCAATCACTAAACAAAACGTATCAAAACCATTAGAGCCATAAGAAAGATTATTATTAAAGATACTGCATGTATCACTTCTTTTGTCTTAAACCTCTCTTTTTTCATTACGGTATTAATTCATCATACTTTTTAAATTCTTTCCCCATATGTATTTTCTTAGCTTTAGAAAGTTATAATGGAACTTCTTTAATTTACAACTAAAAATAGCCCAATTCTCTTAATGTTTTGAAAGACTTAATTGATGGACTTATGTTAACAAACTACCTCTTTTGGATTAGCACATAGGCATATTGCACATATCAAACATGAGATTATAGTTGATAACATCTCGCCTATTGGAAAAATTGGGCTGTCGGGATGGAGTGCCCCCTTATTGGTGGACAACTAGTCAAGTAATATTAACCTTTTATATTTATTGTTTTAATACCCCCATAGTCAATCTTATAAATATCGATTCTTTTACTTAATCATGAAAGGATTCATAATTTACTCAGATTATATAACAATTGATAACGAAGACCATGTCAGACTGTTCGGCAGACTTGAAAACAATCAATCTTTCCTAACAATTAACAAATTCTCCCCTTATTTCTACATCAAAAAAAAGGATTCTAAAAAAATACCTGAAAACTGCAAAACACAAAGCACTAACTTAAAGAACTTCGAAGGAGAAGAAGTTATAAAAGTATTATTTAAAAACAAAACAGATTTAAACAATCTATATAAAGAACTCCACAGAGAAATATCAATTTACGAAGCAGACATAAAACCTCAAAGCCAATTCCTGATAGAAAAAGACATCCTAACCAATATAGAAATAGATGGGGAGTTTGAACCTTCAGAAAGAATAGACCGAGTTTACAAAGAACCAAAAATCATTTCATCGACTTTAAAACCCAAATTAAAAATCATTTCAATAGACACGGAGTCAGACAAAAACACAGGAAAGCTATTTTGCATCGGAATTTATTCAGAAAATCAAAAAAAGAACTTTATGATTACCTATCAACCCCTAAATGACACGATATCATGCAAATCAGAATCAGATTGTCTTGAAAAATTCAAATCAGAAATTATAAAATTAGACCCAGACATTATAATCGGGTGGAATGTTATAGATTTTGATCTTGTTTACTTAAAAAAGCTATTTAAGAAACACGAAATTAAATTTGACATTGGAAGGACGGATGATGAAGCCAGCTTAAGAATAGAATCAAATTTCTTTAGGTCATCAAGAGTAGACATTCCTGGCAGACAAGTTCTAGACGGCCTCAATTTAATAAAAGACAAGTTCATTAAAGAAGCTCCTTCAATTAAAAATTTAGACTTTGATTCCTTGTCCCTAGAGGACGTTTCCCAAACAATATTAAAAAAGGGAAAGTCCATCAAGGGAAAAGATAGGCATGGGGATATTGAAGGCCTCTATAAAAAGAATACACAAGTTTCCCTTCAAAAGCTAGTAGATTACAATTTATTAGACTGTGAGCTTGTCTATAAAATCTTAAAAGAAACAAAAATCCAAGATCTCGCTTTAGAACGTTCTCAATTAACAGGCATGTCTCTTGATAAAATAACCGCGTCTATTGCTTCTTTTGATTCTTTATACATAAGAGAAGCAAAAAAAGTAGGCTTAGTCTCCCCTTCAATGGAATTCAAGCAAAAAGAAACTAGAATAAAAGGTGGCTACGTTCAATCCTCTTTTCCAGGAATATATAAAAATATTTTAGTGATGGACTTTAAATCACTATATCCCTCAATCATCCGAACATTTAACATAGACCCAGCCTCATTTTTAGAAAAAAAAGAGAAAAACTCTATAGAATCCCCAAACGGAGCCTATTTTAAAAATCAAGAAGGAATTTTACCAAAAATAATAGACAAACTCCATCAAGAAAGAGAAAGAGCAAAAAAAGAAAAAAGAGAACTATCGAGTTATGCCATAAAAACAATTATGAATTCATTCTTCGGAGTTTTGGCAAGTCCAAACTGCCGTTACTTCAACTTAAAAATTGCAAACGCCATAACTCATTTCGGGCAATTTATCATCAAACTTACAGCAAAAGAAATTGAGAAAAAAGGTTTTAGAGTTATATATTCAGATACAGACAGTGTATTTGTAGAAACAAATTTAGGAAAAGAAAAAGCACATTCATTAGGGATGGAAATTCAAGATTATATAAACAAATTTTATGAAAAATATGTTAAAGAAAACCATTCCAGAAAATCTTTTCTCGAACTCCAATTTGAGAAGCAATATCTTTCTTTGATGATCCCTAAAATAAGGGGAGAAGAAAATACAGGAGCAAAAAAGCGTTACGCAGGCTTAATTGAAAAAAATGGAAAAGAAGAATTAGACATAGTTGGATTGGAAGCAATCCGTGGCGACTGGACTGAAGCAGCACAAGACTTCCAAAGAGAATTATTAGACAAACTTTTCCATGACGAACCAATTGAAAAGTTCATCAAAGATTATATCAAAAAAATAAGAGAAGGCAAATTAAATTCTAAATTAATTTACAGAAAGTCCATAAGAAAAAATCTAGAAGAATATACAAAAACAACCCCGCCTCATGTAAAAGCAGCAAGACAATTAGACTCATTAGAATCCAATGTTATAGAATATTACATCACAATCGCTGGTCCAGAACCTATTCAAAAGCTTAAGCATAAAATAGATTATGACCATTATATAGATAAACAAATTAAGCCAATCGCCAATCAGATTCTTTCCTTCATGGATAAAACTTTTGATGATATTATCCAAGGCTCGAAACAATCGACACTGTTTTAATTATGCCTTCTTCAAAACCTACTCCTCTTTCTTTTAACATTTCAAAAATATCTTCTAATGAACCATCAAAAAATAACATATTTCTATCTCCTCCAACCTTATCACACTCTCTAAAAGTCGCACCATCAATCCTAACAACCATATTTAATTTTGGCACTTTAATTCCGCATTCTTCTGAAAACCTCGCCTGACTTTCATTAATTACATCTTTATTCAAAAGTTGATACCATTGTTCTGTTTCAGGGTGTTTAAAATATGTAGAGTGTCTGCCCCATATTCGCGCATAATTCATAACTTGAATATCTCCGGGGCAATGACCAATCCCAGCCTGAGATGCTCTAAATTTATCAAGAAATCTAGAAACTAAAATAATTGAACATTCTTCATCTGGGCTCCTTAATAACTGAATTAAATCTCCATCATATTCTTCAATATTAGAACAATCATGAATGCTTCTATAAATTCTCTTAGTTCTTTCTCTTGGCGTTTCAATCTTAGGAAACTCTCTTTTTACAATATTGTTAAAATATTCTCCAATTAACCCTTCAGGAATCCAAAAATTAAATCCCTTAACTTTATTCCAATCTGGTTTAATTTCAACTCTGCCATCTCCAATAACAAAATTCCCTGTTAGCCAATCTGGAATAAATCTTCCTTCAGAAAAACCATATTTTAAAAACTCATCTTTAGACTTTTCTACAGCTTCCTCAAGTGTTCTGCTAACTCTAAGATAATTATAATCATAATGCGCTCTAGGTTCTTCATTCAATCCATAAGGAGTTTGTGGAAATCTAACTATTGTAAAAGGCATTCTTTCCTTTAATTCATCAATTCTAAATCTTTCTATATCATGGGGATTTATCATTAAAATCCCTCAAACCCTATGTTTTTAAACCTTCTCACAATCAAAAACCTATTTTAATAAACATTATCATGATGGTCATAATCAAGAAGGCGAACCGTATTTTCATTTTCCAAAATCTCATAAGCCAAAACAAAATTTCTTATGTGGACTCGCCTTTGTCCAGCCATATTTCCTGTCAGAGGTTTGCCAATATTTGGATTCTGGAGAATTTCATTAATTTTCCTGCTCAAAATCTCAAATTGTAACTTGTCCTTTTTTGATAGCTTGGCAAATAGTCTATCAAGTTGCTCAGAAATTTCCAGGATATAGACCAACTTTATTGATACCTCTTCTTAAAATCCTCATGTGTTCCAATCTTAATAAATTTACCTTTTCTAATAGCATCGAGCTTTTTGAGATATTCCTCCCTAACCTTAGGTTCAGTTTCAACCTGTGCTTTAATAAAGGTATTAACTTGATTGCTCATGCTAATTCCATTTTCCCTGCAAAACTGCGCATATTTTTCATATACTTCCTCCTCAACATTAAAAGTTTTCAATACCATATTAAATAACATTATTTAAGGTTATTTAAGCTTTCCGGCTTAAATAAATTTGTTTATTTAATACGCATAATGGAGTGAACCCCTATTCTGACACACTAAGTTAGGGTTATATTTAAAACCTCCCTCTCAAATTTATTTGGTGAAATATATCCAATAGATGAATGGAGTCTTTTCTCATTGTATACATCTTCAATAAATCTTTTAATATTTTTAAGTGCATCTTCAAATGTTTCATAGTCATTGATATAAACTTCTTCAACTTTTAGAGTCTTGTTAAAACTTTCAGCAAATGCGTTATCATATACATTTCCCTTTCTACTCATGCTTATCTTTATCCCAAGTTCTTCCAGCTTTTTCACATATTCAGTAGAAGCATATTGAACTCCTAAATCAGAATGATGAGTTAAATCTGAAAAACCAAAATGCTGTCTTGCATTAATTGCTCTATTCAACGCAGTAAGAGTGAGATATGTATCAATGTCTCTGCTTAGATGCCAACCGATACATTTCCTGCTGAACAAATCAAGGATTACGGCAAGGTACACGAACTCGCGCACCAAATGTATGTAAGTAATGTCTGCAACCCATAGCTGATTTAAGCCAGTAACTTCCATATCTTTTGCAAGATTTGGATAAATTTTAAATGAATGATTAGAATTTGTTGTTACTGGCTTAAATGCTTTTTTACGTCGACAGAGCAAATTATCCTCACGCATAATTCTTAAAACATGTTTATGGTTTACCTGTTCACCCCTATGTTGGAGCTCTTTTGTCATTCTTCTATATCCATAAAACGGAAATTCAGAAGCGATTTCACTTATCAATTGTTTCAATGTTATATCACTACTATTTGTGCAAGGCTCTTTTTGCAGTCTATAGTAAGTTGATCTGCTTACTGTTTCTTTATCGCATATATGAGAAATATGCAATCCTGATTGTTCAATCATTTTGCCCACCTCTTCTTTTCTTCTGCCATTTTTTCCTGTAGAATTGTGGAAGTTTTTTTTAGAAAAGCATTTTCTGCATATAATTGCCCAATCAACCTCTCATATTGAACAACCTTTGCTTCTTCTTTCCATACATTACCTTTACCACTAAAAGCTCCGTGTGGGTTTCTTTCATAATCCTTTTTCCATTTGCTTATTAGCATTGGATGTATATTATGTTCCTTGCTTATCTGAGCTGTAGATTTAGTCTCCAGCTCTCGAATGATAGATAATTTGAACTCTTTTGTAAACGTTCTTCTTGCTTTCATTTGGTGCACCTCCTTGCCATTTTTATTGTTTTGTAACCTTAACTATTTGTCTCATTTTAGGGGTGCAGTCCATACCTCGAGTTAATAATTTAGGAACTTTAACAGAAAATTCTCAAGGAAGAGTTAGACATGAATTTTCTTTTAGCGAGTCCAAGATTAATATAGAAAAGATAGTTAGAAAAAATAATTATTTTATTACTAATTACGAGAAAATAATTGACTTTAATGATGAGGATAAAAATGCACAGATAATAGGATATTATGATTTTTATAATCCTAGCAGAATTAATTTATTTATATTTGGTAAAGAGAATAAATCTAAATTGATGAAGCTAGCAGAGAAAATTTCAAACGAAACAGGGTTAGAAGTAATTACTTCCTTATCTTCAGAAGCTTCAGAAGTTTTATCAAAACGCCAAACAAAAAAATTTCTTAGAGAAAATTCTTTGGAAGATAAAGTCAAGTCTGCAGGTTCACAAGTCGGACCTTTCGAAGTTGTGAAAGAAAGCTTAATCACAACGGGAAAAGTAATAAAAAAAACCTCTGAAATTGTTCGTGCCATTTCTCATGTTTATCCTGGATTAACATTTGCTATCCCTACATTATTTAGAAAAGCATTTAAGATGGAATATGATCTTTCAGATAATAGTGATGGATTTCCATATATTGTGTTTACTGCTTTAGGTACATGTATTTCAAGTGGAATAACTGGAATGTTAGCTAGCAACCACGGTTACTCCAAAGAAACAGCCCTAGCATTCCTCGCATCAAATGCAATTTCAGGGGCATATGAAATTGTCAAGCATAGTAAAAATAAGCTTTCAGAAAGAAAAAAAGCCGAACTAGCAAACTACAACAGAGAAGAAGTATTAAGAAAAGTCGAACAAGGAGACTTTTCCTTTTTAGTCAGAGATAATAAATTTAGGTCAAGAGAAGAGCAACAAGCAAAAGGAAACAAAAGATTATATAAAATCTTAAAACCAACATTTAGTTCAACTCTTTCTGCAAATGAAACTTATGAGAGATTAATTAAAAATGGAGTTGCAAATAATAATGAAACTGCGGAAACTATAATGGATAAAATTAAAGGAGTAGAATTTCCAACACTCACAAACACTTCTTATTATACATTCTCAATTAGCGAAACAACCAATTCCAGAGGAGAAAAAGGGTATGAGTTAGATTATCGAGGCATCCCAGGTATATAGAGATTCCCTCTAATTCGGTCACTTTGCAATCGGGAATCTCTGATAGATATTCCCGAACGAAGGGTGATACAATCAACGGGAAGGTCTATACCTGATTTATAATTTTTAGGAGAATTTCCCAATTTTTAAAACAGGTAAATACGAGTTTTAATAAAGTTTAAATAGAATATGGGTTATATACCTTTATGAAAGAAAAAACAAAAGATACAAAAATAATATTTGATAAGATAAACAAAGAACTATCGTCCGATTACAAAGGAAAGATAGTTGCAATTGATGAAGACTCTGGAGATTATTTTATCGGAGATTCTGCGATTATGGCTTATGAAGGAGCTGTTAAGAAATACCCTAAAAAAAAGTTTCTTTTTAAGAGAATCGGATTTTCCTCTGCTTATGTAGTTGGCGCATTATGATAAATGGAGAATTTATTTACGGGTGTCCATCAATAGAATTGAAGATTAATACATCAAGATTTGCTGTTTGCGTAAACTCCCTGTTTTAACTCGCGAGAAAGCAAACGCAAATCTTGTGTGCTCAAGAACCCCGAACACGCCCGCCA
>Ga0080064_1004134_pt1 | contig 19238 bp, 24 predicted proteins | sample Subgrocontami54m_FD_69260 | JGI IMG/M metagenome (GOLD analysis project Ga0080064, IMG submission 69260) | Subsurface groundwater microbial communities from S. Glens Falls, New York, USA - GMW46 contaminated, 5.4 m (SPADES assembly) (version 2) ...
GGCATCATCCCGGCGCAGTAATGAACAAAAGTCCAAAAAACTCCAAAAACCACAGATAAACCAGGCAAACCCTGCGGTTGACTCGAGAAATGCAGCCACCCCCGTTAAGCGATTGTTTACAAATGAAACGAAATAAACCATGATGCCGCATCAGGTTATGCCGGAATTCGGCATTTCGTTTCATCGCGTGCCATTTCGTTTCACGATCCCCTCTGTATGTGTGTGAAACGAAACGCACGCCGCGGCGCGTCGGACTTGAGGGACGCGCACGCTGGTTTCATTCGAAACCCGGCAAAGAACAGCCACCAGATCGTCAGCACGAGGAGGGTCAGCATGACGCTCCACTGAAACGCCATGAACAGCGGCATCTGTGCCGCCGGCTCCCAATCGTTCGTGATCCAGAGCCAAATCAGGACAAAAATGCACACCGGCAGCGCGACCGCGATGAGCGGCACGCGCCAGCGTCGCAGCCAGGAAGGAGAGACGGTGGCAGTCGTATTCATGCTGTGCTCCGCTGAAGATGAAGTTCTTGCACCCATTATAGGAATGTTCGACAAAGGCCTGGAATGCTTGAACGCCGCGAGAACATTGGCACGGAATGCATGAAAAGCAGCCGCCGCCGCTTAACCCTCTACAATCAAAGGGTCATGTTCACGAGAAGCAACGATGCCGGCGCGGCATGCGTGAACACAGCCGCGCCGCATCGATGGATCCAAACCGGCGTCCCGGCCCTGGTTCTCGCGCCGATGGAAGGCGTGATGGATGCGGCCATGCGTGCGCTCTTGTCGGAACTCGGCGGATTCACGTTCTGCGTAGCGGAGTTCCTGCGCATCAGCCAGGCAGTGCCCGGTCCAAAAGTGTTCCACCGGCACGTGCCGGAGTTGACGCAGGGCAGTCGGACCGCGGCAGGGCTGCCGGTGCAAGTGCAGCTTCTCGGTGGCGACGCCGACAAGCTGGCCCGCGCGGCGCTGGTCGCTGTGCAAGCCGGGACCGACGCGATCGATCTCAACTTCGGCTGCCCCGCGCGGACGGTGAACCGCCACGACGGCGGCGCCACGCTCTTGCAATATCCGGAGCGAATTCGCGAGATCGTCGCCGCCGTACGCGCGACTGTGCCCGCGCATCTGCCCGTCAGCGCGAAGCTCAGGCTGGGCTGGGACGACATGCACGCCATTCACGTCAACGCCGAGCACGCGGCCGAGGGCGGCGCCAGTTGGATTACGATCCATGCCCGGACGAAGTCGCAGGGTTATCGGCCGCCGGCCTACTGGCAGCCCATCGGCGAAGTGCGCGCACGTCTGGGAATTCCCGTGGTGGCCAACGGCGAGATTTGGACCATTGAGGACCTGCGCCGCTGCCAGGACGAGACCGGCTGCGAGCACTTCATGCTCGGCCGCGGCGCCTTGGCCGATCCGACCCTGGCGAGCGCGGCGGCCCGTGAACTCGGCATTTCCGTTGCAAAGAGTCGGGCCTCGCTTCTGGCCGAAGATCGTCCCGGCGCCTTTTTCTTGTCGCTTATTTTGCGATTCGTCGAAATCGGCGTCCCCATGGGCATGGGCCACGGTTACCTCGCCGCGCGGATCAAACAATGGTTGCGCCTGATCAACCACCACGGCCAGCTGCCCTGGTTCGACGCGGTCAAGGGACATGTCGACTTGGGGGAACTGCTCGATCACATCCGTGTGCTCGTTGCCGCACGCCGTGACCGGCAACTGGCATCCTGACAGCCCGTTGACGAATGAGCTGCAGCAGGCAAAAAAACACCCGGCCCCATCAGGGGAACCGGGCGTCGCTGTTCATGATTGACTTCGGAGCCTAGCGGCGGAAGCGGGATAAGAAGCGGCCGCCGGTGCTCGTCGTGCCGGACACTTGATTGGTCTGCACGGTGGTGGCCATTTCCATGCCGTTCATGGTTTCCAGCATGACCGTGACGGTGGCGCCCGAAGGCACGTTGCTCAGGCTGGTGAGGTACTCCTGAACGCTGGTGCGCCGCGGGAAGATGCGCCGGCTTTCCTGCATCAGGGTCACCTTGCACTTCGGATCGCACATGATGGTGCGTTCCTTGTCGCCGACCATGATGGTCAACCGGTTCTTGCTCGCGTCCACGCTCTTGACCGTGCCGCGAATCTCCTCCGCCCACAAGCCGGCGGGAATGAGAAGGACCGCGGCAACCGCAACCAACAGGCTTCGCATGGCAAACTCCTTCTTGAATTGATCCAAAGACTGGGGCAAACGGCGGACGATGTTGCTCCAAGCAGCATTCGACGGAATCGCCGTCGCCCATCCATGCTCGCTTTGTTTTACGATAGTGAATTGTTGGCAAAAGGGAAGGTTGTACTTCAGGCCTCCGCTCGCCCGGCTTGCAGCGCCTTCTTCGAGTCCTTGCATCGCCGTTCCTCGGCACGGGCCAGGCCTTCAAGCATCGCGCGGTTGCGGGCGTCGTTTTCCTTCCGAATCCGCTCGAACCGGCGATTCACCATATCCTCCGATCCGATCAACAGATATTTTTGCGATTCGCGGATCGCTTCGAGAGTGAGCGCTAATCGCTGGCCCGGCGTCATGCGGCGATACGCTTCGATGGTTTCTCGACTCATCATGCGCGGAACTCCGGCAGCAGGGCTGATCCGGCTTGATTATCGCCGGTAACTGCAACTTTCGCAAGCCGCTACCGCTTCGGCGCCAGCATCCCGCTCGCCCGCAGCAACGTTTCGTGCACCGCCAAATCGTGGTCCATGCTGAAGTCGGGCCGCTTCTTTCCTGCAACCACTGCGGCGAATTCGCGCAGGTCGGCGATTTGCAACGTGGCCGCGGTCGGCTCGATCGTCTGCCAGTCGCGCTGGCCGGCGCGATAGATTTCGACAGGCTGCACATTGCGGTTCGCGAGATGGCCGCTGCCCAGATGCGGGATGACGATGGCGCCTTCCGTGCCGAAGACTTCGATGCGGCGGCTGTGCGGCGCCACTTCGAGCGTCGGCACTTCGACACTGGCCCATGCATTGGGATAGGTGAAGACCGCGACACCGTTGTCGATGAACGTCTCCGGGCCTTCGCGGTGATGATGGGCCATAAAGGGCGTGATTTGCCGCGGCGTGCCGAGCATGGCGATCATCATGTCGATGACGTGCCCGGCCATTTCGAAGAACATGCCGCCCTTGTAGCGCGCCAATTCTTCCACGTAGCGCTTGTACGACGGCAAATCCTTGGGCAGCCGGGCGCGGAAGTGGTAGATGCGGCCCAGCTCGCCCTTGCGGACGCGCTGCAACATCTCCTGCACCGCCGACATGTAGCGGAACAGGTAGATCATCTGCACGTGCAAATGCTTGCGCTGGGCCTGATCGATGAGCCGGCGAAAATCCTCCAAGTTGTCGCCCGCCGGCTTTTCCAACAGAATCGGCTTGCCCGCCTCCAGCGCCAGCCGGGCGAGGCGCACATTATCATGCACGCGCCCTTCGACAATGACCCCGTCGAGCTGTTCCTGCAGAAGCTGCTCGGGCTTGTCGAAGACGCGCAGGTTGCCGCCGAGGCGCGGCCCCCACACCTTGCGGCGCTGGGCGACGACGTCGGCCTCGCGGTCGTAACCGCCGACGAAGGTGAATTCCTTGGGATATTCCGCGATCTGCCGCACCATCCCGTCGGCGTGCGTGTGCCACATTCCGAGCATCGCGAGGCGGAGGGGCATGAATGAACTCCGTGAATAACCAGTTGTCCGGCCCGAGCGATCAAGGCGCCAACAGCTCTTTCATCGGCTCCGGACACATAGACCATGTCGTCATGTAGGTCGTTTCCAGCGGCGTGGGGACTTGCTTGTCGCCCTCCAGAAACAGCGGCATGTCCGGGAGCATATCGCCGACCGCCACCGGCTCGATGTAGGCGGTCTTCGTGAAGCCCGCGGAGTAGGAAACGAGCGTCAGCGGCTTATCTGCCGGTAATTCGAAAGGCTCATCGCGGATTTCTTCCCAGATCGCCTTGTGAATGCCCTGCGGGTCGCGCGGCGTCGGCGGAAACAAATCGATCACCAGCAAGTGAATCCCCTGGTTGATGAAGCCGGCCGATTTTTCGACGAAGGCGCGCAGGGCATGCCGGCTTTCCTTGTTGCCGGGCGAGACGATTTCCACGACCGCGACGACCTGGCCCAACGGATGCCGGATCGTGATGCGGTTCGCTTTGGTGGCGTATTGTTCCGGCTCGGCGGTTTGCACGAAGCGCGTGCGCGGCGGCGCGGTCAGGACGGCCAGGTTGCCATTGCCGTTGGAGCCCTTGGGGGTCTGCGGCCACTGCTGGAAAGTCAGGACGTCTGGAATCGGACCTCCGGCTATTTGTTCGGAGAGTGCATAATAGCCCCGCGGCAGCAGTCCACTATTGAATGCGTTCGAAAGTGCCGCAGTCCAGCCATGGTGGAAATGGTGGAAAATCCCCGAAGTAACGCGCGTCCAATCGTGTACGGGCATGGGAAATACCTCACGAATCGGCCAACACTCAACATGATACCAGCGCCGGATTCGACAAACGAGTGCATTCCTCGGCGCGCTTGATCGGTCGTGCAGGCGAGCCGCCTACACTACGGTGCTGACTTCTTTTTCATCGTCAACGAATCGCCCAAGTCGGCGCGCATGAGATTGGCCAGCGCTTGCAAGCGCCGCACCACGTCAAGCTCACGATCGGCGTGATTAGTCGTCTCGCTCAAGTCGGTTTCGACGTTGAATAGCGCCAACTCGGTTTTCGCGGTCTTGTACGGGCCGGGCTTGCCGTCGTTGCCAGGAGCGCTGCCGGCGAGCGTGCGGTAGCTGTGCGGGAAGTAGAGCTTCCACGGCCCGCTGCGGACCGCGTGCAGTTCGTTGCCCCAGTAGAAGTAGTAGGCCACGTGCGGACTCTTTGCGCCGGCTTCGGACAGCAGCAGGGGACCGATGTCCTTGCCGTCGATCTTGTGATTGGGCAGCTTCGCCCCGGTGAACTTGGCGATGGTCGGCAGCAGGTCGATGGTCATCGCCGGTTCAGGATTCGTTTTGCCGGCGGGAATGCGTCCGGGCCAGCGCGCGATGAACGGCACGCGCACGCCGCCCTCCCACGCCGTGCCCTTGCCTTCGCGCAGCAGCCCCGCCGAGCCGCCGTGGTTGCCGTAGGAGAGCCACGGGCCGTTGTCGGAGGTGAAGATCACCAGCGTGTTGTCGTCGAGACCCTGTTTCTTGAGCGCTTCGAGAATTTGGCCCACCGACCAATCGATCTCCATGATCACATCGCCGTACAGCCCTTGCTCCGATTTTCCCTTGAACCGCTCCGAGACGAACAGCGGCACGTGCGGCATCGTGTGAGCGACGTAGAGGAAGAACGGCCGATCCTTGTGGCGCTCGATGAAGCTAACGGCCCGCTCCGTGTACCATGTCGGCAGCTTGGACTGATCGGGATTGTGGGCGATGATCTTCTCGCCTTCGATGAGCGGCAAATCGGGAAACTTCGCGGTCGGATGCTTGGGCCACATGTCGTTGGAGTAGGGCAGACCAAAGTACTCGTCGAACCCATGCCGCGTCGGCAAGTGTTCGGCGAGATGGCCGAGGTGCCATTTGCCGATGATGCCGGTTGAATAGCCCAGCGCCTTGAGCAGATCGGCGATGGTGCGTTCGCCGGGCGGCAGACCGTTCTTATTGTTGGGGCCGAGGGCGCCGAGAATGCCAACGCGGTTGGAATAGCGCCCGGTCATGAGCGCCGCCCGCGACGCCGAGCAGACCGCCTGGGAAACGTAGAAGCTGGTGAAACGCACGCCTTGCCGGGCCATGCGGTCGAGGTTCGGCGTCTGAATTCTCTTGGCGCCGAAGCAGCCGAGATCGGCGTAACCGAGATCGTCGGCGTAGACGATGATGACGTTGGGCGGCTTTTTTTGGCCAGGCGACTGCGCCTTTGCAACTATCGAGGAAGCCAGCAGAATACCGAGACAAATCAAGAAACGACAGCGGAGGAACATGTTGCAATTCTCCAAAACATCAAGCGATACGGCAAACTCTCGAATCGTTCGCGCCATGCGAACAACCTTTGCTTCAGTTATCCACAGATTACGCCGATTTCGCAGATTTGAAATGTGCAAAGGCTAGATACACTTCATGCGTGACGTGCCTCCAGCCATACTTTCCATCTGCGTAATCTGCGAAATCTGCGGATCGATCGTATGCTTCAGTTATCCACAGATTACGCCGATTTCGCAGATTTGAAATGTGCAAAGGCTAGATACACTTCATGCGTGACGTGCCTCCAGCCATACTTTCCATCTGCGTAATCTGCGAAATCTGCGGATCGATCGTATTTGGTTGCCGCTCGGCCGCGCTGGAATGTCCTTTGCGGATGCAAGCGCCGTCACGGCTCACACACCACGCGAAATCCCACATACGGGCTGCGCGAATCCTGATCGCGCAGGCTGCGCTTGGCGGAGCGACAGTCGCCGTCGGCCGGGTGCGCCCGCAGCAGCTCATCCAGTTGATTGAGCCGAGCCGGTTCGAGGAGGAAATTCCGGCGCAAGACTTCGACAAGCTCAGCGGCAGCAAGCGGCATGGAAGTGATCCTGGGAGCCAAATCCGGATGCGCGGACTGATTATAACGGCCGCGAATTGGCGATGCCAGCACGAAACCGCGATGCTCTTTTTCCCGAACGATAGTCAAGCGCTGGCAAGGCTCACGCTCGGCGCGGGTCTCGGTCACCCGACCCAGCCGCCTGTCGGCCCCGCCCTCACTTCTTCTTGAAAATCTCCTTGGGAATCATCCCGTGCACGCCCAGGGTGCCGTCCACGAGCTGCGTGATGCAGAAATCTACGGCGAGGCTGGCGAGCATGTAGGCATCGTCAGGGCTGAGGTCTTTGTGGGTGACGAGAAAATCGATCGCCTCGCGCACGGCGAGCTTGGTCGCTTTGGTGAGGTCTTTATCCAGACCCATGACGATGGTGTGGGTCGGCGTTTCAGCGCGTGGCCAGCGCAGCTTCAGGTCTTTGCGGATGACGAACTGAAACGTACCGCGGAGCGAGGTTTCCACGGCGGTGAGACAGACTTCGCCGTTGCCTTGGGCGGCATGTCCGTCGCCCACGGCGCACAGGGCGCCCGGCACGTGGACGGGAATGAAGAGCGTCGTGCCGGCGACCAGTTCCTGGTTGTCGAGGTTGCCGGCATGAATGCCGGGCGGGCCGCTGCTGACACGGCTTGCCGTAGGCGTAGGAGCCGAACAGGATGATCTTCTCCGGGTGAAAGCGCTCGGCGATTTGGCGCGCAAAGCGGCGAATGGCCGCCAACGGAATGTTCGGCGAAGGATAGCGGTACGGCTGGACATAGCGCGTGGCGGTGATGAACGCTTCATGGTCATGGCGTTAATGTAGCACTCGCCGCATACGACTCGCGACGCCTACCTTCCCAGCGCCACCGGCGGCCGCGGCGGTTGGCGGCGGTGTTTCGGATCCCAGAGGCGGAAGCCGAGATCCGTGCCCGGTCCCGACTCGCCGTTCGGATCGATATTGCCGCCGTTGTCTTCTTTGTCCTTGCCGACGGAATACACCGTGATGCCGTCCTTGCGTTTGACAAGGCGCAATGGCTGGCCGTCATACGGATCGGTCGGCGCGGCATCGAGCAGCTTGGCTTTCACAAGTTCGGCAAGCGATTCGGGCCAGCGCTCATGGGCGATGCGGAAGCGTTCGCAAGCCAAGCCGGATTCGGCATACGCAAGCCCGGCTTGAATGCGGACGTTATACTCGCATGTCTTGTCCATCGACGAGAGCCATCCAAAACTGAAATCGGCTCCTCCGAGGTCAACGGGTTGCAATTCATGAAAACGGTTAAGCTGCTGATCTAGTGGCAGCTTGGCGGTACTCACCAGCTCATTCATGTGACGAAGGTGCCTTGGATAGTCGCGCGCATTCAGCAGCGGCACCTTGTCCCGGAACCACACACCGAAGGACGTTTTTGGGATTCCCCTCGGCGTGAACGCGTTCCATTCGATTTTGCCCTGTGTCGCCAAAAGATACAGCCGATAATACCCGGCGCGCTGTCCACGAAGCGCGTGAATGAAATTTGACTTTGCGTCTGTGCGTTCACTCGAGAGACTGTCTTGCAACGACTTCATGGCTTCAGCGCCAGGGTATCCTTGAGCAAGGCAGCGTTCGACGGTCGGCAGAAGTTCCTGGTCGCCGGCGAGGCGGAGTTGCTGCGAGGCAAGACGTGGTTCGTCGCCCAGGGCCCTTGCTGCATTCAGTAGGGCTCGACATGATTCCAAGGCGGCATCGGGATCCCCCTGCTGCACGCGCAACAGCGCGTCGTGCCGGAGAACATTGAACAAGCGGTGGCAGTCTGTTTGATGGAGCGGTGTCGAGATCCAATTCTCGCTGAAAGTAATCGGAAATCGACCACCGGGCATGTCCTTCAATTTGCGGGCCTCGATCAGGGCCGCCGGCATTTTTTGAAGGGCCTCGCGGATGATGTCGATCTGCTGCGAATTGAGCTGGGTCTGCGCTTGAACGTCGAAAAAAACTTGTCCGTGGTTGAGATGTTCGGTCGGACGGTTCAGGATCAATCGGCTTGCAAGGATCACCTGCAGCGCCGCATTCTCCTCATCGCGAAACGTCTTGCGATCCGCCTCGATATCCTCCAGCCGCCAGCGCGGGTCGAGCCGATCGGTCTCCGCGATGACTTCGGCGAGTTCGCTTTGCAGCGACCAAGTGGCGTAGAAGTAGTATCCGGCCGGTGGAGCGATGAAGATGAGCAGCAAGACCAGCGACCAGCGCAGCCGGCGGCGGCGCGGTCTTGGCGCGGTAACAGGTGAGTCGGTTGGATTGCTCATGCGGGCGAACCCATGACGTGGCTGGCGGAATGGATTCGACAGCTATTGTATCCGTATCATGGCTCGTAATGCCAGCATCAAATGGGGAGTGCGTCGTCGCGCGGGATACTGCACGCCCCGGTTCTGCGAACCGGGGCTAAACAACGGGCTGCGGCGCTTGATGACGGTGGAGATTCGCATCGACGGCCAGACGCAGGGGCCGGTGTGCGAGGGGTTGGTGCGGGTGACGTGATACGTCGCAATGCGACTTTGCGTTCCGACTGCCTGCACCCGAGGTACACTTACAAAAGCCAATCGTGTGGAAACAATTAATCCGGTTGGCATCTGGATGGGCGACTTGTGAATAGTTCATTGGTCGAGCAGTCCCGGTCGAAGCCTATCGGGCCAGTTCTTTTGGCCGTCCCGTGCGGCGCATTCATCGCTTGGTCCGTGACCGGCATAGCACTAAGTGTGTGGTCCGCGTGGAGCCCCTTTTTTGGCAGAGGGCCTGTAGATGTTGCTGCCGGTGCAAACTTGCTCACTGGAAGCATCGGTGCGCTAATTGCTGTCGCGTTGATCTATCTGGTCGGAGGACGCGAGCTCCCACGGGGTTCGCGCGGCGCTGCCCTGGGCAGCCTCGCCGGTGTCGTGGCAGTCATTGCCCTTACCATGTCCAGTGCTGCGATACTCGGCGGATCGGAAATAGTGCTTCAAGCGGCCATCCTGCATGCAGGAATGACAATCGGCGTCCCGTGTGCGATGGTAGCGTGCGGTGTTTGCGGCTTGCTTTGTGAGAGGCGCTGTAGTGCCTAGCAGCGGGGCAAACAACATCATGATGAAATGGAGGGTTTCCGGATGGCCAAGTCTGACAAGAAGAAATCGCGGAAAGCGCCGTCGGTCAAGGCCGACGCGCCAGTTCGGCAAGCCCCGCCGAGGAAACGGAACAAGCTCACGAATGCGCGGCTGCGCCAGGTCGCCGCCAAGCATCGGCCGCCCCAAAGTTGGTACGAGAATTGTCCCGTGAACGGCCTCTTCGTTGCGATTGAATCGGAATCGACGGATACGATAGAACCAATCTTTGAAGGGACAAAATGACAGTCGCACAAGACATACCAATACGAACGCGTTTGTGCGCGGTCGGCAGTCACTCCAACCGCGTGCGGCACGCCTCTTTCACGAGTTCCTTCACAATCGACCAGCTCAAGCCGCGATCCAGGCGAATGCCGACCCAGCCAAAACATCCCACATACGGCGGCACGAAGAAATGTTCCGGGTCCGAGGCGACCAGGGCCTGCTGACTGCCGAGCGGCGCCCTGCACCAGATGGCGATGCGGCCATCGCCGTGATGGTTGTCGGCGAACATCACAAAGATCTTTTCACGCACGCGGAAGGTGGGGGCGCCCCAGGCGATATTCTCCGACGTTTCCGGCAGCGCCAGGCAGATCTTCCGCACACGGGCCAGCGCTCGCGGGGCTTTGGGCAGCGATAGATAGGGGTTGGCCGGGTAGGTGGACTTGCGGCGTTTCGGTTTGGATTTCTTGGCGGCCATGGTCGTCAGGTTGGCTTTCGCTAGTGGGAGGCTCCGAGCGCCGCGATTTTGGGCGCGCTAAACCGCAAGCGACGAATCATGTTTTGACTGGCGCGATGCGGCCATCCATGGGACTCGACGCTTGCGCATACAGCTTCTTCGGAATGCGTCCCGCCAAATATGACAATCGCCCTGCTTCGCACGCATACTTCATCGCGAACGCCATGCGCAGCGGGTCCTGAGCGTGGGCGATAGCGGTGTTCAAAAGGACGCCGTCGCAACCCAGCTCCATCGCGACGCTGACATCGCTGGCCGCCCCGACGCCGGCATCGACGATCACTGGGTAATCGGGATCGCCGTCCTTGAGGTATTCGAGAATGATGCGAATCGCGTTCGGATTGAGGATGCCCTGGCCGCTGCCGATCGGGCTGCCGGCGGGCATGACGCTCGCAGCGCCGGCCGCCTTCAGACGCCGCGCGGTGATTGGATCGTCGCTCGTGTAGACGAGCACCTGGAAGCCTTCCTTCACCAGTTGCTCGGTCGCCTTGAGCGTGTCGATCGGATCGGGCAGCAGCGTCTTAGGATCGCCGAGGCATTCGAGCTTCACCCAGTCGGCGCCCGGATTGCCGAGGTTGCCGAGCAGCTCGCGCGCCAGCCGGGCATGGCGGATCGCATCTTCGGCGCTGAAACAGCCGGCGGTGTTCGGAAGGATCGTCAACTTTTTTAGATCGAGAAAATCGAGGATGTTGCGGCCTTGCTTATCGACGAGGCGTTCGCGACGGACGGCGACGGTGGTGACTTCGCAGCCGCTGGCGTCGAGGCAATCGCGCATCAGATCGTAGCTGGCGTACTTGCCGGTGCCGGTGATGAGGCGGCTTCGGAAGCGGAATTTGCCGATCGTGAGGGGTTTGTCGGTGGGCAGTGGGCAGTGGGCAGTGGGCAGTGAAACACCGATTGCTTTGCTGCCTCCTGCCAACTGCCCACTGCCTTCTGGCTGCCCGCCGCCGACGAGGGTGACGATCTCGACGGCGTCGCCGGTTTGCAGACTATGCTCCGCGTGGCGCATGCTCGGCACGACTTCCTGATTCACTTCGACGGCGACGCGGCGCGATTGGTAGCCGAGTTGCCGGACCAGCTCGGCGATGGTCAGCGGTTGCGGCAAGGATTTCTGTTCGCCGTTGAGCGTGAAGTCGATCATGGCGGCCTCGCCCTGGAGTGATTGTCGTCTCTCTTGTTACAATAGCCGGGCGGATGCTTACCGCACATGCCGGGAGACACCATCGTGGGCGTTGTCGAAGACAGCCTGGGGCCGCGCACTCGTTTCGACCTGAATTTCAGGGTGGGCGACATCCCGGTGCGGGTGCATCCGTTCTTCTGGTTGAGCACTGTCCTTCTGGGCCTGGATCTGAAACGTCCGGGAATCGACAAACTCACCTATCTGCTCGTGTGGGCGGCGGTGCTGTTTGTGTCGATCCTGGTGCACGAACTTGGCCATATTCTCATGGGGCGCTACTTCGGCAGCCGTGGACACATCTTGCTCACGGGCTTTTGCGGATTGGCGATCGGCAGCGCGGAACTGCCGGAGCGCTGGCAGCGCAACGCCGTGTCGCTCGCGGGACCGGGTGCCGGCTTTCTGCTGGCGGGGATCGTCGGCGCGGTCGCATGGTCTGTCTATCCGGACTACACGCTGTTCGCGCTCGGGTTTCTGATTCGTATCATTGTGTCCATCGACCCGGATGCCGTCATTCCCGAACCGCTCCTTGGGCACGCCATTTTCATTCTCCTTTGGGTGAACATTTTCTGGGGCCTCGTAAACCTTTTGCCCATCTGGCCGCTCGATGGCGGCCAGGTTTGCCGAGAGGTTTGCCAAAAGTACCGCGGCCGGGATGGAGTGCATACGTCGTTGATCATCTCGATCGCCACGGCGGCGGGCATCGCAGTCTTGGCGCTGATCGAGATCATGATGAAGAAACCGCTGGTGCCGTTTCTGTCGTTCGGCCAGTCGTGGTTCGCGGTGCTGTTCTTTGGTTTGTTGGCTGCCGGAAGTTGGCAGCTCTTGCGGCACGTCCGCCGCGTCGGTCCCAACTGGGACCAGCAGGACGAAGAGCCGCGGGCCCCCTGGGAACAAGACGCCGACTGGTGGAAGCACGGCGGCGGGGCGTGGCGGGATTGATCAATCGCCGGGCGGATCAAGGAGTTGGCAAATGCTGTTGCTGTCGAAAATGCGCTGGCGGTGCTTTGGGTTCACATGAACGAACAATTCACCGTGCATGTAGACCGATTCGGGATGCGTGACGAGAAGTTGTTCGCCGGTGATGAATTCGATGACAAAGGGCCGAAATGGTCGACGCCGAACAAACGGTTTTAGCGCGCGAACGAAGTTGTCCGTCGTCATAACTTCATCTCGGCGGTGACGTGTGACATAGCGCGAACTTCGCCGCAGGAGAAATCGACGAATCCTTCCTCGTCACTGATAAAGCCTGCCACACCGCCGCCGAAACCCACCGCCGGCTGGTCAATTATCAGCCGCCGCCCATCGAGCATTTCCACGACGAACGGGATAAACGGTTTCCGCTGGGTAAGCTCGCGCAGAGTGTTGGTGAACTGTTCTTCGCTCATACTCCTCAATTTAATCCGAACAATCGATCTTTGCAAGCGCTTTTTGCAGACCAGGCTCTCGCCGGCTTCCATAGTCGCACCGCGGCTGTTGGTGTAAAGTAACGGTTGGAACATTGACGCTATCCCATCGAGCCTTGCCATGGCCTCCAACTACTTGCCGCACACGAAAATCCCCACGCTCGTCTTTCCCGCCGCCGCCCAGGCATCGCGCCATGTGGCGCTGATGATCGAGAGCCTCATTCGCCAGAACAACTCGGCGAATCGGCCTACGGTGCTCGGCCTGGCGACGGGTTCGACGCCGGTCGGGCTGTACCGCGAGCTGATTCGGCTGCACCAGGAGCCCGGGCTCGATTTTTCGCGCGTCGTCACCTTCAACCTCGATGAATACTATCCGATGGCGCCGGACGACCCACACAGCTATCGCCGCTGGATGAACGAGACTTTTTTCGCCCACGTCAACATTCCCGAGCAGAACATCCACATCCCGGACGGTACGGTCCCGAGCCGCGAAATGGACGAGCATTGCGTCCGCTACGAGCAGATGATTCGCCGGGCGGGGGGCATCGACCTGCAAATCCTGGGCATCGGCCGCAGCGGGCACATCGGCTTCAACGAACCGGGCTCGACGCGCCAGAGCCGGACGCGGGCGGTGACGCTCGATCCGGTCACGCGGCGTGATGCGGCCGGCGACTTCTTCGGCGAAGACAACGTGCCGCAGCAGGCGCTAACGATGGGCGTCGGCACGATCATGGAGGCGCGCAAGGTCGTCATCATGGCGTTCGGCGAGCACAAAGCGCCGATCGTGCGCCGGGCCGTCGAAGAGGAAATGACCGACGCCGTCAGCGCCAGCTTTTTGCAGAAGCATCCGGACGCGACGTTCATTCTCGATCAAGCGGCCGCGGGACATCTGACGCCGATCCGCCGGCCGTGGGTGATGGGCTCGGTCCACTGGACCCCCGCGCTGATTCGTCGCGCCGTCATCTGGCTGAGCTTGGCCGTCAAGAAGGGCCTGCTGCAATTGTCCGACGACGACTTCCGCGAGCACGAGTTGTACGAACTGCTGCGCATCCACGGCCCGGCCCACAAGATCGGCCGCCGCGTCTTCGATGAAATGATGGGCACGATCTGCGCGGACCCGGGACAAGTGGGCAGTGGGCAGTGGGCAGTAGGCAGCAAAGCAAGCGATCCTAAGCTCGCAAGCGGAAGTTCAGCCGAGATTGGTTCTTCTTCACTGCCCACTGCCCACTGCCCACTGCCGACTTCTTCCGCACTGCCTCCTGCCCACTGCCCACTGTCCACTGTTTTGGTCTTCAGCCCTCATCCCGACGATGACGTCATCAGCATGGGCGGGACGATCATTCGCATGGTCGAATCGGGCCACAAGGTTCACATCGCCTACATGACCAACGGCAACATCGGCGTCTTCGATCACGACGCCTGGCGCTTCACCGACTACATCTGTTCGTTCAACGACCTGTTCGGCATCGACAAGCAGCGGTCGCAAGCCGTCAAGGAGCGCGTGCAGCATTTCCTCATGACGAAGAAGCCGGGGCAGCCCGATACGGATGATTTGCTGAACATCAAGAAGCTGATCCGCGAGACGGAAGCCCGCGCCGGCGCCCTGGCCGCGGGGGTGCCGCCGGAACAACTCGAATTCATGGACCTGCGCTTTTACCGCACCGGCACGATCGCCAAGGCGCCGATCCACCCGGACGACATCCAGGACATCGTCAACTTGTTCAAGAAGCTCCAGCCGCAGCAGATCTACGTGGCCGGCGAAATGTCCGACCCGCACGGCACGCATCGGATGTGCGCCAATGCGATCTTCGAGGCGGTGCGCCGCGTCCGCGCGGAGGGGCAGCATTTCGAAGTCTGGCTCTACCGCGGCGCCTGGGAAGAATGGGAGCCGCACGAAATCGAGCGCGCGGTTCCGTTGACCCCGTGCGACGTGGAACGCAAGAAGAGCGCCATCTTCCGCCACCAATCGCAAAAGGACAAAGCGATGTTCCCCGGCGGCCAGGACCGCCGCGAATTCTGGCAACGCGCCGAAGACCGGAACATCGATACTGCGAAAACTTACGATCTGCTGGGGCTGCCGGAGTTTTACGCGCTGGAGGGGTTTGTGCAGTGGCGTGGGGAATAGGTTAGGTCTCCGACCTGACCGGATTCTTGCCCGCGAATTTCAACATCTGCCACGAGGGTTTTCGACATGGCAACCGCAACCAAGAAGACCAAAACGAAGGACGTGTATGCCCTGGCACAAGAGCGATTCGATAAGGACTTGCCGCGTCTGCTCAAGAAGCACTACCGCAACTGGGTGGGGTATTGCGGCAACCGGCGCATCGGCGTTTACGAGACTATGGACGAGGTGTTTCGCGAGGCCGAGCGTCTAGGGCTGGACAAGTCGAAGTGCTTGGTTCAGTACATCGAAGAACCACCCGACGACATGGACATCAGCATGATCGAAGGAAAATAACCATCGCTCAGACCGCCTCGAAGGTGGCACCGGAACTCTATTCGGAGCGAAAAACTCGAACGCTGAGGAGACCATCATGGCCGCCATTGTAAAGCAAGACCCGGTTCAACAAGCTCTGCGGCAATTTGCGAAGGATTTGCCGCGCCTCTTGAAGAGCGATTATCGCCAATGGGCGATCTACCACTCCAAGAAACGGCTTGGCATCTTCGCCACTCCCGAGGCAGCGTATCGACGGGCCGAGCAGATGGGATTCCCTGCTGCCGAGTGTTTGGTCGAGTACATTGTGGAACCGCCAGATCTCATGGATCGCAGCCAGAGTGAAGGCAAGTAGTTGCCCCGGAGGCGCACGATGGGTCGTCAAATCCTGGATCACCTGCCGTATTTGGCCGCCCGTCAATCGCTGCGAATCCCAACGGGTGAAGTGGTTGAGTTCTACAGCTATCAGATTGTCGTCTGGGTCGCGGTCACGCTCGGCAATGAGGCGTGGGAGCCGGATGTAAATCCGCGGTTTCCAGCCGTCATCGACACCGGGACGAACCGAGGATTCTATTTGCACGAACGGCACCTGCGCGATTGGGCTGGAATACCGGATCCCTTGACACCAGCGCCTTCCTCCGGCGGTCCGTACCTATGGCATCCCGATGAAACGCCAATTCCAACGTGGCGACTCCACGGGCACAAGGTGTGGATCTTTCCGAATCGCGCAACGACCCACGAGATCGATTCGGCGGCTCAGCCGTTTGATTTGGGCGTCCAACCCGTTTTCTTTCCCGAGCATCCAGCAATCAAACTGCGGAACAGGCGATTGGCGTTGCCTCCAGGACCCCGCATCCCCGCACTCGGTTTGCCTGCTTTCGAGCCCAGACGCTTGCACCTGCACATCGACGCCGGCGCGCGGACCGTAACCCTGAAAGAATGAAAGCGGCCTCGCAGCGCGAATCATCCTTGGGCCCGCATTTTGCGATTTACATTTCGCCCGCCGCGCTTTGAAATGGGTGCATGCGACTTTTCTGGCGATTTTTGGGCTGGACCACGTTTCTCGGCTTTCTGGCTGGAGTGGGTGCGGTCGTCTTTCTGGAAATTCGCTATCGGCCGCGCTGTGTGATTGCCGGCAGCTATCACGTCAAGCAGCTGAGCGCCGACGGCGCTGACCTGCTGACGGTTGGCTTTGTCGTCAATCCAAGGCCGCCTCCTCGGGTGTGCGGCCCAGTGCAGGTTTGGGACACGCACACGGGCCAGGCCCGATTCACATTTCCGGATTCCATTGGTTTGCGCGGCTGGGTGCTCTCGCCCAATCAGCGTGTTCTCGCGATCACGCTCCCCGACAACGGCACGCTGCGCTTGCTGGACTGGCGTCAGGGCACCGAGCAATCCGTGCAGCTCGGCAGGCCTCAGCATGCGAATGCGATGCTGTTCTCTCCCAAGGGCGCCTGGCTATGGGTGCGCATGCCCAACGAGAGACCGGCAGATTTCTTCATCCACGTTCCAACTCAGCGAGTCGTGCTGCAACGAGACGCCGGTTTCATTGAATTCAACACGGATGACCGAACGATGTTTGTGCGCGGGGCGGCGGAACACGAAATCACTGTGTGGGACCTCGAAGCGGGCAAAAAGATTGGCGCGCTGGCAACCAAGGAAGGCCCCTGGCATGGTCCTTCTCCGGACGGCCGATATTACTCAATTTCGAAATTCGTCAATGCACAAGAGCAGAGGATTCTTGAGGATCATCCCGTCGGGCTTGCCGATCGCGAGTTTGCCGATCGCGAGTTGGCGATCTGGGACTTATCGACATTCACCGAGCGCTATCGATATGCATATCGGCATGAGTCCTTCTTGTCGGCCTCCTTCTCCGCAAGCAGCCGTCATGCTTGGATCATGAAATCGCCAACGAAGAACGGCCAACATGTCATTGCAGTCATTGACATGGCTTCGGGGCGCGCCGTACTGACCGAAGTAATGGATTCTGTTTATCATGATTTCTCTGCAGACGGCAAGTTCTTGTGCGTCAGTGTGCAAAAACAGCGCACGGCGATGATCGAGCTGTCGTCCGGGCGGACTATCTGGGAAAAACCGATGTGGGGAGCGGTTCGCTTCGCCGGCTCCACCGGGATCCTCCTGTTCCAGGATCACAGAATCGAATTCCGGCCAGCCGAACTGATCGATGTGCGCACGGGAGAACAAACGGCAGTCGTCCCCATCCACAGTAAGGATCCCAATCCCACCGGCAAGGGCCTCGATGAAGTTCTCCCGCGGCTCACCCAGGATTGCCGGCACCTGTTGGCCGCCGGCATCCAGAAACGTTCAGGTCCGCCCAATTTCTTGGAACGCTGGTTGGTGCGCTGGTGGCCCGAACAGTTCGACGACAACGTGCCGGCCGTCGCCGTCATGGAAACAACTACCGGCCGTGTGCTGTTCCGCGTGCTCAAGGGCGCCGGCCGGACGCAGTTCCTTTCAGATGACGGCAGCACGCTGGCGACGGTGGACGAGCCAAACATCCAAGAGACGGTGATCCGCGTCTGGGACGTGCAGTCGCACCGCGCCTGGACCTGGGCGCTCACCGTCTCCGCACTGTGCGGTCTGGGCTTGTGGTCCCTCCGCCGAGGCGTGCGTTGGCTGCGCGGCCGTCGCTTGGCGAAACCGAAAGAGCAAGCTGCGTGACATGATATGCAGCCCCTCACCCCTACCCCTCTCCCCCAGGGGGAGAGGGGTAGGGGTGAGGGGCCGCTTGAAGCGAAATCGGCTTTCATCAACGATGGCAAGCCCCCGCTCCACTTTCGAAAAACCATCGTCTTTGAGGAGCTGCCGGATCGGGCCGACCAGTGTTCTCCAACGCTGGTCGTGCAACCGAAATACGACAATGCCGCCATGCGTGCCGGGTGGAAAGCGGCAAATGTCGGCGAAATCGAGGCCGAACGTCAGGAGCAGCCGTTGTTCCGCGGCGGCGGCTTGCAATACCGGGTCGTCGTCCTCGCCTCCCAATCCCTCGGCCACGACATCGGAAACATCATGGCCTTCCTGTCGCAAAAGATTCGCAAGATCGGCAGGCATGTTCTCGTCCAGCTTGAACTTCACACCGTCGCCTCCGTGTGCAGCGGGTGCGATTCTTCTTCATGCGCCAGCCACGCCGCATAGCCGATGGCGGCTTGGATGTCTTGCGGCTGGAGCGTCGGATACTGGCGCAAGATTTCCGCCGCCGACTCATCGGCCTTGAGATAGTCGAGGACGATGGACACCATGATGCGCGTGCCCTTGATGCACGGCTTGCCGTGGCATACGTTTGGATCGATGGTGATCCGCTCATGCCAATCGGCACTATTGCTGCGCCGGCTTGGTTTTTTGGCCATGAACGCCTCCTAGCCAACCTGATTCTAACGCCGGCAGTGGCATTTGACGAGTCACATCTTGCGATTTGTGGTTCTACCGCCACGAAGCCGACGGCTGCAGGAAATCCGGCGCAGGGGGCGGCAATACGAACGGGAAAACCGCTCAATTCAATATACCCTACAAAGCTGGTAGAAGCTTCCCTACCTGGCGATTTCATTCGGCAACCCGGCTGAATGAATGTCGTCGATTCCAATTGATACATATCGTTGTTATGAATGACTTTATGGCGTCAATGATCGACGTAAGTGTTTCGTTCAGTGTGTTTCATGCCATACCCCTTGTCTCGAACGAATCCCGCCCTTGCGTGCTGGCGAGCCGCCCGCACTACGGGCATGGTTCACAAACGCACACAGGCATAGGTGCTTTTCGAGACGACAGGATTTCGACACAGTTGGCACGCACTCAACTTCCTATCCCCTTGATCCATCCAATGTTACACCGAAAAAAAT
>Ga0080064_1004135_pt1 | contig 19236 bp, 11 predicted proteins | sample Subgrocontami54m_FD_69260 | JGI IMG/M metagenome (GOLD analysis project Ga0080064, IMG submission 69260) | Subsurface groundwater microbial communities from S. Glens Falls, New York, USA - GMW46 contaminated, 5.4 m (SPADES assembly) (version 2) ...
TTTGCGCTCGGCTTCCGGCTGTTCACGCCGCCCACGCTCGAGCGGCTGATCGTGCACGGGGGATATTATTACATCGCGGCGATGTTCGCGGCGTTCAGTTACTACGCCTGGCGCGTCGCGGCTCCGCGAAAATCGGTCTGGTGGCCATGGTTGCGCCGGCCGGGTTGGGTCGGCCTGGCGCTCCTCGGGGCGACCGTCTTCGCGGTGTGGAGCGATCAGTTCACCCACAAGCTGCTCTTTGACGAATACGTCCTGCAGGGCACGGCGTGGCACATGCACGCCACGAAGGAAATCGGCACGCCGATCCGCGCCTATGATTTCGCCGGCACCTGGCTCGCGATCGACACGTTTCTCGACAAGCGTCCGTACTTTTTCACCTTCCTGATTTCGTTGCTGCACGATCTCACGGGATTCCGGATGGAAAACGTCTTCGTGCTCAACGTCGGTCTGGCCGCGGCAACGCTCGGGCTCACCTGCTGGCTCGTGCGCGCGCTCACCGGCCGCGTCGGGCCGGCCCTGCTGGCCATGGCGCTGCTGGCGACGCTGCCGCTGTTCGGGCAAAATGCCACCGGCGCCAGCATGGAGCTGCACAACCTCGCGATGATCGCGATCGTGATGACCTGCGCCGTGCTGTATCTGCGGGCGCCGGACCACGATCGTCTTTCCCTGCTCGTGTTGGGCGCGGCCCTGCTCGCGCAATGCCGGTACGAGTCGGTTCTTTTCGCCGTGCCCGTGGCGCTCGTGGCCGCGCTGGGCTGGTGGCGAAAAGGTCGCATCATGCTCCCGTGGGCGGCACTCGTGGCGCCGCTATTGCTCGTGCCCTACGTCTGGCTGGATCGGTTCGTGAATTCGAAGCCGATTCTCTGGCAGCTGCGCGAGGGTGACACGTCCCGGTTCGGCGTGCGGTACCTTGCGAGCAATCTGGAGGGCGCAGGGCTGTTCTTTTTCAACCATGGCCCCGGCCAGGCGAATTCCCTCTGGCTGACGCTGCTCGGCCTGCTCGGGCTGGGGTGGGCGCTCGGGCAGTTCGTCCTCCGAGTGCGCCGGCGATCCGGCCGTCTCGCCGAGGTCGGCTCGGCACCGCACGTGGTGCTCGCGCTCTTCGGCGTCGTAATCGCGGCGAACCTCGGACTCTTGATGTTTTATTATTGGAGCCGGCTCGACGAGCACATCACGGCGCGCTTTGCGTTGCCGCTGTATTTTGCGTTTGCGCTGCTGGCCGGCTGGCTCGTGCATGCGCTGCAGCTTCGGCGCTGGCCGGCGCTGCGGATGGGTGCGGTCGGTCTCGCGGTCTGGTTGTTCGTTTGCGCCGCCCCGGCCTATGCGAACCGGTTCTACACGACGCTCAATCTCGTGATGCAGGAGATGAACTGGGAATTTGAACGGGTGAAAACGTATCCTGGACCCTTCCTGCTCGTGACGCAGAAGGCGACGCTGCCGTTCCTGTTGAACCGTATCCCCACCATCAACACCGCGGCGGCCCGGACGCGCGCGGCGGAGATCGCATGGCACGTGCGCGAGGGGACTTTTCACGACGTGATTGTCTCGCAGGTCGTTCGGCCGACCTCCGCCCAGGGGGATCCGCAGGTCGATCCGGACGATGTGCTGCCGCCGCAGTTTCATCTCGAGCGGCTCGAGGAAAAGCGATTCGGCGGCCGCTGGATTCGCATCAGTCGCATCGTCTCGATCGACGGCGAAAGCCTCTCCGCGGTGGGTGGCGCGCCGTGATCGACCGGGCGTTGATCGGCTGGCAAATCGCTGCGGTCGGCATCGTCGCGGGCGGCTGGGGGTTTTGGCTGTGGCGGCTGGCCGGGAGCCGCGCCGCGCCCCGCCGCCTGCGCTGGCTGTGGTGGGGCATCGCGGGGTTTGCGGCCCACGCCCTGCTGCTGCAATCGCTGGTTTATCTCAACGCGCCGCTGCGCTGGACGGCGTGGTTCGGGTTGGCGATCGGGATCTCCGGTTGCGGGGCGCTCGCGCTCCGACGGATCGAGTCGAAGTCACCGCCCGGTTCGAACCGGCTGCCCGAGGCTGGGGCCGTGGGCGTGGTCGTGGGGATCGTCATGTTGATCCACTTGGCGCTGCCGGTTTGGCAGGGGCCGGCGCGATGCTTCGGCAGTGGCCGGTATGACCAGGCCAACTATGTCGTCACGGCACAATTCCTCGTCGATGAATCCTTCTCGACCGACGGGCGTTCGATTGGGCTGCGACCCTGGCTGACGCAGCCGCTGGAAAAAAAGGAGGAACGCATCACGCAATCGGTCGCGCACGGCGCGCTGGCCGCGGTGAGCGGTGGCGATGTGCAAAAGGCTTACGCGGCGACGGTGGCCGTCTTTTTGGCGCTGGCGGCTGCGGCGACATTTGGCTGGCTGCGTGGCTGCGCGGTCCCGCGATCGCTTGCGGCCGTCGCGGGCATGCTCGCCGCAACGGCGGCCGGTGTGACCCGGGTTGCGCTCGACGGATTTTTTTCGCAGGTGGCCACGCTGTTCGTGTTGCCGGCGCTCGCGGCGGTGCTTTGGCCGCCGCGGGCGATCGATCGCCCCGCCCGGCTGATGGCTGCACTCCTGCTCGCGTTCGTCGTCGGCGCGTACACGGAAACCGCGGTGGTGGCGCTCGGATTGATCGCGGCGCTGATCGCGGTGCAACCGACCCCGATTGGGCGTCGAGGGCGTGACTTCGCCGTGATCGTGGGCGGAGCGCTCGTGCTCAATCCCGGTTATACAATGCGGCTGCCGGCCTTCCTGGCGCTCCAATGGAGCCGCGCGCGGGACCCACTGCACCTCGCAACCTACTTTCCCGACGCCGGTACATGGGCGGGATTCGGCCGGGTTTTGATCGATGTCGCCGACGTGCGGCTGGCGACCACGGCCGGGCTGGTGGCGGGGTTGCTGATCTTGGCCGCGATGGGGAGGCAACCGCGCGGCCGCCGGGTAGCGCTGCTGGCGACACTTGCCGTGCCGTTGCTGACGCTCGGCTTGCTGCTGGTGAGATCGCCTTTGCCCGCCTATCCGTTTGCGAAACTCACCATCGGCTTCACCCCGCTCTGGGTCGGTTTCTTTGCGCTCGGCGGTGCAGCCATTGTTCGACACCGGCCTCGGGCGCGGAACCTCGTCCTGGGTCTCGCGGTGGTTGCACTGGCGCTCGGGCTTGGCAGCACGGTGCCACAATATCGACTGATCCTGGCGCCAGTGGACACACTCGCCATCCTGGTGTCCGACGGAATGGCCGCCGCACGTGCGGAGGTGGCCGCGCATCCAGAACGCCGTTACGTGGTCGCGCATGACGATCCGCTCGCGGCGCAGTGGTTGTGCTATTTCGGCCGGCACGCGCCGGTTTACCTCGACCGCCGGCATCTCGGCGATCGGGTGGTGACGACGGAGGCCTGCGAATTTCGACGGCTGCCCGCGGCGGCGACGGAGTTGTGGTGGCTCGATCCGCAGCACGCCGGCCGCTATCCGCCGCACGAAGCGGGCGCGGTGGTCAGTATCATTGGTGCAACCGTCAGCGGAGAAACGGACCGGGCGCGTTTCTATCTCGTGGGCGAATCGCTGCAAATCGCGCTCACGCGTGAACCCGTCGCCGCCGGCGTGCGCGAAGCGTGGCTAGACCTCGCGCTCACGCCCTTGCCCGTGGTGGGCCCGTGCCGTGTCGAGTTTTCGAATACCGAGGGTGGCCGGCGGCAGGTGGCGACCGCGCAGCTCGGCGGCTGGATGCGGTTTCGCGTGCAGTTGCCGGCTGGTCGGAGCGATTTTGCGCTGCGGGTGCAGCCGGCGCATCCGGTGCCGCGGGGCGAACCACTCGGATTGCTCCAGGCGGTCAGTGTGGAGCCGGTCAACCGACAGGTCCTGTCCAGCGATCCGGTGCCGGCGGCGTACGTCGACTAACGCGCGGCGGCGGCGCGCTCGAGCAACTGCCGCCACTCCTGCAGCGAACCGGCGGTGGCGTCGTGAATCTCGGCGGGGCTGAGCCGAAAGACGAAAATCGAGTAGCCGAGCACGGCGTCCGGCCGGCGCACCCGGAGGTAGTGACTCAGCCGGGAAAACTGCAGCCGGGCGTGACGGGCCCGCGCGTTTTCCCACTGCGCGGGCAGCGCCTCGCGCTCGAGCTCGGCCCGCTTTTCCGGGCTGGTCCAGTACGCCTCGAGCTGCGGCTCGAGCGCGCGCAGCTGCTGGTATTCCTTTTCGTGATTCAGCGTCCAGGGCCCGCGCGTCGGGCTGTACACATCGACCAGCATCGTGGCGCTCACCGCGTAGATCCCGGGCGCGAGCGCGACGTAGGGCTGTTGCTGCTTGAAGCCGTTCACGAACGGCAGCCGGCGCGCCCGAATCCCGTAGTAGTCCGGCTCGCCGGACCCGAAATAGGAGAGATAGACCTGGTCCCGGCCGGCGTTCTCCGCGAGCCATCGCTTGAGCAACGGCAGGTCCTGGCCCCAGTCGAGCGAGCTGTCGACGAGCAGCCGCCAGCCGTTCGCCGGCCCGCCGGCGAGCGAGTTGAAGAACGCGAGATAATGCGGGGCGACGAGCACGTTCGCGACCGCTTGTCCGGCGAGTGCGCAGGCCGGGATCGTGACGCGCATCCAGTGTGGCAGGACGCCCGGAGCCGCGAGCCCCCCGAGGAGAATGAAGAGCACGGGATAAGTCGGGAGGATGTGTCGGTGGCCGATGTTGAGTTTGCTGGTGATTGAAAACGCCCAGTACACCACGAACAGCACGAGCAGCGGAGCCACCGCCGCGAGGTCGCGCCGCCATTTGCCCGCCGATCGCCCCCAACGCAACGCGAGTGCCGCCGCCCCGACGACCAGGCTGGCGAGGACGGGCAGCGGCGTCTTCCAGAGGAACGCCAGCGGGAAGAAGCTCGGCCACCCATGAATGCTGTAGTCGCCGGCGAGATATGCGCTGCGGGCCTGCGCCGATTGCACGACCCAGGCGTAGCCATAGAGAAATGCTTCCGGCAGCAGCCGCGATGAGCGCGCGAAGTCGATCACGCCGGCCTGCCAGCCCAGCATCGGCAGCACGCGATCCCAACCGGCGGTGAAGTGATCGGCGGGCGGCAGCGTCGGCGCGAACGCCGTGTAGCGAAACCCGTAGAACGCCCAGATGATCAGCGTCGCGGCGCCGACGTGAGTGACGGCGCTGATGGCGAGCTGCGGGAGCAAGCGTCCAGCCGGCGCCTCACTGCGCCGGCTGAGATAATTCCACCCTGCCAGCACGGCGAACACCGGCAGCAGCAGGACCGCGGAATACTTCGCGACGCAGGCGAGCCCGAAGACGACCGCGCTGAGCGCGAGGTTCGCGGCGGTCGGCTGGCGCAACTGCCGCCAGAACGCGCCGGTCGCGGCGAGCAGAAAGAAAACCGCGGCGGCATCGGACGTCGCCAGCGCGCCGTGGGCGAGGTGGTTCGGGCAGAGGGCGAACAGCCCGAGCGAAACGAAACCCGCGGTGGGGCCGAAGAGAGCGCGCGCCCAGCAGAAGATGAGAATCCCCGTCGCTACCGCGAACACCGCAATCAATGCCCGGCCCGCCATCAGCATCGGCCAATGGTCATGGCCGGTTTCGTAGAAGAACTGGTGGGCGACCACGCTCGCGTCGGAGGTTCGCCAATAAATGTTGTGCTCGAGCGGTGGCGGCGGCGCCTGGCCCAAAGCCGCCGGCAGCGCGGCCCAACGCTGCGGCAGCACGCCGTTCTCCGGGTGAATGCGGAAATCGCCGTAGCGGTTGTAGAAATAGCCGCCCGTGATGTGGAGGATTTCGTCGGCGGTGACGCTCTGGTCGCGCGTCGCGTAAACCGCCAGCGCGCCGTGCAGCAGCGCCACGATCACCGCGGCGACGGTTGCCCACCGGCTCATGCCCGCGTCGGCCGGCCGAGCGCGGCGCGCAGCGCGTCGGCCGTCTGCGCGACCTGGCCATGGGTCATCTCGGGAAACATCGGCAGCGAGAGGATCGATTGCGCCGCAGCCTCGGCGTTCGGGAACGCGCCCGCCGCGTAGCCGAGATCGGAATACGCCTTCTGCCGGTGAATTGGCACCGGGTAGTGCACGATTGTCTGGACGCCCGCGGCGGCCAGCGCCGCCATCACGTGTTCGCGTGCGTGTTCGAGCAGCCGCACGACAAACAGGTGATAGACGTGCCGTCCGGTCCAAGACGCCTCCCGGGGGAGCACGATTCCCCCCACGCCGCGCAATGCCTCGCGGTACCAGCCGGCGACGATGCGACGCTGTTCATTCCAGGCGCCGAGTTGCGGCAGTTTCACACCGAGGATCGCCGCCTGCAGCGTGTCGAGCCGCGAATTGTACCCCTGCACCTCGTGGTGATACTTTACGACGGAGCCCCAATTGCGCAGCAGCCGAATCTGGCGCGCGAGTTCCTCATCGGCCGTCGTGACCGCGCCGCCGTCGCCGAACGCCCCGAGGTTTTTCCCCGGATAAAAGCTGAAGCCCGCCGCGCGGCCGAGCGATCCGCACGGCCGGCCATCCGCGAGCGTGGCGCCGTGCGCCTGCGCGGCATCCTCGATCAGCGCGAGGCCGTGTCGCTCCGCCATCGGGCGCAGGGCGTCGATGTTCGCCGGCTGCCCGTAGAGATGCACCGGAAGGATCGCCCGTGTGCGCGGCGTGATCGCCGCAGCTACCGCCTGCGGATCCATGAGGTAATGCTCGAGGTCGCAATCAACCAGGACCGGCCGGGCTCCCGCATACGAGATCGCCTCGGCCGTGGCGATGAAGGTGTTCGCGACGGTGATCACTTCATCGCCCGGCCCAATGCCGAGGCCGCGCAGAATCAGCTGCAGCGCGTCGGTGCCGGAGCCGACGCCGATGGCGTGAGGCGCCCCGCAAAACTGGGCCCACGCGCCCTCGAAGGCCGCCACTTCCGGCCCGAGGATGAACTGGCCGTGCCGCAACACACGGTCGATCGCGACATCGAGCTCGGCCCGCAGCGCGCGAATCTGCAGCGGCAGATCCTGGAAAGGGATTTTCGGCGCCGAGGGGATCATCGGGGGGAAAGCGGACGCGGCTCGCGGCGCCATGTCCACCAGAGATTGAAGAAACCGGTGAGCGTGCGCCACATCACGCGCCAGCGCGCCGCGGACGGCACACCGCCGAACCGCTGCTTCATCTCGACGTCGACCTCGGCAAACGTCGCCCCGATGTCGCGCAACCGAATCAACGCCTCCGCCAGCATCGGGATGCCGCGCTGCGTCAGCCGGATCTTCAGGAAAGCTTCGCGGCGATATGCGTGGATCCAGTTCACGTCGCGGAGACGCAGTCCGAAGAACGTCGCCACAAGCTTCGGGTACATCCAGGCGTTGAGCCGCATCAGGGGATTGTACCCGACGCGGGCGCGCCGCACGCCGACAATCACGTCGGCCCGCCCAAATTGTTCGACATAGGGCGCGAGGTCGCTGCGCTCCGCCGGCATGTCGGCCGGCCAGAGGATCAGGTATTCACCGGTCGCGCGGCTGGCGCCGGTGCGGAACGCGCCGCCGATGCCCTGATTCTGCTGGTGCGAAACCGTGATGTGCGGCAACTCGCGCGCGAGGCGGTCGGCGATGGCGCCCGTTTGGTCGCGGCTGCCGTCGTTCACGATGATGATCTCCGCCGGCACGCCCAGTTCGTCGAGCGTTCGCCGGAGCTGACGAACCGCCGGATCGAGCAGCGCTTCCTCGTTGAACGCCGGCACGATGACGCTGAGGGCAGGAGCCGCCGTGCTCATCCCCGAGCGAGTCGCGCCCGCGCCGGCACACCGACCACGGTCGCGCCGGGCGGGACATCGCGCGTCACTACGGCGCCCGCCCCGATCGTTGCGCCGCGGCCAATGGTCACGCCACCGAGGATCAACGCGCCGGATCCGATCGACGCGCCCGCCTGCACCGCAATCCGATCGAGTTTCCAGGTGCCGGCGAGGGTGGCCGCAACGGTCGGATGGCGATCGTTGATGAACATCACGCCATGGCCGACGAAAACGTCCGCCTCGAGCGTCACGCCCGAGCAGACAAACGTGTGGCTCTGGATCCGGCTGCGCGGGCCGACCACGACGTCGCGCTGGATTTCGACGAACGCGCCGATCATGCATTCGTCGCCAATCGTGCAGCCGTAGAGATTGATGAAGCTGTTGAGCCGGACGTTGCGCCCGAGCTTCACGTCGGACGCGATGCGCTGCAGCGCTGAATCGTTCGGGACGCTCATGCGGGCGGCACCGGCGTGGCGCGACCGCGCTCGCGCACCGATTGCATCGCGGCCTCGATGACCCGGACTACGTCGAGCCCGAACGCGCAGCTCGCGGCGGGCGTCCGGCCGGCGCGGAGACAGTCGATGAAATCCTCGTCCTGCCGCATCAGCGGTTCGAACATGCGGACCTTCGGGATCGTGATCGCGCCGTCGCGGAGAATCATGTGGAACTCGCCGAAGGACGAATAGTGATCGGCGGTGACGCCCTTGTCGTAGTAGCGAACCGGCTCGAGATTGTTCATGTCGTCCCACACCGCCATCTTGTGGTCGCCGACGATCGTGAGATGGCGCACCTTGCGCGGGTTCAACCACGAGGTGTGCACGTGGCAGATCACGCCTTTCGGGTAGGACAGCGTGAGGAACCCGATGTCCTCGACCCGCTGCTGCAAAAAGAATCCGCCCATCGCCGAGACCTCGGTCGGCATGGCGCCGAGCAGGAAATTGAAAATCGAGACGTCGTGGCTCGCGAGGTCATGGATCGCGCCGATGTCGCGGCGCACCGGCCCCAGATTGGTCCGCGTCGCGTCCATGTAATACACGCGACCGAGTTCGCCGCGATCGAGGTCGATCTTCAAGTGCTGGACACCCGGGTTGTAGAGGAACACGTGGCCGACCATCAGCACGCGACGCTTGGCCGCGGCAAGTTCGCACAGCGTGCGGCATTCGTCGACGGTGGCGGCGAGCGGCTTTTCGCACAGGACGTGTTTGCCGTTTTCCAGCGCCTGTTTGGTGAGGGCGAAATGGCTCTCGACCGGTGTGGCCACGATCACGGCGTCGACGTCGGTCGCCAGCGTGATCGCCGCCGGATCGGTGGTCGTCTCCAGATCCCGGAACTGTTTGCGCGCGAGCCCGAGCCGGGGCGCGGACATGTCGCAGACGCGCACGACGTCACAATCGTCGATCGATCGAAAGTTGCGAACGTGGTTGGGGCCCCATTGTCCAAACCCGATTACGCCGACCCGCACGCTGGACGGTGAGCTGGTCATTCGCTGCTGAGTTTTTTCGCCGGTGCCCAGGAGTGTCGAGTGCGAAGTCCGCTGTAGCGAGCGCGTTTACCGTGGATTGACGATTTGGCGATCGAGCGGGCCATACAGCGCGCGCTGGACGTCGCCGTCGCTGAGTCGAAACAGCAGCAGCGAACCGCCGATGAAATCCAGCGGCGGCCGATCGTCCAGAAAGTGGCAGAGCCGGCCGAACTGCAGCGTCTCGAAGGTGCGCGCCGCATCCGCCCAAGGCTGGCGCTCCGCGGCCGGCAGCGACGCGACGTCCGGGGGGGCGTCGCGCAGCTTTCGCAGCAGGCCCTGGTACACGGTTTCGCGCCAGCCATTCCAGGGTCCGGCGATGCCCAGATAGAACCGCTGATAATGCGTCGCGCTGATCACAAACCACCCGCCGCGAATGTGCGCGGGAAACGTTCGTGGCTCGAGATCGCGCACGAGGTCGCCGAACCGGGTCACGGGCAGCCCGCGCGCCTCGGGACTATCGGTGCCGAAATACGTGAGAAAAATGGGCGCGTGGTCCCCGCGCGCCTCTTTTGCCTGAATCCAGCGCGCGAGGTCGGGCAGCCCCTGGCCCCAATCGAGCGAGCTGTCGGCGAGGTAGTGCCAGCCGCGTTCGCTGCCGCCCACCGCCGGAGTGAAGTAGCTGAGATAAAACGGCCGCGCGGCCCATGAGCCGATCGCCTGCACGCTCAACGTGCCAGCGAGAAACAGGGCCACGATCCTCCGCCGGGCGGTGAGCGCCAGCCAGCCCGCCGCCGCGCCGGCCACGATGTACACGATCGGATAAATCGGCAGCAGGTGCCGGTGCCCGATGTTGAGCGGCGTGTTGATGGCGATCGCCCAGTACAGCAGAAACAGCACCGCGAGCGGGGCGCCGCGGTAAGCCCAGCCGCGGCGCGGCCAGTGGGCGCGTTGGGTTCGGCGACTGACGGCTGCCGTCACCAGTCCGGCGACGCCGGCCATGAGCAGAAGCAGCACCGGCGGCGGCGTTTTCAGGAGAAATGCAACGGGGAAGAACTTCGGCCAGCCGTGCGTGGAGACCTCGCCCATCAGGAACGCAGGCCGGCTGCGCGAGCCCGTAAAGCTGTCGGTGAACCCGTACAGCCATCCCTCCGGCAACACGCGGTGCTCGCAGGCCCATTCGATGACTCGCGCGGCGGAGCTGGCGGAGGGCGGGCCGAGCAGTCGTTGCTGGTAGGCCCAATTCAAGCCGGCGTCGCGATCGGCGGTTCGGAGATTCGCGTTGATGGCGCTGTAACGAAACCCGTACGCACTCCAGACGAGGACGAACGCGGCGGCGGCGGTGCAAAGCGTGGCCGCAATCGTATTCGCGATCACCGCCGCACGGCCCCGCCGCCACCGCGTGCGGCCGCGGAGGGCGATGACGTACGGCGCCGGATGGGCCCAGCGGAGCACGAGCAGGATGGCGGCGATCGGCACGAGCATGACCGCCGAGTACTTGGCGAGCAAAGCTGCCGCGACCGCGACACTCGCCCCGAGCCACCGCCACCAGGTGAACCGATGCAGCAGCAGCCAGCAGGCGGTGACCGCGGCGAGCAGGCACGCCGTAATCGCGGCGTCGGAGGTGGCCAGGCCGCTGTGCGCGAGCAGCGTGGGGCACAACATCCCGATCCCGACCGACAGCCAGCCCGCCAGTGAACCGAAAAGGCGGGTGGCCCAGCGCCACACGAGTACGAGCGTGACGAGACTGAACAACGCCGTCATCGCGCGCGCGCGCTGGAGCATCGCGTCAAACGGATTGCCCAGGCCAAACACGAACTCGTGCGCGATCTCGTTGCCGCGGTCGGCGTGGCGCAGCCCTTCGGTCTCGATGGGCGGAAACCGCAGGTTCATCGCCAGCAGCGGCAGCGCCTGCACTCGCATCGTCAGGTTACCGTTCTCCGGCTGCAACCGGTAGTCATGAAGTTTCCAATACGTGTAGCCGCCGACCAGTTGCAGCCGTTCATCGGCGGTCGCGCCCATCCGGGACGACACGCTGACCGCCAGCGCCCAGAACGCGGCCAGCAGCAGCGTGAGCGCGAGACCGGAGGTCAGCTTTGCGGTCATGGCTGGCGGAGGCGGTGAGTCGACACGACGGGTCCATTGAGCGCGGCCTGGAGTTCGCCGGCGGTCAGCCGAAAGATCAGGATCGAGTAACCGGCGTAAGCCTCGGGCGGGCGCCGCTGGAGATATTTGCAGAGTCGTGCCAGCCGCAGGGCGTTGTAGCGCGCATAGTCGGCGAAATCGGCTTCGGCCGGCGGCGAGTTCGCGGCCGGCTCGGGCGAGAAGCGCGCGCGGAGCTGGCGATAATCCTGCTCGAACTCAGCCGTCCACGGTCCGCGGAAGTTCGAATACGCTTCCTCGAGCACGGTCGCGCTCAACGCGTAGACGCCGGGTCGCAGTGCGTAGCGGACGAGCGGTGGGCCGACGACGAACGAGCTCGTCGTCAGAAACGCGGTCGGACGCACGCCGTAATGGGGCGGCCAAGCGTTTCCAAAGTAGCCGAGATAAATCGGCTCGCTGGCCGCGCGATGCGCCGCGAGCCATTTTTGCAAGGCGGGCAAATCCTGTCCCCAGTCGAGGGAGCTATCCACGACGAGTCGGTGGGCATGCTCGGGGCCGCCGGCGAGCCGGTTGAACGCCGCGAGGTAATGCGGTCGGATGGCGCACGAGGCCGAGGCATGTGCGACGAACAGGGCGGCGCCAACGACGGCGAGCGTGCGGTGCGTGGCCAGCGCACCGAGCGCGACGAAGAGAACCGGATACACCGGCAGGATGTGGCGATCGCCGACGTTGATCGAACTCGTCAAGGCGGCGAACCACACGACCAGCGCGCTCATCGCGAGCGGGGCGTAGCGGATGATCCATTGGCGGCGCCGGGCCGGATCACCGCCGGCGAATCCGCGAACGGTGATGAAAAGGGTGCCGGCCAATGCGCCGAGCATCCCGAGCGTCGTCTTCGTGAGGAACAGCGTCGGGAAGAATTGCCACCAGCCGCGCAGGCTGTGCTCGCCGGCGAAATAGGAGAGTCGCCGCGTAGCGCCGGCGAGCACATGCGTGAGCCCGTAGAGCCAGGCTTGCGGCAGAAGCTTCCAATCCAGCGCCGTCTGAATCGCACGACGCGTGGTGGTGCCAAGCCGAACGTAGAGCTCGTCCCACGTGGCGGCGAATTGCTGGAGTTCCGGCATGCCCGGGGCGGCGGCGGCGTAGCGAAATCCGAAGAACGCCCAGATCGTGAAGACCGCGGCCGCCGCCTGGATCGCGGCCAGACCGAGATCTGCACCGAGCCGTCTGACAAAAGCGCCCACGCGCGGCCGCGCGGTGGCCGCCGGGCTCGTTAGCCACGCGTCGAGCAGGCTCAGCCCGAAGTAAATCGGTGCGAGCAGGATCCCGTTGTGCTTGGCGACCAGGGCGAGGCCGCTCGCGATCGCCGCCAGCGCCGCCGAGCCGGCGTCGCGTTTTTGCAAGTGCCGCCAGAAAAGCCACGGCGCCAGCGTAAGGAAGAAGGTGCCGGCCATGTCCGACGTCGCCAGGGCACTGTGCGCGAGGAAATTTGGTGCGAACGCGAAGAATCCGAGCGCGAGCAATCCGCCGAGCCGGCCGTGCCAGGCGAGCGCGAGGCGGAAGATCAGGGCGCCGAGCGCCACGCCAAACAGGGCGTTGAGCGCGCGCGCGGACAGCAACAACGAGTCACTGGGATTGCGCTCGAGATAGAAGAAATCCCACGACAGCTCCCAAAATTTCGAGCGCGCCCAGCGGTCCTCGTCCATGGGAAAGCGCGCCTGCGCCAGGACCGAGGGCAACCCGAAGATGCGCTGCGGCAGGTTGCCATTCTCGGGCTGCATGCGGAAGTCGCCGTATCGGTCATAGACATACCCCGCGCCGAGATGCGGCAATTCGTCGGAAGTCTGGCTCTTTTCAATCGAAGCGGATACTGCCAGCCACCAGAAGAGAGCGAGCAGCGCCGTCGCGACCGCATGCGTGGCGAGATCGCGCCAGTCGGGCGGCGGCCTGGTGGGAGGCGTGGAAGCCGCGGTCATGGCGTTCGACGAACAATCGCGTTTTCCACCGCCGTCGCCCATTCGCGCAGCGACCCGTAGACGCTCGCGTGCAGTTCGGCCTCGCTCAGCCGGTAAATCAGGATTGAGCCGCCGATGTCAGCATCGGGCCGGCGGGCGCGCAGGTAATGGCAGAGCCGCGCGAAGCGCAGCAGTTCGTAGCGATCGGCGTCGCGGCGGAGGTCGCCGTCAGGCGAGGCCTGGGTGGCGCGGATGAACTCGGCCTCGCGCGCGCGTCCGGCGGCAAACTCCTTTTCGAACTCGATCGTCCAGGCGCCGCGAATCGGGCTGTAGACGTGTTCGAGCATGGTCGCGCTGATGCAGTACACGCCCGGCGTGAGCCGCCGGGTCGGCGGCTTCGGCAATTTGAAGCCGTTCACGAACGGCAGCCGCTGCGCCCGAATCCGATCGTAGTCGGGTTCGCCCGTGCCGAAGTACGAAAGGTAAACCTCGCTCCCCACCGGCGCGTGCCGATCGAGCCAGCGTTTGAGCCCGGGGAGATCCTGCCCCCAATCGAGCGAGCTGTCGACGAGGTGCCGGTGCCGATCTTCGCGCGCGCCCGCGAACGGGTTGAAGTAGGCCAGGTAGTCCGGGTAGGCCCGCAGCGATTCGGTCGCGTGCGCGGCAACGAGCAGCACGACGCAGGCGATCAACATTGGGCGTCGGCTGAGGAGCCACGCGCCAAGCGCGCCGCACGCGATGAACAACACGGGATACGTGGGCATGATGTGCCGGTGCCCGATGTTGAGGTGGCTCGTGATCGAAAACACCCAGTAAATCAGAAACAGCACGACCAGCGGCGTGGCGCGATAGAGACGCGGCCACCGCGGCGACGCATCGCGCGCGGAGCAGAAGCGCCGGGCCGCCACGCTGACGGCCAACGTGCTCGCGGCGATCAGGCCCAAGGTGGTCTTGAGCGCGAACGCCCACGGAAAAAACGTCGCCCAGCCGGTGGTGCTGAACTCGCCATTGAGGAAGGCCGAGCGGACTTGGGCGGTCTCGAGCACGTAGGCGAGTCCATAGAGGTACCCTTCCGGCAGCAGTCGCGCCGCGGCGATCGCGCGAATGCACCGGCCGCTCGCGCCGAGGTTTTCGTCGAGCCACTCCCAGGGTCGGATGAAATGGTCCGCCGGCGGCAACCCGGGGTTGAACGCCGTGAAACGAAAGCCGAAGAACGCCCAAATCACGAACACCGCGACGGCGCCGTGCCCGAGTGCGGAGAGGGCGGCCGCCCCGAGTTTGGCGCGGCGCGAGCTCCATGCGCGGCCGAACAGGGTGAGCGGTTCCTGCGACCAGGCGCGGACGAGCGCCATCGCCGCGAACATGGGCAGGAGCAGCGGCGCCGAAAACTTCGCCACGCAGGCGAGGGCAAACGTGATCGCGCTCGTCCACCACCAGCGCGAGCGTGCGTCGTGCAGGTGTCGCCACCAGGCGCCGACCGAGGCCAGCATGAAGAAAGCCATGCACGCGTCGCTGGTCGCCAGCGCACCGTGGGCGAGAAAGGTGGGCGAGAAGACGAAGAACGCGAGCGACACCAGGGCGCCGGCGGTCCCGAAAAATTCACGCGACCAGAGGAAAACCAACAGGCCGGTCGCGACGCTGAAGAGCGCAATCATCGCCCGGCCGGCGAGCAGCCGGGGAAAATGATCCTGGCCCGGCTGCTCGTAGAAAAATTGGTGGCCGAGCGCCCAGGAATTACTCGTGCGCCAAAGCGACTGCTCGAGCGACGGGAAGCGGGAGCCCATCAGCGTCGCCGGCAGTGCCGCGAGGCGCTGGGGGAGAATGCCGTTCTCGGGATGGAGCCGGTAGTCGTTGAAATGGTTGAAGACAAAGCCGCCGGTGAGATGGACGAGTTCGTCGGACGTCGTGCTCTCGCGAAACTTGCTGCCCACCGCCAGGGCATAGTGCAGCGCCAGCAGGCTGGCGACGAGCAGCCAGGTGAGACGGGATGATGGAACCCAACTGCTCATCCGGCAAACGGCGGCGGGCCGTCGAGCAGCCGGCGAAGGTCGGCGTCGGTCAGCCGAAAGATCAGGATCGAATAGCCGACCTCGTCATCCGGCGCACGGCGGCGCAGCCCCGCGCACAATCGGCCAAACTGCAGTTGTTCCAACTCGAGCAGCCGTGGGATCGCCGCGTCGCGCGCAGTGGCGTCGCGACCATGATGCCAGCCGTCGACCCATTGGCGCAGATCCTGATAGCGGCGCTCATGTTCGCGGCTCCAGCCGTGCCGGACCAGCGTGTACACCTGCTGAAACATCGTCGCGCTGATGCAGTACACGCCGCCCGTGAGATCGGGCAGAACGGCGCGCTCCCGGAGGTCAAAGAAACTGTCACCGATGCGCGTCGCGCGGATGCCGTAGTATGGAGGATGGCCGGAGCCGAAGTAGGAAAGAAAAACTTTCTCCCCGCGCGTGTGCGCCTGCAGCCACCGCGCGAGGCCGGGCAGGTCCTGGCCCCAGTCGAGCGAGCTGTCCACGAAGTGACGATACGCGCGCGACGGACCGCCGAGCAGGGGATTGAAATACGCGAGGTAGTGCGGGCGGATGGCGAGCGACGTCCACGCGTGCCAGCCCAGCAACCCGGCGGTCAGTGCCGCCAGCCACCGGTGCCGCCACCCGCCGCCGACGGCGCCCACCATGATCGCGAGAACCGGATACGTGACGAGGATGTGCCGGTGCCCGATGTTGAGGCGGCTGGTGACGGCAAACGCCCAGTAAACCGCCAGCAGCACGAGGAGCGGCGTCAGCGCGTAAAGCACGCGGCGGCGCGATGGCGTGCGCCGCAGGCCGACGGCGAGCGCGAGCGCGATGAGGCCAAACCACGCCGGCGACGTTTTCACCAGGAACGCCACGGGAAAAAATTCACGCCAGCCGGTCGAGCGGTAATCGCCGAGGAAATAGGCCGGCCGGCCATCGGCGAAATGCAGCGTGTGGGCAAAGCCGTACAGGTAGGCTTCCGGCAGCAGTCGGTAATCCACCGCGAACTTCGTGACGCGCAGCGGCACACCCACGGCCCGCGTGGGCGGGTAAAACATGCTCCACGGCTGGTTGTACCGCTGCGCGGTCGTGTCCGCCGGCGTGGGTTTGAAACGAAAGCCGAACGCGGCCCACACGATGGCGAACGCGACGGCGAGCGCCGCGGCCTGCGCCGCGAGCATCGTCAGGATGGCGCGAGCACCACGCAGGCGCGCCGAACGCGTGCCGATTGAAACCGGCAGCGTGCGGCTGCGCACGCACCGGGCAACGAACAGCACCGCCAGCATGGGCGCAAAAACGATGGCGGAGAATTTCGCGAGCGCCAGGAAGCCGAACGCCGCGCCGGCGGCGAGCATGCGGCCGGCGGTGACGCGATGCAGGAGCCGCCAGCCCGTCAGCATGGCAAGGACGAATCCGAGGCACGCCGCGAGGTCAGAGGTGGCGAGCCCGGCGTGCGCCAGGAGGTTCGGGCAGAACGCGAACGCGGCGACCGAAACGAGTCCGCCCACCCGGCCGAAAACCGAGCGGGACCAGGCAAACACCACGACGCCGAGCACGATCCCGAGCAGCGCGATCATCGTGCGGCCGGTGCGGAGCATGCGCGCGAGGTCGTTGCCGTCCTCGTAGAAGAACTGGAATCCGACCTCGGCGGCGTCGGCGTTTTTCCAGGCCGTCTGATCCGAGGCGGGAAACGCCGGACGCTGCCACCACAGCGGCAGCGCGGCCCAGCGTTGCGGGAAATTTCCGTTTTCCGCGTGGAGCCGGTAATCGCCGCGCAGCCAGTAGCCGTAACCGGCGGTCAGGTGAAAGATCTCGTCTGCGGTCGCGCTGTGTTCGTCGGAGACGCTGGCCGCCATCCAGCCGAAGAGCGCGAGCAGAATCGCGGCGGCAAACCCCGCCTGCTTCATGGCCGGCAGCCGGCGATGGGCCGTGGTGTCGCGCTGGGGGTCGACCGCATCGGGGGGATTCAGCGCGGTGCGCGCGGCGGCTTCACCAGATAGATTGGCCGCTGCTTCACTTCGTCGTAGATTCGTCCGAGGTATTCGCCGAGCACGCCGATCGCGATGAGTTGGACCCCGCCCAGGAACAGGATGAGCGCGGCGATGGTCGTGAAGCCGGTCGGCGCCGTCTCGATGTCGATCAGGCGTTTCACGATATAATAGAGTCCGAGGCAGAAGCCGATCGTGCCGATGAAGATGCCGGAATACGTGAGCGCCCGCAGCGGCAGGTGCGAAAAGCTGAACACGCCGTCGAGCGCGTAGCGGACGAGCCGGCGAAACGTCTGCTGCGGCTGACCGGCGGCGCGTTCCTGCCGGTCGTACGACACGTCGGCGGTCGGAAAACCAATCCACGCGCGCAGCCCGGGAAAAAACCGGTGCCGCTCGGGCAATTGCTGGAAGGCGGCAACGGCGGATTTTCCCAGCAGCCCGAAGGTCCCGCTGTTCGGTTCGATCGGGAAATCGGCGAGCCGGCCGAAGAGGCCGTGGAAAAGTTCGAAGCCCGCGCGGCGCACCCCGGTCTCCTGCCGCGAACGCCGTACCGCCCGCACAACCTCGGCGCCGCGTTGCCACGCCTCCACCAAGTGCGGAATCACCTCGGGCGGGTCCTGCAGATCGGCGTCCATCGTCACGACGGCGTCGGCGTCCGCGGCATGTTTCAAGCCGGCCGACAGCGCGGCCTGGAATCCGAAATTCCGTGACAACTCGACGACTTCGAAGCGCCGATCGCCCGCCGCGTGCGCGTGGATGAGTTCGACGGAGCGATCGCGGCTGCCATCGTCGACCAGCACTGCGCGCCAGGTGCATTCCGGATGGGCATTGAACACCGCCGCGAGCCGCGGGCAGAGCTCGGGCAGCACGGCCTGTTCATTGAAAACCGGAATCACCACGGCGATCGTCGGCGCGGAGTTGGGCATGGACGCCGCGATCATGGAAACTGTGGCGCGGAGGGCGAGCACAAGCGTGCGGCTGTCCGATGCGGGCAGGGCGACGGCATTTTTTGGAGGGCCCGCCTCTGTGCGGGCCGCGGACGACACGGAGGTCGTCCCTCCAGAATTCATAAGCACGCCCCGCCTTGTCGACGCGGGCCGGTAAAGGGGCCGTGAAGATTCGCCTACCGACCGGACGGCCGGTCGGCGGGGCCAAAGCGCAATTCCGGCGGCGGATGGTCCGGGGTGTGGGCGGGATCGCTCAGCCGAATCAAGCTCATCCACACGCCGTCCTCGCGCAACAAGGCGCGTTCGCGGGGGCGGTGGCCCTCGTATTGAAAAACTGGATGACTCAACACGTGCGGCAGCTGCAGCACGGTGGCGCCGCGCGGTGGCGCGACCGCGGCGCGCAGGGGGTAGAGCGACTGCGCGTTGACCAGCGCGAGGTCCGGTCGGGTGACCGGCAGCGCGAGGGGAATGTAGACGCAGCCGGAAAAGGTCAGCGCGCGTTTCGGGTTGCCGTAGTGGCGGAGTACGGCGACTTCGAAATCGCGCGGAAACACCAGCGAGAAAAGTGGGCGCATTTGCAGCGCGGCCAGTCCGAGCACCGCGCTGGCGGCTACGATCGTGGCGGCGCCACGCGTCGAGAGCGCGTGCGCGGCCGCCCATCCGCCGAGCAGGCAGAGCAGCGGGGTCATCGGAACCACTGTGCGGCCGTACACCACGAAACGCTGGAGGCCCGTGGAGAAAAGCACGAGCAGCCCGTACATCGTTGCCAGCGTCACCAGCCACAGGACGACGTGGCGCGGGAGTGCGTCGCGTCGATGGAAGGCCCTCGCGATGGCGGCTACGATCAGCGCGGCGACCGCCGCGCCCAACCAGCCCTCGGCATGCCAGAGGTAGGCCCAAGGCAGCGACCAGCCTTCGGCGAAGCTGCCTTGGGTGACCGTTTGGCTGAAGGCGCGCAGGCCGGCGAGGTACTGGCTGCCGCCGGCCGCCATCCCACCGGCGATCGGTAAGGCCACGCCGAATACGGCGCCCGCCGCGGCCACCC
>Ga0080064_1004136_pt1 | contig 19233 bp, 18 predicted proteins | sample Subgrocontami54m_FD_69260 | JGI IMG/M metagenome (GOLD analysis project Ga0080064, IMG submission 69260) | Subsurface groundwater microbial communities from S. Glens Falls, New York, USA - GMW46 contaminated, 5.4 m (SPADES assembly) (version 2) ...
GTGATGGACGCCGTCAACGTCGTTTTCCCGTGATCGATGTGCCCGATCGTCCCTACGTTCACGTGCGGCTTCGTGCGATCGAATTTTACTTTCGCCATGTCTAGCCTCTATTTCTGGCCCGAGGTCCTTCTCCCGCTTTGCGGGATCAGGATTTCGGCGCGCGGCTCAGACGCCGCGCAAACGCCTCAATATCGGTACAGCGCGTGAAACTTGTGACGCAACTCGTCCGGCACCTGCTCGATGGCCGTCAGGTAGTACTCGCGCATCTGGCCCTGATCCGAGAGCGTGAGCGCCCGGTAGAGATCCTCATCCCGGTTCGGCGAAGCGTCCCGAGCCGCGTCCTTGAGCAGCCCCTGGGCCAGCAGCGCCTCGAACTCCCGGATGCGAATGCGGCGCGCGGACATGCTTTTCAAGAATCTCTCCGCCGCCGGACCCAGGGCCCGGTCGATCCTGGCCTGCAACTCCTGAAACGCCTGCTGGTTCTGGATCCCGATGCCCGCCTGCGTGAATCCTGCCTGATCCATAGCTTCGAAAATCACGAATCTCTGGAGCGGGAGACGGGAATCGAACCCGCGACCAACAGCTTGGAAGGCTGTGACTCTACCACTGAGTTACTCCCGCCCTCTTTGCCACTCCAAGATCCTTCGCTCCGCTCAGGATTTCGCCTGCGGGCTTCCACTCGTCCCGCAAAGCGGGAGTCGTTCACGCCCGCAAAACGGCTCAAGTTACTCCCGCCCTTCCCCTCGCTCCCCTCGAATCCTGGAGCCGATGACCAGGATTGAACTGGTGACCTCTCCCTTACCAAGGGAGTGCTCTACCAACTGAGCTACATCGGCTCAATCTCCCGGTCCTCCCGTTGGCGGCGCGCGCGCTGCCGATCGAGCAGCGTCTTGACGGCAATCGCCGCCAGCACCGCCAGCGTGGCCAGCCGGAAGCGCACATCACCGAGCGTCATCCACGCGGCCAGGGCCAAGACTGCGTAGGCTCCCAGCGCAAGCCACAGCTTCATTGCCAAAAAATCCTGGTGGACAGGGGAGGATTCGAACCTCCGTAGCTCCAAGGAGCGGCAGATTTACAGTCTGCTGCCATTAACCGCTCGGCCACCTGTCCACACCCTCACCGAGCCTTTCGCTCTGGGCGCGCGTCCCGGTCCGGGTCACGATCCGCGCGCAACGTCCTGCGGGGGACTGCAATAACGGAGACAGCAAGGAAATGCGCGAGCATACGTCCGCACACGAAATTCGCGTGCCGGGAAAAGTTTCTCGAAAGGAGTGTGTTCCTCTTGAAGAACCCGCGCGCCGCTAGCCTTGAAATCTTCCGCCACTCCCGCGCTCCCCCGGCGCGGGCAAATTGTGTTCTCTGGAGCTGGCGAAGGGATTCGAACCCCTGACCCCCTGATTACAAATCAGGTGCTCTACCAGCTGAGCTACGCCAGCCGATTCCTTCGCGTCCGCTGCCGTGCACGCTCCCAACCTCTCACGCGCACAGATAGCCCCAAAACCTTCAGGACAACCAATAAACTTTAGCACAACAGCCACTTACGCCGCAAGGAACTCAAATTGCTCACCGGCCCTCCCTAGTTAACTCTATGGTTAACCTGGGGACGGGTGCTATGATGCCCGTTTTCGGACAGGGGGGCCATGCGCCGGCGCAGGCTGTGGATCGCGATTGTGCTGCTTCTGGTGGCGGCCGCCATCGCGACTTTGGTCCTGCTAAGGCGGCGCGCCGCCCCGGAGGCCGTCCGCTTGCTGCCGGAGGCCGACGCCGTCCTCTATGTGAATCTGGGCCTCATCCGCGTGGCGACCGCGGTCCCCCAGATCCCGGAGGTCACCCGCGAGGCCGACTACGCGGCCTTCGTGCGCGAGACCGGATTCGAGTTCGAGCGCGACCTGGACGACGTGGCGCTGGCCGTACACTCCGTGCCGCTGCCGCCTCCCCAGCCCGGGACGCCGCCCTCGGGCGTCCAGCCCGTGCCCTACCGGACTTCGGAGATCTTCGTGGGGCGCTTCCACTCCGAGCGCCTCTCGGCCTACCTGAAGAAGCTGGCCGCGAGCAGCGAACGCTATGGCGATTCCGACATCTACAACATCCCCTATGAAGGCCGTACGGTGCGCGTGGCCCTGCTGGGGGTGAATATGGTGGCGGTCTCGAACCAGGAGGACCCCGGGGGGATGCGCGGGATGATCGACCGCTATCACACGCTGGCGGGTCCGGTGGGCGGACCAGGGCTGGTGCGCGAACACTACGCGCGAATCCCGCTGGGAAGCGTGGCCTGGGCCATCGGCCGCATCCCCTCGCGCGCGGGAGCCGTCGGCATGCCCAACGCCATGGGCATGGCCCAGCAGATGGCGGGAGGCAGCACCGTGGTGGCCTCCGTGCGCTACACCGGGTCCATCCAGTTCCGGGTGGAAGCCATCACGGCGAGCGCGCCGGAGGCCAAACAGCTCAGCGACAACCTGGGCGCCCTGCTGGCGCTGTTCCGCGGCGCCGGCGCCAGCGTGCAGGGCGAAGGCCCGGACCCGGACGTCAAAGCCTTCTTCGACAGCATCGAAGTCCGCCAGGAAGAGCAGAGCATGGTGCTCACCGCCACCCTGCCTGCGCGCGCCCTGCAAAAGGTGCTGGCCCAGCCGCCGGCGAGTCCGGCCCCGCCGCCCGCCGTCCCAGAAACAAAAAAAACCGCGCCGCGGCGCAGGGCACGGTAGCTCCGCAGCAGCTCGCGACTTCGCTCTTATCGAGGGGCAACCCCATCATCAAGGAAGAAGCGGGCCAGCCTGCCTGCCCCATCATTGCGGAAGGCGTGGGCCACCCCCCACACAAAAGTGACGAGACATAGTTAGTCGAGAAAGAGGTCGGACTTGAGTTGTGCCCCAGGAACCACGGAATACTGCGATAAGTCGGCGGCCCCGGCTGCTGTGAGGACCTCGTCGTCAATAAAAAAGTTTCCCGTCGTGGCGCGGCTGTCCCGTGTGAGGATTTGCCAGGCAGCCTCAGCCATGATTGCCGGCGTACGGGCATGCTCGGGCGCGGCGCCCGGTATTGTCTGCAGCGCCGCGGTAGCGATCATCGTGCGCGGCCACAGGGCATTGACGCCGACGCCGGCGCGCCGGAATTCTTCGGCCATACCGAGCACGCACATGCTCATTCCGTATTTTGAGATCGTATACGCAACGTGAGGCCCAAACCATTTCGCCTGCATATTGAGCGGCGGCGCTATGGTGAGAATATGCGGGTTCTCTGCCTTGAGCAGATGTGGCAGGCAAGTTTGTGAGCAGAGAAATGTACCACGCATATTCACTCCCATGATCAGATCAAAGCGCTTCATCGAAGTCTCCAGGGTACCGGTGAGGCTGATCGCACTCGCGTTGTTCACAAGGATGTCGATACCACCAAACTGCTTCACCGCATGCTCAACAGCGCCGTAGACCTGTTCGTCGAAGCGGATGTCGACAACCATCGGCAACGCCCTGCCGCCCGCCACTTCGATCTGGCGCGCTGCCGTGTAAATCGTCCCAGGCAGTTTCGGGTGCGGTTTCTCAGTCTTGGCAGCCAGAACGATATTGGCACCATCACGCGCCGCTCGTACTGCGATCGCCAGACCGATGCCGCGGCTCCCGCCCGTAACAAGCAATGTTTTGTTTGCTAGGCCTGCCATCCCACTCTCTTATCGCCTCCCTTGATCGTTGCCATCATCTGAGCAATCGCGCATTTTCGACGACCTTATTGACTTGTCTCTTCTGCCCAATAGCGATGAGTCCCCAGGACATGACGGGAAAGGATACTACTGTCCAACGGCGGACGTGGTGAGGGAAGAGAACTTCCCCATCCTGTCGCGCAAAAACCACGCGCGACAAGGGTGGGGCAACCCCAAGACTGTTCCTGAGTCCGAAAGGGTGGGCTAGACGGGGGAGATTCTGGAATAACCCCCAACGCAGCTCAGAAGCCGGCGGTGGAGTGCGCGGTCTGGGCCAGGGTGAGGCGCAGGTACTTGTAGGGATTGACGGGCGTGTTGTTGATGCGGACCTCGTAGTGCAGGTGGGGGCCGGTGGAGCGGCCGCTCAAGCCCACGTAGCCGATGGTGTCGCCGCGCTGCACTCTCTGCCCCGGAGCCACGGCGAATGCGGCCAGGTGCCCGAAGCGGGTGGAGATGCCGTTTCCATGGGTGATGACCACCATGCGGCCGTATCCGCCCACAATCTCCGAGAAGATGACCAAGCCGTCGGCCGGAGCCAGCACGGCATGTCCGTAGGAGGTGGAGATATCCACGCCGCTGTGGAAGGCGCCCTCTCCGTTGAAGGGGTCGATGCGCTCGCCGAAGGAGCCGGTGACCGTGCCCTCCACCGGCCACAGGTTGGGAGCCGCCGCCAGACGCAGCCAGTCGGCGGTGGTGGCGCCGCGGCCGGGGTCGTAGGTCATGGCGATGGAGGCGGCGCCGCTCATGGCGGTGGTGCGCAGCGCCTGGAACTGGCTCAACGAGGTTATGAACTGCTGGTCGGTGAAGTCGCTGGCCGAGGAATCCACCAGCGCCGGATCCGACTTCAGCCCGTACAGCGCCGAGACCTCACCGGCCAATGAGCCCAGCGAGGCGGCTTGGATCTCCTTCTCCTCGGCGACCTGCTCCAACTGCGAGTAACGGCTCTTGAGCGCGTCCTTCTCCGTGCGCAACTGGTTGAAGCGCATCACCTTGGCCAGCATGCGGGTGTAGGAGCCGGCCATGCCGGTGATGGTGAACATGCCGATGACCGCCCCCGCCAGGAACACATAAAGGTAGTGCAGGGGGATGGGGAGCTTGCGGAGTTGTCCCTCCGCGTCCCGGGTCACCAGCAGGATGTAATAGCGCTTACGCAGAAAGTTCGGTCCCTTCGTCTAGAAACAGTTCGGGTTCGGTTCCCTACGCGATCGGCCCGACCGTTGCTTGTGACCGCGTTCGCCTCCGCAGTTTGGAGGCCCTACCCTCTCGCGGCGGACGGCTTCGAAATTCCGTCCTCGGACCAGCAGTTTCAGAGTTCTCTGGGTATACGGCCCGGCAACCCTACCAAAGGGGGTAGGGCCTGTCAACCGAGGGCTGAGGATTTCTGGGCCCCAGCGGGGGGCCCGGCTCAAGGTCTGCTCCTATATAGTTTGATGCGCTTGAACCTCTCCGAGAAAGACCTGATTCGGCTGATCCGCGCGCGGGCGCAGCGGCGCTCCGCGGCGGTGCTCCAGGGCATTGGGGACGACTGTGCGCGGCTGCTCCCGCAAAGCGGGACCGGCTACGAGACCCTGGTCACCACCGACTTCAGCCTGGAGGAGGTGCACTTCCGCCGCGCGTGGCATCCGGCGGAGTCGGTCGGCCACCGGTGTCTCGCAAGAGGACTGAGCGACATCGCCGCCATGGGCGGCGAGCCCCTGGCCGCCTTCCTCTCCCTGGCGCTTCCCGAGAAGCTGCCCCGGCGCTGGGTGGATGGCTTCCTGCGCGGCTTCCTGGCCCTGGCCGGGGAGTTCGACGTGGTGCTGGCGGGGGGAGACACGGCGGAATCGCCCGGCGGCGGCGGGATTTTAGCAGACGTGGTAGTGGTCGGCCGCGTTCCCCAGGGACAGGCAGTGCTACGCTCCGGGGCGCGTCCCGGCGACGGCATCTATGTGACCGGAGAGTTGGGAGGCTCGGCCGCCGTCCTGTACCAGCTTCGCGAGTCGGGCGCGAGCCCGAAGGGCAAGCTGCACGCCGCGCACTTCTTCCCCGTGCCGCGCATCGCCGCCGGATGCGCGTTGCGGCAGAAGCGCCTGGCCTCGGCCATGATCGACGTGAGCGACGGGCTCTCCACCGACCTTTCGCACCTCTGCGAGGAGAGCGGCGTGGGCGCGCTGGTGAATGATCCCAGCGTTCCGCGTCCGGTGCTCCCCGGCGCCAGTTCCCTGCATTTCGCGCTGCACGGCGGCGACGACTACGAGCTGCTGTTCACCGCGGCCCGTTCGCGCCCGGTCCCGGCGAAGATCGCCGGGGTGCGGGTGACGCGCATCGGCGAGATTGTGAAGAAGAAGGGCATGTGGCTGGTGGACGCCCACGGCCAGCGCAAGCCGCTCCAGGCGCGCGGCTGGCAGCACTTCGCCGGCTGAGGACTCATCCGCGGGGTCAGCGGACCTCCTTCCGCGAGGCTTCCGGCGCAGCGGTCATGGTGTCCAGGCAGACGTTGCGGCGGCAGGTGGCGCGGAAAGGGATCGGCGAGCAAGCCTGCCGCATCCGCCATTTGAGGGTGCAGGCCTCGCCGGCGCGCTGCTGCAGAGCCAGCAACCGCCGCTCCCGCTTCCCGGCCAGCTTGTGCTTGCGCACGACCACGGCGCGGTCGCAGGGGTTGGTGCGGTAGTAGTAGCCCTCGCAGTCGCTGTCCACGCGGCAGGAGCGGGAGAAGGTGCCGAGGTATTTTTCCAGATCCTCCTTGGCGGATTCGCAGGAGGGCTGCTCTTCCTTGCTCTGCTGGTTCGGCTGCTTCTGGGCTGCCGGGGCGGCCGAAATCAGCAGGCAGCAGGTAAGCAGAAGCGCCGGACGCATGGTTCCCTCCTTGCTCCCAAGAACGCGGGCTCGCGGGCTTCTTGCGGCGGAGACAAGGGCGCAGTCCCGCCGCGGGAGTACGATGATAGCGTGCCTCTGCCCGAGCCAGTCCTGGAATACATTCACCGCCACGGTCTGCTGAAGGCCGGCGACCGGGTGGGCGTGGCGGTCTCCGGCGGCGCGGATTCGGTCGCCCTGCTGCGCCTGCTTCTGGAGCTGCGGGGCGAACTGGGCATCGTTCTCTCGGTGGCCCACTTCCACCACGGGATCCGCGGCGCGGAAGCCGATGCTGACGCTGAGTTCGTGACTGGTCTGGCGAACTCGCACCAGCTGGAGCTCCACTCCGGGAGGGGCGACGCACCGGCACGGGCCCAGGAAAAGCGCCAGAGTCTGGAGACCGCGGCCCGCGAGCTGCGCTACCAGTTTTTCGCCCAGTTATTCGGGTACGGCAAGGTGGACACGATCGCTACCGGACACACGCTCGACGACCAGGCGGAGACCGTGCTGATGAAAACGCTGCGGGGCGCCGGGACGCGGGGGCTGGCGGGAATCTATCCGGCACTCGGCGCGGTCTTTCCCGGCGGCGACGCGGCCGAGGGCGGCCGCGATATGGTCGTGCGGCCTCTACTCCGCGCGCGCCGCGGGGAGATCGAAGAGTATCTGCGCGCGCTGGGCCAGGAGTGGCGGGAAGACTCCACCAACCGCGACCGGCAGCACCTGCGCAACCGCGTGCGTCACGAGTTGCTGCCGCTGCTGGAGCGCGACTTCAATCCCGAAGTCACGCGGGTGCTGGCCGAGAGCGCCGAAGTGGCCCGCGCCGAAGAGGGATTCTGGGAGGGCGAGATCGCGCGCCTGCTTCCCGCCATGGGCTTTTGGGAGGACGGCACGTCTCTGAAGGTCAAGCCGCTGCTCGCCCAGCCGCTGGCCGTGCAGCGCCGGCTGGTGCGGGCGGCGCTGGAGAGCGCGGGCGCCGGCTTCGACTTCCGCCATGGCGAGGAGGTTCTGCGCCTGGCCAGGAAATCCAGAGGAACGCTGGAGTTGGCGGGCGGCTGGCGCGTGGTCCGCGGGAAAGGCGATCTGCGCATCGAGAAGCGCGGGGAACGCGCAAGGGCGCGGGTCTCCCCGGCCCGCGCCCAGCGGGGCTCCGGTGGCCGGGCGGGCGAGCGGGATGGAGGCACCGGTGGTTGCGGCCGGAAAGGGGGCGTCAGGGTATAATCCGACCGGCTTTTTGACCTGCGGCGGGATCCCCTTCATCGTGGCCAGCAAGAACCAATCCGACAGCAAGGGCAAGGTTCTGTTCAGTGAGGAGCAGATCCGCAAGCGCGTGGCTGAGCTTGCCCGCCAGATCTCCAAGGACTATGAGGGCAAGACCCTGTACGCGGTGGGGGTGCTGGAGAACAGCTTCATCTTCATGGCCGACCTGGTGCGCGCCGTGGATGTCCCCATGGTCTGCCAGTTCATGAAGCCGGAGTTCTCGGAGAAGAAGACGGGCAAGATCTCCACCATGGAGATCAAGTTCAGCCCCGAGATCCACGTGAAGGGCCAGCACGTGCTGCTGATCGAGGGACTGGTGCAGTCGGGCGTGACCAGCGAATTCCTGCTGCGCAACCTGACGGGGCGGGGCGCAGCCTCGGTGAAGCTGGCCACCTTCCTGGACAAGCAGTCCTCGCGGCGGCTCTCGCTGCAGCCTGATTACTTCGCCTTTCTGGTGGACGAATCTTTCGTGGTGGGCTACGGCCTGGGCTCGCCGGAGATGGGACGCAACCTGCCCTACGTGACCTCCGCGCCTCCGGCGGGCGCGCCCGCGGCGCGCTAGCCGCCAAGAAACTTTTTTCCGGCAAAAAGGTTACAATCGTCTGGAGCCGTGAAGCGTGGCCCCGGCATCTAACTTATCGTGTCGTGAGGGCGCGGGGTGGAGCGTCCCCGTGGCGGTCCAGGGAGCATTCCAGTGAATTCGACGCTGAAGACGATCCTGTTCTGGGTGGCCATCGCCATCTCCGGGGTACTGCTGTGGATGGTGGTGGTGCGCGCCGGCGCCGTCGGCCAGAAGGAAAAGGAGATCAACTTCTCCGAGTTCATGACCCAGGTGGACGCGGGCAACGTCGCCGAGGTCACCCTGACCGCCAGCGAAGTCCGCGGCAAATTCAACAACGACCCCAAGGGCGCCTTCCACACCACCGTCCCCGCCAACTACCCGGACATGATCAAGATCCTGCGCGACAAGGGCGTGAACATCATCGTGAAGGACGCCTCGGCCGCCGGGTGGACTTGGCTCATCCAGCTCTCTCCCATCCTGGTGATCGGCGTGCTGTTCATGATCATGATGCGGCAGCTGCAGGCCGGCGGGAACAAAGCGCTGTCGTTCGGCAAGAGCCGCGCCCGCCTGCTCTCCATGCAGCAGAAGAAGGTCACCTTCAAGGACGTGGCCGGAGTGGAAGAAGCCAAGGAAGAGCTGCGCGAGATCATCGAGTTCCTGCGCGAGGCGCAGAAGTTCCAGAAGCTGGGCGGACGCATCCCCAAGGGCGTGCTGCTGGTGGGCCCTCCGGGCACCGGCAAGACGCTGCTGGCGCGCGCCATCGCCGGCGAAGCCAACGTGCCCTTCTTCTCCATCTCCGGCTCCGACTTCGTGGAGATGTTCGTGGGCGTGGGCGCCAGCCGGGTGCGCGACCTGTTCGAGCAGGGCAAGAAGAACGCTCCCTGCATCATCTTCATTGACGAGATCGACGCCGTCGGCCGCCATCGCGGCGCCGGGTTGGGCGGCGGCCACGACGAGCGCGAGCAAACGCTCAACCAGTTGCTGGTGGAGATGGACGGCTTCGAGTCCAACGATGGCGTGATCCTGATCGCCGCCACCAACCGCCCCGACGTGCTGGATCCGGCGCTGTTGCGCCCCGGGCGCTTCGACCGCCGCGTGGTGGTGCCCTATCCCGACGTCCGCGGCCGCGAAGAGATTCTGCGCGTCCATACCCGCAAGATCCCGCTCAACGACGACGTGGAGCTTTCCGTGCTCGCCCGCGGCACGCCCGGACTCTCCGGCGCCGACCTGGCCAACATGGTGAACGAAGCGGCGCTTTTGGCCGCGCGCCACAACCGCAAGGCCGTGCTCATGTACGACTTCGAGCTGGCCAAGGACAAGGTGCTGATGGGCGCGGAGCGCAAGTCGCTCATCCTCTCCGACGAGGAGAAGAAGACCACCGCCGTCCACGAGGGCGGACATGCCCTGGTGGGCTCCATGCTGCCCTACTCCGATCCCATCCACAAGGTCACCATCATCCCGCGCGGCATGGCCCTGGGCGTCACCATGTATCTCCCGCTCGACGACAAGCACACCTATCGCAAGGAGTATCTGGAAACCCGCTTGGCCTTGATGCTGGGCGGACGGGTGGCGGAGGAACTCTTCCTCAACCAGATTACCACCGGGGCCGGCGACGACCTGGAGCGCGCCACCGACATGGCCCGCCGCATGGTCTGCGAGTGGGGCATGAGTGAGCTGGGCCCGCTCACCTTCGGCAAGAAGGAAGAGCAGATCTTCCTGGGGCGCGAGATCGCGCAGCACCGCGACTTCAGCGAGGAGACGGCGCAGAAGATCGACCGCGAAGTGCGGAAGTTCATCGACGCCGCCTACCAGTCTGCGCGCACCGTCCTCGAAAACAACCGCGAACCCTTGCGGCGCATCGCCGACGCTCTGCTGGAGCGCGAAGTGCTCGACGCCAACGAGGTCAAGCTGCTCATCGAGGGCAAACCGCTGCCCGCCAAACGCCTTGCGCCTCCGGACGAGGGCACGCAGCAGGTCATCAAGCCCGAGCCCGGCCGCGCTACCGGCCTGGCCCCCGGGGAGAAACCCGCGCCGGCGTAACGTCAGTAGTCAGTTCTCGGTTCTCAGTTCTCAGTTCTCAGTTCTCAGAAGAGCGGTCAACAGGCCGCTCTTTCCTTTTACGCTGTCATCCTGAGCGAGGCCGGAGTCCCGCGTTGCGGGACGACGGCCGAGTCGAAGGACCCCCTACCCTGACCGGGGCGTAGAAGCTCCTCCAGGGCATCTCCCTGTGCGGCACAGCCCTGTCATCCTGAGCTCGCCGCAGGCGAGCGAAGGACCTTGCGTTTGCTTTTTGCATTTTTCATTTTGCATTCTTGATCTCGCGCTGTCATCCTGAGCGAGTCCCGCTTTGCGGGACGAGTCGAAGGACCCCTACTTCCTCCGGTATATTGTTCCCCTACCTGACGGAGGCTCTATGAAGAAAGCGTTCGCGGCCGGAATCATCATCCTGACACTGGGATTCGCGGTCGTGGCTCAACAGCCGGCGCAGCAGCTGGCGCCGGCCCACGAACTCTACCGCATCATTTTCTTCAAGGCCGCTCCGGGCAAGCTCCCCGACCTGATCGACGCCTACAAGAACGCGCCCGTGCCGGACAACATGACGCCCCGGCCCATGGTCTTCCGCCACCAGTCGGGCGACGACTGGGACCTGATGGTCCTCTATCCCCTGGGCGCCAAGGCCGCGATGGACGCGAACGCGCCCGCGCCTCCCGAGGCCATCCGCAAGTTCAAGGAGCGGGTGATGTCCGACTACACCTGGCACTCCGACACCTACGCCAGCGGCCCGCCGCTGGACGTGGTGCAGCGGGCTCTGGCCGTGCCGCCGAACGCGGCGCAGGCCGGGAACTCCGGCGGACTGTACCTGATCGAGGAGTCGGTCGCGCTCGCCGGCCACCACGACGAACTGGGCAAATTCCTCGACCGCGACATAGCTGCGGCCCGAGCGCGCGGCTCCGTCAAGTTCGAGCACGTGCAGGGGGCGCCCTGGGACTTCCTGGTGATCTTCCGCTACGCCTCCTGGTATGAGTACGCCGCCGCCGAAACCGATCCCGCGGCCGACGACGAGGCCCGCAAGCAGGGCTTCGCCAACGACGCCGCCATCGGCTTGGAGTACCGCACACACATCAGCGCGCACCATGACACGTTCGCGAGCCGGGTGCAGTAGGGGTTGCTCCTCCCAATCAGCCGCCTGGCGTGCGTGTTATGCTTTCGGCGCTTTTCGTGAGGTATCCCATGTCCGCTGCTTCCTCCTCCACGCCATCCGTTTTCAACCACGACGTCTTCCATGCCCGCGCCAAGGTGTTCGACATTTCGCCCAAGTTCATGTTCTACGACTCGCAGGGCACGCAGATCGGCTTCCTCAAGCAGAAGCTGTTCAAGCTAAAGGAAGACATCCGCCTCTACACCGACGAGAGCATGCGGCAGGAGCTGCTGCTGATCAAGGCGCGCAGCATCATTGATTTCTCCGCCGCCTACGACGTTACCGATGCCCAGACGCAGCAGAAGGTCGGGGCGCTAAAGCGCAAGGGCATGAAGTCAATCATCCGCGACGAGTGGCTCATCCTGGACGCCGCTGACAAGGAGATCGGCTTGCTCCAGGAAGACTCGAGCGCCCTGGCCCTGCTCCGCCGCTTTATCGAATTGGGCAGCCTGATCCCGCAGAGCTTCACTTTCTCCATGGACGGCCAGCCCATCGGCGAGGCCAAACAGAATTTCAACCCGTTCGTGCGCAAGCTGAACGTGGACATGACCCGCGACCCCGGGCGCAAGCTCGACCGCCGTCTGGTGGCTGCCGCCGTCGTACTGCTGCTGGCCATCGAGGGCAGGCAGGGGTAGAAGGAAGAAGCGTAAAGGGCAAGACCCAGCGAAAGCCAAGGCGTGATTCTGGTCTGTCTCTCTTTCTGGTGTCCCTTGTTCTCGCGCGTCGTGCCGTTCCCTCTTTACTTGACTTGGATCAGCGGCTTCGTCTGGGGCAGGACTTCGCCGATGCGCGCGGCGGGGACGCCGGCTTCGTTCAGTTGGCGCAGCAGGTCATCCGCTTGGGCGGCGGTGACGGAGATCAGCAGCCCGCCCGCGGTCTGCGGATCGAAGAGCATGGTCTTCACTTCTTCGGGGATGTTCCCGTCGTAACTCACCGAGCACTCGGCGAAATCGCGGTTGTTCTTGAGGCCGCCGGGAATGAACCCGGCGCGCACGCAGTCGAGCGCGCCCACGAGCAGCGGGACCTTGCCGGCGAAGAGGCGCAGGCTCACGGCGGAGGCCAGCGCCAGCTCGCGCGCGTGCCCGATCAGTCCGAAGCCGGTGACGTCGGTCAGGGCGTGTACCTGGCCTTCCCGTTTCACCACCACCTCCATGGCGGCGCGGTTGAGCGTGGTCATGGACTGGGTGGCGGCCTCGACCCACGGCGGCTCGGCCTTGCCGCGCTTGATGGCGGTGGAGATGACGCCCGTCCCCAGCGCCTTGGTGAGCAGCAGCGCGTCGCCGGCGCGCGCGCCGGAGTTGGCCAGCACGCGCTTGGGGTGCACGGAGCCGGTGACGGCGTAGCCGAACTTGAGCTCGTCGTCGCGGATGGAGTGGCCGCCGATCACCGTGCAGCCCGCCTCCATCATCTTGGAGAGGCCGCCGGCCAGGATGCGCTCCAGGATGGCGAGGTCGCCCTTCTCGGGAAAGCAGACCAGGGCCAGCGCGCTCATGGGGCGCCCGCCCATGGCATAGACGTCGCTCAGGGCGTTCACCGCGGCGATCTGGCCGAAGGTGTACGGGTCGTCCACGACGGGAGTGAAGAAGTCCACGGTGTGGATGAGGGCGATGTCGGGCGCGATCTGATACACCCCGGCGTCGTCGGCGGTGTCGAAGCCGATGAGCACGTTCGGGTCCTGTTGCCGGGCTAATTTCCCAAGCACCGCGTCCAGCGCCGCCGGACTCAGCTTGGAAGCTCAACCGGCGGCTTTCGCCGCCTCGGTAAGACGAATGGGGTTTTCTTCCGACATTCACTCATTCTAACCGCGGAGGCGCGGCGACACGGAGGAATCGGGTGATTGGTTGATCCGAGGCCTACTGGAAGCTGACGGCGGTGACGCGCAGTTCGGGAAATCCGCGGTTCCAGTCGGCGGAGATGTGGTCGAAGGTGAGGCGGAATTCGCGGGTTTCGCCGGGCTGGAGCGGGTTCGAGCGCAGGTCGCTGACGTCGGTGTAGGGCTTGCGGGCGTGGATGTACATCAGCGGCTGCGCCTCCTTCTGAACCATCTCGCCCAGCGAGTTGCGGAAAATGGACTCCACCGTGGCGCCGTTGACGGTCTTGTCCCCACCGTTCGTAACCGTCCCTTCCAGATAGGTGACGGTCGCGCCCACGAAGTTCTGCGCCGTGCTCATCTTCGGGTCGGTGAGGCGCAACTGCGCGGCGTAGGGATGGAGCGGCGTGCCCTGCGTTGCGGCGGTCGCCGGTGCGGGGCGGCGGTTGGAGAGCAGAAACGCCGCGCCCACGGCGGCCGCGAGCAACGCCACGGCGATCCCCATCGCCATCCACGGAAACCCGCTCTCTTCGCTTCGCGGAGACGGGGGCAGCGGCTCTTCCATGGCGGGATTCTACAGGAGGGTGAGGTGCAGCAGAACCAAGGTCCCTCGACTCGCGCTCCCCGCTGCGCGGGGTCGCGCTCGCTCGGGATGACAATTCAAATCGTGCGGATGCAACGCAGGCTGGAAGGCTCGCTCTCCCACCGCTTCATTCGCCGGCGACGGTCAGGCCGTCGATGCGCAGGGTGGGCGCGGCGATGGAGCCGCGGAAGTCGAGGTCGCTGGCGATCTCGGAGATGTTCATCAGCATGTCGCGCAGGTTGCCGGCCACGGTGATCTCTTCCACCGGATACGCCAGCTCGCCGTTGCGAATCCAGAGGCCGCTGGCGCCGCGGGAGAAATCCCCGGTCACCAGATTCACGCCGTGGCCGAGGAATTCGGTCACGTAGAGGCCGTCGGAGACGCTGGCGATCACCTCTTGCGGCGATTTCGTCCCCGGCTGGAGGAAAAAATTCCCGGGGCCGATGCCGGGAGTGCCGGCCAGTCCGCGCGAGGCGTTGCCGGTGGTGGCCAGCCCCAGCTTGCGGGCGGTGTAGGTATTGAGCAAGTAGGAGCGCAGCACGCCGCGCTCCACCACCACGGTGCGGCGCGTGGGCACGCCCTCGTCGTCGAAGGGCGAGGTGCCCAGGCCGGCGGGAAGCGTGCCGTCGTCGATGACGGTGATGTTCTCGCCGGCGATGCGCTGGCCCAGCTTGCCGGTGAGGAAAGACGCGCTGCGGTAGATGGCGTCGCCGCTCGCCGCCTCGAAGATGTGTCCGATGAGCGAGCGCGCCACCATCGGCTCGAAGACCACGGGAACGCGCGTCGTCGCCACCTTGCGCGCCCCCAGGCGGCGCAGCGTGCGCTGGGCGGCGATCTTGCCCACCTCTTCCGGCGATTCCAGCTTCTTCAGGCTGCGGGAAACCGAGTACCAGTAGTCGCGCTGCATGGCGCCGCCGTTCGCTTGCGCGATGGGCACGGCGGAAACCGAGCAGTAGGAGCGCCGGTATTCGCCGACGAATCCGTGCGAGTTGGCCAGGACGTGGCGTCCGCTGGCAGCGTCGAAGGAGCCGCCCTCGGAGTTGGAGATGCGCGCATCCACGGCGAGCGCCGCCGCCTCCGTCCGGCGCGCGTACTCGATGCGCTCGGCCGGCGTCAGCGAATTGATGTCGTCGGAGTAGAGGTCGAGGTCGCCGGAGAAGGCGCCCAGTTGCTCCGGCTCGGGCAGGCCGCCGTGCGGGTCCTCGGAGGTGACGCGGGCCAGCGCCAGCGCGCCGCTCACCAGTTGCTCTATCCCCTCCGGCGAAAAATCGCTGGTGTAGGTGGAGGCGGCGCGGCGGTCGAAGAAGACGCGCACTCCCAAGCCGCGCGAGCCGGCCTCCTGCAAGGTCTCCACCTGGCCCATGCGCACCACCGTGGAAAAGTTCTCGCCTTCGCGGGCCACCGCCTCGGCGGCGGTGGCGCCACCTTCGCGGGCGCGGCGCACGACGTCAGCAGCGCGTTGCTTGAGATCGGTTTCGAATTTCACGAGTTTCCAGTCCTCTGCGCTAGAGCTGATCGAGTAATCGGTCGTAGTCGGCGTGGGACCCAACCCAGAACCAAAGGACCTCTTCGCCGTGCTTCACGGCAAGCGCCCGCCAGCCGAGGCCAAGGCGCACGGAATAAACCGCCCGCTCCGCGTGGACCTGCTTGAATCGCAGACTTGGGTGCGAGGGATTCTGGCTCCACAATGCAAAGGCTTTCCTTGCTCGCCGCTGGACATCCGCCGGGAGTTTCTTGAAAGCCGCGCGGAATCGTGCCGTGATGCGAGAGGTCACAGGTCTCGGAGAGGTTTTGTTTCGCCGCGCTCGAACTCCGAGATCGCCTCATCCGCGAGCGCCGCCAGCTTGGCCTGAGATGTCCCGAAGGCCCGGGCCCAGCGCTGTTCCGAAGCGAGTTCCTCCAACAGCAGTGCGGCAAAGGCGTCCTGATCCTCCTGGGACATCTTGGAGGCCTGCGCGAAAGCCTTCTTAAGCAGCTTGGTCATACCTGTTCTCCCAACACTTCTATTCTATCCCCACACGTCCCGGCATCATCCCCGCAGGAAGCTGGGGTCGGCATTGGGCGCGGTGCCGCCGACGGTCATGCGGTCCACCTTGAGCGTGGGGATGCCGACGCCGACGGGCACGGACTGGCCGTTCTTGCCGCAGGTACCCACGCCCTCGTCGAGCTCGAGGTCGTGCCCCACCATGGAGACGCGGGTGAGCACGTCCGGCCCGTTGCCGATGAGGGAGCAGTTCTTGAGCGGCGCGGTGATCACGCCGTCCTCGATCAGGTAGGCCTCGCTGGCGGAGAAGACGAATTTGCCGTTGGTGATGTCCACCTGCCCTCCGCCGAAGTTGGCGGCATAGATGCCGCGCTTCACCGAGCGCAGGATGTCGGCGGGCGAATCCTCGCCGGCCAGCATGTAGGTGTTGGTCATGCGCGGCATGGGGATGCACTCGTAACTCTCGCGGCGGCCGTTGCCGGTGTCGGCCATGCCCATCAGGCGCGCCGAGAGCTTGTCGGCGAGGTAGCCCTTGAGGATGCCCTTCTCGATGAGCACGGTGTTCTGCGTGGGCGAGCCTTCGTCGTCCACGTTGAGCGAGCCGCGGCGCGAAGGCAGCGTGCCGTTATCCACCACCGTGCATTTGTCGCTGGCCACGCGCTGCCCCTGGAGTCCGGCGAAGGCGGAGGTCTTCTTGCGATTGAAGTCGGCTTCGAGACCGTGGCCCACGGCCTCGTGCAGCAGCACGCCCGGCCATCCCGGCCCGAGCACCACGGGCATCTCGCCCGCCGGCGCTTCGCGGGCGTCGAGTTGGAGCAGCGCCTGGCGCGCCGCTTCCTGCGCGAAGTGCTCCGGAGTTTTTTCGTTGAGGAAGAAGCCCAACTCCACGCGTCCGCCGCCGCCCGAGGAGCCGCGCACGGTGTTGCCATTCGACTGCGCGATGCACAGCACGCTCATGCGCGCCAGCGGCTGAAAGTCGGTGGCCAGGGTGCCGTCCGAGCCCACCACCAGGATGCGGCGCAACTCTTCGGCGTAGCTGGCGCGCACCTGGGTGATGCGGGGATCGGCGGCGCGGGCGGCGCGGTCGGCGCGCATCACCAGTTCGACCTTGGCGGGCACGTCGGCGTCCGCCGCGGCTACGGGGTACAGCTCGCGCGGGGATTTTTCCTTGAAGCCCTCGACCCCGGTCTTCGACGGTCCGCTGGCGATGAGCGCGGCGGTGCGCGCGGCGTGCAGGATCCTTTCCGGAGCCAGGTCGTCGGTGTGGGCGTAGCCGGTACGCTCGCCGGAGATCACGCGCACGCCGCAGCCGGCGGAGACGCCCTGCGACGCCGACTTCACCAACGACTCGTCCACGCCGATGGAGGTGGAGGTGAGGTACTCGAAGTAGAGGTCGGCGTAGTCGCCGCCGGCGGAGAGGGCGGCGCCCAGGTAGCGCTCCAGGTCGCGCTCGGTCAGCCCAAAGCGCTCGAAGAAGAATTTGCGTTTGTCCATGCTAGGTGGATTCGATGTCCCAGACGGGGCAGAAGACTCGCAACCGCCGCGCTCTGATTATGGCATCGCCGCTCATGCCCGGCAAATGACTTGGCCGCGGGTTTTTGCTAGGCTCAGCGCGTTCTGTGCGGGCGAGTCGCCCGCATCCACACGGCAAGGTCGGCGCGATGACTCCTGAATCGCTGGCGCGAATGCTCGAAACCTATCTGGCCGAGGCGCGCGATGCCGTCGTGCTCGAGGACGGGCAGACGATTTTCGACTTGAATACGGCGCGCTACTCCGTCTCCGCCGAGCACGGGAAGTGCGTGCTCCACCTGTGGTCGGCGGAGCGCAACACCGTGCGCCGGGTGCTCGAGGCCGAGGTAAAGCACGACGTGCTGCGGCTTTCGGTGCAGCGCTTTGGGCAGTCAAAGCCGGCGAAGCTCGATATCTGCCGCGAGCGCGACCGCCGCACGCCCAGCGCGCGCAAAGCGGCGCGCGCCGCCTACCAGCGCCGGCTGGGGCGAATCCTGGAGCGAGGTTTCCCCGACCTGCGCGTCGAGCGCCTGAGTTCCGCCATGGATCTGGGGCGCTCCTTCGGTCCCATCTACTGCCGCGGCCTGCTGCGCCGCGGGCGCTCTGCGTTCGCCGTGCTGGGCGTGAACGCGCAAGAGACGCAGCCCTCCATCGACGCCTCGCTCACCTTTGGCCTGCTGTGGCTCGAGCACTTGCGCCAGCGCGAGGCGGCGCGCAGCGTGGTCGAAGGACTGAAGCTGTTCGTTCCGGCGGGGACGGCGGCGGTGGTGCGCGAGCGCATGGCGCACCTGAACCGCGGCGCCGCCAAGTTCGAGCTCTACGAACTGAACGAGCCGGAGGAGAGCCTGGAGGCGGTGGATACCGCCGACCGCGGCAACATCGCGACGCGCCTGATGCGCTCGCCGGACGAAGCCGCGGCGCGCGAACGCTTCGCGGCTTCCATCGCGCGCATCACTTCCCTGCTGCCGCAGGCGGAAGCGGTGGTGCTCTCGCCCAGCGCGATGGCGTTCCGGCTGCGCGGCCTCGAATTCGCGCAGGCGCGCCTGGAAGCGGAGCGCGGCTCGTTCCGCAGCGCCGAGCAGATCGTCTTCGGCGTGGGCGCGAACGAGACGGTGCTGGACGAGGGGAACGCTCCCTTCTTCGAGCACCTGGTCGGCGCGCTGGCGCAGGCGCGGCAGGCCGACGGCAGGCGCGACGATCCGCTGTGGCGGATGCGTCCCGAGCGCTGGCTGGAGTCGCTGGTCGTCCGCGACGTGAGCGCACTCGATTCGCGCCTCGACCCGGCGGCGGTGTACTCGCAGGTGCCGGCCTTCTCCGCCTCCGACCGGGCGATGATCGACGTGCTGACCACGACGCGCGACGGGCGCCTCGCCGTCCTCGAACTCAAGGCCGATGAGGACATCCACCTGCCGCTGCAAGGCCTGGACTACTGGGCGCGGGTGAGCTGGCACCACGCCCGCGGCGAGTTCCAGCAGTACGGATACTTCCCCGGACGCGAGCTTATCGCGGAGGCGCCGCTGCTGTTCCTGGTGGCGCCGGCGCTGCGCGTCCACCCGGCGACCGACACGCTGTTGCGCTATCTCGCGCCCGAAATCGAATGGACGCTGCTGGGGGTGGACGAGCGCTGGCGCGAGGGCGTGCGCGTGGTCTTCCGGAAGAAGAGAACAACCCCTACCGCGGATCAGCGCGGATGAACGCGGATCAGAAACAACTCCAACCGCGGAGAACGCAGAGACAATCCGCGGAGAGCGCGGAGCAAGGCCGCGGAGGAATCACTCTTTCGTTTCGGCAATCTCGGGGCCTTCG
>Ga0080064_1004138_pt1 | contig 19219 bp, 21 predicted proteins | sample Subgrocontami54m_FD_69260 | JGI IMG/M metagenome (GOLD analysis project Ga0080064, IMG submission 69260) | Subsurface groundwater microbial communities from S. Glens Falls, New York, USA - GMW46 contaminated, 5.4 m (SPADES assembly) (version 2) ...
GCCTCAGCCGCTGGCCAAGATCGCCTCAGGCGGGGAATTGTCGCGGGTGATGCTGGCAATGAAGACGGTCCTGGCCGAACAGGATCGCGTGCCGGTCCTGGTCTTTGACGAGGTGGACGCCGGCATCGGGGGTGCCGTGTCGGAGGTCGTGGGGAAGCGGCTCCGCGATCTGAGCCGGCACGGGCATCAGGTGTTCTGCATCACGCACCTTGCGCCCATCGCGGCACAGGCGCAGCGGCACTTCTCGGTGGCCAAGGCGGCGAAGAGCGGGCGCACGGTGACGCAAGTGGAGCAGTTGGACAAGGCGGGGCGCGTCGAAGAGGTCGCGCGCATGCTCGGCGGCGAAAAAATCACTCCCACCATTCGCTCCACCGCCGCCGAGATGCTCAAGCAGAAGTAACTTGGCTCCTATCCCATCCGAATGTAGGGGCGGGATTTATCCCGCCCTCTGACTTGACAGAATTCTGTACATAAAATATACTTCCTGAAGAAAAGGAGAACCGTATGGCTCTGTCGTCAAAGGACATCGTCTCGCTTAGTCATGCCCGCGCCAGGCTCACGGAGCTCTGCGAAGAGGTTCAGACCAAGGGCAGCGAGAAGATCATCACGAAAAACGGTGAAAGTTGCGCCGCTCTGATCGATGCGGAACGGCTCGACCACTACCATCGCCTGGAGCGTGAGCACATTCACCTGGGTCTGCTGCAAGAAACCGTCAAAGGCCTCGATGACCTTGATGCAGGGAAGACGCTGAGCCTGGCTCAATTGAAATCCAGGCATGGCCGCTAAACGGCCGGTCTTTACCGAAAACTTCTCGGCCAACCTCACCGCCATCGAGGCATTTCTTGAACCGGAGGGCGCGGTGGCGTTTCAAAGGCTTTGGGAGCGGCTCTTTGATGACGTTATTCCAACGTTGTGTCGGTTCCCCCAGGCGGGCCGGTCTTTCCTGGCGCATACTCTCGAATCCGCAAAGGCGAAAACGCTGGTTCGGGAGCTGCGCGGCAGGCTGACGAAAAGCGACGATCTTCGGGAGTTCATCGTGGACGACTACCTGCTGCTGTACCTCGTCCGCGGGGAACGGCTCGTGTTTCTCTCCATCAAGCACCACCGCCAACTGTCCTTTGACCTGAGGCGGTTCTGGTGAGGGAGCAAGGGCGTAGCCTCGCCGCCGAGATGCTCAAGCAGAAATGACAGAGGTATGATGAGCGCAAAGGCGACGATCCGACAGCAGATCATGCAAGCGATCACCGGCGCGCGCTGTTCCGCCCGTGACCTCGCGCACCGCATCGGCGTTCCCGAACGGGAGGTGGAAGATCACCTTGCGCACATCGGCAAGTCGGTGGCCAGAGACCGGAAGGGCCGGTTCGTGCTCGAGCCCTCTGTCTGCCAGGACTGTGAGTTCGTGTTTCGCGGCCGCACCCGTCTGACCCGACCGAGCCGATGCCCGAAATGCCGGAGCGAAGCGATTTCTCCCCCGCGCTTTGGGATCGAATTCAAAACGTAGGGGGCGCGGGTCCTGTCACCGAGCAGCCCGGACGTGCTCAGAGCCTTTCGCCGTCGCAGCCCCGCAGACTTGGCTGTAGGCTCTTCTGCTCCGCCCGGGCGCCCGCTCGCCGCCACCCGCGTCTCTCTGGAGGACCAGAACGACAGGGTCAAGAGCAAAAGCTAAAGATGGAAAACACAACTGAGATTTACGAACAAATTATGACTGAGCTGTCTGCAGATAACCAAGACATCCGCTCGCGATACCTTAAGCACTTTGGCAACGAGATCTCAGAATTCGCCAAGGCGATGTCTCATGCCTTCTTTGTTTGGCGAGAGCTGGATGGCGGGGTCAAAGGTGATGAGAAAAAAGCCCATGTGTCGGCTCTGGTTTATAGCGCCATTACACTTCACATTATCTCAATGAAGCTTTTACTGTGGGGGTATTTAGTTCCAGCAGGTAACCTGCAGAGGCAAGTCATCGAAACAATAGCTCTTGCTTTGCTATGCTCAGGAAGGGACCTGGGAATCTTGCAGCAATACATGGAAGATACATACCGCACGAATCAGGCGTTAACCGACGTAATCGGTCAAGCAGAGAAACTCGGGTTAAACGAGGATACGTTGAGGAATCTTCGCCAAACAAGGGACTTCTATCACAAGTTTAGTCACCCGAGTCTGAGGACACTCGCAACGCACATAGAATTCTCTGGTTCTGGGTATAACTTATGTTTCGGACCCAGTTTCGACGAGGGTAAGCTTGATGCGTACAGGAAAGAAGTTTCTATCAGAGTGAATCTCGCCAAAGTCTTTGGCGACTTTGTGAGTGGGGTAATAGCCAACGTTGCTGATTGGTGATGAAGAGCAATGATGTCAGACTCGATTAATCCGCTTGGATAGTTCCTTCTAGCTAATGAGTGCCAACGACTGGGTTTCAAAAGCAGAAATGGATATGGAGGGGGTGCGTAAGCATACGGAGCAGGAGCGTGACCGCCTTAAGCATGATTATCCTACTTGGCCAAAAGATGATGCTAGGCGTTGGGCCTTGGCTCGCTTTCCAACAAGTTTATTTGTCCCAGTCCTTGGCCTGTGCCTTCTAAGAACTACTTTAAACAATGTGTCTTGGTGGGAACAGTACGCGCCTGGGTCCGGAGGGGCCATATTTGATAGAGGACGCGAAGCTTTTGACCAACACCTAAAAGGGAAATTGATTTTAGATTTGGTGGCAAACGTGGAACATCCGTTCCGCATCATCCTTCGGCAACTAGACCCTTTGAACAGTGCGTCAAACTTCCAAAGTGTTTACAGGAGTTTGCTTCGACAAAGTCGCCCTTACATGACCACAGTCCCATCTGGTTGGGAAGACACTCTGGAGTTGTTGCGGCTCATGAGAAACACCGTTCACAATTCCTGGATACATTATCCCGAAACGGGTGTAGCTGCCACAGTGGTGTTCAAAGGCAAGACTTACAACTTTATCGTCGGCAAGAAGCTAGATTTCGTCAGTTGGGATCTCATGGTCGAACTGTCTCGGGATGTGGTTAGGATTGTGGTTGAGGTTATGAGAGATCCCCGAGTGCTGGGGCTTCCTCCCATACCTGACCCTGGTGCTGGGGACCCGCTGGATTAACGATGACACAAAGGATTTCTTATCCTTCGCCCAGGAACCGTGCTCATTTGTGCTCAACGCCACTGCACTCTAGCTTTCTTCCCTTTCTCCTCCTAAAGATACGGCTGTGATTCGAATGACGGGTGGCGCGTAGCGGGTGCCCGGCTTCCGCAGCGACTTGCTTCGCTTCGCGGAGCGAGGAGGCCAGGGCTGCTGAGCGACAGGACCCGCGCTTTCACGAATCCTTCACTTCTTTGCCAGTTCCTCCAGCGTAGCACGCATCTTCTTCAGTTCCTCGCCGTAGTGGGTCCAGTCCTGGTCGCGGAGGGCGGCCTGGGCTTTGTTGAAGTGGTCGAGGGCTTGCTTGGCCAGGGCGGACGGCGCGGACGTTCCTGAAAGTGATGCCGGTGTCACTGTCGCGGGTGTGGCTTTCGCCGTAGCGGCCTGCTTGCCCGACGGCGCAGCGCTGCTGCCGAAGATGCCTTCCAGCGCCGCTTCGAGATTTGTGTCCATCCGCAGTTGGTTCCCGTAGGCCACGATGACCCGGCGCAATTCAGGGAGCGCCCCTTCCGATGCCGAGAGGTAGAGCGGCTGCACGTAGAGCAAGGCGTCCTCGATCGGGATCGCCAGCAGGCTGCCGCGGATCGCCTGGGAGCCGCGCTGGCTCCAGAGGGTGAGTTGCTGCGAAATAGCCGAGTCCTGATCGATCCGCGCGTCCACCTGCCGGGGGCCGTAGACCAGCTTCTGTTTCGGGAACAGGTACACGATCAGCTTGCCGTAGTTGGGCGCGTCGGAGCGGGCCGCGAGCCAGGCGGCCATGTTGTCGCGCTTGGCCGGCGTGAAGGGAACCAGGAGGACGAACTCTTCCTTCCGCGCCTCCTTGTGCGTGCCGGTCTTGGGGAGCTTCATGATCGTGTAGTACGGCTCCATGTCCTTGTCCTGCTTCTTCGGGATGTTCCAGAGGTCTTCCTTGTTGTAGAAGATCTGCGGCTCCTGCATGTGGTACGTGGCGAAGACATGGGACTGGATGGTGAACAGGTCCTGGGGGTACCGCATGTGAGCCTTGAGATCGTCGGGCATCTGCGACAAGGGCTTGAAGACGCCGGGGAAGATCCGCTGGTAGGCCTGAATCAACGGATCCTTCGGGTCGCTCACGTAGAACTCGATGGAGCCGTCATAGGCGTCCACCGCGGCCTTGACCGAGTTCCGGATGTAGTTCCCCAGGCGGCCGAACGGCTGGGCGTAGGGCATGCGATCGCTGCTCGTGTAGCCGTCCACGAGCCACACGAGCCGCCCGTCCTTCGTGATGACGAGGTACGGGTCCTGGTCGAGCTTGAGGTACGGCGCAATCTTTGAGACGCGATCGCGGATGTGCCGGTGGTAGAGAATGCGGGACTCCGGCGTGATGTCGTTCGAGAGGAGAATCTTCAGGCTGCCGAAGTAGGTCGCGAAGACGACCTTGCGCAGAAAGGCCAGGTCCGTCACACCGCCGCGGCCAAGGTAGGTCGCCGGCACGTTCTTTTCCCCGGAGGGATAATCGAACTCCTCGGCCTTGGTCCTGACGAAGACGTAGTCGTTGGGGATCTCGCCGTAGTAGATCTCAGGCCGGGTCACCTTGAGGTCGATTGCTGACACCGGCGGAATGTCCTGGAGGAAAAACTCCGGCAACCCCTCGGCAGAGATGCGGTTGACCGGACCCATGGCCACCCCGTAGCCGTGGGTATAGGTGAAATGCTCATTGATCCAGATCCGGCTGGTCAGGTTCTTGTAGGACAGCTCGCGCGGCGAGAGCATGACCTGCCGGTATTCCCCGTTGATCACGTACCGGTCGTTGTCCACGTCCACGAAGTCGTAGTAGGTCCGGATCTGCTGGAGCTGGCGGTAGGTGGAGAGCAGGGGGCGGTGGTCCCACAGCCGCACGTTCTTGATCGTCAACTCGTTTCGGGCGAGGTCGGCGGCGGTCAGCTCCTGTTCGGCGGGGAACACTTCCTCCTGGATATCGGTGAGGCCGTACGCCAGCCGCGTGAACGTGATGTTCTGCGCGATGTACGGCCGCTCCATCACGCTCTCGTTCGGCACAACCTGGAAGCGATGGACGAATTCCGGGTAGAGCGAGAGCCCGAGGGTTCCAACGGCGAGGGTCAGCCCGCCCAGCAGCAGCGCCGGCCGCCAGGTTCCGCGAAGCGCAAAGACGAGCAGCGCGAGCGCCGTGAGGGCGCAGAGGACGGCGAGGCCCTGCAGGATCGGCAGGGCCGCGTGGACATCGGCGTAGACCGCGCCGAAGACCACGCCCCGCCGCGAGTAGAGCAGGTCATAGGCGTCGAGGCGGTAGCCCCACGCTTTCACGCCGGCCAGCGCCGCGGCCAGCATTCCCAGGTGCAAGCGGGCGACCTTCTCGATGTGCACGGTGCGCGCGCCGAGCACGATGCCGTGCGCGAGGAAGTAGAGGACGCCGGTTCCCACGGCGGTGGCGATCAGCAGTCCGATCAGCCAGTCCTGGAGGTAGGACAGGAAGGGCAATTCAAAAATGTAGAAGCCCAGATCCTGCCCGAACAGCGGATCGTTCTGTCCGAACGGCACGGCGTTGCGGAAGAGGAGATAGTCTTCCCAGTGGCCGGCGCCCCCGAGGGCCGCGATCAGGGCGAAGACGGCTGCCGCGCCTCCGACCGTCCGGGCCGGCCGGTTTCGCAGCGGCGCGGCGAGCTGAAGCAGCACCAGGCTGTCCACCGTCCCCCAGTAGCGGGTCGGCTGATGCCGTCCGGCCAGGTACACGTTCGTGAAGAAGACGAGGAAAAAAACCGCTCCGAAGGCTCCCCCGACCAGGGCCTGGGAGGACAGGAGAGTCGTGAAGACAGACTGGTAGCCGACCTCGCCGAACCAAAGCCAGTCCACGTAGAGCGCAAGGGAATTGCCCAGCGAGAGGAGCAGGAGGACGAAAACGACGACGAGGAGGGTGAGCCGCCCCGCGGTCACTGGGACAGGACGCTGGAAGGCACGCCTGCGTGGCGGGCCTCGTCGGGAATGGTGGAGGAAGCCAGGAGCAGTGCCAGCGTCCTGTGAAGCGTTCGGCGGCGACCCATGTCGTCATTCTAGCCTTGCATTTGGGGGGAAAACAAGTTAACTACATGACAGCCACATTCATGGAGGATTCAACGATCACATGAGCGATGCCATGCTGCCGATCAGGATTTCGGCGGGAGCCGTGACCCTGGATGCCGAGTTGAAGTCCACCCGCACCGCCAAAGCCATCTACGATCTCCTGCCCATCGAGGCGGACAAGCATGTCTGGGGCGACGAGTTCTATTTCAAGATTCCGTTCATCAAGGATCACCGCGAAACGGCCACGCTCAAGGTGGCCGTGGGCGACATCGCGTACTGGGGCAACGGCCAGGCCGTGGCGATCTTCTTCGGCCGCACCCCGATCAGCACCGGGTCCGATCCGGTACCCGCCGACCGGGTCAATCTGGTCGGCCGGGTCACGGGCGATGCGACGGCTCTGCGCAACGCGGTGGGCGCGACCAAAATCAGGCTGGAGAAGGCGTCGTGAAGCTGTCGAAGGAGCGCGTGGCGGTGCTGGCCGTGTCGTTGGCGGACAAGCTGATCGCCGGCGGCATGATCGAGCCGGTGGGCGAGCGCAAGGCGCTGACCGCGTCACTGGAGCGGGTCATCATCGATGAGCTCAGCGTCGAAGATCGCATCAATGCCGAGGCCAAGGAACTCATGCGCAAGTATGAAGCCGAGATTGCCAAGGGCCACCTGGACGAGCAGGATCTCTTTAAAATGATCAAGAAGCAACTGGTGAAAGAGAAGGACGCGATCCTCTGATGAGCCTGAGCGACGAGAAGACGAGCCATCTGTCACACCTGATTCTGAATCATTTCAAGAATCCCGCCCACGCACGTCTGAAGGTGGAGGAGGTCGCGGTTCTGCGCGAGATCAAGCGCTTTCTGGCCGCGGAGATGAAGGTGGATGAAGAGGTGGACGTCGTCGTCCGACGCCGGCTGGCTTCCTATTCCCGCCCGCTGGCGGAAGGGTCGGCCGAGTGGGAGACCCTGTATCGCAAGACGTTCGAAGAAGAGATGCGCAAGCGGAAGAAAGTCTAGGGGAACAGAAACGCAATGGCCGACAACCGGCAGTCCGAGACCTTTTACCTCGAGCGGTTCGGGGTGACCGACCGCGAGGTCCTGGCGGCCATGGGACGCGTCAAGGTCCGCGACGTGGACTATGCGGATCTCTACTTCGAGCACACCGTGGCTGAGTCCATTTCGATGGAAGAGAGCCTGGTCAAGCGGGCGTCGAAGAGCATCTCCCAAGGGGCCGGTGTGCGGGCGACGTCCGGCGAGAAGACAGGCTATGCCTATTCGGATGAGATCACCCTCAAGCAACTGGAGCAGGCAGCGGAGACGGCGCGCTACATCGCCCGCTCGCCCGCCGGAGCGGGCACGGTCCCGGCGATCCGGATGGGCCGGCCCACCCGGAACCTGTATCCCGTGGCGCTGCCCGCCACCGAGGTGGCGACTCGCGAGAAGGTCGCACTGCTGCAAAAAATCGACGCGCTGGGCCGCGCTTGCGATCCCCGGATCAAGAACGTCATGGCCTCGTTCAGCACCGAATATAAGATCGTCCTGATCGCCGACTCGGACGGCAGGTTGGTGGGGGACGTGCAGCCGCTTTCGCGACTACAAGTAAGCTGCATCGCCGAAGAAGGCGGCCAGCGGCAAATTGGCACGTATGGCGGCGGCAGCCGGGGCGAGTTCTCGTTCTTTCTGGAGGAGGGGCGCTGGGAGCGCTATACCAGAGAAGCGGCCAGGCAGGCCATTCTGAACCTGAAGGCCGTGGACGCGCCGGCCGGTCCGATGACCGTGGTGTTGGGGGCCGGCTGGCCCGGCATTCTGCTGCACGAAGCCATCGGGCACGGGTTGGAAGCCGACTTCAACCGCAAAAAGACCTCTGCTTTTTCCGATCGCATCGGGCAGGCGGTGGCCTCGGATCTGTGCACGATCGTGGACGACGGCACACTGGCCTTCCGGCGGGGCTCGTTGAACGTGGACGACGAGGGGACGCCGACGAGCCGCACAACGCTGATCGAGAAGGGCGTGCTGCGCGGCTATATCACGGACAAGCTCAACGCGCGGCTCATGGGTATTCCGCTGACCGGCAACGGCCGGCGCGAGAGCTTCCAGTGCATGCCGATGCCGCGCATGACCAACACCTTCATGCTGCCGGGTGAGTCGGTGCCTGAGGACATCATTCGATCGGTCAAGCGCGGACTGTACGCAGTGTCGTTCGGCGGCGGGCAGGTGGATATCACCAGCGGCAAGTTCGTGTTCTCGGCGAGCGAGGCCTACCTGATCGAGGACGGCAGGGTGACCACGCCGGTGAAGGGCGCGACGCTGATCGGGAGCGGCCCGGAAGTTCTGAAGAAGGTTTCGATGGTGGGGAACGATATGAAGCTGGACGAGGGGATCGGCACCTGCGGCAAGGACGGCCAGTCCGTGCCGGTCGGCGTGGGCCTGCCGACGATCAAGGTGGACGAGATCACGGTCGGGGGGACGCAGGTATGACGGTGCTCGATCGGAGCTTGACGTCTGAGTTGCTCGCCAAGGCGAAGCGCAAGGGCGCGACGGCGGCGGACGTGGTGGCCGTCGAGGGCGATTCGGCCTCGGTGCAAGTGCGGCTGGGGGCCGTGGACAAGCTCTCCAAGGCGCAGGAGAAGCGGCTCGGCCTGCGGGTGTATTTCGGCCATCGTTCGGCAGGCGCCTCCACCTCCGACTTTGCTCCGGCGGCCCTGGACGATCTGGTCGCCACTACCTGCGCGCTTGCCCAGGCCGTCGTGGAGGATCCCCACTCCGGGATCCCTGATGTGACGGCTATGGCGAAGGACATCCCCGACCTCGACCTCTACGACGGTCAGACGCTCCCCATGGATCACATGATCGATCTGGCCACGCGCACTGAACAGGCGGCGCTGGCAGTGGACCCCCGGCTTTCGAATTCCGAAGGCGCGGACTTCAGCACGTTCGGCGGCCGCACGCTGTTCGCCAACAGCCACGGCTTCTATGGCGAGTTCAACAGCTCCAGCTTTTCCACCGGCGTGTCGCCGATCGCCGTCCAGGATGGGTTGATGCAGCGCGACTACTGGTACGCGGTCGGGCGCAAGTTCGTTCAGCTCGATTCGCCCGAAGCCGTCGGGAAAGAAGCCGGGCGGCGGACTGTCCGCCGCCTTGGCGCCCGCAAGGTCTCCACCTGTCGTGTCCCGGTGGTTTTCGATCAGGAAATGGCCGGCAGCTTCCTAGGCAATCTCTGCAGCGCCGTGAACGGCTACGCGATCTACAAGGGCACCTCATACCTGATCGGCCGGCTGGGGGAGCGCATCGCGCCCGACCAGGTGACGATCTATGATGACGGCCGCCTGCCGGCCGGGCTGGGCTCGAAGCCGTTCGACGGGGAGGGCCTGGCGACCAGGAAGAACGTCGTCGTCGAGCGGGGCGTGTTGAAGACGTATCTGCTGGACACCTACGCGGCGCGCAAGCTGAATCTGGCTTCGACCGGCAATGCGTCGCGCAGCGTCGGCGAGGCGCCGTCGGCCGGCGCGACCAACTTCTATCTCGCGCGGGGCACGGTGAGTCCGGAAGACATCATCCGGTCGGTGAAGCGCGGGCTCTACGTCACGGAGCTGATCGGCTTCGGGGTCAACATGGTGACCGGCGACTATTCGCGCGGCGCGGTCGGCTTCTGGATCGAGAACGGCGAGCTCGTGTATCCGGTCGAGGAGATCACGATTGCGGGCAACCTCAAGGACATGTGGATGAACGTCGAGGCGATCGGCAACGACCTGGTCTTTCGCGGGCGCATCGCCAGCCCCACGGTGAAGATCGCCGAGATGACGGTGGCGGGTGGATAGAGATAACGGGAAAACAAGGAGGCAAGCCATGCGTAGAAAAGCTGCCCTTGCGATCATCGCTCTGGGTCTATTTGCGTGGTGCTGGCCTGGCGCCACGCTCGCGGCGGTGGACAGGGAAAAGCTCCTGAAAGATACCGGCGTCTATGCGACGTTTGCGGTGTTCAAGGTTGACGAGGATTGGTGGAAGCTGGACAAGGCAGCGCGGGCCTCGGCGGCGGCCGAGGTGAAGGCCGTATTCCAGAAGCACGGCGACAACGTTACCACGGATACCTACTTGTTGCGGGGGCTCGTGGAGAAGGCCGATTTCTTCGTCCGCGTGCACTCCACCGAGATGCTGCACAACCAGAACTTCCTGGTGGACTTCATGGGGACGACCCTCGGCAAGCATCTCGTCAACACTTACACCTTCAATGGCATCACCAAGGCGCCCAACTACGTGCCGAGCCTGCCCGATGATCTCAAGACCGCGCTGAAGACGCCGCCGGACCCGGGCCCCAAGCCCTATGTCATCGTCGTGCCGGTCCGCAAGGACGCGGAGTGGTGGATCACGGGGCAGGACGGCCGCAACGCGATGATGAAGGAGCACACGGAGGCCACGGTCGCCTACCTCAAGACGGTCAAGCGCAAGCTCTATCACGCGAGCGGGCTGGACGACCTTGACTTCATCACGTACTTCGAGACCGCGAAGCTGGATGACTTCAACAACCTGATCATCGCCCTGGAGCGGGTCAAGGAAAACCGCCACAACAGGCAGTTCGGCAACCCGACGCTCCTCGGCACCATCCGCCCGCTCGACGAGATCCTGGAAATACTGTCGCGGTAAACGGGTTGACAGAACAATGTGGGCAAGCTAGAATTGTGACCACAATGGTGGGCACATGATTACGGCATCCGTCAGAGACTTCCGGGACCGCGCCACGCAGATGCTCAAGCAGCGCGAGCCGGTCATGATCACGCGGCATGGCAAGGTCGTGGGGTTCTTCATGCCGGCCACCGGCGAGGCCCTGCCGCTTGAAATTAAACGCGACCTCTTTTATGCGCTGACCGACAGCGTCCGCATGACTATCAAGGACCGTGGCTTGACCGAGGAGGGAGTGCTTGCCGATTTCGAGAAGACCCGCGCGGCTCGTCGTGGACGCCAATCCCATTCTGTCCGCGCTTCTGGGAGGAAACGCAAGACGCGTGTTCTTTGAGTCCGGGGTGGAGGAGTTCGCCGTCCCGGAATCAGTCCTAGACGAAGTTCGAGCCTATATTCCCGCTTTCTCTACGAAGACCGGCCTTCCCCAGGACGTGTTGGATTTCCTGCTGGAGTTGCTGCCGCTGACCCTGTACGCAGCCTCGACGTATCGCCGCACGATCCCTGAAGCAGTACGCTTGATCGGGCGCCGTGACCCTGATGATGTTGCTCCGCTCGCCCTTGCCCTGCACCTCGATCTTCCGATCTGGACGAACGACCGGGACTTCGAGCGGACCGGCGTCTCTCTCTATACGACCGCGCAACTTCTTGCGGTGTTATTCCCGAAGCGGCCTTAATGGAAGCAGTGGGGTCCGGCATGAGGCGCCCCCAATTCCGTGGATACCTAGAAGGACCCCCTATCCTGCCGCAGCCTCTCTTGACTCCTTTTTTAGGAGCAACTTTATGTACGCATCATATGTGAATGCTGCGGGGAGGATTACTAGGATAAAGGACCAGAACCCGACCACGGGATACTTTAGCGAAAAGATAAAAAAGTAGCCAATCACAAAACTAATCCATAGAACTCTTTTAAGGAATGAGGTTACCTCAGCGGCTTGGCCCAGCGCGGTACACATACCGCCGAGCTGTTTAAGAACAGAAGGCAAATCTGTGACAACAAGGTATGCCACTAATGCCAATACCCCCCACGTTATTATTTTCCGCACCCAGGAAGCTGTTTCTTCACCGAATGAAGTTTTGATGCCGAAGTCCGTGCCAAGAAGTAGCGCGTAAGGCAAACCAAAGACAAGAATGCACACGAATACGGCCTGAAAATACACCTTCATCAAATGCCAGGTGTCGCGGACTGTAAGGTTCGCCGCTTCCGACATAGGTATTAGTTACCCCCTACCTCAAAAATCTTCAGAAAAAATCTGTGCAGATTTATTTTCGCTGCCGGCGCGCATTGACGCACTCGAGAGTAGTGTTAGGTACAGATACATTCCCGAAAAAATAAATCCGGCCCGCTTTCTTCTTCAGATGGTTAGACCCGAGCGAACTTCAGGAGTTTCTTGATCCTGGAGAGTGCCAACTCCCGTTCGGTAATCCCTTCTTCGTTTGACCTTGGCTCATAATCGGAAAAAGTTTCGTGGCCAGCCTCTTTGTCATAGCAACAATACTCATGCCAGCACTTTCTGAAGCATCGCTTCTTATGCCAGGGAATAAAAGGCTCGAATCGTTTAATAGCTAAATGATGTTCTTTGTAAAATTTTCGTGCCAGCTTATTGGCGTTTTGCCATCCTTCTGGAGGATGCGCCGGATCTCTTGGAGGATTGATTTCAAGGAGCCTTTGAATCTCAATAAAAGCGTCCCTAAATTCTTTACTAGCATCGGAAAATCTTTTGCGTTGCTCTCTGCCCCTCGCAAGCCAATTATTAATCAGAAAACCACCAAGCCCAAAGGCCACAGCGACGAGAGAGACTTCCCCTGCCGTAAAAGTGAGATCGTCGAGCGTAAGCTTGGTTCCTTCTAAAACTTTTTATTCTTGTTATTGGCGTTGTCGATAATGCTCATGGTCTATCCTTCGCGATGTCCAACTATTGAGTGCGCTGATAGGCCTAGTTCGGGAACGCTGTCAGTATATCACCGCTCGAAACATTTCTATCAAAAACCTGGATGGATTTATCTTCGAATGGATTCGGATAGGGCGTATCGCGATACGCCCTTACGAGGACGTGCAGTTGTCGCCATGTAGGGGCGCACCTGCGTGTGCGCCCTGCGTTTTGCGGGTTGTCGTGGTGGGGCGGGCAGACACATAGGTCTGCCCCTACGCGGGGGACGCGGAAATGCGGGCAGGCCCTGTTGCGGTGTCTTAGTTGTTCGTCGGCCGGATGATGGCCGTGACTTCGCTGGCCAGCAGGATGGTCAGCGTGTACGGGGTAATCGGGTCGCCGTGCGCGATTGCGTACAGGGACAGCAGTTGGGGCGCTGGCTCCGGCGGAAACGACAGCAACGCGGCGAATTCGATCCCCGGCGGGGCGACGCGCGCGTTCGCCAGGCGAAGTCGGAGCGCCATCAGTACGTCGCGCACGCGAGCCTCGTGCTGATCCTCCGGAATGGCATCTGAAGCCGTAATGCCCAGCATCCAGAGCGGCTTGCTGATGGAGATGGGCACCGGCAGGCCCACGCTGTGGGCGATGGGCGTCACGTCGATCAGGAAACCGGCCTGGATGGCCTGCTCCCGCGTGAGGACCGGAGCCGTCTCGTCCGATTCGGTCTCCTCCGGTTGTGGATCAAGCACCGCGTGAGGGTCGCTGTGGTCCGCCGCGGGTTCCTGCTCCGGAAGGGCAGGAGCGCCCAGCGCGCCGCGGATGCCGTCATAGATCGCGCGGGCGGATGGGGACCACCGTGAGTCGAACGGAAGCCCCTTGAAAGCCTGGTCCGCCGCCCGTTTTTCATCATTTGTCAGGGTGCGTGGCAGTTTCGTCGGTTGCATGTTGAACAGGTAAGTCCAGAAAAGGGCACTGTCAAGCGGGAGGGGGAGGACTTATCCAAAGAGGTTCATCTGCTCGATGGGCGTGGCAGGCTCGGGCTGGCGGTCGAGAAATGCTTTCAACTTGCGGAAGTCCTCGCGCAGGGACTCGTTCAGGTTGCCCTGGTGCAGCGCGGCCGCCGGATGAAGCAAGGGAAAGACGAAGAAGTCCTGGACCTGAAAGGACTGGCCACGCACCTTCATGATGCCGATTTTCTTGCCGAGCAGGGTCTGCATGGCGAAATTGCCGAGGGTGCAGACGACCTTCGGCTTGATCAGTTCGATCTGCTGGAACAGGAACGGTTTGCACGTCTCCACCTCATCGGGCAGGGGATCGCGGTTGTCCGGCGGGCGGCACTTGATGACGTTGGCGATGTAGATGTCGCTGCGGGAAAGACCGACGCTTTCCAGAAGCTCGTTCAGCAGCTTTCCGGCCGCGCCCACGAAGGGGATGCCCTGCTTGTCTTCGTAAAACCCCGGCGCTTCGCCCACGAACATGATGCCGGCGTTGGGGTTGCCCGTGCCGAACACGACCTGCGTGCGCCCGGACGACAGGCGGCACCGCTGGCAGTCTTTGAGGGAGTGGCCGAGTTCTTGGAGCGTCACTGGATCCGTTTCTCCTGACGGGACGTCGTCATCATAGTTTCGGCTGTGTCCCAAGTCAATGCGATTTTCATCCGATGTTGGCCGTGAAATTGACCCCTAAGAAGGGCTCTGCTAAACTCAATTTTCAATGAGCGCCGCGCCCAAAATCCAGGCCCTCCTGGGCAACATCGAGCGGGTCATCAAGGGCAAGCCCTCGGTGATCGAAATGGTCGTGGTCGCGCTGGGGTGGGGAAAACCACGCTCGCCCACAGCCTCGCCCGGTCGCTGTGCCTCACGCCGGAGGGCGTGCGGTTTCTGCTCCTGACCCAGGCCGCAGGGCGCCAGGCCGCACCGGTCTCTCCTTGACAGGGTGGGGGGGGCAGACTACGATAGCCCCAGGCTGAACCGATACATGTTCTTCAGACGACAGGGCCATCATCTCCTTCCTTTGGTTCGCGTCACCGTCTCCATCCTCGTTGGCTTTTCCCTGGCCCTGACCGCTTCGGCAGGCTTCGGGAAAACCGATGAGAGCGTCCGGGAGGCCGTGCACGTGGGGACCTATGAGGGCGTCATCAATCCGGTGGCGGCCGAATACATTAATCATGTGCTGGCTGTGGCTCAGGAAGCGGGAGCCGTGGCCGTCGTTCTGCGGCTCGATACCCCCGGTGGGCTCGACACGTCCATGCGGCTCATCATCAAGGACATCACGGCCTCTCCGATCCCGGTAATTGTCTATGTGTCACCAAGCGGAGGGCGGGCGGCCTCGGCGGGGGTCTTTATCCTCTACGCCGCGCACATCGCGGCCATGGCGCCGGGCACGAACGTGGGCGCCGCCCATCCTGTGGCGATGGGGGGAGGCGAGATGGACGCCGTGATGAAGGCCAAGGTCGAGAACGATGCCGCGGCCTACATCAAATCCATCGCCGAGAAGCGGGGCCGGAACGTCCAATGGGCCGAAGACGCGGTCCGGAAGAGCCTGTCGGTGACGGAGAAGGAAGCGCTGACGCTGAAGGTCATTGACCTGGTCGCGGAGGACATGCCGTCCCTGCTGGCGGCGGTGGATGGGAGGGCCGTTGTCACGGGGGCCGGCAAAGTCGTGCTCCGGACCAAGGGGGCGCCGTTGCAAGAGACCGTCATGGGCTGGCGGCTCGAAGCGCTCAAGGCGCTGAGCGACCCCAATATCGCCTTCATTCTCATGACGCTCGGCACGATCGGATTGATCGCGGAACTGTACAATCCCGGGGCCATCCTGCCGGGCATCGTCGGAGCCATCAGCCTCATCCTCGCGTTCTATTCCTTGCAGACCTTGCCCATCAACTATGCGGGCGTGCTGCTCATCCTGCTGAGCATCGTGCTGTTTATCCTCGAGATCAAGGTTGTGAGCTACGGCCTGTTGAGCTTGGGGGGGATCGCGTCGATGGTTCTGGGGGCCCTCATGCTCGTGAAGACCGATGCGCCGTTTCTGAAAGTGTCCCTGTCGGTGATCATTCCCACGGTGGTGACCTTTGGGGGGCTTCTCCTGGCTGTGACCTGGCTCGCCGTGAAGTCCCAGCGGCGCCGGTCCGTGACGGGGAGCGAAGGCATGATCGGGACGATCGCCGTGGCCATGACCGAGCTGGCCCCTCGTGGGAAGGTGCTGCTGCAGGGAGAAATCTGGGACGCCGTCAGCGAGGAGCCGATTCATGAAGGAGAAGAGTCCGAAGTGAAAGCCGTGGCGGGTCTCACGCTGACCGTGCGCCCGCACCGCAAGTAAGTCGAGAGAGGAGTTGCCGATGATGCCGTATCTTATCCCACTGGTTCTGGTGGCCGCCGTGATCTACAACAGCATCAAGATCCTGATGGAGTACGAGCGCGGCGTGATCTTCTTCCTGGGGAAGTTTCAGGAAGTCAAGGGCCCCGGCCTCATCATTGTGCTCCCGGTCGTTCAGAAGATGCTCCGGGTGAACCTCCAGACGGTCACGATGGAGGTGCCGGCCCAGGACGTGATCACCCGCGACAACGTGTCGATCAAGGTCACGGCCGTCATCTTCTTCCGCGTGGTGGATCCCCAGCGGGCGATCCTGGCCGTGCAGGATTACCTCTATTCAACTTCCCAGATCGCCCAGACGACCCTGCGCAGTGTCCTGGGTCAGAGCCAACTGGACGAGCTGCTGTCGAAGCGGGAAGAGATCAACGTGGTGCTCCAACGAATCATCGACCAGCAGACGGAGCCCTGGGGAGTCAAGGTCACGGCCGTGGAAGTCAAGAACGTGGACCTGCCCCAGGAGATGCAACGCGCCATTGCGAAACAGGCGGAAGCGGAACGCGAGCGGCGCGCCAAGGTCATCCATGCCGAAGGGGAATTCCAGGCCGCCCAGAAGCTCTCGGAGGCCGCCGAAGTCATCGGGCGCAATCCAATAGCATTGCAGCTCCGGTACCTCCAGACGCTGGTGGAAGTGGCGGCCGAAAAGAACTCGACGACGATCTTTCCCATTCCGATCGACATCATTGCGCCCTTCCTGCAAGCGATGAAGAAGCCCTGAGCCGCGCGTTCGATGGAGCAGACACGCATTCATCACGGAATGACCGGGAGAGTCTTGGACTGGGTCCGAGGCGCCCGGTACTCGACCAAGCAGATTGTGCCCGTGGCGTTTCTGGGCATGATCCTGATCGGCGCGCTGCTGTTGATGCTCCCCTTCGCGACCAAGGGGCCAGGCATTCGGTTTATCGACGCGCTCTTCACCATGACGTCGGCGGTCTGCGTGACGGGTTTGATCGTCCTGGATACCCCGCAGGACTTCACGTTTTTCGGCCAACTGGTCATCCTCCTGGGTATGCAACTGGGGGGGCTCGGCTACTCGGCGACCGCAACCCTCTTGTTGCTGGCCTTGGGACGCCGGATCGGGTTGCGGGAACGCATGATGATGATGGAAGTGCTGAACACCTTGAGCATGGAAGGCCTCGTGCGGTTTGTGAAGGTCATTGTGGCGATTGCGCTGATTGTCGAGTCGATCGGCGCGCTGATTCTCACGGCCAGGTTTTCCTTCGACATGGACCCCGCGCGTGCCTTGTACTTCGGCATCTTCCATGCGGTGTCGGCCTTCAACAACGCGGGGTTCTCCCTGTTCTCTGAAAACTTCGCCTTGGAGGCGTACCGGACGGACCTGACCGTCAACCTGACGATCACGACATTGATCGTGCTGGGCGGGATCGGGTTCCTGGTGTACCGGGATGTTCTGGACAACATTCACGGGCACCGGTTCCGTCTATCGACCCACACCAAGCTGGCCCTGCTGGTCTCGGTGTTGCTGATCCTCGGGGGTACGCTCGGTATCTGGGTATTCGAAGTGCAGAATGAAAAAACGCTGGCGGCGATGCCCATCGGCGACCAGGTCCTGGTGGCCTATTTCCACTCCGTCTCGGCGCGGACGGCGGGATTCAACACCATCGATCTGGGCCTCGTGGCGACGCCCACCCTGTACTTGATCATCCTGCTGATGGTCATCGGGGCGTCCCCAGGAGGAACCGGAGGCGGGATCAAGACGACGACCTTCGGGATCATCTGCGCGTCGATCTGGGGAACGTTGAAAGGGCGGGCCGACGTCATGATGTTCCACCGGCGGATCCCCCAGGAGCTGGTGATCAAGTCGTACGTCCTGGCGGTTCTGGCGCTCGGCCTCGTCACGGGCTTTACCATGCTCCTGTCATACTCGGAGAACCAGCCCTTCCTGAGGATCATGTTCGAGGTGGCGTCCGCGGCGGGCACCGTGGGGCTGTCTACCGGGAACGGCGGTGTGCTGAGCCTCTCCGCCCTGTTCAGCGATTTCGGCAAATGCGTCATCATCGCGACCATGTTTCTGGGGCGTCTGGGGCCGCTCGCCATCGGCTTGTTTGCGGTCAAGACCCATGAGGATCTGCGGTATCGCTACGCGCAGGCGCGCGTGGTGCTGGGGTAGGCACGAAAGGGGATGCTATGAAACGTCAAGTGGCGGTGATCGGGCTGGGGCGCTTCGGGTACGGCGTGGCGGAAACGCTCGTGAAAGAAGGGTGCGAAGTTCTGGCGATCGATACGGACCCGGAGAAGATCCAATCCATCAGCGATCTGGCGACGTTCGCCGTTGAGTGCGACGCGACCGACGAGAAGGCGCTCAAGGCCATCAGCGCGCAGAACGTGGATGTGGCGGTCGTGAGCATCGGCGAGAACATCGAAGCCAGCATCTTGATCGTCCAGACCCTGAAGGAGATGGGCGTCAGGCAGATCATCGCCAAAGGGGTCACCGCCCAGCACGGCAAAATCCTGCAAAATCTGGGCGTGACCGAGGTCATCTTCCCGGAGCGCGATGCCGCGATCCGGCTGGCCCATCGGCTGATCTCCCCGAACGTGCTGGAATACCTTGAGTTGTCTCCGGGGTTCAGCGTGGAGGAGCTGGCCGTTCCAGGCCGCATGTCAGGTCTCCGCCTTCGCGAGGCTAATATCCGCGAAACCTATAATGTCAATATCATCGGGATCCGCAAGAAGGTGACGCGGATGGTCAAAGGACGGATGACCACCGAGGAGGTGTTCAATGCGACCCCCTCACTTGACGATGTCATCGAAAAGGGGGATATTCTGGTCCTCGTCGGCAGGCAGGAGGATCTCAATCGGCTGACCAAGTCCGAATAAAACCATTTGAACCGCAAGGATTTCTTCGTTCTTCGCCCTTGATATTGCCCCTTTCACTGGTTACCTAAAAAAAGCAGTATAAAAGGCAACTGGATGGGTTCCCCGTATGTGGCTGTGGGTGCTGTGTATTCAATGAGTTACGCTGGACGGAAATGGGAAACAAGGAACTTTCTGGCCCGCCGATTTAGACATCTGAGGGTGTTCGCGTGTCCGTAAAAGTGAAAGAGGAAGGTGCTGTCGAAGTGAACGAAATGATGGACACCATGAAAGAAAAAGACACTCTGCTGGACGAG
>Ga0080064_1004139_pt1 | contig 19214 bp, 18 predicted proteins | sample Subgrocontami54m_FD_69260 | JGI IMG/M metagenome (GOLD analysis project Ga0080064, IMG submission 69260) | Subsurface groundwater microbial communities from S. Glens Falls, New York, USA - GMW46 contaminated, 5.4 m (SPADES assembly) (version 2) ...
ATCCGGCTCGCCTGAAGCGCCACCGCCGATCATCACCCCCGCCTTGGCACGCCGCTCCCAGCAGCCACCACGCCTACCGCAAGCCGATCCGGCGAACGCCTTGCTGTTTAGCGACAGTCTCAAACCCGGGGGAAGGTTACGGACCACGCTGGCATCTCAGCCTATTCACCTCCGTCGGTTTCGGGGGAGGTCGCCGCCATCTGCGGCGGGTGGGGGCACGCCGACCGCCGTTGCCAACGCGCCGAGCTCAACGAGTGTCAGTGTTTCGGGCCGCCGTCCGGGATCGACTCCCGCCGCCGCGAGCGCCGCGTCGGCGTCGGCGCGACCGAGCCCCGGCACGTTTGCGAGGCCATTTCGCAGCGTTTTTCGCCGCGCGGCGAACAGCGCGTGCACGAGCGTGACGAAACCCGGCGTCTCGGACACCGTCGGCGATTCGCGCGGTTCCAGCCGCACGACCATCGAATGCACGCGCGGGGTCGGGTGAAAACAGCCCGGCGCTGCGTCCAGCACTTTGCGCACCGTGCAGGTGTTGGTCGCGAAAATTCCCAGCACGCCCCACGCATCGTCCCCGGGAGCGGCGAGCAGCCGCCGCGCCACCTCGCGCTGCACCATCACGACGGCACAACGCCAGTGGACCGGCGGCGTGATCAGCGCGCGAAGGATCTTCCCCGTGATCTGGTACGGAAGGTTTCCCACGATGCGGGTGGGACCACGCGCGCACACGGAGTCGTAGTCGTAGCTCGCGGCGTCGGTTTCGATCAGTTCGACGGTTGCCGGCAGCGGCTCCGTGCGCAGCGCGGCAACGAGGTCGCGATCCCGTTCGATGGCGAGCACGCGACTCGCGCGCGGCGCAAGCATCCGCGCGAGTGTTCCGCAGCCGGTGCCGATCTCGACGACGGTGTCCCCCGGCTCGGCACCGACCGCATCGACGATTCGCTCGGCCACGTGCGGCGCCGTGAGAAAGCATTGTCCAAAGCTGTCCTTCGGGCGAAGTCCGTGACGGCCGAGGAATCGCCGCGGATCCTCGAACGACGTCGACGCAATCGCTCCGTCCCGCATGACGCTACGGAACCGCGAGCGCCGTGGACGGTGCACTCGCACGTCGGATCCACAGCGCCGCGGTGTCTCGGTGCCGCGCGGAAAACAGCGACGCGCCCATCGCCGCGAGTGGGCTTCGCAGTTCGCGCAACCGCGAGGCTTCGTCCTCGACGAACATTGCCCGCACGGCACTGCGTGCGGCCTGCTCGGCAGCGCGGACCACGGCGCCTTTTTCCGTCGGCAACGCCCGGAGAAACTCGTCACCGGCCGGCGCCACGAAGACAACCCTGTGGCGCTTCTGGCGCAGTCGTCCGAGCGCGGTTTTCAACCGGGTCACTTCCGTCACGCCGTCGAGATCCGTCACGACGAGAATGGTCCGGCGTTCGCGTGCGCCGTGCGCGGCCGTGAGAAGCGCCTCTTCGAGCCCGCGGAGCTTCGCTTCCCCGGTCCCGTCGTGTCGCAACGGAAGCGGGATCGCCCGCGCGCGGCAGAACGCTCGAAGCACGCGCATCAACGGATCTCGTGCGCGAACGGGCATGCGCATCATGGGATCGTGGCGCGCAGCGCGCGCGGCGAGTTCGGCCAGCTTCCGGCGACCTTCGACCGCCGAAACCCCGCGGAGCGGGTCGAGCCCTTCTTGCTCGCGGAAATAGCGAGCGACGGTGCGAACGAGCGCGTCGTCTTCGACGTCCGTCAGATCCTCGTCGACGAGGGTTCGCAGTTCGAGCGCCGCGCCGGTGACGATGCGAGCGTGATTGGGTCCGTCGGCCGGCGGCACGACTTGCACGACCCGCGAGGCGAAACCCACGAGGCCTAGGCGGTCGCCGCTCGCCGTCACGATTCGCGCGGCTTGCGCGGCCAGTTCGATCGCGTAGTCGATCTTCGCGGCACCGCGGTCGTCGCCACGCATCGTCGCCGACGCGTCGATCACGAGCATTCGAGTGGATTGCGCTTCGTCCTGCGTGTCCCGAACGATCAAGCGTCCACGCCGCGCGCTGGCCTTCCATGCAATCCGGCGAAACGGATCGCCCGGCTGCAGATCGCGCAGCTCCCGCAGTTCGGGTCCGTCGCCGAGGCGCCGCGTGGATCGACCGACGCGCACCGCCGGGTCGCTCTGCGTCGACGTTCGCGCGATCGCGCGCGCCGCCGAAGCGCGCGGCTGGACTTCCACGGGCAGCGGATTCGGAAAGTACAACGGCGCCCATGCGAGTCCGAGTGGCCCGGAGATGGTCATCCACGCGCCGTGCAACACGTGGCGACCCGCGTGCGATGCACGGACCTCGAGTTCGAACGAAGCGACGGTTCTCGGCGGAATCACGAGGCGTTGTTGTCGCACACGCGCGTGTCGCAGCCCGGGCGAGAGCGCGAGGCGAGGCGTCCCGAGGACCAGGGTTTCGTCTGTGGGATTTCGCAGCGCGATGCGCAGCGCGATCGGCTCGTCGGGTTTGCGCCCCGCGCCCGCAGCCGAGGGAATCCACCACGTGAACTCCAATCGCTCGCGACGCATGCGCCGTGGCATGGGAGACGTCGCCACCCACGCAAGCGCCAGCCCGCACAGCACGGCGCTGCCGGCGCCGACCATCGGGGCGAGCGTCCCCGCGAGTCCGCCGAGGGTGAGCCCGACCCCGCCGCCGAGAGCCCATTTTCCAGTCACGCTCAGCGACGGCATGACGAACTACGGCCGCTCGCGTCCGGCGAGGGCCACCGAGCCGTGTCCATGAGACGCATCGCTGCGGGCGTCCACGCGGCGGTACGGCACACGCGATAGCGCTTCGTCGACCACTTGCTCTCGTGTCACGCCCTCGGCTTCGGACTCGGCCGTCAACACGAGTCGGTGCGCCAGAACCGGTCGCGCCAGCTTTTTGACGTCGTCGGGAGACACGAAGTTGCGCCCGTCGATGAGCGCACGCGCGCGCGCCGCGAGCACGAGACCCAGCGAAGCCCGCGGCGATGCCCCGAGCGCAACGCGTGGATGCGTGCGCGTGAAGTTCGAGAGCGCGACGGCGTACGCGTAGATCTCGTCATCGACGAACACCTCGGCGGCGCGCCGTTGCAACGTCAGCACGTCGGCCGGTGAGAGCACGGCACGGGCCTCGGGCGCCGACGTCGCGTAGGTTCGAAGAATCTTCAGTTCGTCGTCGGTGGAGGGATAGCCCACGACGATCCGCATGAGAAACCGGTCGATTTGCGCTTCGGGCAGGGGGTAGGTCCCTTCGAGTTCGATCGGGTTCTGCGTGGCGAGCACGAAGAAAGGCTCGGGCAGGCGATGGGTCTCGCCGTCGATCGTCACTTGCTGCTCCTGCATCGCCTCGAGCAACGCGCTCTGCGTCTTCGCGGGCGCGCGATTGATTTCGTCGCCGAGCACGACGTGTGCGAAAATCGGACCCATGCGGAGGTGAAAACCGCCCTCCCGCGGCGACATCACGTACGTCCCGGTGATGTCGCTCGGCAGCAGGTCGGGCGTGAACTGGATGCGCTTGAACGCCCCGCCAATTGCCGATGCGAAGGCCTTGATCAGCGTGGTCTTCGCGACACCGGGCACGCCCTCGAGCAGAACGTGGCCGCGCGCGAGCAAGCACGTGAGAATCAGTTCGGGAATCTCACCACTGCCGACGAAGCATCGCCCGACCTCCGCGAGCACGCCGCGCAGCGTTGCGCGTGCTTGTGCAGCGTCGTCGTCGTGGGGCCTCGAGGCGTCATCGGCACTGTACGCAGAGGTCATGAACGCGATTCCAGCGCCGTGAGGATGGCACCGATCCGCCGCCAGAGCGACAGGAACCGTGGCGCCGACACACGCGAGGGCCCGCCCTCGTGGGACGGCGTCGCGAGCGAGTCGAGTTCGATCAAGATCGCCCGGAGTTCGGATTGCTGCGCCGAATCGATGCGATTCTTGGCTTGCGCGAGCACGGCGCCCACATCCGTTGGCGGCCGGAGACCGACCGCACGAAGGAGCGACCGCTCGAAGTACCGCTTCGCGACGAGAACGGGATACAGCATGTTGGCACCGCGCGCGGAGAACAGTGCGACCTTCTCGGCCGAGCTGGCCGCCGCGCCCGCGGGGCCCGTCGGACCGAACCGATCGCTGGGCTTGCGTCCCCACATGCGCGCGGTCACGGCGGCGCACACGCAGAGCGCAACGAGCAACGAGAGAAAGCGAACGATCGACTGCTCGCCGAGCAGCGTAGAAATGCGACCAAGCGCGTCGTTGACGTTCTCGACGAACTCGCGTGCCGGCGTGCGCGCCCGACCGCGGCCACGGTACAGCCCGTGCGTCGAAAACCTCGAGTGGATCAGATGCACGCGCCCGCCTCGGTGCTCCGCGAGATACACGAGCAGGTTTCGCGCAAACTGCCGGTTGCCCGCAAAGCGCATCATCGTGTTGATCAGCACGCTCGGATCGCCCGAGACGACGAGCCGGCCACGCCCGACTTGCCCGGCGACGACGATTCCTTGGCGAGGATCGTCCGAGAGCGCGAAAATGGGTGGCAGCCGCGGGTGCCACAGGGCGACGGGCTCGTTGGTCACGAGCGTGTCGACACCTTCGGCGAGCGCGTGTTCGCTGCGACGGTACGCGATGAGCAGCCCGGGCATCTGCGAACTTCGCGCGTCGCCCTGCACGGCATCGTTCCGCGCGACTTGGAACCAGCGTAGCAAGCGATCGGAGCGACCGAAGTCGTCCATGAGTGCGAGACGGCCGCCCTCTTCGAGAAAGTTCGACAGGTCGTTCAGGTCGATCGCTGCGAGCGGATACACGATCAGCAATCCGTCGCCGCGCCGCACGTCGCGCCAATCGAGATCGTCGGTTGGGCGCAGGTCTACTTCGCTCGTTTGCGCGATCCGGACGAGCTCTTGCAGCCCGTTCCAGGCGTTGCTGCGTACGTCGTAGTCGGTCGCGCGCGCGACGCTGGGCGTTGCGCAGACGAACAGCGCCGCCATGCCGATCGACCGGAGCGCGAAACCAACGCGAGTCATCGGGGGCACAGGGGAACGAAACCTTACCACGGCCGTAACGTGTTGCGCCGCGTCACGGAGAGTCTTGCCGCTGGCATCCGCGTTGCTATATTGACGTTCGCGTCGTCTCCACGGTAATCGATCTTGGAAGCCGTGGAGCCGATCGGCTCGGGATGTTCCCGCGCCGGTCGACGCTGTCGAAGTCGAAAGATTTCACATCGGGCAAGAGAACGGGCACACCGCCCGTAGGATTAGGAGGGTTTCGATGCTCCCTCCGTTCATCATCGAGCAGATTCGGCGGCGCGAAGAGGACCAGCGGCATCGTGTACACGATCAGCCGCAGGTCGAGTTGCCGGTGCCGTCGAACTATCCGTTGCCCGCCGGGCCCGAGCGAACCGACGACGACGATCGCGGCGTCGTGATTATCGATCTCATCGGCGGCGACTAGCACGACGTACGCGCCGCGGGCCCGCAACGTTTGCGAAGCCGCAGCGCGTCATAGTCGCGAGATCTTCGGCCAGCTCGCATGGATTTCTTCCGCGCTCCAAACGTGCCGAGGGTCGTCGGGTAGGACGCCGGGGCTCTCGACGACGCGGTACACGCTGAGCTTCGCGCCGGCGACCGAGAGCACTTCGCCATGGACGTCCGCGGCGAGCGCCGACGCCAGGAACAACGCGGCGGGCGCGACGAACTGCGGTCCGTAGCTCTCGCCGTGCATCGCCTGGAACATCGGGAGGTCCTCGGTCATTCGCGTTCGGGCAACTGGCGCGATCGCATTGACCTGGATGTTGTGCTTCTTCAGCTCGATCGCGAGCGTGCGCGTCAAGCCGTAGATCCCGGCCTTGGCCGCAGCGTAGTTCGCTTGCCCGAAGTTGCCGAACATCCCGGAGATCGACGTGGTGTTCACGATTTTGCCGCCGCGTCCCTGCTCGACCATCCGCTTGGCGGCACACGAACAAACGTTGAACGTGCCGCGCAGATGCACGGCGATCACGGCGTCGAACATCGCCTCGTCCATTTTCAGAAACGTCTTGTCGCGAAGAATCCCTGCGTTGTTCACGACGATGTCCACGCCACCGAACGTGTCGACCGCGCACTGCACGATTGCGCGCGCGCCCTCCATCGTCGCGACGCTCTCGTGACTCGCAACGGCGCGCCCACCGCCCGCGGTGATCTCCGCCACGACGACGTCCGCGGGCGAGTTCGATTCGCCCGTACCGTCGCGCGCACCGCCGAGATCGTTGACCACGACGGCCGCTCCTTCGCGCGCGAACAACAGCGCTTCTTCGCGCCCGATGCCGTTCCCCGCGCCTGTCACGATCGCAATCTTCTCGTCGAGCAGTCCCATGAATCATCTCCGCGAGCGTTCCCCGCCCGATCCCTCGCTCTGGCCCTTGCGCGCCATTGCTCCCCCCGTCGAGGGGGGAGTGTCAACCTGTTCGCGCGCGGGGAGCGGAGATCCTTGCCGTGGAGCGCTCGGTGTCGGATGGTTGCGCGGGCAACGGTTGATGGCGCTGCGGGATTTCACAATCGAGCGGACGCTCGCCACCGGCGGCATGTGCGAGATTCTTCTCGCGCGCGACGGCTCGCGCCGCGTGGTGGTCAAGCGGCTGCACGCTCATCTACGCAGCGACGAGCGCATGCGCGCGATGTTCGCGCACGAAGCCAAACTGCTCGGCACGCTCCGTCACCCGTGCGTGCCGTCCCTCTACGAGTACGACGGCGACGAGGCGAATCCTGCGCTTGCGATGGAGTATTTCGACGGCGTGCTGCTCCACACGTGGACTTCGACAGGACGCGCAATGGCGCCGAACGAAGCGGTCGCGTGCGTCGTTCAACTGCTCGAGGGACTCGAGCACATCCATCGGGCGACGGACGCGGCGGGTGCCCCCCTCGAGATCGTCCATCGCGACGTGTCCCCCGCGAACATCCTGCTGGCAACGGATGGCACCGTGAAGCTTCTCGATTTCGGCATCGCCACGAGTCGCGAGCTTCCTGCGGATGCCGCGGGATCCTCGCGCGGAACGGCCGGCTACATGGCCCCGGAGGTCATCGCCGGCGACGCCGTGGACGCGCGCGCGGACGTGTTTTGCGTTGGAGTGATCCTGCACGAATTGATCGTCGGACGTCGGCTCTTCGGCGGCGACCGACTGAACGCGATGCGGGCCACGATGGAGAACGCGATCGCGCCGCCCTCGGTCGCGGCCGCGAACGCGGCACTCGTGCCGCTCGATGCAGTGATGCTCCGCGTATTGGCACGCGACCCGCGGGATCGCTGGCCCGATGCCGGCGCGATGAGGCGGGCGCTCGAAGCTGCGTTCGTCGCGCGCTAGGGGGCTGGGTGGTCGTAGATCATCGCGATGCGATGCGGGAACGCGCAGTGTGTTCCGGGAATCCACGTCGGCGCCGGGACCCGTCCGAGTCCCGCGTGGTAAGCTCTGCGGATGATCGATCCGGCACGATTGCTCGTCGACCCAGACGACCCGCGCGCCCCGCCGCAGGATGTCTGGGATCGATTGACAACCGAGGAGCGACGGCGTCTCGTCGCGGCGCTTCCGTCCGATGTGCCAGGCACGATGGTTCCGGAGGGCGACAGGCACCGGATCCCGAAACGCGCGGCCATCGAGGCTCTCGAGGAGTACTACCGCCGGATTCGGCGCCCGATCTATTTATCGGCCGAACTGCCCGTCTACTACCCGGGCGAGAGGATGTTTGCGCCGGACCTCATCGCGGTACTCGACGTGGAACCGCACGAACGCGCGTCGTGGATCGTCAGCAAGGAAGGGCGTGGACTGGACCTTGCGCTGGAGATCCACGTGGCCGGCAGCTACGAGAAAGATTTCGTAGAGAACGTCGAACGCTTCGCGGCGCTTGGCGTGCCGGAGTATTTCGCGTTCGATGCATCGCGTGGAAGGCTGGCGGGCTGGAAGCTGCCGCAAGCGCGCGGCGGGGGCTACGAGCCGCTCATGCCCCAGGGCGGGCGGTGGTATTCCGGCGTGCTCGACCTGGATCTCGCGGTTGAGCACGGTCGCCTGCGGTTCTTCCACGGCTCCGCACCGTTGCTCGACGCGCACGAATTGATCGAGCAGCTTTCGACGATGGTGGACGAGGCCATCCGGCGCACTCAGGAAGAATCGCAGCGCGCGGAAAAGTTTGCCGCTCGTTTGCGAGAGTTGGGCGTAGACCCAGACGACATTTCGTGAACGCTGCGCGGCTCGGGGCGGTTCGTTGCTCGCGCTGGACTCACTTGCGCGAACGCACTCTTCGCTCGGCGCGCGATGTTCCCGGCGCCAGCGGCACCTCGCACGGCACACGCAGTCCCGTCTTCGCACCGCACGTTCCGAGCGCCCCTCGCGCTCCCTCCATCCGCCCCCACTGTCAGTCGCGAGCGGAGCGAGCATGACGCCGGAGGCGTCGGGGTGGGGGTGCGATCTACTTCGCCGCACTCAACACGATTCGCATCCGCGTGCCGCGCGCACCATCATCCCGCGGCAACGCGCGCAGGGTCCCGCCCGCGCCTTCCACGATGACCGCGCAGATCGCGAGCCCAAGGCCCGTGCCCTCGCCCGCGGGTTTCGTCGTGAAGAACGGCTCGAACACTCGCGACGCGATTTCGGGCGCGATTCCAGGCCCCGAATCCTCGACGTCGATCACGATCGTGTCTTTCGTTTCCGGAAACACGTGGAACCGGAGCGACTCGTCCCCGCGCGCCGCGTCCGGCAACGCGGCGATCGCCTGCGCGGCGTTGAGCGCGAGATTGAGCAAGACCTGCACGAGACGATCGGGCGCGATGCGTGCGTCGGGAGTTCCCGCGTCGATCTCCTGAACCACCCGGATTCCACGCATGGACTTCTGCGGCTCGAGAAGTCGAGCGACTTGCGTCACGGCTTCCGACACGTTCGCAGACGCCGCGCCGGCTTCGACGGCCGCCGCTGCGTCGTTCGCGCCAAACGGCCCGGCACCGTCGCGCTGCACGGGCACCGCGCCGCCCGATCGCGCGTAGTCCAGCAGATCACGAATCGTCCGGTGAATCCGCTGCGACTCGGCACCAATGCGTGCGGCAAAGTCCCGCACCTCCGCGTCGGGCGTTCCCCCCTCGCGCAACACCTCGGTGAGTCCCACGATTGCCGCAAGTGGGTTGCCCACCTCGTGGGCGATTCCAGCCGCGAGACCTCCGACGACGGCGAGTCGCTCGCTTCGGATCACGAGTTCTTGCGCCGCGCGAAGCTCGCGTGTGAGCGACTCGAGTTCCTCGACGCGACGCGAGAGGTCGTCTTCGCGCGCGGCAAGCTGACGGGTCATGTCACCGAACGCGCGCGCCGCGCGAACGACTTCCGCAGCACCGCTCGGCTCGACTTGCACATCGCGACGTCCGGCGGCGACGCGCTCCGCGGCCCGGGTCAGCGCTTCGACCGGTCGCACGATCGTGCGCGTGAGCAAAACGTACACGACGAAGAGCGCGGCGAGCGACGCGCTCGTTGCATACAACAGCACGGCACCCGGCAGCGCGCGCTCGAATCGATCGGGCGCCAGCGACGCCTCGCCGACGAACGCGCCTCCCGACGGAATGACCACGGTCACGGTCAAGACATCGCCGCGGACGGTGACGGATTCAGAGAACGGAGGCTGCGGCGCGCCCCGCGAGAACCGTCCCGCGCGCGAGACGATCGCTCCGTTGTCGGCAACGACGGTCGCGGAACTCAGCGCGCCGGGGCCGACGGCGTCGTCGAGCAGCTCTTGAAGCGCACGCCCCCCCCCCGCACCGACCATCGCAGCCTGGCCCGCAACGGCGCGGGCGAGCGTCGTTCCGGCCCGCTGGCGAATCTGTCGTGCGCCGTGCTGTGTCAGCGGACCGATCGCAACGATCGCCATCGTGGCGGCAAGGGCGAGGACCGCAATCAACGCGATTGCGATCTGCGCGCGCAGTCCAAGTCGTGCGGGCGCGTCGTCGCGGGACGCGATGGCCACGGGATCGTCGGGAACGGAAGCACGTCCCTCGCGTCGTCGAACAGTCTCGCCGGGATTCACATGACCTCGAACCGGGCGCCACCGGCGCGCAGCAGGCTCGGAGCCTATCGCACACCGGCCGACTGTGGGCAGATCGACACACCCATGACTGCGATGGGCTCAAGTTCGTCCCCAATCGTCCGTTTCGCACTTCTGATGGGTGCTTCGCGCGGTAGAACGGTCTACGCCGCACGAGCGATGAGCTTCGGAAAACTGCCGTGAACATTGCCGTTGCACTCTCGCTCATGGCCGCCGGCGTCGAAGGCGTCCTCGTCTACCTCGCCCTGCGCTTTTCGCAGGCACCGGGGTGGCGCCATCTTCGCTGGTTCGCGGTCATCGCGGCGAGCGCGGCGCTGTTCTCCGTGTGCAACCTGGCGTTCGCGACGCCGACGCTGCCCGACCGCTGGGTCGTCGTGGCCGCTCGGCTCAACGGCGGTTTCGCCGTCGTCCACATCGTGGCCTGGCTGTACTACACGCGATCGCGCCTCGCGCAGCCGGTGACACGTCTCGACCATTGGATCGTCGCAGGCGCACTGGCGGTCGGCGCCGTCACGCTCATCCCCGGTGTCGTGGTCGGGCCTCCGGTGTCGGCTTTCACGGTCGAGTGGGCGAACGTGCGCTACCGCGGACCGACGCCCACGGCGCTTGGCAGCGGCGTGAACGTCTTCCTCTTGCTGGTATTCGTCCGCGCATGGTGGCCGTGGGTAGCCGAAGCGCGCGCGCGGCGACCCGGCGCTCGAACGCATGTGGCCGCGTTCGCGGTGTTTTTCGTATTGGCCGCCAACGAAGTGCTGATTTCGAGTTGGAGACTCCGGTCGCTCTATTCGGTCGAGATCGGCTTCCTGGTCGTCGTACTCGCGGTCGTCGACGATTTCAGTCGCCGGCTCGCGGACGACGCACGAGCGCTCCACGCGTCGACCGAGCGTCTGTCGGTCGAAGTGCAGACGCGAACGTCCGAACTCGACGAGACCCGCGAAGCGCTCCTGCGCGCGGAACGCCACACGGCCCTCGGGCGACTCGCCGCGAGCGTCGGGCACGAGATCAACAATCCGCTGACGTCCGTTCTCAGCAATCTGCAATTCATCGACGCAGAACTCGAGACATCCGCAAGCTCCGAGGACATCCGCGCGGCCGTGCGCGATGCGGAATCCGGCACGCGGCGGATCGCGGACATCGTCGCCGATCTTCGGGTGTTCTCCCGCACGGGCACCGAGCCAACCGGCGGGTCCGTCGTGCTGCGCGACGTGCTCGAGACGGCGATTCGCCTCGTCGGCAACGAAATCCGGCATCACGCTCGGATCGAGACCAACATCGATTTCGAGGCGACCGTGCGGGGCGACGCGTCACGGTTGGCGCAAGTGTTCGTCAACATCCTGTCCGAGTGTGCGCGAAACGTCGAGAGCGCCGGCGCGGACACGTCGCAAATGATCCTGAACATCGCCGTATTGCCGGGCGCGGCAGGTACCGCACTCGTGCGCTTCGAGCACACAGGACCGACGCCGGGCCGGGTCGAATGTGCGACGTATTTCGAACCCGTGTTTTCCAAGTCGGCAACCTCCGTCGACAGCGGATTCGGGCTGTTCGTCGCGCAAGGCATCGTGCGGTCGCTCGGCGGTCGAATGGAAGCGCGTCCTCGGGAGGGCGGCGGAACCGTCATCGAGGTCGTCCTGGCGATCCGCGCCGCGGCCGAGCGCGAGGAGCGAGTGTCGGCGCGACAACTCGCGTCGCGGCGGCGGGGCCTGCAGATCCTCGTGATCGACGACGATGATCTCGTTTCCCGTGGGATGGTTCGCATGCTCGCAGAGCACGACGTCACGGTCGCGCGCACGGTGGCGGCCGCTCGCGAACAGCTCGCCCGCGAGTCCGTGGCGTTCGACGTGGTCCTTTGCGACATCATGCTGCCCGACGGTTCGGGGCCCGAGATCTACGCATCGGTCGAGCACGACCACCCTGCCCTCGCGGCGAGATTCGTGTTCATGACGGGGGGCGCGCTCACCGCACACACCCGCAGCTTCGTCGAGCAGCACCGCAACCGAACGCTGAGCAAACCAGTCGACTCGCACACGCTCCAAAGCGCGATCTCGGTCGCGCTGGCCGCAACGCCGACGGTGCTGCGCCGATCGTCGCAGGAGTGACGGGCGTCCATCCCCACGCCGACGCCAACGGCGTCGCGAGGTTCAACTTGCCACGTGCGGTTCGACACGCGCGCGGAGAATCACGGCACCGAGTGCGAGCGACACGACGAAGCACACGAGTCCCGCGCCGACGAAGATCCAGTGAAGACTCCACGCGAGCGCAGCATCGTGCACGGCCCGCGGGGCGGCGAGCCCGACCCGGGAGCCTGCGACTCGGTCAGCGAGCCAACCGAGCGCGATGGCGCCCACGGACCACAGGGAGAAGTCCAGTGTGAGAAGGCTCGTGACGCGGCCGCGCAGGCGATTCGGTGTGACGGTCTGGATCGTCGTGGTCACGGCAGACCGCGACGCCATCTGCCCCGCGCCGAATGCGATGAGCGCGACGAACGCAGGAAGGTAGCTGCGCATTCTCGCGAGCACGAGGATGCTGAGCGAGAACGCCACGGCCGACAGGACGATGTTCCGCGGAAGCTGCGACGGCTTCGCGCGGGCCGTCACGAGCAGCGACGCACCGAGCGCACCGACGCCCATCGCGGTCGCCAGAAACGCGTAGCCGCGCCCGTCCGTGTGCAGCACGACACTCGCGTAGAGGGCGATCAGTCGGTTGACCGACATGCCGAAGAGCCCGATCGCGTAGCACAGCGCGATCGACGCCCACACGATCGTGCGCGCGCGGGCGAACGCGAAGCCCTCCCGCAGTTCGTCGCCGAACGTCGCTCCGACTTGATGACTGGATCCCGGAGCGTTCGGCGTGCGCACCAGGCTCACGAGCGCCACGAGGAACGTAAGTGCATTGGCGGCGAGGCAACCGGGGATTCCCGTCGATCCGATCAGAATCGCGGCAAGCGTCGGACCGGCGATCTGCACGACGTTGACACTCACCGCAGTCATCGCGATCGATCGCGGGATGAGCGCCGGCGGAACGAGCATGGGCATCAGCGTGATGCGCGCATTGAGGTTCAGCGTGTCGAACGTACCGAGCGCTGCGGCGAGCACGATGATCATCGGGTAGGTGATCCGGTGCGTCGCGACGAGCGCGAAAAACAGGACCGACTGCACCATGGCGAGGGTCTGCGTCCAGATCAGCAATCGTCGGCGGTCGACCCGATCGACGATGACCCCTGCGAATACTCCGAAGACCAACCGTGGAATGGCCTGCGCGAGAACGACGCCACCGAGTTTGAGACCCGAGTGCGTGAGTTCCGTCACGAGCCACGCCTGCGCGTGCATCTGGATGGCGTCGCCGACGTGCGAGACGAGAAAGCCGCTCCACAGACGTGCGTAGTCTGGGTACGCCAGGGGCGCCCAGAAACCCTCGCGGTTCACGCCGCCGCCATCGCCGTTGCGTCGAGTCGCATCGCGCGAACGAGGCGCGGTGAGACGTATCCGCGGTCGATGTAATACCGGACCGAGCGGGCCAGCGTGCGACGCGCCGGTCGGGCTTCGTAGCCGAGATCGCGCGTGGCCTTCGCGTGGGAAAAGTAGAAGAAGCGGCCAAACGTTCCGCGCGCCGTTTCCAGGGACAATTTGGGCGGCACGTCGGTAATCCGCGCGATCGCGGAAAGCAGCGCCCCCGTCGCGAGCGCCATCGCGCGCGTCGCTCGCAATCGCGGCGCGGGACGACCGACGAGCGACGTGAGCGTCTCGAAAAATGTCGAAATGGGAACGTTGTCTCCCGTGAGCAGGTAGCGCTCACCGAGCTTGCCGTGTTCCATCGCGCGTCGGTGACCGTCGACGACATCGTCGATGTCCACGATGTTCATCCCGCCCGGCGCGCGTGGGACGAGCGTACCCAGGAACGGCAGCGCTGGCGACGTGAGCACATCGAGAATCCCCTGTCCCGACGGCGTGGGCCGTGAATCCCCGGGGCCGAACACGCCTCCAGGATTCACGACGATCAGTGGCAGCTCGGTCCGCGCGGCGTATTCGAGCGCTTGCTCTTCGGCTCGACGCTTCGCGATGGCGTACACGGGACCCGATGGCTCGGTCCACTCGGTGGTTTCGTCGAGTTCCTCCGGCGTGGCGCTCGATCCCACGGTGTACGCGGTGGACGTGTACACGACGCGCTCGAGTCCGCGTGCGTGCGCAGAACGCAAAACGTTCATCGTGCCGTCGATTGCGCCGCTCATGACGGCCGCCGGATGCCGCGCCCACAGCGTGTAGACCGCCGCGCAGTGGTAGACCCGGTCACATCCCGCCATCGCGCGAAAGACAGTGTGCTCGACCCGGATGTCTCCTTCTGCCACCTGCACACCCGCTTCGCGCAGCGCACAGACGTTGGCGCCGGGACGAGCGAGCACGACCACTCGTTCGCCCGCGGCCGCCAGTGCGAGCGCGAGGCGGCCTCCGACAAATCCCGTCCCACCGGTCACGAGAACTTTTTTCGGCATGGCGACGGTCGTCGTGTACCACGCGCGCGACGCCCGTCCCAGCGCGGCCACGCCCGGCGCGTCGGCGCGATCGATCATCGCGGCGCGAACACAGCGGTGCTAGCGAGAGTGCGCGCGCCGCACTCGATCGATTCACCGCGCTGCGCGCAAGTGCCGCAAACGCCCACAGCGCGGCCACTCGCTCGGAATGCGTTGACCAATCGGTGTGCCTGTAGTACCTCCGTTAGTTTCGACTGACACGCACGATGACATCCATTCCTCGATCCGACTTGCGACCGCTCATTCGGATCGGACTGTGCGTGTGCTTTCTTGCAGTGCCCCGTGCTTCGGGCGCTCAGCGTAATTCGAGCCAGGGCCAGCTCATCATCGACAGTGACCCCGGCGGCGCTGCGATTGCGATTGATGGCCGATCGGTTGGAATTGCGCCGATCACCCGGCGTGTCCTTCCCGGCGAACATCTGGTCGTGGGTACCCGTGCGGATGGCACACGTGTGCAGTCCGTCGTGCAGATTGGGGCCGGAACGTCTCGCGTGGTCCTGCTTCGCTTCGAACCCGCCGCGACGCCGGTGGCGGCGAGCGGATCCGGGGCTGGCGCGACCAACGGTGCGTCCACATCGCCGGCAGCAGCCGGAGTCGATGGCGGATCCGCGGACGCTTCCACTCCCACGACGACGTCGGGACAAACGAACGTCGTCCCCACGTCCGCGCCGCAGGCGGGAACGGCCACCGCCGGCGCTACGAGCGGTGCTCCCGGAGCGACGAGCGGTGCCCCTCCACTCGCACCGGTCGCGCAATCCGCCGCGTTGCAGCCGGACGCAGACACAACTGCGCTGAGCCCCACGGCGACACCCGCGGTCGACTCCGCGATTCATGCGGAATCGTCTCGAATCGAACATCCGGGCTTCCCGGGGATTCTGGGCCCGAGCCTGAGTGCCGGGGGGGACGTTCCTCTCTTCTACGGCCTTGTCTCTCAGTCGGGCAGCTCGAACCGCGCCAGGGTTCGCATCGAAGTGCACCCGATTCCCTGGTTCGCAATCGGACTCTCTTTGTGGCTCACCGGACCAAGTCCCGGAATCGGATTCGCCGTTCAGCCTCATGTTCCGTTCCCTCACGGGGCGTTCAGTCGGATCTCGTGGCGACCTCGAATTTTCGCACTGTATGTCTACTATTTCCCCGCCGTAGGCGGCGCGCTCGTGGGGATTGCGGAGTCGCAGCCGATCGCGTTCTCGATCGCGCTCCATCGCAATCTGTTGCTGAACATCGGCGCGGGTGTCGTGCTCGCCTCGCCGCTGTATCTTTCACGGCCGTCTTCGACGGATAGCTCTGGGCTCTCCATTGGGCCTCTGTTCTCTGGGAGCCTTGAATGGGTTTTTCGATGAACCGATTGCGTTGGACACTCTCAGTCGCTGCGACGGTTCTCGCCTGGGGGTGCGGCTCATCGTTTCGGCTCCGTGTCGATGCGCCGACCGGCGGCTCGCTTCGTGTGGTCGAGGGCCCGTTCGCGCCCGCCCGCGTCATGCGCATTCCGTTTCATGCGGAATTCGCGCCCCATGGTGACATTCCGTACCGCGTCGAGATGGACATTCCCGCGGACTCCGCGCCGAGAGTCGGTGGGACGCAATCCGTCCGTCTCTACGGATACCTGTACGTGTATCCGGGATCTGAACTCATCCGTCCCGGCACGGTCGTGCGACTCGGCCTGTCCGACGCGCAGATCCGTGAGTTGGTCACGGGCCACTCTTCGGAGATCTGCCAATACATTCGTGACGCCACTCGACAGTCCAACTCAAACAACGCGAGCGTGTCCGGTTGTCCGTCCGTCGGCTCAGGAGCAAGAATCGTTTTGCGATCCGTGCCGTTCTGATGACCGAAGGGGACGCATTGGGTCTAGGGCCAGCAGCGACGTTCCATCGCGCGAGGAGCGATCGCGTCACACTGACGGCGATTCTGCCCCATGCGGTCTTGCTGATGCTCAGCTCCGCTTGCGGTGCCGCGGGCTACTGGCCCCCTCCATTCGCCGAGTTTCACAACGGAGGCAGTGGACCGTCGGCTCCGTCGTGCAACGACATCGGCGCGAGGCTCAATGCCGCGGGAGTTCGCGTTTGGCCGGCGGCGGCGGCTTGCGCGGACGAACGGGAATTCGGAGTCCCCGTCGGTGCGGCTTTCGCGTACTTCCAGACGGAGACCAGTGCCGTGTTTGTGGGTCCGATCGTCGCGTCACCGATGCGCGTGACGTTGCATCCACGAATGTCCGCCGGTGCGGGCTCGCGGGAAATCGCCGCGGGCTCGGGTTCCGCTGCGACGACCGTAGCGTCGGGTAGTTCTGGTGTCTCGGCCGCGTCGGGCAGTTCTGGCGTCTTGGCGGGGAGTGGGGCGACAGAGGTCCAGTCCGGAGATGGCCGCGCCGGACCGGACGTGGGCGGTGCCGCGGTCTCAACGCAGTCTGGCGCATCATCGGCATCGCTGGCCGCAGGTAGCGGGAGTTCGCGCTCTGTGACGTTGCTGAAAGTCCCCAACGCGGCGCGTCTATTGGATGGGGACTCGGGGACCTTCACTCTGACGCTTCAGAACGACGCCAGCCTGGCAATCGCGAACGCGGTTGTCGTCGATCGCGTTTCAGCCGTTGTTGAGGTGCTAGAGTGGCAAGGCGCCGAGCGATATCGACTCGCCGATCAATCGACACTGCTCGTATGGCGATCGACCGCGCCTGTACGCCCGGGTTCTGCATTGACCTACAGCGTCCGTTTTCGGGTTCGACCGCCGACGACGCAGTAAGAGGATGACGATGGATCGCAAGGAACTCCACTACCCGGAAGTCGCGCTCGCCGTCGCGCTCGTTTGCAGTCTCGCGTGGGGCTGTTCGGACACCTTTCCACGCGGCACCGCGTGCAGCGTCGTCGAGCAGAACTGCGCCGTCGCAGGGCTGTCGTGCATCCCCGACGATCCTCTGGGCTCGACGACCAACGGCCGGTGCTTCCGTCCCGGTGCCCGGCCGATTGGAACTACGTGTACGAATAATTCCGACTGCGCCGTGGGGCTGGTGTGCCTTCGCTCCAATGCTTCGGCGCCGAGCGTTTGTTCTCCGTACTGCGACTTGAGCATTGCCGGCGACAGCGGAGTCAGTACTGGCGATGCGGGCGTCGGCGGTTGCCCCGAGGGCAGTGTGTGCCGATCATTCCTTGATGCCGGGCTCGCATTGGGCGTTTGCATCCGCAGCGTGCGTTGACGCAGCGTTGGCGACCTCAGGGACGCCATCGGAATTGCCGACCACGGCCACGCCGCCAAGGCCATCGCCGAACGGCTTGCTGCACGCATTTCATATGCAGCAGAACGGGCACGTCGCGCCCGAGCAGTTCGGGTCGCAACGGCGGCAGGATCGCGAGCAACATTCGGTGCAGGTGGAACTCAGGCCGACGGCGCCGCCCGACTGCACGCACGAACCGCCCGTGAGCGACCGGCACTCCGTCGGATCGTTCCGGCGTGAACATCGGTGGACGAAGAACGCCGACGGCGATCGCCCGCAGCCCCAAATCCCGCCAACATCGCCGCCGATTTCGCGCCCGATCGCGTAGGTACCTAGCCCGCAGTCGTAAAGTGTTCCGCCGTCGTTCACGCAAGTGTGACACTCCGCGACTTCGCTGCAGTTGTTGGTCAGCCACCCGCTGACCCTCCCAGTGCATGCGCCGGCTCCGGTGGGGTGGGTCGTACGGATCGACACGCACGCTGTGAGGTCCGTGCATCTTGGCTGCGACCCTGTGTCCGTCCCTGCATCGCGCCCACACTGCGCGGCGCCCGTCGCGCACACGCGATCGCCGAGATCCGTCGTGACGCAGCACACGCTGCAGTCCGCGTCGGACTGACAGCGCGTGAGGCACGTCGGAACCATGTTGACTCGAACGCAGAGACTTCCGCTCGGGCAAGCCGGGTCGCAGCTGCCAGGCGATGCCGAGCAGCCTGTCGTTCCGGTCCCGCGAGCGGCTGGAAACGCAAAGCTCCCCGTCCATCTACCGAAGCTCTGGGACGTGACGCCGTTGCGTGTCGAGCCGCAGTACGCCGACTCGCCGGCGAGGATCTCGAACTCGACGGTGCCACCGGTCGCGAAGGTGATCAGACCGGCGTGCACAGCGGCGGTGCAGACCGACGAATCATCCGTGTAGATGTCCGTGCCCCATACGCTGGCGCCAGTGCCGGACGCCGGGCACTCCATTGTGAGCCGTTGGCCGTTCGAGCCGCGTCCCGACTGGGCGGTGACACGCCACGGGTTGGTGCCGGATTCCACGCGATTGGTGCAGCTCGCGAGGATGGTCGCGAGAACAAACGTCCAAGCGTGACGCCCAACCGGCGCGCCGATCCGCATCGCGCGCGAGATCCTTACGTCGCTCACGGGCACGCCCTGATTCATCGCTGCCGTCCGCCGCGCTCCATGCACGTCCTATGTCATCCGATTGTCCTCAGCGTCAAGCGACCGGACGGAAGGGTCTTGAGCCCCGGGATCCAACCCTCGGGAGTGCGTCTCGACGTGACGAGACCGCCGTTCTCCCCTCCGACCCATTCCCATCCCCTCCCTCCGATGTTCCGGTAGGGACCGCCCTTTCGGGCGGCCCCCCGGACAGAACCCGGCGAGCAGATTTCCCGCACCGGGCTCCCACCTCGGGTCAACGGGCAGCGAACCGAGCTTCGGGCCATGGATGAA
>Ga0080064_1004140_pt1 | contig 19212 bp, 19 predicted proteins | sample Subgrocontami54m_FD_69260 | JGI IMG/M metagenome (GOLD analysis project Ga0080064, IMG submission 69260) | Subsurface groundwater microbial communities from S. Glens Falls, New York, USA - GMW46 contaminated, 5.4 m (SPADES assembly) (version 2) ...
CATCTTCGGGCCGGGCGGTCCCGGCTCGGGCAAGACCACGACCCTCAACGTCCTGTCGTCGTTCATCCCGAACGACGAGCGGATCATCACGATCGAGGACGCCGCCGAGCTCCAGCTTCGCCAGGAGCACGTGGTGACCCTCGAGTCCCGACCCCCGAACATCGAGGGCAAGGGCGCGATCGCGATCCGTGATCTCGTCCGAAACGCACTTCGAATGCGGCCCGACCGGATCATCGTCGGGGAGTGCCGTTCAGGCGAAGCCCTCGACATGCTCCAGGCCATGAACACCGGCCACGATGGCTCGATGTCGACCGGCCACGCCAACTCGCCCCGGGACATGCTGTCCCGTCTCGAGACGATGGTCCTGATGGCCGGCGTCGACCTGCCGCTGCGGGCCATCCGCGAGCAGGTGGCCTCGGCGGTCGACCTGATCGTCCAGCAGAGCCGCCTCAAGGACGGGACCCGGAAGATCGTCAACATCACCGAGGTCCAGGGTATGGAAGGCGACGTCATCGTGATGCAGGATGTGTTCGTGTTCGAACAGACCGGTGTCGTCGAAGGCAAGATCCAGGGGCGGCTGAAGCCGACCGGGATCCGGCCCAAGTTCGTCGAGAAGTTCGAGACCCAGGGCATTCATCTGCCCGCGGGCCTGTTCGGCTTCACGTACTGACCAGCCGAGAACTAGGAGGTCTGCCGTGGAGATGACGCTCGTCGTAGCCGGGATCACCGCCCTCGCCATCCTGTTCATCGCGTTCGGGTTGGCGTCGTCGGGCGGAAGCTCGGGCATCAGCGCGCGCCTCGAACGGTATGCCTCGGGCAAGCCGGAGAAGGCCAAGGTGACCTCGACCGGCCAGGGCCCGATCTCGGACCTGATCGCCCAGAGCCAGGCCCTGGCCAGCCTCAACAAGGTCGTCGAGGGGCGCGACTTCGGTGCCAACCTGTCGCGCGATCTGGCTCGCGCCGACCTCAAGCTCAAGCCGAGCGAGTTCCTGCTGATCTGGGTGGGCGCGATCTTCGGCGTGCCGGCGATCATGCTCGTCCTGTCGGTCGTGATCTCGGCCCTGAGCAGCCCGCTCCTGCTGGTCATCGGTGCCCTGATCGGCGCCTGGCTGCCGCGGTTCTGGCTGGGTCGCCGGAAGGGCGGCCGGCTCAATGCCTTCAACAAGCAGCTGCCCGACACGATCACCCTGATCGCCAACGCGCTGCGGGCTGGCTCGTCGTTCCTGCAGGCGATCGAGATGGTCGTGCGCGAGTCGCGTCCGCCGGTCTCGACCGAGTTCGGTCGAGTCATCCGGGAGGTCAACCTTGGCCTGCCGTTCGACCAGGCCCTCGAGAACATGGTCCGCCGGGTGCGCTCGGACGACCTCGAGCTGATGGCCACGGCCATCTCCATCCAGCACACCGTCGGTGGCAACCTCGCCGAGATCCTCGACTCGATCGCGTTCACCATTCGCGAGCGGGTTCGGATCAAGGGCGAGATCCGCACCCTGACCGCCCAGCAGCGATTGTCGGGCTATGTCGTCGGGTTCCTCCCGATCGGTCTCGCCCTGTTCCTGTTCATCGCGGCCCCGAACTTCATGGAGCCGATGTTCGACAAGAGCGTGGCCGTCGGCGGACTCCCCGTCGGCGTGCTCATCCTTGCCTTCGGCGGGTTCATGATGTTCCTCGGCTTCATGGCGATCCGCAAGATCGTCGACATCGAGGTCTGATCCCATGGTCCTTCCCATCCTCGTTGCCGGCATCGCGGCCGCCGCGATCCTGCTGATCGTCTTCGGACTGGTCGGCGGCCGAGCGGTCGACCCGGTCCAGGCTCGCCTGACCCAGCTGGGGACGATGCAGGCCAAGAACCTCGAGGAGCTCGAGCTTCAGCAGCCGTTCCTCGAGCGCACCCTGCGCCCGCTGGCCAGCCGGATGTCCGGTGCGGTCGGCCGGGTGACCAGTCAGTCGTTCGGCGACCGGACCCAGAAGCGTCTGGCCCTGGCCGGGAACCCCGGTGACCTCGGCGTCACCGAGTGGCTCGGGATCAAGGGCATCTTCACGATCATCTTCTCGATCATGTTCTTCATCCTGTTCCTGGCGATCCTCAACATGGGCCTCGTCGGGGGGGTCATGGGTGCCCTCGTCGGCGGCCTGGTCGGCTTCATCGCGCCGGAGTTCTGGCTTGGCCGCCGGATCCGGGCGCGCCAGAAGGCGATCCTCCTGATGATCCCGGACACGCTCGACCTGCTGACCATTTCGGTTCGAGCCGGCCTCGGTTTCGATGCCGCGTTGGCCAAGGTCGTCGAGAAGCTCAAGGGTCCGCTGTCCGACGAGTTCCGCCGGGCGCTGGCCGAGGTCCGGGTCGGGAAGTCGCGCCGCGAGGCGCTGCGCGACATGATCCCGCGGACCGAGGTCGCACCGCTGACCAACTTCGTCGGCGCGATCATCCAGGCCGAGCAGCTCGGCGTGTCGATCTCGAAGGTGCTCCAGGTTCAGTCGGAGCAGCTCCGGATCGAGCGCCGCCAGCGAGCCGAGGAGATGGCCGCCAAGGCGCCGATCAAGATGCTCTTCCCGCTCGTCGGGTGCATCTTCCCGTCGCTGTTCATCGTCATCCTTGGCCCGGCGATCATCCTGATCGTCAAGAACCTCAAGACGTAGGCACGGCCGGGCCGCGGGCCGCTCGCAGGCGGTCGGCGGCCCTGTCCGGCCCGCTGGGCGTGGTGGGCCACCGTCCCCGGGAAGGCTGATGCTCCACGCGACGAACGTCACCCGCGCCAGCCGGCTGGCCGACTCACTCGAGTCGGCCGATTCGCTGTGGGCCCGGTTCATGGGCCTGATGGGACGTCCCAGCCTCGCAATCGGCGGTGGGCTGTGGCTGCCTGGCGGGAACGGCATCCACATGATGTTCATGCGCTTCGCAATCGACTGCGTGTTCCTCGGTCGGCCATCACTGACCGATGGCTCGCGTGAAGTCGTGGCCGTGCGCCGATCGCTGCCGCCCTGGCGAGGGGTCGTCTGGTATGTCCGGGGTGCCTCCGGCACGCTCGAGCTCCCGGTGGGCACGGTCGACCGAACCGGCACCACGGTCGGCGATCGGATCCTGCTCGAGGCCGCCGACCCCGCGAGCTGAGACCGTCCGGTGGATCGCCGGCGAGCGGGCGATACGTCGCCGTGCAGGGCCCCCGGCCATGATCCGGACGATGAGCACGGCGCGTCGCCTGACCGATCGGGTTCTGGACCTCGCCCTGCCGGCGGTCTGCCCTGGATGCGGCCGCGAGGGCGAGCCGATGTGCGCCTCGTGCCGGCCGTCCCTCGAGGTTCGCCTGGACCGGCCCGCGGGTGTGCCGATCGGGCTGCCGGCGGAATTGCCGGCCCCGTTGATCCAGCTCGAGTGGGCGGCGCCGTTCACGGGGACGCTTCGGGCGGCGCTCCACGCGCTCAAGTACGCCGGCGAACGCCGCCTGGCCGAGCCGCTCGGGTTGGCGGCGGCCGAGCGCTGGCGACGGGTCGGTGTCGGCGGGGATCTGGTGGTCCCGGTCCCGGTCCACTCCGAGCGGGCCCGGCTGCGCGGCTACGATCAGGCGATCCTCCTGGCCGAGGTGGTCGGGCGATCTCTCGGCCTGCCGGTGGCGCCGGTTCTCGAGCGCGAGCGCCGGACGGTCGCCCAGTTCGAACTCGACCGGGCCCACCGACGAGCGAACGTGGCCGGTGCCTTCCGCCTCCGGACGACCCCTGGCCGCGACGCCCGAAGGCAACTCGGAGGGCGCTGGGTGATCCTGGTCGACGACGTGACCACGACCGGCGCGACGCTCGCGGCGTGCGGCGAGGTGCTCATCGCTGCCGGGGCGCTTGCGGTCGCTGGACTGACGGTCGCCCGGGAGCGCTGAACGGTCGCGCCGAGCCCCGACGGTCGCGGGCGAGCCCTGCCGGACGCCCAGGGCCCCCTTGATCCCGAGTTGCTCGGCGACCGTGGCCGCCGGCTAGCCGTCGATCAGGACCCGTTTGACCAGCAGCTGCCGACTGAAGACCGTGAGACGCGCACTAGGATGTGCCACGAGCTTGCAACACCAACAGCCGAACGACAGGGGCCCTCAGCCCGTCAACAACCTGATTTGGAACTAGAGCTAGCCCTGTCACGCCGGCCGTTGTCGCGGAATAGCAACGGCCGTGCTGGTATGCGCTGGATGGAGCCGCCGTCGACGGTCAATGGGCGCTAACCAGGCCGCCCGCACGCTCAACCGCCCCGATCGGCCCGCAACCCCGGCGTCCGAATCGGCCGAATCAGTCAGTTACCAGTACGGGGATTGCTATTCCGCAACGATGGAGCGACCGCGTCGGGACTCGCGCCAGGCGGCTCGACCCGTCGGTAGTCGCCCGATGCCCGCGTCATCAGGCCGGACTCGATGAGGTAGCGCCGGAGTGCGGCCATGTCCCGGTGCACGAGCGCCAGGCGCTGGTTGACCTCCTTCTCGGGATACACGCGGTCCTCCGGGAAGCATCGCTCGAGGAGATAGCGCAGGACGACCTGGCGCTTCTTGTCGCGAGCCGGGATCGACACCAGTCGGTCGTCGCGGATGAACGCCCGGATGACCTTGGCCTCGTACGACAGCCGTTCCACGCCGGGAACCTACCACGCCCGATGCCACCCGGCGGCCCCGGCGGAGCGGGGCTGCCAGCCCGTACGATGCCGGCATGGGACCCGACGGCCGACGGATCGGCGCACACCTCCCGCTCGGCCAGGGGATGGTCAAGGCCGCGGAGCGCGCCCACGAGCTCGGGCTCGACACACTGCAGATCTTCAGCGATAACCCGACCGCCTGGCGCCGACGGACCGAGCCGCCGCGCGAGCTGCCGGCATTCCGGGCCCGGCTGTCCGAGCTGGGCATGGGCCCGATCGCCATCCACGCCGCCTACCTGGTCAACCTTGCCGGCTCGGACCCGGACTTCGTGGAACGCTCCGCGGCGGTGCTCAGGCGCGAGCTCGAAGTCGCCCCGGCCTTCGGGGCCCGGTTCGTCAACGCCCACATCGGCTCCCACCGCGGGACGGATATCGCGACCGGGACCACCCGGATCGCCGAGGGAACCTCACGCGTCCTCGGCGAGGTCGACGACGGCCCGGATTCGGCGGTCCTGGTCCTCGAGAACTCCGCCGGTGGCGGCGACGGGCTTGGGGTTCGGCTCGAAGAGATCGCCGCGATCCTCGACGCGATCGCCGCCCGCGGCATCCCGGATCGAAGGGTCGCGGTGTGCCTCGACAGCGCCCACCTGTGGGGTGCCGGCTACCCGATCGACCAGCCCGATGAGGTCGACCGACTGGTCGATGAGGTCGACCGGCGGATCGGACTCCAGCGCCTGGCGATGATCCATTTCAACGACTCGCGGGCCGGTCTGGGATCCCGGGCGGACCGCCATGCCCACGTGGGGGCGGGCGCGATCGGGGCCGCCGGGATGAGCGCCCTGCTCCGCCACCCGCGGCTGGCCGGTGTCGCCTACTACCTCGAGACGCCCGGGATGGACGAGGGCTACGATGCGGTCAATGCCGCCCGGGTCCACGATCTCATCGCCGGCCGGCCATTGGCCGACCTGCCGCCCGAGGCGCTGGTCGTTCGGGGCAGCCGCTCGCGGACCCACCCGGCCGCCGACCCAGGATCGTCGGACGAGCCGGTGACCGACTCGCGCGGACGCCCCCGGAAGCCGCGATGACCGGCCGAGCGATCGATCGTCGGGAGCTGGCCGGCCTCGGGTTGGTGCTCGTTCTGGCCACCGCCTGCCGGTTCATCGGCCTGGCCGGGCGAGGAATCTGGGATTCCGACCAGGGCCACGACGTCCTGGTCTTCCTCGACTGGATCCGGAACGGGACGATCCCGCTGCTCGGGCCGGCGACGTCGTTTGGCGACTTCCACCACGGCGCGATCTACTACTACCTGCTCGCGCCGTCGGCATTCCTGTCGGGCGCCAACCCGACCGCGATGGTCGCCGAGATCGCGTTGGCGGGGGTGGCCGCGGTCGCGGTCACCTGGTGGCTGGCCCGCTCGATCGGCGGACCCGTGGCCGGCTTCGTTGCGGCGCTGGTGATGGCCATCTCCGCGAGCGCGATCAGCGAGACGACGTTCGTCTGGAACCCCAACCTGATCGGCCTGTCGAGCTCGATCGCGCTGGCCGCCGCATGGCGCGCCCACACGACCGGCCGCGCCCGCTGGTGGCCGCTCGCGGCGCTCGGGGTCCTGATCACGATGCAATGCCACGTCCTGGGGATCACCCTGCTGCCACCCGTCGCTGGGCTGTGGGTCCAATCGATCCGATCCACCCCGCCCGGCCAGTCCAGGAAGCGGCTCCTGTGGGCCGGTCTTGCCGGGGTCGGGATCCTCGTCGTCGGCCATCTGCCACTGCTCGCATCCGAGCTTGGCCACGGGTTCGCCGGGAGCAGGTCGATCGTGGCCTATCTCGGCCAGGGTGGGCTGGGCGTCTCGCTGTCCCTGCCGGCCCGGCTCTTGTTCGTCGCCCTGCGCATCCTGGCCTGGCCGCTGGCCGGGCTGCTGACCAGCGGGCTGGTGATCGGCGTGTTCGCCGGCATGATCGTGGCGGCCGGCATCGGCTGGCGAGCCGGCCAGGCGCGTGGGCTGGAGCGGACCGCGGCGCGCTGGCTCGGGGCCTCCCTGCTGTTCGGCTGGATCGTCCTGACCTTTGGAGTGGCCAGACTGTCGACGGTGACCCCGCTCCCGGTCGACCACTACCATTCGTTCCTCGACCCGGTCGTGTTCGTCGCCCTGGGGATCGGCGCCGCCGCCGTGTGGCGTCAGGGCCCGCTGGCGATCCGGGCGGTGATGGTCGCCGGGATCGGAACGCTGCTCGCCTGGAACGTCGCGATCTGGCCGCCCGCCGTCTCGCCGGACGGCGGCTGGCCGGGTGCCCGCGCGACCGGTGACCGGATCGAGGCGAGCCTGGGCAACCGGGCCGCGGCGTTCGTGTCGCTGCCGGACTTCAAGTCGGCGGACGCGTATCGCTCGCCAATCGAACTCGACCGAGCCGGCTCGACCGCGGCGGCCACCGACGCTCCGGGGAGCACGACCGGCGTCATCGCCAGCGGGAGGTTGCCGGCCGATTCGGGTCTCGTGATCGTGTGCGACGCGCTGTTCGTGCGCGACTGCGGAGGCCCGGCGGAGGATGCCTATCTCGGCTCGGCCAGGTTGCTGCCGACCGTGGCCATGCGCCTGGCGGACCGCTGGCTGGCGTCACCGTATCGGACGGTCTCGGTCTACCTGCCGACACCCTGATCGTCCGACCGGATCCGGCCCCAGACAAGCGCGAACGCCGGCCCCCCAGTGGCCGGCGTTCGCGGTCCCCGAGACCCGGAGTGGAGGGAGTGTCCGGGTCGATTGAGGCGGAGAGTCTAGTAGCGGCTGGTCGGCCGTCCCGATGGCGGGCGACTGGTGGACCGGATCGTCCCGAGTCGGGTCGGTCCGTTGAGTTGGCTGGTGGCCGTCCCCGCCCCGACCGGGCTGGGAGCCGCCCCACCGCCGCGCAGATACGGCGACGGCAATGGGCGGGTCGGCTCGCTGGCGGGTCCGTACGTCCGGCCCAGCCGGCGCATCCGCACCGCGAGGTAGTACTCCATGATCTGGCGGACCTGCGGCTCGCCCAGGACGTCGTCCGCACGGAGGGCGTACTCGACGCGAGCGGTCGGGTTGGCCGAACCGGACGACATCAGGCCCAGGTACTGGGGCGTGTCGGCGTCCTCGCGCAGCTCGCGCAGACCGCGGGCCAGCTTGGTGGCCGTCCCGAGAGACGGCATCCGATCGCCGCGGATCAGACGGGAGATCGTCGAGTGATCGACGCCCGACTGCTGGGCCAGCTGACGCTGTGACATCTTCTTGGCTTTGAGCTGGGCTCGAAGCCATTCGTTGAACGCTCGGCCGTTCGAGGTCGTCATCGGTTGCTTGATTTCGCTCCGTTGGCGAGGGCCGGGGCGTCCCCGGAGTCACGAGGCAACTATCTGTCGGGACGTGTTGCCTCCCCATCACCCGTTCGTACCGGTTCGATAACGACGACCGGAGCGCGGCAACGACGAGTGGGGTGCGGTCCGCCGCGGTCCGGGGGCACGGATCCGACGGGTGGACGCCGCGGGTGGTGCGGCGAGGCAACCCAAGGGTGGTGCGCGATGCAATGGCGCGCTCGCGAGCGTGCGGGCGGCGCCGGAGCGCCCGGGACGCACCCGGAACGCGCCGGCGCCCGGGTCAGGCGGAGGGTTCGGGCGCCGCGGCGCCGACCTCGCCGATCCCACGCCCGCGGCGGAGCGACGACCCCGCATAGGCCAGGCTGCCCAGGATCAGGATCGAGACCACGCTGATCGCCCGATCGACCAGGACGATCGCAACGGCCTCGGTCGTGGGCACGCTGTAGATCAGGGTCAGGACGCCGACGACGCCCGCCTCGACCACGCCGATCCCGGCCGGGGTCAGGGGCACGGCGGTCAGGAGCGACCCGGTCAGGGCCACGAAGAACGCACCGCTCGGTCCGATCTCCACATCCGCGAAGCCGAGGGCGCGGATGACCAGGAAGAGGCGGATCGCCTCGGTCGTCCAGATCAGCCCGGTCAGGACGACCAGGCCGGGCAGGGCGCGCAGGCCGACCGCCGAGAAGACCCCTTCCTCGAACCGGTCGTAGAACTCGACGACCTGCTGCGGGAGCGGCAGCCGGACGATGATCCGGCGCCCGAAGTTGCGCATCGACAGCAGACCGATTGCCAGGGCGATGACGACGACCACGCCGATCGCGAACACGATCTGGACCTGTGGCGGCAGACCCTTGCGGAAGCTGATGAACCCGGCACCGAGCCCGAGCACGACGATCGCGAACAGGTCGAGGATCCGCTCAATGAACACGGTACCGAACGTCCGGCTGAGCGAGACCGGGCTGTTGATCTTGAGCAGGTAGGCCCGGTAGACGTCACCGAGCTTGGCCGGCACGAGGCAGTTGACCAGCCACGAGATGAAGATGATCTCGGTCGAGTCGCGGACCTTGAGCCCGAACCCGGTGCCCCGGACGAGGAGTGCCCAGCGCAGGCCCCGGAGCGGGAACCCGAGATAGAACACCAGGAAGCCGCCGACCAGGAGCAGCTTGTTCGACTGGCCGAGGTAGCCCGGCAGCTCTTCGAGCTTGAACCCGGGCAGGGCGCGCGCGAACAGGGCGAGCAGGATCACCGGCAGCACGATCGATACGATCGTCCGCGGCTGGCGCAGGCGTCGCACGATCGACAGCTGGTCCGCGCTGACCTGGTCCTCGGTCGGTCCGCCCGGGCCCTGCGTCGGGTCGTCGGTCATCGATCCATCCCAGCCCCCGCGACATCGGGTCCTGTGGGCTTCGCCCGGCCGTTGCCGCGCGCTCGCTGGACCAGCTTGGCCAGCGGCGTGATTGCCCGTGCGACGTAGGATGCCCGACCCGGGATCATCTCGGCGGTCGGCAGCGCGGCGAGCAGACCGGCCGGCGTCGACGGATCGCCGTCGAGGACCGTGTAGGCGACCCCGACCTCGAGCGTGGTGTGGGCGTCGGAGACGGCGACCGCCGGCAACCCGTGGGCCAGGGCGAACTCGGCCGCTCGTTCGTTGCCGGCATGCCCGAGCAACCGGGCGTTCCAGCCCTCGACCCAATCGACCAGCCCGGCCAGTGCCTCCAGGCCAGGATCGTTGAGCAGCGAGCCGCGAAAGCGATCGAAGGGATGCGGGATCCCGACCAGGCCGCCCTGCTCGCGCGCCCGCGCGATCGCCTCGATGGCCGGCAGACCGGTCGGGATCGGTCGGTCGAGGAACAGGCAGATGAGGTCGCCCTCGCGGGTCCGGACCTCCGACCCGACGATCACGGTCAACCCCGCTGGCGGGGCATCGCGGGCCCGGAGCGCGACATCGATCCGGTCATGGTCGGTAATCGCGAGGTGGGTCAGGCCGCGGCCAAGGGCGGCCCGCAGGACCGCGGCCGGGTCGCTCAGCGAGTCGAAGCTGCCCCTGGTGTGGCAATGGAGGTCGATGAAGGCGCGGGTCGAATCATATGAGGCCGGTCCGCCCGGGCCCATCGCGCTCAGACCTGCTGGACGAGGGACTTCTTGAAGAAGTCGAAGTGCTCCAGGGCGATCCCCGTTCCCAGCGCAACACAGTCGAGCGGGTTCTCGGCCACGTGGCAGGGGACGCCGGTGACCTGGGTCAGCAGCTTGTCGATGTTGCGCAGGAGCGAGCCGCCACCGGACATCACCATACCCTTGTCGATGATGTCCGAGCTGAGCTCCGGCGGGGTCTGCTCGAGAACCAGGCGGACCGCCGACACGAGCTGCTGGAGCGGTGCCTCGATGGCCTCCATCGCCTCGGAGCTGGTGATCGGGATCGTCCGCGGCAGCCCGGCGATCAGATCGCGACCGCGGACCTCCATCTGGAGCTCACGGTCGAGCGGCAGGGCGGTCCCGATCTGGATCTTGACCTCCTCGGCGGTCCGGTCCCCGATCATCAGGTTGTACTTCTTGCGGATGTAGGTGGCGATCGCCTCGTCGAACTTGTTGCCGCCGATGCGCAGGCTGGTCGACACGACGATCCCGCCGAGCGCGATCACGGCGATCTCGCTCGTTCCGCCGCCGATGTCGATGACCATGTTGCCGGTTGGGCCACTGATCGGAACGTTGGCCCCGATCGCGGCGGCCAGCGGCTCCTCGATCAGGTACGCCTCGCGGGCGCCGGCCTTGAGCGCCGCGTCGCGGACGGCCCGCTTCTCGACCGAGGTGACCCCGGCCGGCACGCTGATCATCACGTCCGGCTTGGTGAAGCTGATCCGGCCTTTCTTCACCTTGCTGATGAAGTGGCTGAGCATCGCCTCGGTGATGACGTAGTCGGCGATGACCCCGTCCTTCATCGGCCGGATGGCCTGGATGTTGCCCGGGGTCCGGCCGATCATCTCGCGGGCGTCTTCACCGACCGCCACGATCCGGTTCTGGTCATCGACCGCCACGACGGACGGCTCCTGGATCACGATGCCCTTGCCCTGGACATAGACGAGGATGTTGGCCGTGCCGAGGTCGATACCGATCTTCATGAGGCGCTGACTGACTTCCCTTCAGGACTGTGGCCGATCGGAGCGCAGAACGACTCAGGCCGTGGCACCAGGCCGGGCGGGTTCGGCAGGTTCGGCCGCGCGCTCGATCCGCGCGCCGAGCGCCTGGAACTTGAGGCCGATGTTCTCATACCCCCGCTGAACGTGGTGGGCGCCGTGGATGATCGACTCGCCCTCGGCGGCCAGCGCGGCCAGGATCATCGAGGCGCCGGCGCGCAGGTCGCCGATCTCGGTCTCCGCTCCGTGGAGCCGGGTCGACCCATGGATGGTGGCGTGATGGGCGTCCTCGAGATCGATCCGGGCGCCCATCCGGCGGAGCTCGCCGAGGAACTCGAGGCGATCCTCGAAGATCGCTTCGTGGACTCGGCTGGCGCCAACCGCCTGGGTCAGCAGGACGCAGGTCGGGGGCTGGAGGTCGGTGGCCAGACCGGGGTAGGGCGCCGTCTCGATGTCGACCGCCCGGTACGTCTCGCGATCGGCGCCCGAGACCTCGATCGTGTCCCGGCCGCACGACACGCTGACCCCGATCGTACCGAGGACCTCGACGAAGGCGGCCAGGTGTTCGCACGGTGCCCCCTCGAGGGTGACGTGCCCACCGGTCACCGCCGCGGCGACCACGAAGGTGCCGGCCTCGATCCGGTCGGGGACCACCCGGTGATCGGCGCCCCGGAGCCGCCGCCGACCCTCGATCTCGACCGTGTCGGGGGCGGTCCGCGCGACCTCGGCGCCCATCTTCTGGAGGAAGGCGATGAGATCGTCGACCTCCGGCTCCTGGGCCGCCGGCCGGATGACCGTGTGACCGTCGGCCAGGACCGCGGCGAGAATCGCGTTCTCGGTGCCCATCACCGACACGAACGGGAAGGTGACCGCACCCCCGCGCAGCCGACCGGGCGCCTTGGCGAAGTAGTACCCGTTGCGGTAGTCGATCTCGGCCCCCAGGGCGCGCATCGCGTCGACGTGGAGGTTGACCGGCCGTCGGCCGATCCGATCCCCGCCCGGGTTGCTGATGATCACCCGGCCGAAGCGCGACAGGAGCGGGCCGAGGAGGATGAAGCTGGCCCGCATCCGGGCCGCCGCCTCGAGCGGGACGAAGAGCCACTCCACGTCGCCCGAGGCCACCTCGTAGACATTGTCCGCGGGGTGGTCGACGGTAACCCCCAGGTCGCGCAGGGTGTCGGCCATGACCCGGACGTCGTCGATCTCGGGGACGTTGGTGAACCGGCAGCGCTCCCCGGTCAGCGTCGCCGCGGCCATCAGCTTGAGCGCCGCGTTCTTCGAGCCGCTGATCGCGACCGTGCCATCGAGCGGCCGGCCGCCCTCGATCCGGAACACCTCGCGGGGCACCGGATCCGGTTTGAACTCCCAGTGAAACGGTCTGGCGTCAGCCATCGGTCCGGGGTTCCCTACCCGCGCCGCCGCGGGCCCTCGCGATGGCGCCGTTCGGCGACCCGGATCCGGAGCAGCGCCGTCTGGAGCGCCGCCCGGGCCAGCGCCAGGTCGGCCGCTTCGTGGCCGCCCAGCTCGAGCGCCCGCTCGGCCTCACGCCGGGCCTCATGGGCCCGTTCGAGATCGATCTCGGAGGCCATGTCGGCGGTCTCCGCCATGACCACCACCTTGTCCGGCCGGACCTGGAGGAACCCGCCGGCGATCGCGAAGCCCTCTTCGGTGCCACCTTTGCGGATCCGCAGCTCGCCCAGCCCGAGGGTGGTCAGCAGCGGCGCGTGGTGGGGCAGCACGCCCAGCTCGCCCTCGATCCCGGGCAGGGTGACCGCGTCGACATCGTCGGCGTAGGCGAGCCGCTCAGGGGTGACGATCTCGAGCCGGATGGTCATCGTCAGGAGGCCAGCTTGGCGGCGTTGGCCCGTACGTCGTCGAGCGTTCCGGCCAGGAAGAACGCCTGCTCGGGCAGGTCGTCGGCCTTGCCCTCCAGGATCTCCTTGAACGAGGCGACCGTGTCCTTGATCGGGACGTACTTGCCCGGTCGGCCGGTGAAGACCTCGCCGACGAAGAACGGCTGGCTCATGAACCGCTGGAGCCGGCGGGCTCGCGAGACGGTCGCCTTGTCCTCCTCGGACAGCTCGTCGATGCCCAGGATCGCGATGATGTCCTGGAGGTCGCGGTAGCGCTGGAGGACCCGCTGGGTCTCGCGCGCGACATCGTAATGATCCTGGCCGACGACCAGCGGATCGAGCACCCGCGAGGTCGAGGTCAGCGGATCGACCGCCGGGTAGATCCCCAGCTCGGTGATGTAGCGCTCCAGCCGGATCGTCGAGTCGAGGTGGCCGAAGGTAGTCGCCGGGGCCGGGTCGGTATAGTCGTCGGCCGGGACGAAGACCGCCTGGAGGCTGGTGATCGAGCCGTTCTTGGTCGACGTGATCCGCTCCTGGAGGGCGGCCATCTCGGTCGCCAGGTTGGGCTGGTAGCCGACCGCGCTGGGCATCCGCCCGAGCAGCGCCGAGACCTCCGAGCCGGCCTGGGTGAACCGGAAGATGTTGTCGATGAACAGGAGGACGTCGCGGCCTTCTGCGTCGCGGAAGTACTCGGCCATCGTCAGGGCGGTCAGCCCGACCCGCTGGCGGGCGCCCGGCGGTTCGTTCATCTGGCCGAACACGAAGGCCGTCTTCTCGATGACCTTCGACTCGGTCATCTCGTGGATCAGGTCGTTGCCCTCGCGGCTGCGCTCGCCGACGCCGGCGAACACCGACACGCCGGCGTGCTCCTGGGCCACGTTCCGGATCAACTCCTGGATGATGACCGTCTTGCCCACCCCGGCCCCACCAAAGATCCCGATCTTGCCGCCCTTCTTGAACGGGCAGATCAGGTCGATGACCTTGATCCCCGTCTCGAACACGACGACGTCGGTGGTCTGCTGGTCGAACGGGGGCGGGTCACGATGGATCGGCAGCATGGTCGGTGAGGTGACCGGACCCTTGAGGTCGATCGGGTGGCCCAGCACGTCGAACACGCGGCCCAGAGTCACCTCGCCAACCGGGACGGTGATCGGGGCGCCGGTATCGACCGCATCGACGCCGCGGGCCAGCCCGTCGGTGGTGGTCATGGCCACGGTCCGGACCCAGTTGTTGCCGAGGTGCTGCTGGACCTCGCAGACCAGCGGCTCCTGGCCCTTTCGCTGGATCTCGACCGCGTTGTAGATCCCGGGCAGCTGGCCGGCCGGGAACGCGATGTCGACCACGGCGCCGGTGATCTGGATGACCCGGCCGGTCGCGTTGGTCGTGGCGGTCTTGGTGGCGGTCGCCATGCTCGTCATTGCCTCCTGGAAGAGCGTCGAAGACCCGCCTTCAGCGGGCCTGCGCGCCGGTCGCGATCTCGATCATTTCGCGGGTGATGTTCGCCTGGCGAACCTTGTTGTAGCTGAGGGTCAGGTCCTCGATCAGCTCCTCGGCGTTCTCGGTCGCGCTCTTCATGGCGACCATCCGGCTCGATTCCTCGCTCGCCTTGGCCTCGAGGACCGCCTGGTAGAGGCGGGTCGCGACGTAGCGCGGGAGAAGCTGCTCGAGGACGGCGCCGGGATCCGGCTCGAAGATGAACTGATTGCCGGGGATGCCCTCGGTGTCGGCCGTAGCCTCGATCGGCAGGATGTGGGCCAGGGTGGGACGCTGGACGAGGGTGGAGACGAACAACGGATAGATCACGTCGATCGCGCTGTAGTCGCCGGACAGGTAGTCGTCGGTGACCAATCGCGCAAGGGGCAGGACGTCGGCGAACGCGGGGCGGTCACCAAACCCGGCGAAGTGGGCCTCGATCGGCACCCGGGCACGACGCATCGCATCGCGGCCCTTGCGCCCGATCGTCACCATGGTCAGGTCGCCCCGGTGCTCGGTGATCTCGCGGGCGGCGAAGCGGACCGCGTTCGAGGTGAACGGGCCGGCCAGCGGACGGTCGGTCGTGATCAGCACGATCAGTCGCTTGCCCGTCTCGCGCCGGACGAGGAGCGGGTGATCCTCGCCGCCGAGGACGGCCGACAGGTCGGCCAGGACCTCGTCCAGCTTCTCGCTGTAGGGCCGCGCGGCGAGGGTCGCGTCCTGGGCGCGCTTGAGCTTGCTCGCGGCGACGAACTGCATCGCCCGAGTGATCTGCTTGATGTTCTTCACGGAGCCGATCCGGCGCCGGATGTCTCGCTGGCTAGGCACGTTGATGCATCCGACTCAGCGGCGGCCGCTGCGGTCGGACCCAGGCGCGGCCGATGGCTTGGTTCATGTGTCGTTCAGGCGACGAAACTTTGGCGGTAGGTGGCGATCGCCTCGTCGAAGGCGGTCGCGAGCTCGTCGGTGAGGGTCCTGGTCTTGGCGAGCTCGGTCAGGATCGCCGGACGCTCGGTCTCGAGGAAGCGGTAGAACCCGGTCTCCCACTCCTTGACCCGGAGGTTCGGCACCTCGTCGAGGGCACCCTTCGTGGCGGCGTACAGGATCGCCACCTGCTTCTCGACCCCGAGCGGCTGGTACTGCGGCTGCTTGACCACCTCGGACAGCTTCTCGCCCCGGGTGAGCTGATCGCGGGTTGCCTTGTCCAGGTCCGATGCGAACTGGGCGAAGGCCGCCAGGGCGCGGTACTGGGCGAGATCCAGCTTGAGCGGACCGGCCACCTTCTTCATCGCCTTGGTCTGGGCGGCCGAGCCGACCCGCGAGACCGAGATGCCGATGTTGAGGGCCGGTCGCTGGCCGGAGTTGAACAGGTCCGTGTCGAGGAAGATCTGGCCGTCGGTGATCGAGATGACGTTGGTCGGGATGTAGGCCGACACGTCGCCGGCCTGGGTCTCGATGATCGGCAGGGCGGTCAGCGAGCCGCCGCCGTTCTCGTCGTTGAGCCGGGCGGCCCGCTCGAGCAGCCGGCTGTGGAGGTAGAACACGTCGCCCGGGTAGGCCTCGCGACCCGGCGGGCGGCGCAGCAGGAGCGACATCTCGCGGTACGCCCAGGCGTGCTTGCTGAGGTCGTCGTAGACGCACAGGGCGTCCTTGACCAGCCCCTGTCCGGCGATCTCGACGCCGACCTCCATGATCTCCTCGCCCATCGCCACGCCCGAATACGGGGCGAGGTACTGGACGGGAGCCGGGTCCTCGGCCCCGGCGACGACCACGATCGTGTGGTCCATCGCGCCGTGCGCCTCGAGGACGGCGACGGTGTTGGCGACCGTCGACAGCTTCTGCCCGATCGCCACGTAGATGCAGACCAGGCCCTTGCCCTTCTGGTTGATGATCGTGTCGATCGCGATCGCGGTCTTGCCCGTCTGGCGGTCGCCGATGATCAGCTCGCGCTGGCCACGACCGATCGGGATGAGCGCGTCGATCGCCTTGATCCCGGTCTGGACCGGCGTGTCGACCGACTGGCGGACGATGACCCCGGGGGCGATCCGCTCGACCGGGCGGGTCTTCTTGGCGTTGATCGGGCCCTTGTCGTCGAGTGGGCGCCCGAGCGGGTCGACCACCCGGCCGAGCAGCTCCGGACCGACCGGCACCTCGACCACCCGACCGGTGGTCTTGACCGTGTCGCCTTCCTTGATCGCGGTGGACCGGCCGAGGATGACCGCGCCGACCGTCTCTTCCTCGAGGTTGAGGGCCAGGCCCATCACTCCGCCGGGGAATTCGAGCAGCTCCGACGCGAGTGCGCCGGCGAGGCCATAGACCTGGGCGATCCCGTCGCCGACCTCGACGACGGTCCCCACGCTGCGGGTCTCGGCGCCCTGATCGAACGAGTCGATCGCGGACCGGATGATGCTGATGATCTCGTCGGAACGGATGGCCATCGATTGGATCTCCTAGAGGGCGCCCGAGACGAGCTGGCTCCGCAGTCGCTCGAGGCGACCCCGGACGCTCCCGTCGATGAGACGATCGCCGACTCGAACGACCAGGCCGCCGAGCAGGCCCGGATCGACCGTCACGTTCAACTCGACCGTCCCGCCGGTCATCTGCTCGAGCCGGGCGGTCAGCGCCCTGATCTCGGTCGGTTCGAGCGCCGTCGCGCTCGTGGCGGTGGCATGGACGATGCCCTTGCGCTGGTCGTCGAGGCGCCCGAACTCCGCGGCGACCCGCGGCAGGTCCTCGATCCGACCGCGCCGGATCATGAACAGGATCAGGTTGAGAACCGGTGCACTGACGTTCCGGGCGAGGCCGGATCGGACCGCCTCCTCGCGGGACGCCGTCGCGATCGCCGGGTTGTGGATCCCCGCCGCGACGCCGGGGTCGCCAAGAACGGCGGCGGCGGCATCGAGCTCGCGCCGCCAGGCCTCCACGGACTCGTCCCGCAGGGCGGTCTCGAAGGCCGCCTCCGCGTAGCGCCGGGCGGCCGTCGTTGCGCGCGACATCAGCCGTTCGACCCCGTGTCGCTGGTCTCGCGCAGGAACTCGTCGACCAGTCGCCGCTGGCGCGGATCGCTCATCGTCTCGCCGACCACGTGGCCGGCCGCGGCCAGGGCCAGATCGGCCACCTGCGAGCGCAGGTCGGCCAGGGCGCGCTGCTTCTCCGCCTCGATGTCGGCGGCGGCCTGGACGCGCAGCCGCTCGAGCTCCTCGCGGGTGGCCGCGATATCGGTGTCGCGCGACTCCTGGGCCACCTTCTGGGCTCGGTCGATGATCTCCTTGGCCTCGCGTCGCGCCTGGGCGATCGTCTCGGTCCGCTCGGCGGCCGACGAATCGCGGTCCGCGCGGGCCGCCTCGGCGTCCGCCAGGCCCTGCTCGATCCGGGCCCGTCGATCGGACAGCATCTTTCGGATCGTCCCGCCAAAGAGCAGGTTGAGGACGACCAGGAAGACCAGGAAGTTGAGCGACGAGACGATGATCCAGAAGCCGTTGATCGCCAGGCCCGAGGTGGCTTCGGCGGACGGCACGACGACACCGCCGCCGGGCAACGCCCCGGCGATCGAGAAAAGGTCCACGATCAGGTTCCCGTGACCGGGCGCTACTTGAGGACGATCGCGAGGATCGCGACGACGATCGCCAGGACGCCGAGCCCTTCGGCGAACGCCGCGCCGAGGATGAACTGGGCCCGGATGCTGGGCGTCGCGTCCGGGTTGCGGCCGATGGCCGTGGCCGCCAGGCCGGTCAGGATCCCGATGCCGATGCCCGGGCCGATGACGCCGAGAGCGGCCAGACCTGCGCCGATGTGCTCCATGTGAACCCTTCCTCCTTGCCCGGGGGTCGACCCGGTCCTGTGCCAGTTGGTCGGCGCCGCAGCGCCGTCGATCGTCAGTGAGCCGCGCCGGCCGCCGCACCGGGCGGGTAGGCCGGATCGAGCGCCTCTGCCATGTCGGCCGAGGGATGCTCCTCGGCGTGATGTCCCTCGACCGCGATGAGCGTGTACATCAGCATCAGGGTCGAGAAGATGAGGGCCTGGATGAGATTGAGCAAGACCTCCAGCGAGATCATCGCCACCGGGACGAGGGCGAGGGTCAGGGCGGTGATGACACCCAGGGCGACTTCGCCACCGTAGATGTTGCCGAAGAGCCGCATCGCCAGGGTGACCGGCTTGATGAACTCGAGCATGAACTCGATCAGCCCGACGAACAGGTCGATGACTCCGTTAGCGACCCCGGTCTTGAACCCGCTGAACACGAAGAACTTGCCAAGGTAGCCCCGGAAGCCCAGGGCCTGGAAGCCGCGGAAGTGGAAGTAGACGAAGGCGACGAGGGCCAGCCCGACCGTCACGTTGAGATCGCTGGTCGGCGCTCGGAACGCCTCGACCTTGCCGAAGAACGGGACCAGCCCGCTCCAGTTCGAGAACAGGATGAACAGGAAGAAGGCCACGAACAGCGAGACGTGTTTGGCCGCCGCCGAACCGCCAAGCGACGTCGCCCAGTTCTCGAGCGACTCCCAGGCGAACTCGAGCAGGTTCTGATAGCGACCCGGGATGAGCCCGAGACGGCGCGTCCCCAGGAAGGCGATCAGCAGGACCACCGCCATCACGCACCAGGTCGTGAAGATCGTGTTGGTGATGCTCGGGTGGAGCGACAGGATCGCGCCGGGGCCTGGGGCGCTGCCCGGATCGAGGTCCACGAGCACCTCCGGTGCGGGGAGCTCGAGGTTGGCCTTGATCAGGTCGCCGATGCCGCTGATCGGCTGGCCCGGCTGGCCGCTCGGATACGGCGGGACGAGGATGAACGCGATCACGTCGAGGATGACGACCGCGCCGAGGA
>Ga0080064_1004142_pt1 | contig 19190 bp, 17 predicted proteins | sample Subgrocontami54m_FD_69260 | JGI IMG/M metagenome (GOLD analysis project Ga0080064, IMG submission 69260) | Subsurface groundwater microbial communities from S. Glens Falls, New York, USA - GMW46 contaminated, 5.4 m (SPADES assembly) (version 2) ...
CGTTCGCTTTGCGCAATCCGCTGGTTTTCGCATACGAGTGGGCCAGCATCGACCAGCTTGCGAATGGCCGCGCGCGGTTGATCGTGGCGGCCGGCGGAGGCGGCGAGACGTTGTGGAACGCCGAATCCAGGGCGCTCGGCGTGGCGCCCGCAGAACGCCGCAAGCGGATGTACGAGCACATCAGGGTCCTCAAGCATCTGTGGCACCACGACAACGCCGCATTCAAGGGCTCGTTCTATGAGTTCGCGGACCTGGTGCTCGAACCCAAACCCGTCAATCCGGACTGTCCCATCTGGACGGCGACCAATGCGACTCGGCTGGCGAGCGGCGCAGCCGACGCCGCGTCCAGCGGTTCCGATTACGCGCTCAGGCAGTGCGGCCGGGTCGCGGACGGATGGATGACGCACAGCGCGTCGCCGCGTGCGATATACGATTCGTGGCACAAGATACTTGAAGTCGCGAAACAGCATGGCCGCGCCACCGATCACTTCGACAATTGCCTGTATCACCACATTTATATCGATGACGACGAGGACCGCGCGCTGCACGAAGCGAAATCCTTTCTCGATCGCTACTACTCGACGAACTACACCAAAGAGCGGCTGCAGAGCTGGCTCACCTACGGCTCTGCGCGCACCTGTGTGGAAGATCTCAGGAAATTTCGCGGCTGCGGAGCGCGTCGCATCACGCTGCGGCTCTCGACGGAGAAGCGGGAATCCGAACAGTTTCAAAAACTGGTCGACGCAGTGCTGCCGTACGTTAACGAAGGCAGTCCAGGGTTCAGCGTGGAGGCATGAAGCGGAGGAGGGAAGATTATGATTAGCCGGCACAAGAAAAGTCTGATGTACGCCGGCGCAGCGCTGCTGAGCTGCGGATGTGTCGCGCACGCGGTCGCGCAAACCTATCCTTCGAAGGCGATTCGGGTGCTCGTCGGGTTTGCGGCCGGCGGCGGCACGGATACCGCGGCACGCATGGTGGCGCAAGAGCTGAGCGAGAGCCTGGGGCAGACCGTGGTGGTCGAAAACCGCGGCGGTTCAGGCGGCATCATCGCGATGCGAGATGGTGGCCAAGGCGGAGCTCGTCAAATGGGGCAAGGTCACGAAGGCGGCCGGGATCGAGCCGCAGTGAAGATCGGCTGCTAGTGTCCCAGAAACCTGGGTGGGCGCTTTTCGAGAAACGCCTTGACGCCTTCCGCATGATCGTGGGTGAGACGCGCGCCGCCGATCGCGAGGATTTCGGTCTCGAGCAGCATTTCGAGCGTCGGCACGTACATAGCCTGGAACATTTTCTTGGATAACGTCAGCGCGTAGGTCGCCGATTGCGCCAGTTCGAGCGCGAGCGCTCTCGCCTCGTTCTCGAGATCACCATCGGGAACCACTTTCATGACGATGCCCATTTCCTTCGCTTCCGCGGCAGGCAGCTTGCGCGCGGTATACACCAGTTCCTTGGCGCGCGCGATGCCGAGATGCTGCGCGAGCAGGAACACCGCGCCGCCGTCGGGCGGCAGGCCGATCTTCTTGAACGCCATCGTCAGGTATCCGGTTTCCGAGGCGATGATCAGATCGCACGCCAGCGCAATGCTGGCGCCGATGCCGGCGGCTGGCCCGCGCACCGCCGCGATCACCGGCTTCTCGAGGTTGTGCAGATTCCTGATCATGCGCTGATGGCTCTGCGTGCGTTTGCGGCCAGCCGCGACCTCGCTTGCGCCCATGCCGCCCATGCTGCCGACGTCGCCGCCGGCACAAAAAGCGCGCCCTGCGCCGATCACCATCACGCAGCGCACCGCGTCGTCGGCGCCGAGTGCCGCAAACGTATCGGCAAGCTCGTGATACATCTCGGCCGACAACGCGTTCAGCTTGTCGGGGCGGTTGAGCGTCACGGTCGCGACGCCGTTATCTCGGGTGACTACGATGGTCATGAGTTCTACTCCGCTTTTACGCCGGCGAATTTTATTACCTTCGCCCATTTTGCGACCTCGGCGCGCAGGAAGGCGGCATATTGCCCGGGCGTGCTGCCGACCGGGTCGGAGCCTTCCGCCTTCAGGCGTTCCTTCAATTCCGGCGAACTTACGATCCTGAGCACGTCGGCGTTGATCTTCGCGATCACGTCGCGCGGCGTATTGGCCGGCGCGCCGAGCCCGTTCCATGCCACCGCGACGAATCCCTTGAGCGCGACTTCGTCCAGCGTCGGCGCATCGGGCAGCGCGGCCGAGCGTTGCATGCTGGTCACTGCCAGCGCGCGCAGCTTGCCGCTTTTGATCAATGGCAACGCCGAGGTCAGGCCGTTGAAAATGAGATCGACGTGTCCGCCGGCGAGATCGATGAGTGCCGGTGCGTTGCCTTTGTAGGGTATGTGCACCATCTTTACGCCGGCCATTGCGTTGAATAGTTCGCCCGCAAGGTGGTTCGAGCCGCCGCTGCCCGACGAGCCGAAATTGAGTTTGCCCGGTCTGGCTTTGGCGAGTGCGATCAGCTCTTTCACCGACTTCGCCGGCACGCCCGGATTGACGACCAGCACCAGCGGCGTGGTGTTGATCAGCGTGATCGGCGCGAAATCGGTGAGCGCGTCGTAGGGCAGCTTCGCGAGCAGGCTGGGGTTGATGGTGAACGGCGCCGGTGTGACGAGCAGCGTGTAGCCGTCCGCGGGCGCCTTGGCGACCGCATCGGTGCCGATCGTTGTCCCGCCGCCGGGGCGATTTTCGACGACCACTGGCTGGCCCCACATTTCCGAGAGCTTCTGTGCAATGGTGCGGCCGACGATGTCGGTGCTGCCGCCGGCGGGAAAAGGTACGATCACGCGTACGGCCTTGTTCGGGAAACTTTGTGCCAGCGCCGTGCCGGATGCGACTGCCAGCGCAATGATCATCAATCCGGCGGCATGCATGAGCTTATAGGGCAAAGGCATAGAAACCACAGATGCACACAGATGAACACGGATAAAGACAAAAACTTCTGGAATGTTATATCTGTGTTTATCCGTGTTTATCTGTGGTTCCATTTGGTCCTTGGCGTGTTCTCGGTGGCACGACTGCTATTTCAACACAATCAATGCGTCGGCGGCGACGACACCCTGACCAGCGGGACGCACGAACAGCGGGTTGATGTCGATTTCAGCGATGCGCTCCGCGTGGTCGGCTATCAGCAGCGACACGCGCGACAGGGTGTCGGCGAGCGCGTCGATATCGAGCGCCGGCTGGCCACGGAAACCCGTCAACAATGCGCTGCCTTTGATTTGAGCGATCATTTGCTTCGCGCGAGCAACGTCGAACGGCGCAAAGCCGTGCGTGATGTCTTGCAGCAATTCGGTATAGATCCCGCCGAGCCCGAAGACCACGACCGGGCCGAAGACCGGGTCGTTGACCGCGCCGACGATCACTTCGAGGCCCGCCGCCATTTCCTGCACGAGGATGCCGTCGATGCGCGCGCCGGGTTTGAATTTTTGCACGGACGCCAGGATGTCGCGCGTCGCGGATTTCAAAGCCGCAAGGCCGGTGATGCCCAACCTGACCGCCCCGGCCTCGGTCTTGTGCGGCACGTCGGACGATTCAATCTTGATGGCGAGCGGAAACGGCAGCGGTGCGCGGTCGAGCCCGGCGACAGTTGCCGCCGGCAGCAGCGCCTCGCGTACGGCGGGAATGCCGTATTGGCTGAGTATCTGCTTCGAACGGTGCTCGCCGAGCGCTCCTGCTGTTGGTGGCATTTCGAGCGACTGCTTCGCGATCAGCCGCGGCGCGACTTGCCGCGGATGTTGTTCGAACGCGCGCTTCTTCTGCGCGAATTCATTGAGCGCGGCGAGTGCGCGCACGGTGCGCCCCGGGGCAAGTATGCAGGGCACGCCATTTTGTTCGAGATACTGCATGACTTCGGCATTGTCGTCGGGCGAAGTCGGCCAGTTAATCACGATCGGTTTGTCGCTCGCGCGCGCAACCTCGATGAAGCTGCGCGACCATGCCGTCGCCGCGGCGCCGCGCGGAGAACGCACGATCACCTGATCGATGCCGGGATCGTCGAGCACGGTCGCTATGATGCGGTTGTAGGACGCGAAGTTGTCATTGTAGCCGTTGGCAGTTGCATCGACCGGATTGGCAATCGAGGCAAAGTCGACGACGAGTTCGCGCAGCGTGTCAGCGCTCGCCGCTGAAAGCGGCGGCAACTGGAGGCCGAGCTCGATGCAGCGGTCGGCGAGCAGCACGCCCGCGCCCCCGGATATCGTAATCACGCCGACGCGGTTGCCGCGCGGCAGACGGCGCGCGCGGAAAACCTTGAGCGCGTCGAGCAGCTCGTCCTGGTCGCGCACCTCGACGAAACCGCCACGCCGGAATGCCGCCTGAAACAACTCGTAGCCGGTGGTCATGCGCGCCGTATGCGAGGCCGCGGCCTGGCGTCCGATATCGGTATTGCCGACTTTCCAGACGAGGATGGGTTTGCCGAGTTCGAGCGCGCGCTCGCCGATTGCGATCAACCGCCGGCCATCGGTCACGCCTTCCATGAACATGACCACGCCTTCGACTTCGCTGCGTTCGAGAAAGTGCTCGGTGAGTTCGAGCATCGAGATGTCGGCTTCGTTGCCGGTCGAAATCGCATAGTTGAAGCCGATGCCGTAATAGGCCGCGGTGGCGACGATACCGAACCCGAATCCACCCGATTGCGTGACCATGGCGAACGGTCCGGGAATGAGCGTGCGCAACTGCAACGTGCCGCCGAAACCATTGCGCACGTTGTCCCTGAGGTTGAGCGAGCCGAGGCAGTTGGGTCCGATGATGCGAACGCCGCTTGCGCGGGCGGCGGCGACAAGTTTTTCCTGCAATGCCACGCCGTCGACGCCGATTTCACTGAATCCGGCGGAAAGCACGATCGCGAACGGTATCCCGGCGGCGCCGCATTGCTCGATCACGCCGACGACGTGTTGCGCCGACAGCGCTACGAGCGCGACGTCGCAGGGCTTGGGCACGGCCGCGAGATCCGGATAACACTCGAGTCCCTTGATTTCCGGGTACTTGGGATTGACCGGGTAGACTTTGCCCCGATAACCGAAATCGGTCAGCAGCTTGATCGGCTGTCCGCCGATGCGCGACAGGTCGTTCGATGCGCCGACCACCGCTACGGCACGCGGATCGATCAGGCGCGAAATATCGTGGCGCGGACGCACGGCGGCGTCTGCTATCTGATTCAAGAGGGTTGCCTCTGCGAGTATGCGACGATATTACGTCCGGATTTTACCTTGATTTGCGCGCGATTCAACTTGATCGCCGCAGCGACGATGTTGCTCTTGCCCGCGCCGTTAACGCTGGCCAGCACGTAGATGCGCGGCAGTGCGGGGAACATCATCCCTTGGTTAGCGTCAGGCTTTCGTGGATGACGCCTTACGTTGCCTTCGTGATTTTTTTGCAGCGGATTCTTCTACGGCTGCGCCGCCGAGTTCAACCGGAGAGGCATTGAACGCGATTTCCATGCCTTTGCGAGCCTCTGAGGTTTGCATGTGCGAGAGCAGCGCATCAAACTGCGTGCTGTGATGCTCAAGCGTGAGCGAGCGCGTTTTCTTCACCATGTTTATTGTGGAATGTCAGTGGATGAAGGAGAACGTCGAGCGGAAATGTGGTGTCAGCCATTTCCGTAATGCTCAGGAGTCGCGGCTGGCGAGCCAGTCAACGACGGTCAATCCTTTGATACGGGAAAACTCTCTCGTGTTGTTGGTTGCGAGCGTTAGGCCAAGGCTCAGGGCATGCGCCCCGATCATCATGTCCAATGCGCCAATGGGCGTTCCCTTTTTTTCTAGCGTTGCTCGTACCCGTCCGTAAACTCTGGCGGCTTCGCGATTGAAGCTCGCAATCTCCAATGGCAAAACGAATTCGTCGAGGGCCGCCTGATTTTTCTCCTGATGCTGGCTCTTGGCGACACCAAATTCCAGTTCAGCGAGTGTTGCCCATGAAATCCCGATTTCACCGACCTTGTAAGCGTTGAAGCGCTTTAGCACCTGCGGCGGCGTTCGTTTGATGATGGCAATGCAGGTATTGGTATCGAGCATGACCTTCATTCAAATAGCGCCTCCCGCTTTTGCTGCTTGGGTTGCTTCCTGTCGGCCATGTAGTCCTTGGTGAACTTGTCGAGACTGCCAATCAGGGAATCCCAGGAATTGACCAGAGGGATCAAAACCACGGCGCTGCCGGATTTCTTGATGAACACTTCATCGCCCTCGAAGCGAAATTCCTTGGGAAGCCGTACCGCTTGGCTTTGCCCATTCTGAAACAGTTTGGCTGTTTTCATTTTCATCACCTCATAAAGTATATGTGTAAAGTATATACTCAATTCTCACTCGGTCAAGAGTCTCAGCGCAGCCCACCCGCCATCTTCGCGGCTTCGGGCCTGCGGCGCAGTTTGAGCGTCATCAGCGGCCCGAGCACGGCGCCGATGCCGATCGAAGTCCACGCCAGTCCCCATGCCATGCTCTCCGAGCGCAGCGGCTCGCCGCGCGCCCAGTCGATCACCAGCCCGAACACCCACGGGCTGATAACTCCCGCGCCGAAGCCGAGCAGCGAGCGCAGCGCGTAGGCGGCGCCGAGGTACTGCGGCGGCACCAGTTCGGTGATCGCGGTCGAATATACGGAGGAGTCGGCGATGGCGGTGATGTTATAGAGCGCGGCGACTGCGACCAGCAGCCACAGCGGCAGCGCCATCATCCAGCCGAACGTGAACGAGCAGATGAGGCTCAGGCACGAACCCCACAGGATCACCCGGGTGCGCCCCCAGCGGTCGGAGAACGCGCCGCCATAAATGCTGCCGCCCATGCTGGTGATATACGTGAGCGCGGTCAGCATGGCGCCGATGCCTGCGGCCTGCGCCGTCATGCTGCCGCCGTGAGTGACCGACACCGCGAGGTAGGCGGGCAGCCACGCCCACATCCCGAGCAATTCCCACGAGTGGAATACGTAGGCCCAGATCAGCAGCATCGCCGGCTTGTTGCGCCATACCGCGAGCAGTGCGAAACCGCCGACGTGTTCGGCGCCGCGCGCATGCACCACGTTGGGTGTTGCACGCAGCGCCCAGAATGAGATCAGCGTGCCCGCGAGGGGACCGAACGCGGTCACTATGAATGCGCCGCGCCAGCCGACATGCGGCATCAGCAGCCCGCTCAGAACCAGCGAAATACCGTAGCCCAGAGATGCGGTGGCGAGAAACCAGCCCATCGCACGGCCGCGCTGATGCGCAACGAAGCGTTCGGAAACCAGCGTCAAACCCGGCGTGTAGGAGGCACCCGAGCACAACCCCGTCATCCCATAGAGCAACAGCCCCGAGACAAAGCTGTCGGCAAAAAACGCGAACGCGAGCGCACTGATGCTGGCGAGGATGCTGCCGGTGAGAAAAGTGCGCTTGGCGCCGTGCCGGTCGGTGATAAAGCCGACCGCGAACAACGACAGGAGGTAGCCGACGTGCCACGCTGATTGCACCATGCCGGCCTGGCTTGCCGACATGTTCCAGTCGGTTTTCAGCAGCGGCAGCGCCGCGGAATAGGTCGTGAAGATCAATACGTAGCCGATGCGGCTCAGGCAAATTTCGGTGAGCCACGCGGCGTCGCTTTGAATCGTGCGCTGCGTCAGATCGGATCCCACGAAAACACGTCGGCCGTGCGATCGAGCGGAAAGAACCAGCTCTTCAGCGCCGGATACAGATGCTCGGCGCATGCCTCGGGCGTCCAGCCCTCGCTGCGATGCACGCCGCGCAGCGGCCGCGGCTGGCTCATCAGGAAGATTTCGTTCTTGCGCGTCGAGAACACCTGGCCGGTCACCGGCTTTGCCGCGTCGCTGGCAAGGTATACCGCGAGCGGCGCATTGTGCTCGGCGGTCACCTGCTGGCGTTGCGCGACGCGCTTCGCTGCAGCGGGGTCCTTGGCGGGAATTGAAGCCGTCATGCGCGTCCACGCCACCGGCGCGATGCAGTTGGAGCGCACATTGAAGCGCTGCATGTCGACTGCGATCGATTTCGACAACCCGACCATGCCGAGCTTGGCGGCGCTGTAATTGGCCTGGCCCATGGCGCCGATCAGCCCCGAAGTCGAGGTCATGTGCACGAACGCTCCCGCTTCCTGTTTGCGGAAATGATCGGCAGCGTGGCGGCTCATGTTGAACGCGCCTTTCAGCAGCACGCCAATGACCGCATCCCAGTCCTGTTCCGTCATCCTGTGAAAGATCACGTCGCGCAGGATGCCGGCGTTGTTGACCACGCAGTCGATGCGGCCGAAACTGTCGAGCGCGCATTGCACGATCTTCGCGGCACTGCCGAATTCGGCGACGCTGTCGTAATTGGCCACTGCCACGCCGCCCGCCTTTTTGATTTCGTTGACGACTTCCTGTGCCGGCGTTTGATCGCCGCCTTCGCCCGCCAGCGAGACACCGATGTCGTTGACCACGACCTGCGCTCCATGCTGCGCCATCAGCATCGCGATCGCGCGCCCGATGCCGCGCCCCGCGCCGGTGACGATGACGACTTTACCTTCTACCATTTTGCCTGAACTCACATCTTTCTCCCGTTATTACCAGAAAATGAAACTCACAAGATCTCCGCGCGGCCGTTGTTCAATACCGTCACGCCGCGCGCGGGCACCGACGAGCGGAACGAAACGATATTGCCGCTGCGCCAGATTTCGGTGCGGATGGTTTCGCCGGGATAGACCGGGGATGAGAAGCGGCCTTCCATGCTTCTGAAACGCGCCGGCTCGTAGCCGCAGCAGGTCTTGAGGATGGCGTGCCCCGCCACGCTGAAAGTGCAGCGGCCGTGCAGGATCGGTCGCGGGTAACCCGCTTTCTGCGCCGCTGCCGGGTCGGAGTGCAGCGGGTTGTAATCGCCCGAGAGGCGATAGATCAAGGCCGCCTGCGGCAGTGTCGGCAGATCGCATATCGCATCCGGTGGCGTGGCAGGAATCGGGTGCGGCGTTTTGGCCGGGCCATTCGGTCCGCCGAAACCGCCGTCAGCACGGCAGAAACTGGTCGAGGTCAGCGTGCAGAGCGTGTCGCCACTTGCGTGATCGCGCACCGTGCACTCGGTCATTACCAGCGCACCTTTGTCCTTGCCTTTATCGACGACGCCGGTGACTTTGGTAAGACCGACGATCTTGCCTTCGACCGGCAGCGGTTGGTGGATCGCGAAACTCTGTTCGCCATGCACGACGTGGCTGCGCGTGATGCCGGTGTCGGGATGCGCGTGCCACGGCCCGGGATAGCCGAGGATGGTCGCCATCGTCGGCAAGGCCTGCAGGTCTTGCTCGTAGACGAATTTGAGCTGGTTCGCGTCGCACGGGTCGGCGCCGAGACCGATGCCGAGCGCATAGAGCATGGTGTCGCGCTTGGTGAACTCTTGCTCGACTTCCGGAATTTTCCACCGGATCAGTCTTTCATAATCGATCGGCATGCGATGCGTCTCCCTGGCACGCAATTCGGATGGGTCGCGGACCTGCACGCGAGGCACTCGGCGGACACACCGGGCTCATACGCCGGCGCCTGTATCCCGGCAGTGGCTGCAGTTGTATACTATCACGCTCGTTGCACGTGATGAACGTCACGCCACTGTAGTTAGCGCTGGAGATTGTAATGGCACTCGCACTGATATCATCCGCATTCACGCCTGACGGCGCGATCCCGAAGCAGTACACCTGCCAGGGATCGGACAGTTCGGTTCCGCTGGCATGGAGCGGGCTGCCGAATGCAACCAAAAGCCTGGTATTGATCGTCGACGACCCCGACGCGCCGGATCCGGCGGCGCCGAAGCTGACGTGGGTGCACTGGGTGCTCTACAACATTCCACCCGGCGCGACCGGACTCAAGGCGGCAATCAGGCCGGACGAACTGCCGAAGGGCACGCTTGAGGGACTCAACGACTGGAAGCGCACCGGCTACGGCGGACCGTGTCCGCCGATCGGCCGGCATCGCTATTTCCACAAGCTCTACGCGCTCGACACCGTGCTGCCGGATCTGAACCGTCCGACCAAGGCGCAGCTCGAAACAGCGCTGCAGGGCCACGTGCTCGAAAAATTCGAGCTCATCGGCACCTACCAGAAGGATTGAGCGCGGGCCGCATCAGGGCGAGCAGCGCTCCCCGGACCAACGCGGCCGGCCCCGGGGACGGGGCTGGCGCGAGCTTGCGCGCGCTCGCCGACCGCGCGAACTTCAAGGTCTGGACCGCCGACACGCTGCGGCTCTCCGACATCGACCATCAACGCCACGTCAACAACGCGGTCCATCCGGTGTTGTTCACCAATGGCCGCTACCATTTCATCCAGCATTACGTGCGACCGCATGTGGCAGGGGACATGCCGCTGGCGATGGTGCGGGTCACCATCGAGTACCTGCGTGAAATGCACCACCCGGGAGAGGTCGAGTGCGGCACGCTGATCCGGCGCATCGGCCGCACCTCGATTACGTTCGGGCAGGCGCTGTTCAACGCCGGCAAGTGCGCCGCCGTGGCGGAATCGGTGATGGTGCTGCTCGATCCCAAAACGCGCCGCCCGAAGGCTCTGCCGGCAGCGGCGGTGGCGCAACTCGCGCGCTTTGTTGTGTCGCCCGACGCATCAAGTAAAGTCAAGTTCGGAACGCTGAAAGGAAGGATCCGCTACCCGGATGACTTTGACACGCCTCTGCCGGCGCGAGTGAAGCGGTCGTCCTGACTGATCGCTCACGCGGTCTTGTGGAACACCACAATGCGATTGGTGTTGGTTCCCAATTGGTTATTGTTGACACCCCAGATGTTCGCGGTCTTGGTGAAGCGCTGCTCGTTGATCAGCACCGCTTCGCAGTTGAAACCGGCGGCGATGCCGAGCGGCACCACGTGTTCCTCCAGCCGGATTTTTCCCTTGCGCACTTCGCCGACTTCGAACGCGACCCAGCCGCCGCGCCGGATCACGCGGTAAAGTTCCACGAACACCCGCGCCATTTGCACGCGCCACGCAGCGATCGTCTTGCTCATCGTGATGCGGTGGCCGATCGCGTCCGCATCGAGCCCGTTGAACCAGCAGCGCAGCCAGTTGTCACTGGCGTATTGCACGACATCGAGAAACGGCGGCGAGGTCACCGTGAGCTGCACGCTCGCGGCGGGAATCTGCGGCGTGCGATGGGCGGCGCCGGTCAGGAAGCGCGCGCTCTTTGCCGCAGCGTGAAGCCGGGCACGCTCATCGTCGCTCAGATCGCGCTGCAGTTGACGGGACTTGCGGAGGATAATCGCACGCGTGTCGCGGTATTCGGGTATTTGCCCGAGCTTGCGATTGATCTTGATCTGATTTGCCGCTGATGCCGCCTGATTCGGCGGCAGCGTGTAGACCGAAAAGAATCCCGTCGAGTGACCAGTCAACCGGTTGGTCGAAACCATGCGGATCCAGCGGTCGACGGCGTCCTCGTCGCCGTTGGCGCGCCGCCGCCGCAGGTAGTTGCGCAGCGCGACGATCTCGTGCAGCGTATCGCGCTGGTAGAACATCGAGAGGTCGGGTGTTGCGCCGCTCTTTGCGTGCAGCGGAATTACCGCAAGGCGCGCCTGGATTGTGTCGAGATCAGGGACTTCGAGCCGCGGCCGCGTGAGAATCGCACTCAGCGGGTTGATGTCGTTGTCGATCACCCGCCGGCCGCGCAGCGCCGCTTCGATGGTCGTCGTGCCGCGGCCGCTGAACGGATCGTACACGAGGTCGCCGGGTGCACTCAGGCGTTCGATGAAATACGCCGGCAGCTGGGGCTTGAAGCACGCGCGGTATGATACCTCGTGGATGCGCGCTGCCTGCCGCTGCCGCGCGGTCCAGAACTCGCCGCGATAAACCGCGATCGGCCGGGTTTCGAGCTGCAGTTCGCCCGCCACGGCTCCGGGCGCGAGCGAAAAACGCTGTGCGGTGCCGGGGGCGGCTTGCGCGTCTAACCAGGCGTGCGTCAAGCGTTTCGGTCCGGTGCGCGAGCGCCGTCAGGCAGCCGAATGCCCGAAGCTCCTGAGCAGCAATGGCACTTGCGCCGCCGGCACCGGTCTGCTGTAGAGATAGCCCTGGACTTGATCGCACTTGTGCCGCCGCAGATAGTCAGCCTGTTCCTTGGTTTCCACGCCTTCGGCGATCACCTTGAGATCCAGGTTGTGCGCGAGCGAGATGATGGTCGCTACCAACGTGAGGTTATTCGCACTGGTGGTCAGGTTCTGCACAAACGCGCGGTCGATCTTCAAGGCGCTGATCGGCAGCCGCGCCAGGTATTGCAGCGATGAATAGCCGGTTCCGAAATCGTCGATTGCAATTTCGACGCCCAACGCTCTCACGGCCTTGAGCTTTTCAATGCTGGCGTCGACGTCCTCCATGATCATGCTTTCGGTGATCTCCAGGTCCAGGCCGTGCCCGGCATTGCCTGCGGCAGCCGTGGCTTGTTCCACCACGGCGACGAAATCCCTGCGTTTCAGTTGCAGCGCCGACACGTTGACCGCGATGCGCGGTGGCCGCAGACCCGCCGCCTGCCATTCGGTATATTGCGCGACGGCCTGCTTCATCACCCAGGCGCCGACTTCGACGATCATGCCCGTTTCCTCGAGCACCGGGATGAACAGTGCGGGCGGCACCAGTCCCCCGTCGGGATCGTTCCACCGAATCAGCGCCTCGAGGCCCGTGACGCGTTGCTTGTGCAGATCGATCTTGGGCTGGTAATAGAGCACGAATTCGTTGCGCTCCAGGGCCTGGCGCAGTTTGTTTTCGAGCTTGAGCCTGCCGGCGACCCGCGCATTCATCTGCGGCGCGTAAAAAAGATAGCGCTCGCTTGAGGTTTTGGCCTGGTTCAGCGCTGCCTCGGCGTTGCTGAACAGCGCATCCGGCAGCGTGCCATCGCCGGGAAACAGGGCCACCCCGGCGTGCGCCGAGACGCGCAGCTCCTGTCCCTCGAACGCAAACGGCGCGGTCAGGCAAGCCATGATTTTTTCTTCCACGATGCGGGCCACGCCCGCTTCGTCCGCGATGCCGGAAAGCAGGGCGGCAAATACGTCGGCGTGGACCCGCGCCATGCTGTCGCGATCGAAGATGACGCCAACCAGGCGTTCCGCAACGAGTTTAAGCAGGCGGTCGGCCGCAGTTCCGCCGAAGGTGTCGTTGATGACCTGGAAGCGCTCGAGGTCTACCAGCACCAGCGCCACCATGCTGTGGTCGTGGCTCGCGATGCGTATCTGTTGCGTCAGGCGGTCGTCAAACAGGGCCCGGGTAGGCAGGCCGGTCAGCGCGTCGTGGTAGGCAAGGTAATCGAGCTGCTCCTGCTTGTGGAGGAGTTCCAATGCAAATGAAATGTTTCCCGCCAGATCGCTGAGCAGTTTCACCTCGTCGTCGGTGAAATAATCAGGCTCTTTTGCGTATAGCGTGAGCGTTCCCCAGGCGCTGCTTTCCACAAACAGCGGCAAACAAATGATGGAACGATAGCCCGCCCGGATCGCTTCTGCCCGGTTGCCGCTTCCGACATTGAGTTCGGCTGCAATGTCGTTGCAGACGACGGATGTTTTCTCCCTGATGGCGCGTCCGATGACGCCTTGGCCTCCGGGTATATCGGCGCGTGCGGTGGACTTTGAACCGCCCATGGGCTCTCCGGCATCGCTTCCAGCCCAGGCAACGCGGGTGATATCCAGCGTGGCCGGGTCGAACTCGCTGATCCATGCGATCCCGAATCCCCCGTGCTCAACCGCAATGCGGCACGCCTCCTGCAGCAGTTCCCCGCGGTCACGCACGCGCATGATGACGGTATTGATCCCGCTCAATACCGCCTGAATGCGGTTCAACCGGGCGATTTTCTGCTCCTGCTGGCGGCGCTCGGTGATGTCGTGGATGATGAGCGATACCCCCGTCACTTCGCCGCTCTCGTTTCTGATCGGGGACGGCGTGACCGAGACATCGATGCGCCGCCCGTCCTTCGCAAGGCGCACCGTATCGTGCGCCGTCAGCGGTTGTCCGGCATGCACCCGCGCCCGCATAGGCGCCGCTTCCTGCTCCATTTCGAGCGGGACGATCAGTGAGACTTTGCGGCCGATGGCTTCCCCGGCGGTCCAGCCGAACAGTCGTTCGGCGCCGGCGTTCCAGGTGAGGATCGTGCCGTCGAGCGCGCGGCTGATGATCGCGTCATCCGACGATTCGATGATCGCGGCAAGTTGCGCGTTGGCTTTCTCCACCTGCACGCGTGTCTTGATGTCGCGATGCAGTCCGCGATGGGCCTGCTCGAGCTGCCGCATTTTGTCTTCCAGCTTGCGGGCCAGCAACTCGTTGTGCTGCCTGAGATAGACCGTGTTTTCCGCCACGGGCGGGGGCACTGCCACTGGACCGCCACGCGGGTGGGTTTCCAGGACCTCGCGGACGACTTTGACCAGGTCCTCGGGGTTTCCCGTGTTGACGACGAACCGCTCGGCGCCGAGTTCGAGCGCGAACTGCCGGTTGCGGTCGTCGGTGTAGGTCCCGGTGTAACAGATGATCGGAATCCGCTTCAGGCGCTCGTCGTGCTTCCACTCCCAGCATAACGAGAACCCGTCCATCACCGGCATCAGGATGTCCGTGACGATCAGGTCGGGCGGATTCTGTCGCGCCTCTTCCAGCGCCTCGGACCCATTGCCGGCCGTGGCGACCCGGTAGCCCTGGCTCTTCAGGACTTCCTGCAGCAGGTAGCGATTGGTCCGATGGTCGTCGACGACGAGTATCAAGGCCGGGCGCCCGCGCTGAGGCCCCGGGCTGCCACCGGAATGTTGCCCATTCCCGCCGTGCGATTGCTCGCGACTATTGGCCGGACTCAAGCGCATGTGACCCACCTTAACTTTCCGTGTCAGTCGGCGTGAGATAGTTTACTTGATTTAAGTCAATCTGAGGCCCGATTGGCGTTCTGACCATCCTGGATCAGGCGCTGATCGAGCATTTCAATCCAGTGCATGACCGGCAACGCGGTCGCGGTCTGCAGGTGCGATTGGCAGCCGATGTTGGCGGTGAGGATCGCGTTCGGCGTGCCGGAGGTCAGCGCTTTGACTTTGTTCTGCAGCAGTTGCTGCGACAGCGCGGGTTGCAGTATCGAGTAAGTGCCGGCCGAGCCGCAGCACAAGTGCGCATCCGGTACCCGCGTCAGCGCGAAGCCCAGGTCCGCGAGCAGCGCCTCGACTTTGCCTTTCAGCTTGAGGCCGTGCTGCAGCGAGCAAGGGGCGTGAAAGGCTACGGACGAGGGGTGAGGGATAAGGGATGAGTCGAGCAGAACCTTGAGCTGGTCTTTCTCGGCAGTGATGACTTCGCTCACGTCTTTCATCAGTGCTGAAACGCGTTTGGCTTTTTCAGCATAAGCGGGATCGCGCGCCAGCAGGTAGCCGTATTCCGCGATCATGGTGGCGCAGCCGCTCGCCGTCATCACGATTGCCTCGGCGCCTTGTTCGATATGCGGCCACCAGGCATCGATGTTGCGCCGCATGTACGCCAGACCTTCCTCCTGCGCATTGAGGTGGTACGACACGGCGCCGCAGCAGCCTGCACGGGGTGCACGCAGCAATGTAATGCCGAGCCGGTCGAGCACGCGCGCCGCTGCGGCGTTGGTATTGGGCGACAGGCTAGGCTGCGCGCAGCCTTCGAGTACCAGCATCCTGCGCGCGTGCGTGCCGCTCGGCCACGGCGTTGTGTTTGCCGATGGCGGCACTTTGCGCTGCAGTACGGCAGGGAGCAGCGCGCGGGTGCTCTGGCCGAGCCTGAGCAGCGGCGCGAACCGTGACGGGTTCGGAATCACGCTACGCAACGCCTTGCGGGCGAGAGTCTCGACCACGCCGCGCCCGACCTGTTTATCGACGATATGACGTCCGATATCGAGCAGCCGGCCATAACGCACGCCCGAAGGACAGGTGGTTTCACACGCGCGGCAGCTTAGGCAGCGGTCGAGATGCAGTTGTGTTTTGGCGGTAGCAGTTATGCCTTCGAGCACCTGCTTGATCAGGTAGATCCGGCCGCGCGGCCCGTCGAGTTCATCCCCCAGCAGCTGATAGGTCGGGCAGGTCGCAGTGCAAAACCCGCAATGCACGCACTTGCGCAGAATCGCCTCGGCTTCGCGGCCCTCGGGTGTGTCCTTGATGAAATCGGCGAGATGAGTTTGCATACCGCTTACCTTAGCGTGTCGAAAACTTTCTTGCGGTATTCGACGACGAACTGCAGCGTGCGCAGAATCGGGTGGTGCTCCGGGACCGCCGCGGAAGCGATTTTCTTGTCGCCCAGATCTTCCATGATTTCGCGCATCAGATCCGACACCAACAGCACTTTGCGGCCGGCGAGTGTTGGATGATTGACCCGGCTCGCGAACGCGAAGATCGCGATCTGTTCGATTTCGTCCGGCAAGTCGAGGCCGGGAAACAGGCCGGGTATGTGTTTGAGGCCGGCGTCAAATTTCTTGCGGAAGCTGCGCTCGCGTTTGTCCCAGCTCTCCGCGTCCATGGACGGCTCGATATGCGCGAGATGCCGCCTGATCGGGTCAAACGCGACGATGTCGAGTTCGCATTCGTAGCCGCCCCGGGTGCGCTTGCCGACCGGCACATTGCGCCGCACGAAGTAACCCTGGTATTCGTACCACTCAGCAACCAGTTGCTCGAGGAAATTGTTTGCCATATAGGGTCCCCTACATCCAGTCGTACAGGCGGCCGGGATTGAAAATGCCGGCGGGATCGAAAGTCTGCTTGAGTTTGCGATGGATCGTCAGCAATGCCGGAGCCAGCGGTTGAAACACTCCCGCTGACTTGTCGCCGGCGCGGAACAGCGTGGCGTGGCCACCTCCGGATGCTGCGGCGGCGCGCACGGTCAGGGCGTCGGCATCGGTCGTGAGCCAGCGCAAGGCGCCGCCCCATTCAATCAATTGCGCGCCCGGCAGGTTGAGCGGCGGGGTCGTGGACTTGAGCGACAAGCGCCACAGCGGCTGCCCGGTATTGAAGAAAGGGTCGGCGTGCTCGCGGATGCCGTGCCAGTAACGCAGCGCCTGCTCCGGGTCCATGCGCTCGCCGCCGAGTTTTTTCGCCGCCGCATCGACCGCGGCGGACGCGCCCGACAGGCGCACCACGAGGTTGCCGCCAGTCCAGGCAGTCGCACTCACCGGCAGCGGCCGGCCCGCCCATGCGTTGACGAGCGCAATTGCTTCGGCGGCGGTTTGCGCGAGACGCAGCGTAGTTTCAACGGCCGGCAGCGGCAGCACCTTGAGCGAGACTTCGAGGATCACGCCCAGCGTGCCGAGTGAGCCCGCCATCAGCCGCGACACGTCGAAGCCGGCGACGTTCTTCATCACCTGGCCGCCGAAACGCAGATCGCTCCCGTTGCCGTCGAGCATACGCACGCCGAGCACGAAATCACGCGCCGCGCCGGTATAAGCCCGGCGCGGGCCGGACAATCCGGCCGCAACGCAGCCGCCCAGAGTGGAGGCGGAACCGAAATGCGGAGGCTCGAACGCAAGCATCTGGCCCTTCTCGCGCAGCATCGCCTCGATTTCCGCAAGCGGCGTACCGGCGCGCGCGGTGAGCACGAGCTCGGTGGGCTCGTAGTCGACGATGCCGCGATAGCCGCCAACATCCAGCGCTGCGCCGTGCAGCGGTCCGCCGTAGAAATCCTTGCTGCCGCCGCCGCGGATGCACAGCGGCGTTTTACCTGCCGCCGCCGCGCGTATCGTGTCGGTTAGCTGATCGATGACGTCTTGCACTATCAGAATCTCGGCAGGTCGGGAAACTTCTCCTGCCCGGCGTGCACGTGCATGCGGCCGAACTCGGCGCAGCGCGCGAGCGTTGGCACGGCTTTGCCGGGATTGAGCAGCGTGTGCTCATCGAATGCGGTTTTCACGCCGTGGAAGGCCGCGAGTTCCGCGGGCTTGAACTGCAGGCACATATAGTTGATTTTCTCGACGCCGACGCCATGTTCGCCGGTGATGGTGCCGCCGACCTTGATCGAGAGTTCGAGGATCTCGCCGCCGAACGCTTCGGTGCGTTCGAGTTCGCCGGGCGCGTTGGAGTCATAGAGGATCAGCGGGTGCAGATTGCCATCCCCCGCGTGAAACACGTTGGCGCAGCGCAGCCCGTAGGTTTTTTCCATTGCGGCGATGCCGCGCAACACTTCGCCCACGCGCTTGCGCGGTATCGTGCCGTCCATGCAGTAATAGTCCGGCGAAATACGTCCCACCGCGGGAAACGCTGCTTTGCGTCCGGCCCAGAATCTGAGCCGTTCGGTTTCATCGTGCGAGGTGCGGGTCAGGATGGCGCCGCTGGCTTCCATCACGTCCTGGATGCGGCGGATCTCGTCGGCGACTTCCTCGCGCGCGCCGTCGGATTCGCACAGCAGTATGCCCGCGACGTCAGTCGGGTAGCCGGCGTGGACGAACTCCTCGACTGCGCGCGTTGCGGCCTGGTCCATCATCTCGAGCCCGGCCGGCACGATGCCGGCGGCGATGATGTTGGCGACCGCCGCGGCAGCTTTTTCGATGTCGTCGAACGCGGCCATTACCACCTGCGCGCATTCCGGCTTCGGCAGCAGCTTGACCGTGATTTCGGTGATCACCGCCAGCATGCCTTCGGAGCCGGTCATCAGCGCGAGCAGGTCGTAACCGGCGGAGTCGAGACCGTCGCCGCCGATCTCGAGCACTTCACCCTCGATCGTGAATGCGCGCAGCTTGAGGATATTGTGCACCGTGAGCCCGTACTTGAGGCAATGCACGCCGCCCGAATTCTCGGCGACATTGCCGCCGATGGTGCAGGCGATCTGGCTCGACGGATCGGGTGCATAGTAAAGATCGTATGGGGCAGCGGCCTCCGAAATCGCGAGGTTGCGCACCCCGGTCTGCAGCCGCGCGGTGCGCGCGACCGGGTCGATTTCGAGGATGCGCATGAAGCGCGCGAGCGACAGCAACACCCCGTTGCCGAGCGGCAGCGCGCCGCCCGAAAGTCCGGTGCCGGCGCCGCGCGCGACCACCGGCACTCGCAACGCGTGACAGGTTTTGAGGATGCGCTGGACCTGTTCTTCGGTTTCCGGCAGCGCGACCACCATCGGCACCTGGCGGTAAGCGGAGAGTCCGTCGCACTCGTACGGCTGCGCATCCTCGCGCGCGTGCAGCAGCGCGTGCTCCGGCAGAAACGCCGCCAGCGCGCGCACCACTTCACGCTGACGTGTCGTGTCGACGGGGTGCTCAGTGACCGCGGTCATACGGGCAGTGTACAATACTTCATGACCACGACAACTCA
>Ga0080064_1004143_pt1 | contig 19185 bp, 15 predicted proteins | sample Subgrocontami54m_FD_69260 | JGI IMG/M metagenome (GOLD analysis project Ga0080064, IMG submission 69260) | Subsurface groundwater microbial communities from S. Glens Falls, New York, USA - GMW46 contaminated, 5.4 m (SPADES assembly) (version 2) ...
CTTGGAGACTTGCCTTAAGAAGGCCGGCCGGGTTATGGCGGATGTAGGATGGGTTGTTTACACGGGAATAACGGTAAAGACCCTTCCTGTTCCAGGGGAAAATAAAAGCTTATTGAGTTGTTTGGCGATGGGTATCAGAGAAAACATTCCCCCAGTAAGAACGTTGATAGATGTTGGAGCTGAAAATGTTACGGTTATAAGTTTTGCTAAGGAAGGGTTCATCGTAGATTATGCTTTTAATGATAATTGCGCTGCCGGTGCCGGCATCTATTTGGAGGCCATGGCAAGACTTACCGGCAATGATCTGACAGAGATGATTGACAAGGCGAGCAGGGCAAAATGCTCGGTGCCGATTAATAGTGTCTGTACAGTTTTTGCCGAACAGGAAGTAATCTCTTCCGCTTTTAGTGATCCGCCTGTTCCTATCGAGTCTATTCTTTTGGGCATTCACGAATCCCTTGCCATGCGAATAAGCGGGTTGGTGCACCGAGTCGGAATTAAAGAAGAGGTATGCATCTGCGGCGGGGTAGCAAGAAATACGGTTTTCGTTAAAGCCCTTGCCCAAAGACTTAAGACGAAAATTCAGGTGGTTAACGAACCGGAAATAGTAGCTGCTTTCGGAGCCGCCTTGTTAGCATCGAATTACCTTAAACGTAAGGCGCATGCCCAATGATCAAAACTAAGGAGGAATAAACATGGTATGGACAAGGGAATGGACCAAAGTGCCGGATTTCCAGTTCGAGGATATCATCTATGAGAAGAAGTATTTCGATGAGGGGGGGGCGGCCAGAATAACCATGTGTCGGACAAACCCGGCTGGGCTAAATGTGATAAGGTTAGAGGGCATGAAGGAGATAGTGACGGCCTTGCGTGACGCTCGACTTGATAATGCCGTCGGAGTGGTGCTCATCACCGGTGCAGGCGATAAGTGCTTTTGTGCTGGAGGCGATGTAAGATTGGAGCATGAGGGTATGCTTGAAATAGCATTCGAAGAGACACCGGATGTTGAGCTTCATTTGAGACTCGTTGGCAAGCCAGTGATTGCAGTGGTGAAAGGCTATTGTATCGCTTATGGGAATCATCTTTCCTACGCGTGTGATTTTACGATAGCCGCAGATAATGCAATTTTCGGACAGGTCGGACCCAGGATAGGAAGCCCTGCGGGTGGGCGTACGGTGACCTATTTAACCCGTGTGGTAGGGGCCAAAAAGGCACGTGAGATGTGGATGCTTTGTCGCCGATATCCGGCAGAAGAAGCTCTTCAGATGGGTCTGGTCAATACAGTAGTGCCGTTGGAGAAACTGGACGAAGAAGTGGACAAGTGGTGTCTAGAGATTCTTGATAAGAATCCGACCTGCCTCAAAATATTGAAGGCCAGTTTTGATAGCGAGATGGAGCAACTTCTTGGTGGAGGCCCATATTTCCAAAATCTCATCGCCCGCGACTGGTTTAGGGGTGAAGAAATGCAGGAAGCAATGCAGGCGTTTTTGAACAAGAAAAAACCCGATTGGGGCAAGCTGGTTAGAAAAAGGCCGGAGGGCTTCAAGGTGGAAAAAAACTAATAGGCGTTGAGACAGCTGATTTGAGTCCTGTGAGAGATAGAAAGGGTAGGATAATGGCCGATTTTGAAGACATTATTTATGAGAAAATGGACGGGGTAGCTAAGATCACCTTCAATCGACCGGAGGTGTATAATGCCTTAAGACTGAAGATGGTAGAGGAACTGATAATCGCCCTGGAGGATGCAGATAGTGATAAAAGTCTGGCGTCCGTAGTGGCGACCGGGAAAGGGGAGGCCTTTTGTGCCGGCGGTGATCTTTCACTTTTCAAAGATTTCTCGCCGGAGGATGGCAGGGTCTTAGCTGCCCAATGTCTTAAGCTGGCCAATTTGATGAGGGGGATGGGTAAGCCCATTATTGCAGCGATAAATGGCTTTTGCATGGGTTGGGGACTAGAATTTGTCGTCTTCTGTGACTTGGCCATTGCCGCAGATAATGCCCAATTCGAACAGACTGAATTGAGAGTGGGGAGCTGCCCCATGTTTGGGGCGACGCAGATGTTTCCCTTGATCATGGGGGATAAAAGGGCGCGCGAGGCGATTTTCCTTTCCAAAAGATATAATGCCGAAGAAGCGGAAAGGGCCGGTTTAATAAATAGGGTGGTTGCTAAAGATAAGCTGGAAGAGGAAGTTCAAGCCTGGTGTAAGCGGCTTCTGGGGATGGGTCCCCAGTCTGTGAGAACGGCGAAGGTTGCCTTGGGAGTTCTTCCGGATCTCATGCATAGCGCCTTGAGACACGGTCTTGTCCTGGCTCCCATGCTTTGGAACTCTCCGGAATCCAAAGAGGCGATGGCTGCTTTTGTGGAAAAGCGCAAACCGGATTTTTCCCAATTCAGAAAATGAGTCACAACGGGGGGCACTCTTCAAGGAGAATGCCCCGGCTAATCCGCACTTAGGGAGCTACGAACATTAAGATAAGGGAGGTGCGCGATGAAATTAAAAGACAGGATAGCAATGGTAACCGGTGGTGGCACTGGCATCGGAAGGGCCATATCCCTTGGCTTTGCCAGAGAAGGCGCCAAGGTTTTAATCGCCACTGAGAAGAGGACTTTTGCAGCGGCTCAGAAAACAGCAGAGGAAATAAGAAGTTCCGGTGGAGATGCTCTGGCTTTGGAAATGGATTTGACTAACGCCCCGCAGATAAAAGAAGCGGTAAAGCAGGCGATAGAGAAGTATGGCAGGATAGAAATTTTGGTGAACAATGCGGCCGTTTATCCGGCAACCCCATTTTTAGCGATTACTGAAGAGGAATGGCTTAGGGTTATTGATATCAATTTAAACGGGGTGTTTCGCCTGACGCAGCTTGTGGCCAAAGATATGGTCGAAAAAAGGTATGGGAAGATAATCAACGTCGCCTCTGGACAGGCCCTCCTGGGTATCCCATTAATGAGCCACTATACGGCAGCCAAGGGAGGATTGATAGCCCTGACAAAGGCATTGGCCTCGGAGTTTAGTCCTCATGGGATTAATGTTAATGCCTTTGCTCCTAGCCTGACCCACACCATTGGGGTGGAGGAGGTTCTCCCCAAAGAGTTTTTTGATGCCTTGGGAAATGCGGTGGCTTTGGGCCGATGTGGAGTAGCTGAAGATTATGTGGGAATTGCCGTACTCTTGGCCTCAGAGGAAGGAAGTTTTATTACCGGTGAAACGATTTCCGTGGATGGGGGGTATGCCAATGTGTTTGCTCGATTACCGGGATAAAGAAGGGTAAAAACAAAAAAGGGATGAGCTGACGCTGGATCTTTGGGCAAGACATGTCAACGAGGATATCATAACTTATGATTGTATTAGAGTGAGGGCTAAAATGGAAAAATTTAAAATTTTAGAAAAGCTCGGACTGGATGAACCTGCGTTGAGTGTTAAGGAATACCGAAAAATGTCGAGGGATGAAGAACGGGAGTATGTGCAGAAAAAATATCCTTTTGTTCCGCAATCCTTCTTGCTCAGCCTGGATGTCCCTCGGCGGGGGACAAGGATAACCAAACCTGCCTTACAAAAGCTGCAAGGACCTGATTATGTGAAAACCGTAAGGATCTTATTCCAGTGGCATCATGAAGACTTTACGGAGGAATATGGGATACCTATGTACATAAACCTTAATGATGGAACGTCTATTTGCCTGGCCCTCTGTCCGCCGGATGTCGGCAGTCCTTATACGGTAGATCTCATCGATGATAAGTTTTATCTCCTTTCTGACGGGAAAGTTTTAGAAGAAGTCGACTTTCCCCCTCCTTCGGAAATTGAAAAAGAAGGGAAAACAACGAGAAAAGGGACCCCGTTGACCCAGATTGCCCAAATTTCAGGATGGTGTTTGATGTTAATTCCCAATAGTCATTGTCAATATTGGAACTATGATCAGCAATGTCGTTTTTGCGATATGGATTATAACACGCGCCAGGCCATGAGGATGGGAAAGGGCTGGAAGGTTCGTCTTGACGCCGATGATGTTTACGATTTGATGTCCGAAGCCCTTAAGGAAAAGGGGAGGTGGTCACATTGTCTTATGACCGGCGGCTCTAACCCCAAAGAGAACTTTGAAAGGGAATTGACTCAACAACTTGACTTAATCAGGACCATCCGAAAGGCTGGGGAACCCTACGAACCCTACCATATGGCCGTCAATCTTATTGCTACGCCCTATGGGGAAGAGGGCTATAAGAGACTTAAAGAGGCCGGCTGTGATGCATATGGCGGGTATATTGAGACTTGGAAGAAGGAACACTGGGAATTGGTCTGTCCAGGGAAGGCCAAGTATTTTAAATATGGGGACTATATTGATCGGATTCTCGAGGCGGTAGATGTATTTGGGGCAGGAAATGTGACTGCCGGTTTTGTGATTGGTACGGAAATGTCCCCACCGCCCTATGGTTTTGCCGAGGTGGACGAGGCGGTTAATTCAACTTTAGAAGGATACGAATTTCTGATTAAAAACAAGGTGCTTCCCATTGGGACGAACTGGTGTATCATGCCGGGAAGCGACTTCTTCAAAATGGGAGCGGTTCAGCCGCCCTTAGAATTTTATGTCAAGATCGATATCGGCCGGTATCGTCTTATGATGGAGCACTGGGGCGGCCGGCTTTCTGCCGATCAGATGGAGTGGAGATTCCAGGCAGTTGGCTCCTATGCTGATTGGCAGAGACTTTTGTAGGGCTGGTCTCTTAAGATTAATATAGCACTTCCATGCTCTTGATAATGAAAAGGAGATAACGAAATGGAATTACAAAAGGAAATTGTTGATGCCCTTAGTGATCCTAAAAAAGTGAAGACATTGACCACGGTGGACAAGGATGGAATGCCCCACACCGTTCCCATTGGATCCATGACCCTTTTGGAAGATGGAAACATCGCCTTCATGGAATTATTAGAGACCTGCCAGACCCAAAGGAATATGCTGAATTGCTACTGGTTTAGGAAAGACGTCTCGATACTCGTTATAGATGATTGGGCCAAGGGAAAAGTGTATCAGATTAAAGGCAGGCCCTACAAGTTCCTTTATATTGGTCCTATTTGGAAGCAGTTTTTAGAAAAGGTATGGAAAGCGATTCCGGAGGCGGATCCTTCAGGGGTATGGCTGATTACTCCTCATGAGGTAAGAAGCCAGAAATACTCTGAGAGAAGGAAAGCTGAAGAAGAGAGAAGGGCCAACTGGACGACTTGGATGACGTTGAAAGGTGCGCGAAAATAAAGGGAGGACGAAATGGCAGAGAAGGTTTCAGAATACATTGTCATTGACTACGTGGATGAGTTGGAGGAGGCCATCTCCAATGCAAGGAGGCATGAGATGGGAGATATTGCCAAAGGGTTGGAAAACGTCCATGGTGATATCGTAGAGCTGGGGAATCTAGTAGATTCTGAAGACAAAGTGAAGCGATTGCAGACGGATATTGAGAAGCCGCTTGAGGATATTGTGGCTAACTGTTTGGCGGGAGACGAAGCCAAATCATTGGGTAGCCTACGTACCCTGAGAGACAAAGTCCATACTCTGAAGGCATTGTGGAGCAAGGGTTAGCCGAATATTTTTAAAATTTAAAATTGTTAATTAGAAGGGTGGGGATTTATACATGAATAAGAATAAGAAAGATATAACCAGCGCCAGGGGCACCATAGAATGGTTGAGAGGGCAGAATGATCTTATGGTGGTGGATAAGGAGGTGGATCCCATCTATGAAGTTTCGGGAATCTCCAAAGCCCTGGATGGCGGCCCGGCGATACTGTTCAATAAAGTTAAGGGCTATCCTGGGGTAAGGATCACTACAAATGTATTAGCCAACAGGGAAAGGATTGCCAGGATATTGGGCGTTCCCAGCACTAAAGATATTAAACTAAGGTGCCTTGAAGGTTTACATAAACAAATACCTCCGGAAGTAATCAGTGATGCCCCCAGCCAGGAAGTGATTATCTCTAAAGACATTGATGTTAATAATACCTTGCCCATACTGAAACATACCGAGGAGGATGGGGGACGTATCTTGGGGGGCGGCAACACTTTCATTTGGAAAGAGGGTGGTGGTACCCATGTTGGTTTCAATCGGATGCATTATCGAGGGAGAGATTGGGGGTCCATGTCCATCAACCTCTCCAGCCATGTTGAATATCACGTCCTGGAAGCGAGAAAGACGAAAAGCAAACTCCCGCTTACTATCAATATTTGTACCTCGCCGGCCATCTGGCTTGTTTCGGGTGGGGGAATGTTGCAATTGAGTATGCCGGCGGGCAGTGATGAACTGGCCATTGCTGGCGGAATTCAGGGCGCTCCGGTAAGGATCGCTAAAGCCAAAACAGTAGATGCTTACTCCATCGCTGATGCTGAATGGGTCATAGAGGGTTTTGTTGATACCACTCAAGTTGTTTGGGAAACCGAAGAGGCAGAAAAGTTAGGGCAAGATGACACCGCAGATCTATTTCCGGAATACACCGGATATATGGGGAAGGCAAGGCAGACTTATAAATTTCAGGTTACAGCTATTACACACAGGAAAGATAAACCCATATTTTATGCCCCCATGGCTCATAGTCTTGAAAGTAATAACCTTTGCAGTCCCCTGCGCGAGGCCTCCTTTCTGGATGTATCGAATAAGATATGCCCAGGGTTAGTCACGGACGTTAATATTCTGGATAGCTTTAAGTCATGGGGCGGGGTGGCCATACAGATTAAGAAAAGAAGGAAGAGGGATGAGGGCTATCAAAGAAATCTTATTCTGGGGGCCTTTGCCGCAGCCACGGGATTGAGGTGGGTTGTTGTTGTAGATGACGATGTCGATATTTATGATGCGGAAGAAATCTTGTGGGCCCTGTCTACGAGGGTGGATCCGAATAGGGATATCATAATCAATCCGGCCCTAAGAGGGGTGGATAATTTCCCCTTTGAGAAATTAGAGGCGGGGACCTTGCGCATGGGCGTCTCGGCCAGCGTGGGGTTTGATGCAACTGTGCCTTATAATGTAAGTTCCAAATTTAAAGTAGGAGTCTATCCCAAGGTTGATCTGAAGAAATGGCTTACGGATGAGCAAATTTCTAAAGCGGTGGCTGAACAAACTGTGTATGCTCGACGCATGGCCGAAAAGAGGTATTAAGTTTATCAGACAGGTAACGGGCTAAGATTTCAAAATATACCTTGGAACGGTAACCTAAGGAGGGCCGAGATGGGGAAGTCAGAAAAGAAGAGGCAGTATATAATTTATGTTGACACGGGAGGGACGTTTTCAGATGCAGTAATCGTGAGTTCTGACGGAACGTTTGTAAACGGGAAGGCATCTACGACACCGGACGATTTAGAGCAATGTTTATTCAATTGCATAGAAGATGCAGCCAGGCGGCTAGATAAGAGTTTAGGGGAAGTATTGGCGGACACGGAGATATTGGGCTATGGGACGACGGCGGGAACGAACACGATTTTGACTCGGAGCGGGGCGCCGAATTTAGGTTTTATAACGACCAGGGGATTTGAAGATACGACGATGATTGGCCGGGCGTCGGGGCGTTGGGCGGGGCGGCATCCGTCGGAGAGCATTCATATGCCGACGACGGACCGGCCGGAGCCAATGATACCGCGGGAGAGGATACGGGGGGTAACGGAGCGAACGGATTCAGTGGGGCTGGAAGCAATACCTTTGTATGAAGAGGAAGCGAGGCAGGCGGTACGGGAGCTTTTGGAAATATACAAGGTAGAGGGGATCGCGGTATCCTTTTTATGGTCTTTTTTGAATGACGCTCATGAGAGGCGGATGAAGGAGATTATCGAGGAGATGGCGCCGGAGTTGCCGGTGGCCCTTTCTTCGGAGACGGCATTACTGATACGGGAGTCTTCCCGATGCAACAGTACAATTACGAATCTTTATATAGGGAGTGAGGTGCGGAAGCTATTTGGGAAGGTGAAGAAGCGGCTGGTCAGTTTGAATTATACCAAGCCTCTACTGGTAATGCAGGCCGCGGGGGGATTATCGCGGTCGGAGGTGGTAAAGCCGATTACGACTCTGCATTCTGGGCCAGTAGGGGGTTTGGTTGGGGTTGAGTTTATAAAGAAATTATATGGATTTTCCAATGTTATGGGGAGTGATGTAGGGGGAACGAGTTTTGACGTTTGTTTAGTGCCGGAGAGTGGGGCTTTATATGTTCGGGAGCCCGTAGTTGCCAATTTTATTTTATCCAATCCTATGCGGGAGATTATATCAATTGGGGCGGGGGGGGGCACGATCGCCTATATAGATGAAGTTACTAATATTTTACGTGTAGGGCCGAAGAGCGCGGGATCGCAACCGGGGCCGGTTTGTTACGGTCGCGGGGGGACCCAGCCGACGGTAACGGATGCCGATGTAGTGACTGGCCGGATAGGCCCGGATTATTTTTTAGGTGGGTCTATGAAGCTGGATAAGGAGGCGGCCTGGAAGGCGATTAAGGAGAAGATAGCCGATCCTCTAAAGATGGGGGTAGAGGAAGCGGCGCAGGGAATTATAACGGTCATTGATGCCGTTATGGCCAATACTTTAGCTTCCACGTTGCGACTGCGCGGGGCAGACCCGAACAAGTTCACCTTGCTTGCTTTTGGCGGGGCGGGGCCAGTGCACTGTGCGGGATATTCGGCGGGGGCAGGGTTTGAGCGGGTGATGGTATTCCCCTATTCTGCGACCTTTTCAGCCTTTGGGGCTTCGACGGGGGATATTTATCATCGCTATGAGGGTTCCCCTTATGTAGTGATTCCGAGGCTTCCCTATAATGTAGTTACCAGACTCTTTGAAGTAAAGACGTTAGAGGGAATACCTTCAGAGGATATAGAGCGTTACAATCGGATTGTGGAGATGCTTTTAGAGAGGGCCTATCATGACATGGCCGAGGAAGGGTTTAAGAAGGAAGAAGTTCGGACCAATTTTCTGTTAGAGATGCGTTATGGTGGGCAGCTTCATGAGGTTTCTGCCAATCCGAAGGTGGTCAAGATCAGCGGTGCGGAAGATTTAAGGGGGATAGTCCGGGCTTTTGAGGAGGAATATGTGCGGTTATACGCGGAGGGAGCGAAGGCCCCTGAGTTTGGGATAGAGATTATCACGGCGGTGGTTGAGGTATCGGCCAGCGTAGCCAAGCCAGCCATGGTGAAGAATCCCTGTATGGGAGAGGATCCGAAGAAGGCCTTCAAGGGTAAGCGTCAGGTCTGGTTTGATCGTAGGTATGTGCCGGCCGGGGTCTATGAGATGAAAAGCTTGGAGCATGGGAATATGGTTTCAGGGCCTGCCATCATAGAAGGCGCGGACACGACGTTTGTAGTTCCGCCGGACAGGGTGGTCCGCGTGGACGAGTATCTTAATTTTCAAATGACGGAGAAAAGAGCTTAAGAAATCTTTTGGGGGTTGGCGATGGTTTATAATACTCAACGGGAGAAGGTCAGATTAGATCCGGTACGATATGAGATATTTTACAATCGGCTTGAGCAGGAGATATTCGAGGCCAAGGAGGTAGTGAGGCATCTATCGGCCTCGACGATCGTTAGGGAGGCCGGAGAAGTGGCCCAGGTGATCTGTTTAAAGAACGGGGAGGCGGCTCTTATTTCAGCCGGGCTCTTGATTCACGTGGCCAGTGTGACCAGGGCGATTAAATATATGATTGACAATGAGTACGAGAAGGACATTGGTTTTTATGATGGGGATCAGTTCATTGCCAATGATCCTTACACGGCGGGGATGCATATACCGGACATGATGATGATTGCCCCGTTTTTCTATAAAGGAGAACATATAGGCTGGTTAGGCAATTACACTCATGTGCCCGAGGTAGGGGCGATTGAGCCTGGGGGGATGTGTGCCAGTGCCACGGAATTTTGTCATGAAGGGATTCGGCTGCCCTGTGTCAAGTTAGTGGAGCGAGGAGTACAGCGTCGGGATGTGATGGCCATTATGTCTTCAGCGGTGAGGGATCCGAAGACGATAGTGATTGATACGAGGGCCAAGATTGCCGGCAATGAGCGAGCCAAGAAGCGGTTGAACGCGGTGATTGATGAATTTGGGCTGGATTTTTTTTTAGCGGGTTTAGAGCAATTGATTGAGGATGCGGCTGCTTTTGCCCAAGCCAAAATCAAGGAATTTCGGCCTGGCAAGTATCGGGCGCGGACATTTACCGATTCGCTTAGCACTTTTGATCAGCGTTTAAGGGTCGGAGAATTATGTATGGAGATCACCGAAGAGGGGAAAATGATTCTTTCCGGTCCGGTGGTTTCTCCCCAGGGGATGGGGTACAACAACTTAGCCTTGCCCGGGGTTCAGGGGGTGCTTTTCTGTGTACTGCTCTGGCAGTTTCTTTACAAAGGGCGGTGGAATACGGGGATGTTGCAGCATGTTGATTTTGATTTTCCGGTTGGGTCAATGTACAACTGCATAAAGGCCCCGGTGGGCTATGGTCCAGTAGGGGTGGGGATGCAAGTACAGGGGTGCTTAAACGAGACGCTTTCTCGTGCCTCCTACATAGTAGGCGGCGATGAGGACATCATGGCCCCCAATTCTATGCTCAATGCGGCAGTAGTCGGCGGGATGGACCGCTATGGGCGGCCTTATGGGACCTACATGATCAGTTGTATGGCCTGTGGAGGGGGAGCGAGGATCAACAAGGATGGTCAAGACAGCAGCGTGACCCAGTTTAACCCCTGGGATGACTGTGGAGATGTAGAGACGGAAGAAGCGGGCCCGGTGATGATGTTTTTCCGGAATCACGAGAAGGATTCGGGGGGATTAGGCAAGTATCGCGGCGGGGTAGCGGCGGAGAACATGATTACCCCTTATGGGAGTGCGGTGACCTTTGTGGGAATGCTGGGAAGCGGCGGCTATGTCAGTCAGGTTCAGGGCATGTATGGAGGATATCCGACGCCGGCGGGTTATTTGAGGTTAGTGAAGGGGAGCGACATCTTTGAACGGGCGCTGAAGAAGGAACCGATACCCCATTCGATTTCGGAGTTGGATATGGTGCAAGGGGAGCATCAGGATCTTTTTCCGGCGGCGGCGGCCCGGCAGCTTTTCAAAGGGGACTTATTTGCCATGAAGTACTGGGGCGGCGGAGGTTTAGGAGACCCGATCGAGCGCGACCCCCAGAGTATTATTCATGATTTAAAGAACGAGCTGACCAGGTTGGAGACGGTAGAGAAGGTTTATTGCGCCAAAGTGGATGCCAAGACTTTAGAGGTGGATTTACCCGCCACAGAGAAGATGAGGGCGGCCAGGCGGAAAGAGCGTTTAAGCAAGGGGAAGCCGGGCAAGAAGTATCTTCAGGAGCTGGTGGAGCGTCGTCGGAGTCGTAATTTACCGGAGCCGGTTTTGATGTTATTTGAAGAACTGGACCGGTTTTCAGATGGTTTTAAGAAGGAACTTGCCTTTGAGGAGCAATTTGCTTCCAGCCCGGACTTGAAGATAGATAAGAAGGGCGTAACCACAAAGCTTTTTTCTCTGACGCCTTATGTGGATGTAGTGGAAAATGCCGACGGGGATAAGCTGGCTGTATGTTCGGAGTGTGGTCAAGTATTGTGCCGCGCTTCTGAGAATTTTAAACTTTATTGTTTGATTTACGATCGTGATCCGGCTGAGGTTTACTTTGTTCCCAATGCACCCAAAAAGGACTGGATGATTTTCAGGGAGTTTTATTGTCCCGGGTGTGGGGCGCAGATGGAAGTAGAGGGTGTGCCGCAGGGGATGACGATCGTGCATAGCATTGAGGTCAATCTGTAGCAGCTTGGAGGATGGTCTTATTGTCAGGTTTGTCTTGGGAGGGTAATGATGGAAGAAAAATATTGGAATCCGAGAAAGTTTCCCTATGAAGAGTTAAAGAGCCTTCAATGGGAGAGAATGAAGAGACAACTTCAATATTGTTATGATACCTCGCCCTTGTATTACAGAAAGAAGTTCGACGCCCTTGGCCTTGAACCCGGAGATATTAAAACCTGGGATGATTTTCACAAACTTCCTGTTATGGGGAACAAAGAGGAAGAGCGGATGAGTCAGGAACAATCAATGAGGGATCTGGGTCATCCTTTTGGAACCTATCTTTGCGCTGATTTGAAGGATTTGGCCTTTCTTTCCTCTACGGGAGGAACTACGGGCATCCCCACTTTCAGTTACTTGTACACCAGGGGAGACATGAAAAGTGAAGTTGAATCGGTCGGCCGAATCTTCTGGTGGGTAGGTCTGAAGCCCGGGGATCGGATAGCCAATCTTTTTGCCCAGTCTATGCACTGGTTTGGTTTTATTGGGAACCATTTAATGGCCGAAGCCGGTTTTGTACCCATTCCTATTGGAGCCGAGGCAGGGGCTGAAAGGATGTTGCGCCTGATAGATGTCACAAAACCGAGGGCTATTGCGGCAACCCCTCCGTTGGTCGAACATTTAATTGAAAGATGTCCGGAAGTTCTGAAAAAAGATGTGAAGGATTTAAAGATTGAGTTACTCATCTTGGGCGGCGCCCCCGGGGCAGGCATCCCTTCGGTTAAGAAAAAATTAGAAGATGCCTACGGGGCGAAAGTTTTCGATATGCAGCCCATGTGGGTCTCCTGCGATTCGGACGAATACCACGGCATGCATTCGCTTAGCCCGGACCATTGGATATTCTGTGAGGATCTGATCGATCGAGAGACCTTTCAGCCCGTTCCTGTAGTAGATGGGGCCGTCGGGGTGGGTTTAGCCACCATGTTTGTTCAAGCCAAACCGATGCTCAAATATTTTTATGGCGATGTATATCAGGTCTTTACCAAGGAATGCCCGGGCTGCGGTTTTAAAGGGCTCAGGGTAAAAATTGTCGGCCGGGCTGATGAGATGCTCATTGTCAAAGGAACCAATGTTTATCCGGCAGCGGTAAAGGGAGTAGTTAATTCTTTTATTCCCAGGGTTACGGGAGAAATGAGGATTGTCCTGGATAAACCGGGGCCGGCGGTGGAACCTCCTTTAAAAGTTAAGGTTGAACACGCTGAAGGCCTAAGTGAAGCAGACCAGAAAAAACTTGTCGAGGAGTTGACCATTGAGATAAAAAATAAACTGGAGGTAAGGCCGGCAGTTGAATTGGTTTCCCCTCGAACACTTGAAAGGGCAGGCGGGCTTTCAGCCAAGGGGACATTGGTGGAAAAGGCTTACGAATAACAATTCGCAACGGTAAATGTGGCAACGTCAGATATTGTCTTAAGGAGGGATGAAGGATGCCGGATGCAAGTTTTGACGTGGTGATTATTGGAGGAGGTAACAAAGCCTTACCACTGGGGATGTATCTACAGAGATTTGGCGGTATGAAGGTGGGGATATTTGAAAGCCGCCATGAAATTGGAGGGGGCTTATCGAGCGAGGAGTCACCCGCTCCCGGATTTATTGCCGACCACCACGCCACCACTATAGCGGATTGGTATTGGGAGGTTGTCTTAAAAGATTTTCCGGAGCTTAAGGATCGTGGCCTGGAGTGGATTCCCTATATTTATCCCATAGGGGGAATATTTGTAGAGGATAACGACAGTTGGATCATTCAGGGTCCTTACCAGGATCCTTCCGGTGAGAAAACTGCCAAGGACTGGGAGCGCTTTTCTCCCCGGGACGCTGAAACTTTCCTTAAGGTGTGGAAAGGATGGCGGGAAATTATCCGCCCGGCATTTATAAAAACTATGCACACGGTAGCCTCTCTGCCTCACGAGCCCGATGACATGGAAAAGGTTGTCCCCCGGTTTGTAAAAGAAATCGGTCTGGAAGAACCTTTCTGTTATATTCAGAATCCATTAGAATTATTTAGAGATTTATTTGAAAACGAGGCATTGATTGCCGGTTTACTCCGTCAGGGCCAGGGCTTTGATGGAGCATCCCCATTGGAATATGGCATGGGATTGTACAAGCTCTTTGTTTTAATGGCATTTTCCGATTTTGGCAACATCAAAGGCGGCACCCACAGTGCGGCTCATGCTACTTACAAAGTATTTAGCGAAGAAGGGGGAAAGTGTTTTACCGGGCATGAGGTTGACCGGGTGATTATTGAGCACGGCAAAGCCAAGGGGATAAAACTTGTCGATGGCACGGAGATTGAGGCAAAAAAGGCCGTAATCAGCACCTTGGATCCCTATTCGGTGGTATTTAAGCTTACCGGCAAAGAACACTGGGATTCGCGGACGGTGCGCCGGGTAGCCAATCTTGCCCGCTGGCGGATTACAATTACCATGTATGCCTGGGCTTTGCACGAGCTGCCCCGTTTCGACAAGGCAGCAGCGGTATTGCCGGAAATTAACCAGACCGGCCAGGTGGCTATCTGCACTAAAGATCCCGATGCTTTGTCTCGTAACGCCTGCGCCCGTTATATGGGGAAGTGGGATTGGGAACCGAGTAGTCTGCTAGTGTTCCAGCACTCTATGACTGACAAAACCCGTGCTCCAGAGGGGAAAGCAGTCATAGGAACGGAATGTTGGCAACCCGGGGCAAATAATTTTACCGCGGAAGAATGGAAGACCTATAAAAGCCGACACGCCCAGCAAATAATGGATACTTTCGCCAAAGTCTCATCTAACATGACTTGGGACAATGTAATCGGTTATGTTCCTTTAACCCCCTTTGATTATTGTCATCTTTCCAATATGGCACCCACCGGCAACTGGGGGATTATAGATCATACCCCCACCCAATTAGGTAAGAACCGGCCGGTTCCGGAATTGGCCCGGCATAAAACCCCTATTTCCGGATTTTATGCTACCGGTTCGGCCTGGCCTCCTGCAGCAGGCGGCTGGCCGGGTCAGGGATACACCTGCTATAAGGTTCTGGCCGAAGATTTTGGTTTGCGGAAACCATGGGAAGAAAATGGGCGAGAATATTAGGAATAGACGATAAAGTGGATATAGCAAAAGAGAAATGTGAAGGGTGCGGCGTATGCGTTTGCAGTTGCACGCAAGAGGCTTTATGGCTTGAAACCGTGGGGATTATTAAAAAAATTGCCAGAGGATGATAGCCTGCCGCGGATAATTTTCTGTCCTCTTGATAAAGCCAACACGGAGTGCCCAATGATTGTTGCAGGTGTAGATATAGGTTCTCGCACTGCCAAGGCAGTGATCTTAAATGACTATAACATTGCGGGTACGGCGATTATCGATATTATTCTAAAGGGAGAAGACCTGGCCGCCTTGGTTATGGAAAAAGCATTAGGTGAGGCAAAATTAAGGTTCGAAGATGTGGAACGCTTTGTCACAACCGGATATGGCAGATTTGCTACCACCTTTTCCCATAACCAAATTTCTGAAATATCCTGTCATGTCAAGGGAATCCAGTACTATTTTCCCGGCGTGCGGACAATTTTGGATATCGGAGGACAGGACTCTAAGGCAATAAACTTTAACGAAAAAGGGAAGATTACCAATTTCGTTATGAATGACAGGTGCGCCGGCGGGCAAGGCCGCTTTTTAGAAGTTATCGCGGAGGTGCTTGAGATACCTTTCGATGAATTAGGTCAGTTATCATTAAAAGCCAGGCAAAATTTGGTGTTCAGTTCAATTTGTGTTGTCTTTACTAAATCGATGGCCTTAAGGCAACTAAGGGAAGGGGTTAGCAAAGCAGAACTGGCAGGGGGAATATATCGTTCCTTGGCAAAAGTGGCTTCTCAATTAGTACGCCGCGTTTCACTTATTCCCGATATCGCCTTAACAGGGGGTGTGGCTAAGGATATTGGCGCTGTAAATGCGATTAAAAAGGAACTACAATGCGAGCTGGTCGTTGCTCCTGACCCCCAGATTATTGGGGCATTGGGGGCGGCGCTTTTTGCGTTGGAAAAAGGAAGAAAATGAACGTGGAATAGGGGTTTAATAATGAAAATTGCCAAGTTTAATACAACCAAGTGGGATGAAGGGCTCGAAGCTTGGAAAGAAATACTTAAATATCGTAAGGAAAAGAAGCAGCCTTCTGCCAGTCAGATGAAGTATTTTGAATTGTACATTGAATATCTGGAAGCGTTAAAATCAGCCCGGAGTGAAGGAAAATTTATCGTCGTCCATTCCACTTCGATTCCGGCAGAAATCTTTGCGGCAATGGATGTGACCCCGGTAGTAGCCGTGGGCACATGTTTTGCCATCAGTCAATGCATAAAAGATTTCAAAACTACTTTGGAGGCAGCTAAAGATTACGGCATTACCAATGAACTATGTTCGGCCCATCGCAATATTCTCGGCCATACCCTCATGGGATGGTTGCCTAAACCGAATGCTATCGTGGACATAGGTTGTGGTTGTGACGCTTTTGCGAACTCGCTGAAGATAACTGCCGACCTCTATGATGCGCCGCATTATCATGTCGATGCTCCCCAACGTTACTCGCAAGAAGCGGTTAAGTATCTGGCCAACGAGTTCAAGAACCTGATCAATTTCTTAGAAGATAAAACCGGACGGAAGTTTGACTGGGAAAAGCTCCAGGAAGGCATCAGACATTCAGAGAAAATGATAGAGTTGAGTAAAGAGGTGAGAGAATTGCGGAAGGCGGTGCCAAGCCCTATGGATAATCGGAGGTCCTGGGAGACCAACTGGATAAATTGGTTCTTTTCCGGTTCGCAGCAAGGAGTAGATTACTGGACTATCCTCCGAGACGAGTTAAAGGAACGCGTCGCGCAGGGAAGAAGCGCTTATCCGGAGGTGAAAGAAAGGTTCAGACTTCTGGAGCTTTATATGGCCCCGGCGCATTATCTGAAAGCATATGAGTGGCTGCAGAGAGATTATGGGGTTAATGTTGTGTCAGAGGTTTTGATCCATTACGAGGAATTTGAAATGGATCTCGACAAACCGCTGGAGAGCCTCGCCCTGCGGTGGTTTAAGGGGCCGCTTTGGAGTGCGCTCAGTGGTCAAGCCGATGTAATGGTGGAACTGGCGGTTAAGGAAGCGAAGGAACTGAAAGCTGACGGTGAAGTGGCGCCAGATATTGAGACAGGTGTATAAGCAATGAACCGACCTATTTTGAGAGGAGAAGTTCAGTGCCAAAATATCGTACACGTCACAGCGCAGAATTTAAGGCTAAGGTTGCCCTGGCAGCCATGTCGGAGTCAAAGACCCTGGCGGTGCTAGCAAGCGAGTATAAGCTTCATGCCACCCAGATCACCCGCTGGAAACAGGAACTGATCGATAACGCGAGTAATCTGTTTGGCAAGGGTCAAAAGAAGGAAGTCAACCATGAGGCCGAAGTGGCCGAGCTCCACCGTCAGATCGGTAAGCTCAAGGTTGAAAACGATTTTTTGTCCAATCTGCCCGGTCTGAACTTGACCGGGCGCAGAAACAAAAGATGATCGCCACCGGCCATCCGGAAGTTTCTGTTGAACGCCGCTGCCAACTGTTGGGACTGCCTCGTGCCAGCTATTACCGAGGTCCTGCCACAGGACTCCGTTTCGGCGACCTGGAAATGATGCGCCGGATTGATGAACTGTACCTTAAGCATCCTTGGATGGGAAGCCGCTCACTGGCTGACCAGCTGACAACTTCGGAAGCTCCCGTGGGACGTGACCGGGTCAGGCGTTTGATGCTTATCATGGGGATCGAATCACTCGCTCCCAAACCCGGCACCAGCAAGCGGCAGCCTAAACATACCGTATATCCCTATCTGCTGCGGGGAATGACTATTGACCGCCCAAACCAGGTCTGGGCAACCGATATAACGTATATCCCCATGCACAAGGGGTTCATGTATCTGCTCGCGATTATGGACTGGGGCACCAGAAAGGTTCTCTCCTGGCGGTTGTCAAACACGCTGGATACAAGGTTTTGCGTTGAGGCACTTAAAGAAGCTCTCTTGAAGCACGGTGCACCGGAGATCTTCAATACCGACCAGGGATGCCAGTTTACCAGTGAAGCCTTCACCTCTGTTCTCAAAGCATGGAATATCAAGATCAGCATGGACGGCAAGGGGCGCTTCAAGGACAACATCTTCATCGAGCGCCTCTGGCGCACCCTGAAATACGAGAGGATCTACCTTAAGACATATGAAACAGGAACGGAGCTTTTCAACGACCTGACAATCTGGTTTACCCATTACAACGAGGAACGGAAACATTCATCACTTGACAAACGAACACCGGATGAGGCTTATACACAAGGACTTAAAAAAGCAAAAGCGGCTGCCTGAAGCCATAAACCACGACAACATCGGGGCATTGCTTATTTCACCCAACAGGCTGTCTCACTAACCCCGGCCACCTCACCAGATAAAGGTTTTTGCAAAGCGTTTAACCGGACGACTTGACTTTCAACAAGATAATCAAGGGGCACAATCTGGCAACGTTCTTTTGGAAAAAATGCTGGCAATCGATGTAATGAAATGGCGTAAATTTTTCTGCAGACTGAATTAGTCATTGTCTGTGCGAAATCAATATAATCGAGCAAGTCCGGCCCCGGTGTCCATCGAACGGTACCTCTTATGAATGCCGGGTCCGCACTCATTTCCTTTTTTAGGGTTGCCCAAAACCTGCTTGAGTCATGCCATCTTAGGAGGCGGAAATAGTGGCGTAAAGAAAATCGTGGGTCAAAGGGCTCTAAACTCTGACAATTTACATATTGCTGTGTAGATGCCAAGTCGAAACTAAAGGCATTGTCCTTACGATGCAGAACACAAACATTTAAACGTCGTGTTATAAGGATAATTTTGGATATTTTGCTAATATTATACTGAGGTGAGTAAATATAGTAATTATTTAATGCCGTGAGATATGTACATGCCTCCAGTGAAGATATATCCCCAATGATTAAGGTACTATCTTGAGGTAGAGCTGTTAGAATTTTGCTTTTCTCAATCAGTCGCCTAATCTCTCGCTTCATTAGACTTTCTGGAGGAAGGATTATCCCCACCGACAGTTCGCTATGAGTGCTTTTCTTAATTGCTTGTATAGACTCCGAAAAGCGGTAATCGGAAACTGGAACTATCCTGAATTGTTCATAATTAGCGTCAGCCTTCAAGAATTCACCCAAGAGTGGATGCTCTACCTCATTTGGGCATCCTAACCAGTGCTCCTGGTCGGGTGTATCAGTATATTGCCTCCATGAGAGACGTGCGGTCCAGGCTAATCCCCTAATTGGTACCTGTCCGGTCAATTCCCCATAAGCTTTCTTAGTTCGTGTCTCAGGCGATGGTTCTCGCACCGGTAGTCTAGAACCCCACCATGCGTTGTCATCCATGACTCGGATA
>Ga0080064_1004145_pt1 | contig 19167 bp, 14 predicted proteins | sample Subgrocontami54m_FD_69260 | JGI IMG/M metagenome (GOLD analysis project Ga0080064, IMG submission 69260) | Subsurface groundwater microbial communities from S. Glens Falls, New York, USA - GMW46 contaminated, 5.4 m (SPADES assembly) (version 2) ...
GAGATCCCCTTGCCGGTATCTTCAATGGTAATGCAAACTCGGGGTGGGACGCTATTTTCTTGGTAGGATGCCGTGACCGTTAGCCGTCCTTCTTGAGTCATAGACTGCAGCGCATTGACCAATAAATTTACATAAGCGTGAAGAAGAAGTTTTTCGTCCATCAGCATGGCCGGTAGATTCTGGGGCCACTCTTTTTGCAGTGAAACTTTTTGTTCCTTGATCTGCGGCCGAACAAGCCTAAGACCCCGTTCCAACAACTCGGGAAGGGACCCTTTCTTCATCGTGTATGGAGAAGGTTTTGCAAAGTGAAAGAGATTACTGATGACGTCATTGACCGTGTCCACATTCTGAATGATCGATTCCATGGTTTCTTGAAAATCTTTGCTCCTGAGAGTCGTTTTAAATGTTTCCAACGTGTACTGGGCCGTTGCACGGATGACAGTCAGCGGCTGGCGGATTTGATGGGTCAACCCCATCACTAAGGGTTCCATGACCCGTGCCCGCTCGGATTCATACAGTTGCCGGGTTAAATTCAGAATATCGGAGAAGTCCCGATAATATTCTGCAATCGAGATCACCTCCCCCTCCTCATTGATAAGCGGATAACAGGTGATATTAAAGATCGGTCTCGAAGAGCTTTCCTGGGCCTCAATAAAGCCGGTGCGACCGGTCTTGTCACCGGAAGTAAAAGTCGTCGGTGCCGTACACTCGGGACAGCGTTGTTGCAAACCATGCAGCATTTCATAGCACGGTCTCCCAATAAATTGCGTGAATGATTTTTTGCCCAGAGCCGTGGGGATTGCGCGATTCACGCGCTGAATGACAAACTGTTTGTCAATCACAATGATGGGATCGCTGAAGCCATCAAATATATGCAAAAGGTCATGGCGGCTTTTGACAATATCGCGGATTTGATCTTCCACATTGAAAGCCAGACGCTTTTTAATTCCCTGAAAAAACCGTTTGAATCGGCGCAAGAATTGCCTATATCGCATATCTTCCTGATCCGTTGTCAATAGGTGTGTAAAAAGGCTAAGCAACGTCCTGTCCTCTTGGATTACTTTTCCGTCTTTGTATTACGGTCCATCAACCACTTTTGCTACCAACTGGACACATCGAGCTTTCTGAAACTCATTTCGGCTATCATCATCGTCTTCCAGATTAAGCAGGTCGCATTGACCTGGGATTTGAATTGCCTGAGCACCTCACCCCACGACTCCTTGCTCTCTCGATACCCCGGCTCCAACGCTAAATAACCTTTGCTTCCATCCTTCTTGACTCCAATCACCACCAACAACGCCGCTCTCTCCTTGCCAATCCCGCTTCTTATCATTCTCTACGGCATGGAGGCGCCCACGAGGATGCCTATAGCGCTCGCGCCGAGGGAATAGCCTCGGAACAAGGAAACGAGCCGGCTGTTAGAGGGGATCATTACGGTGGGTTGGTTTATCTGTGGCCGTGATCACCTTCGCGTCAGGTTGGTGCTGTTCTGCATGGTGGGATCGGACCTTAACGATCCGTTCGATAGCCGGCATCAGATCGCTAAACACATTGTCTTTTTGAATAAAATCGTCAGCGCCGGCCTCAAAGGCCGACTTGCGATAATCAGGTTGGTTCTGCAGGGTGAGTACGATGATACCCACTTCGGGGCAGAGCGCTCGCAGACGGGCAACGCACAAAAGCCCCATCAGTCCTGGGAGCCCGTTGTCAACTAAGATTACTTCGGGTTGAAGTGTCTGGGCTTTGACCGGGGCTATTTCGAACGTGGTCACCGTGCCCACGACGGTGACCTGGTTGGGATACTCATCATGGAAGAACTGATTCAGGATTCGTCTGAAGATGGAATTTTCATCCACAATCAGGATGCGAATAGCATTCATGGAACCTCTTCAAATTCCTGGACCGGCTTGAGATGCTCTCATAGGATCCGTCCGACCGCAGACGAATATCTGACTGGACGCGTCAAGAAGGCACGCGAGTCCATTCATCATGACGTTATTGTCCGGTGCTATTGAGACACCGTAAATACGTAGTGCTACTTAATCTGGAGGATGGAATCCCGTGTTTGGCGGAGAATGATTCTGCTGAAAACCCCTATGAACCTAGAAACCTGAGTGGTCACTTGTAAACCGGCCAATGGTGGTCATGTCAAGACCGGCCTACGGATGCAGCCCGAGACCAGGTTGTTCTACCTCTTTACCAGCGATACAGACCGCGAGCCGTCAACCACGCCCTGTCCCTTTACACCGCGGACAGACGAAGGCCTCCGGCCAGCGCCATTTGGGCAACTATTGCCGACAGGGCGATTCGTTAGAAAACTGGTCATGCAGTTCCAGCACCGTGATAGGATATTCGCCCACACGCCCTATCACTACCAATAGGTATCACTTGATTATCACCGTCCTCGGGCTCGTTCATCTTTAGCTTTAGTTGCACGATGCGGTACCTGAAGACACGGCGGCTGGTGCCGAGAAGCGAGGCGGCTTTGGTTTGATTGAAGCCGGTGCGTTGCAACGCTTTGACGATAAGCTCGCGTTCGAACTCGTCCACCGCGTCGCTGAGCGGGCGATCTCCCGTGAGCACGTCCTCCTTGAGCGTCGCCGTTTGGTCCGTAGTGCGCATGTTAACGGGCAAATCGCGCAACATAATCGTTTCATGCGGTGTCAGGATCGTCAGCCGCTCGATCAAGTTTTCCAGTTCGCGGATGTTCCCGGGCCAGGAATACGATGTGAAGAAATCCACCACCTCCGGGGAAAGGCTTTTGGGCGCAATCGTATGCTCCTGCGCCTTGAGCCGCAGGAAGTGATCGAGCAGCAACGGAATATCCTCCGGCCTTTCCCGCAGCGGCGGTAGAAGCAGCGAGACAACATTCAGGCGGTAGAATAGATCGGGGCGAAATCCTCCCACTTTGGCCAGCTGCTCGAGATCGCGGTTGCTGGCGGCGATCACGCGCACGTCGACCTTGATTTCGTCGTTGCCGCCCAATCGGGAAAACGTTTCTTGCTCGATGGCGCGCAGGAACTTCGCCTGGGTACTGAGATTGAGTTCCCCGATCTCATCGAGAAAAAGAGTGCCGCCGTGGGCCAGCTCGAAGCGGCCGATTTTTTTTTGTGAAGCGTTGGTGAACGCCCCCTTCTCGTAACCGAACAGTTCGCTTTCAACCAGCGTGTCCGGCAAAGCGGCGCAATTGACGACCACGAACGGCTTGGCGCGCCGATCGCTGTTAAAGTGGAGCGCGCGGGCGATCAGCTCCTTGCCCGTGCCGCTTTCGCCGGTGATCAATACCGTGCTTTTTTTCGCCGCCACCATGCTGACCGCCTTGAACACATCGACGATCTGTTTGGACTTTCCAATGACGTGATCGATCCCGTACTTGCGCCCGACCTCCTCCTTAAGCCGCTCCAATTCCCGTGATAATTGAATTTTTTCCAGCGCCCGGTCGACACGCATTCGCAGTTCTTCGACATCAAAAGGCTTGGTCACATAATCGAAAGCCCCCGTCGCTCTGGCCGTGAAAGCCGTCCGGGCGGTATTAAGGCCGGTCAGCATGATAATCTGGCATTCCGGCTGAATCGACTTTATTTGCTTGAGCACCGCGAGGCCATCTTCGCCCGGCATTACAATGTCCAGCAACACGACGTCCGGCCTCTCATCGGCGACCTTCCGCAGGGTTTCATCGGCAGACTTCGCCTCCAGAACGCGAAAGTTCTTGTTAAAGACCATCTGAAGCGACTGCCTGACCCCGGCTTCGTCATCGACTATTAACAGGAGCGGTTGATTCATATGGCCGTGCGTTTCCGAATCAAGCGAGTGGGAACTCCAGCCGCAACACATCGCGCTCGCTGCCCACCCCTTCCAGCGCCATGCGGCCGCCGTTTCTTTCCACCAACTGTTTGGCCAACAGCATACGGAGCGGCAAGATCGCGTCGTCGGAGCTGGGCACCGACGCGTTGAAGTAGTGAGTGATCGAAGCCAGTCGCGCCCCCTCGCGCAAATAAGAAATCGATACACAACCTTGCTTCTCGACGTCGATTTCAATTTCGCTGCCCATTTTGGCCTGGGACAAGACCGTGAGGAGGGTGTTCTTCAGAACATATCTAAGCTGTGCCTCATCGGTGCGGATTTCCCGGCCAATGCCATTTCTTTTCCATTTGATGCGGGTTTGACGCTTATCGCATTCGCTGCTGGCATCTCCGAGCACGACTCGGAGTTTCTCTTCGAGCGGCACGCTGGTCAGGCGCGGTTGCGAAAAAGCGGCGAACTCGATCATGACCTCCAAGAGGTCGTCCATCCGCTCGATGTCGCCGCCCACGACGTCCTGGAAGCGCGCGCGGAAATTCTCGTCCTGGTACCTGTCCTCCAAGAGCTGGGCAAACGTCTTGATCGTCACCATCGGGTTTTTCAACTCATGGGCCAATTCATGGATCATCACGTTCAAATCGATCGCCTTGGTGTCGCCGTTGCTCGGAGCCGAGGGCGGGCCCTTAGACACCCGCGGTTGATCAACGCTAGATTGTAGTTCTCTTTCGGTCTTCGGTCCACCCGACGGAACATCGCCTGAATCCCGCGCATCCAAGGCATGCCCTGCGCTCGGGAAGTCAAAAAGGAGGTCCGACGCCTCTACTCGATTTTTTCTTTGGGTCGCGAGCGTCCGGGCAATCACCGTTTCCAACTCACTCACGTTGCCAAACCAGAGATAGTTGCTCAACCGGTCCACCGCGGCAGCGGAAAAAGAAACCTCACCCAACCCCAATACCCTCGCAAAATACCCGGCGAACCAGCCGGCCAGCGCCGCGATATCTTCTTTTCTCTCCCGCAACGGAGGCAGCCTCAAGGGAAGCGTCGCCAGTCGGTAGTACAGACCGTCGAGAAAGTCTCCGCGATAGACTTCTTCTAAAAGATCGCTCCGCGACGTGGTTACCAGCCGCCACCCGCCCGAATTGCCCTCTTCCCGTTCCAAGAAGTCCAGTAACAACGACTGCCCGGAAAGTTCGATCCGGTCGAGGTTCTCAATGAGTAAAGCCGTGGGCGCTCCGCTGGAATCGCGCGCGGAGCGCAGCCCCAGTGCCTTGCGATCCAATGAGTCCACGCTGATATCGGCAGCATTGAGCGATATTGGCGGAATCGTGCCGGCCTGCACGCTAAAAATGGCGCGGGCGACCCGCTCCTGGCCGCTGCCGACTTCACCCAGAATCAACACCGGCAGCCGGCTCGTCGCAAATCGATGAACCAGACTGGCCGCAGACCGGCCGAGGTAAGGATATTCGAGGAATCGGCGAAATTCTTGGCTTTCTTTAATTCCCAACTCACTCGGGCGGTCCGGCAAAATTTCGCGACGGGCCAAAAGCTCCTTGACCTTGTCGAGGAGTTCGTAAGGATTGAACGGTTTGGCGAGGCAAGCGACATCGCCGCGATCTTCGATGGCGCGCGCCGTGATCTTGGAATCCACCAGAAAAAGCACGGCGCAAGGCGCTTGTGCGGCAAACCTCTGCAGGCTCGACATATCCGCCGCCACCGCGGGGGCAACTCCATAAATCAGCAGATCGATTTTTTCGTCGGCTCGGACAAGCGCGTCCACGCCGGTCTCAGGTGGCCGTTTTAGAACGAGGAACCCGCCCCCCAAAACGAGAGCAAGCGTCTCCCGAACCACGGCCGAATCATCTATTACTAAAACTCTCTTCATGGGCGAACACGTGACCGATCACCGGAGGATGGACGGGATTGCCGAGAGGGATATTGACGAAAAACGAAGTCCCGGCCCCAGCTTTACTTTCTACTGTGATATATCCCCCATGCTCTTGAACAATTTGGTGGGAGATGGAAAGCCCCAAACCGCTCCCTTCGTCCTTGTTAGTAAAAAAAGGATCGAAGATATGATCCAAATTTTCTTCCGGTATTCCTACGCCGGTATCCCGTATTTCAACCTGAACGAATTGTCCGGACTGCCCCGATTGGTCTTTGGAATGACATCGAGTCGAGATGAGAAGAGCGCCGCCTTGGCTTTTCATCGCCTGAATAGCGTTAAGAACGAGATTCATAAATACCTGTTTCATCTGCTCCCTGTCAATCCACGCTGTGGGCAGGTCCGCGGTGAAATCTCGCGTGATCTCAACGTTTTTTTCCTTGGCCTCGCTGTCCAAAATGCGCGCAATCCCATCTATAACGTCGTTCATATTTTCTTGGATGACTTTGGGCCGAGACGGTCGGGCAAAGCTCAGAAGGTCATTGATCAAACTACAGATGCGGTCTACTTCCTTTAGCGCCAATCCCTGGAACCCTTCTCGAAATTCGGGGTCGTTAAAGCGTTCCGGCAGCAACTGCGTGAAGGTGCGAATCGCCACGAGAGGATTGCGAATCTCATGGGCTAGACCCGCCGTAAGCAAGCCCAGCGACGAGAGCCGGTCGGCGCGCCGCAAAGTCGCCTGTGATTGCTTGAGATTCTCATAGAGACGCCCATTTTCAATGGCAACGGCAGCTTGGTTGGCCAGGGTAGAAAGCAGTTCCAAATCCTCATTGGAATAGATTTCTTTCCCGTCTTTGTGGCCCAAATTAAGAATCCCGATTAGTCTATCCTTGGAAATAATCGGCACACTGATTTCAGCGTCGAGATCGCCCATTCTCCCGGCGACTCGCTGGGCATTCGGGTCCTCGGGAGCCATTTCCAGCTCTTCCCTGACAACACCTTCCCTTTGACTTTGAAGAATACGAACGACCGCATCATCTCGAGAAAGAACATTTGTTTCTTCGAATGGCTCCTTATCGATTCTCAGTCTACTTTTCAGATTGTAACTTCCTTTAATTTCGTCCAATAAATATAATGATGCTTTCTCGGACCCCAGCGCCCGCGCTACCGTTCTCACCAGGCGGTTCGAAAGTTGCTCAATGTCGACAATGGACACCATCTCTTTGCTGGAGCGGAGCAAAGTGTCGCGATAATCGACCCGCTTTTGGAAGAGAACTCTTTCCAACGCTTCTTCAGTTCTAAAACGAATTTTGGGAAATAGAAATCCGACGACTATAAACAAAAGGAGTGTTGACAACGAAAAGGGGTAACTTACGTTACCGAAGGCCGTTACTTGCCCCCAAATTACGACCAAGAAACATGGCACAAGCAACATTAGGAGTAGTGACGCATAGACGAGACTCTTCTTGATAATGACGTCGATATCCATGAGTCGAAACCGCGCTACCGCATAGGTTATCGGCAACGTATAGAGATAAGCGAGCGGCGCCCCAAAGGGAGGCACGAGATCGGTAATGAAGGGCGAAAATGAAGTAGCTCCCAAAAGAAACCCGATTAGGCTTGAGTAGATGACATATTTGAATTGATTTTTCTTGACGCCAGTGTCGGTGCGACGAAAGGCCAGTATCAGCCTGACAAATGCGCTCCCCGGGGCAAGTACGTAGCTAGCGACATACAACCAATATGGCCTCGCCGGAACTTCGTAGAATCCTCCATTGGGATAATATGCTACTCCTCCAATAAGCATTCCACTGAACAGGAGACCCAGTTCTATGACAGTTGCGATATAAGCTACTATGAGAGCACTGCGGTATTTCTTGACCTCATCCACCAACGACAACACAAAATGGAGATAGCAAGATGGAATTAGAATTGCCCCCACGTACAGCGGATAGATTGCCATTTGTGCTAGCGTTTCGTTCTCGGCAATCTCGATGAGAAACTTGCCAGCGTTCCACAGGCTTGCGGAGAGGCAAAGCGAAAACCAAGTCTTCCTTGTTAGCCCTCGAGTCTCACCACGGTAGAGGACAAAAATCCCAAGGAGAAACGTTAGGATACTACCTAGCGCGAAGTTTGTGCTGGACCATGACATTGGAGCCTAGCTTGCGACAACGGCTGCAAAAAATGCTGAACGATGTAAGAGTTTAACCCGATTATGGGTTTAGGTAAAGCAAATATCGCGGTTCTCAATTGCCGTGTGCGGCTCGGGCTCGGTCAAAATCGTCTGCCATTCGAAGGCAGGGACAATTCCTCGCACGACATCGCCCCGACAACCAGTTGCACAAGGTCAACCAAGCTTCCCCCGATGATATTCGTCCCGTGCGACGGCTCTACATGCACATCACCGAGATAATCAACGTTTGCATTGAGACTTTTTCGAATTGCCGAAAGTTTGCCACTCAGCGCGAAGATGGCCGATTGCGATGTCGAACAAGAAACCGGTGGATTGATTTCTCCGTGCATATGGTAGCCTAGAGGCAACAAAGACGCGTCAACATACCCGTGCCAATGCGCAATCGCTAAGCCCTTTTGCTTCAAGGCCAGAGAAAACTTTGAAAACGGCTTAACACTTTCCAGAACACTCGCAATAATTGCGTTTCCGACGGCGTGGGCCAGAATAGCCATAGTGTCGAAAGACGGTTGGCAGTCCATTCCATCTTCAATTCCGACCGGCGTGTCAATGACTACCCTACCCCGCTGGAGACTCAATCTCATAAGATCCCGTGTAGGATCCAAGTGCGACTTCTCACACCCCGAACGCGTACAAAGTACTGACACGTCGGGTACTCTTACAAGGAAAATTCCTTCCGTAAACCTTAAAGCAACGAGCAGATGACCGTCAACCTCAATGTAATCTTTCTCTGCCCAATCCAATCGTTGCAACACGGGCGCAGCGTGCTCCAAATTAAGAGCAGGCTTGATTGCAATCGGAAGTTGGCGGGCAAGAAACCCGAAGCTCATTCCAGTGCGCCAGCTCATAAACGCAGCGACTATTCGCCTGTATTTATTGTTTCGATATACAAGCTCTTGGATCTTCGTTTGCGAAGCCAACAGGCCCGTCTTACCCCAACACTCCGCCCCGGCAAGCATGTCGCGGATGTCTGTGCAGAAAACGGGTGCTGAAGGATCGAAGGCATTGTCACGCACCTCAAAGTCACCCTTTTGGGGTGGAATAATTGGAGCGGCTAGCTTAGGAATAAGGGTGTGGAGAACGCGATCTGCCAGCTGATTGTGCGAGAACGTGTCAATGCCCCCGTTCATATTGCAAACAGTCCAGGAATCTTCATCGACGTAGATCAATAAGTGCGCCATGTGCCAGACTATTGCTTTTGCGAGGGTGTTCACTCTTCTCTGAAACATACCTTCTCCCAGTCCGGGAAAAGCACCGACCAAAACGGCGACCACGGTATTATGAATCAGACTCGCCACATGGTCTATGGCCAGATTGCCTTGCTCGCCTTCGCCGGGAGCGAACAATACTATGCCCTTGCCTATGCGACCGTCAGAACCTTCAGACAGCGCTTCTTCATAACTGACAACATTGACCCCCGCGTGAATTAACGATGACCTTAGATCATTCAGAAACGCTTCCAACTTATTACCGGAAGTGTTGCCGGGGTAAAATGCTACCCGAAGATTTTTTGCCATCTCCACGGGTGTCAACGGCACTGAAGATTTGTAACCCAGAATACGGCATATCGCCTCGGTACTCAGGGTCGGCGGTTCTTTGAGACATGCGCCTTCCATGATCAATTAATCCTATACCCTCACTGAGACTCTGAGGGGGTCACAAACTTCTTTTGCGCGTCGTCCGTAAATGCTTTCTCGATTCTTCTTCGAGATTGCAGTTCTCTATCAACCACGTGTCAATCATCCGTTGTTTAAACCGCCATTGATTACCCACTTTGAAAGCCGGGATCTTTTTCTGTGCAATTAGGCGATACACTGTGAATTTATCGACCTTTAGATAACGGGCGACCTGCATCAGGGTTAATAAATTTTCTTGCATATTAATATTTGTTATGGCATTCTTTGGCAGCAGTTGGCAACTATATAGAACTTTGCCATTACTAGTCAAGAATTACCTGAGAGCGATTATCCTGGGAGCACCCATGAGGATTAAAACCATAATAATTTCAACCTCTTTCGCTCTGTTTGGGTTATTTGCGATTGGTGGCCGGGATGTTTTTGCAGGTGGTTTCAAGGTCCCCTATCAATCAGCCCGGGCATTAGGCCTGGGAAACGCGGTGAGTGCCGGGGTTAACGATCCGTCAGCGGTTTATTATAATCCTGCCGCGCTCAGCGAGGTAGATGGAAACAATCTGCTAGTCAATGGAAGTTACGTTAATGTCGTTAGTAGTGTGGAAAACAGTGGGCGCAACGCGACCAATAAACACGACGACAACTTTCTCGCCTCGGTGTTTGGGAATTATCATATCCCCGGAACCGATTTTACTGTCGGCATGGGTACATACACGCCTTTTGGCCTCGCAACAACATATGAGGAGCCTTTCACCAGATTCGCTGCGCAACGGACAGAACTAAAGACCATCTTTGTGACCCCGGCGCTTTCCTGGCACCCATCCAAGTATTTCTCAGTGGGCGCCGGGTTCAGTTTCGTCCATGCGTCAGGACTTTTTTCCAGGGGCCTGTGCCTTGATCCCTTTTCGGCATGCACCGCTCCTTTAGGACTAGAAGGCCGTATGCGACTAACCGATACGACCAGCGCGTTCGCGTATAACCTTGGCGTACTGTTTAAACCGACGGAAACAGTCAAATTTGGCTTCAGCTACCGATCGCGCGTCGACCTCCGATTTGATAATGCCGACGTAAAATTTGGCGGAAGCTTTTCCATAGCGAAAGTCAAAGGAAATGTACGGCCTATTGCGCTTCCTCCGGTGATCGATGCCGGACTCTTCTGGCAAATTACCCCTGCCTGGGGTGGGGAATTCGTTTACGAATACGCCCGTTGGAGCGAGTTTAAAAACTTTGGTGCAACTCTTTCCCCTAGCCCCATCTTTGTGCCCCTTGGCGTCTCCCTGCCTGGATTTAGGCTACCTGAAAAGTGGAAAAACACTAGCACCTTTCGGCTCGGGAGCTTTTACACACTGAATAAGAATTGGGAGCTTCGGGTCGGTGCCGTAGTCGAAGAGTCACCAATACCTAACCGGACCCTTAACCCCGCCATTCCAGGCGCCGATTTGCTGAGCTTGAACGCGGGCATCGGATACAAGTGGGAGCAATTTTCCGTCGATCTCGGTTACATGGCCGTCTTCTATAAAACCAGAAAAGTGACCAATAATGAGCTCGAAGGGCTTCCGGCCACAGCCCCGCTATTCTTTGCGGGCGCTCCGGGTAAGGACAAGTACGAAACGTTCAACAACTTCGTTTCGGTATCTTTCGGCTATCGTTTTTGACGCGGCTGATCGCAGGGTTTCTCACTACTATAGGTGAAAGTTTTCGCACCATTCGCAAATTTTCCGATCGTCCACAACTCTTTCACGCGGGGATTGACTCGCGTCAAGACGCCAAGTTCGCAAAGTTTAATTTGTTTTTCCTTAGCGCCCTTTACGCCTTTGCGCGAAAAATCTTCCTTCGTGACCTTCGTGCCTTCGTGGTAAAGTATCCGTGTCCGCATTGGTTGCGGCATCGCCGCGCTAGCGTCGGCGCCGTGCTCTACCACCGGCACGCCTAAGGTTTCTTACTACCCCTCTCAATCTTCGCCCAGGTATCCCGCAAGGTGATGGTGCGGTTGAAAAGCAACCGCTGCCGCGATGATTCGGCCACATCGACGCAAAAATAACCGAGCCTTTCGAATTGATAGGTGCTCCCAGGCGTCGCGCTGGCAAGACAGGGTTCCAGGCGGCATTCCGGCAAGATTTCGAGCGAGCGAGGATTGAGGATGGTTTTCCAATCGACGCCTTCGGGGAGATCGTCGGGATCTTCCTTGGTGAAAAGGTGATCGTAAAGCCGCACCTCAGCGGGAATGGCGTGGGCCGCCGAAACCCAATGGATCGTTGCTTTCACTTTGCGACTGCTCCGCGACGAGCCGCTTTTGGTCTCCGGGTCATAGGTGCAGCGCACTTCGGTCACGGCGCCGGTGGCGGGGTCTTTATCGACGCCAACGCATTTGATGATGTAAGCGTAGCGCAGCCGGACTTCACTGCCCGGCGACAAGCGAAAGTATCCCTTGGGCGGCTCTTCGCGGAAGTCGTCTTGCTCGATGTACAGGACGCGCGAGAAGAGAACTTTTCGCGTTCCCATCGAGGGATCCTCCGGGTTGTTCACCGCTTCTAATTCTTCGATATTGTTTTCAGGATAGTTCTCAATGACGACCCGCAGTGGGCGCAGGACGGCCATGACGCGCGGCGCCCGCTTGTTCAAATCTTCCCGCAAACAATGCTCCAGCATGGCGATATCCACGGTGCTCTTGCGCTTGGCCACGCCAATGCGCTCGCAAAAATTGCGGATCGCTTCCGGCGTGTAGCCTCGCCTGCGAATACCGGCGACGGTCGGCATGCGCGGGTCGTCCCAGCCGGCCACATGGCCTTCTTTTACCAGCAGGAGCAACTTGCGTTTGCTCAGAACCGTGTAGGTGAGGTTGAGACGGGCGAACTCGACCTGCTGCGGGTGATGAATACTTAGCTGATCGAGAAACCAATCGTAAAGCGGGCGGTGGTCCTCAAATTCGAGCGTGCAAATCGAATGGGTGATCCCTTCGATGGAGTCCGACTGGCCGTGGGCGAAGTCGTAAGTCGGATAGATGCACCACCGGTCACCCGTGCGATGATGGGTTGAGCGCAGCACGCGGTACATCACCGGATCTCTCATGTTGATGTTGGGCGACGCCATGTCGATCTTGGCGCGCAGCGTGCGGCTGCCGTCGGCAAACTCGCCGGCGCGCATGCGCTGGAACAGGTCCAAATTCTCATCGACCGAGCGGTCGCGATACGGGCTATTTTGGCCGGGCTCGGTCAGCGTGCCGCGGTACTCGCGCATCTGATCGGCATCAAGATCGCAGACGAACGCCATGCCGGCTTTAGTCAATTGAAGGGCGAACTGATAAAGCTGCTCGAAGTAGTCGGAGGCATAGAACTCTCGGTCGCCCCAGTCGAATCCAAGCCAGCGCACGTCTTCCTTGATGGACTCGACATACTCAACTTCTTCTTTGCTGGGGTTTGTGTCATCGAAGCGGAGATTACAAAGCCCGCCGAACTCGGCGGCAAGGCCGAAGTTGAGGCAGATCGACTTGGCGTGGCCGATGTGGAGATAGCCGTTGGGTTCGGGGGGGAACCTCGTGTGAACCCGGCCTTGGTTCTTACCCGCCCTACGATCTTCCGTGACGATGGTTCGAACAAAATGGGATGGCGCAGCCTCGGTTGCGCCCGCCGCCTCTGTATTTGCTGTCGTTGGTTTCGTCGCCACGAGATATTCTCCCGATAGAACGAATGATACTAGCATAATCCAAGCGAATTTTTAACGCGCCGTTGACGCCATTTTTGCCGCCTGTTAGCTTACCCGCATGACGGAGGTCCGCACGCGCTTCGCGCCGAGTCCGACGGGTTTCTTGCACATCGGCGGCGCCCGCACCGCGCTTTTCAACTATCTCTTCGCCCGCCACCACGGCGGCAGATTCATCCTGCGCATCGAAGACACCGACCGGGAGCGCTCCACGCCCGAGGCAATCCAGGCAATCTTGGAGGCGATGAAGTGGTTGGAGCTAGACCATGACGAAGGCCCCTACTTTCAGACCGAGCGCTACCCGCTTTATAAAGAGAAGCTCCAGGAGCTGCTGGCTAAAGGCAATGCTTATCCCTGCACTTGCACGCACGAGGAGCTCGACGCCAAGCGCCAAGCGGCGATGAAGGAAAAACGCAAACCGTCCTACGATGGCACTTGCCGGCCGCCGGACGGCACCGTGGCGCCATTACCGACTGGCAAAGCGTACACCGTAAGATTCCGCTCGCCGCGGGACGGTACGACGGTGGTCAAAGACGCGGTGAAGGGCGATGTGGTTTTTGACAACCGTGAGCTCGACGACCTGATCATCGCGCGCTCCGACGGTACGCCGACCTATAATTATTGCGTCGTCATCGACGACATCGAAATGCGCATCACGCATATCATCCGCGGCGACGATCATCTGGCCAACACGCCGCGGCAAATCCAGCTCTACGAGGCGTTCGGCCATCCCCTGCCGCAATTCGCCCATGTACCGCTGATTCTCGGCACCGACAAAGCGCGCTTGAGCAAGCGGCATGGCGCGACCTCCGTTACCGCCTATCGCGACATGGGCTATCTGCCGGAAGCGGTGGTCAATTATCTGGTGCGGCTCGGCTGGTCCCACGGCGACCAGGAAATATTTTCCCGCGCTGAGCTGATCGAGAAGTTTTCTCTCGAGAGCGTCGGCAAATCGGCCGGGGTGTTCAACCCGGAAAAATTTCTCTGGCTCAACTCTCACTACTTAAAGTCGAAATCTCTTGCGCAGCTAGCCGACGACGTTATGCCGTTCATCGCGGCGAAAGGCTACCCGGTGCCGCGCGATAAACCTTGGCTTGAAAAAATGGTAGCGACTTTACGAGAGCGAGCGAAAACCCTGGCCGAACTTGTCGAGTCGGCGCACTACTATTTGACCGATGATATCAGCCTCGATGAAAAAGCCGTCAAGAAATTCCTGACGCCGGAAGCCGCCGAGCCGCTAAACAGCCTGATCGTCAGGCTATCGACCCTGAACGACTTCGACGAAGCCGGAATTGAACGAGAATTCACCGCGACGCTGCAAGAACAAGGGATACCGATGGGCAAGCTCGCCCAGCCGGTTCGCGTCGCTTTGTCCGGCGGCACCGCGAGTCCGGGCATTCACGATGTTATCGCCGTGCTCGGAAAAGAACGCACGCTCAAGCGGCTTCAGACGGCGCTGGATTACATCCACTCACCTAGGTGAGTCCGTAGCGGCTCAGCCGTCCCAGCCACAAACTTGTTGCATGGACGGACCAGTCTTACCAGATCCTGTTGATTGTGTTTGAAATGTGACAGCGAGGCTAATCGGCGCCGCCGCGCCAAAAATTGAGGTTATGATATGAGTTCTTCAGGGGCATGCCGGCTCGCTCGATCTGCGTGACCGCATGCGCAATCTGATGAAGCGTCATGTCCTGAACTGGATTATTCTCTCGGTACACAACAAGCATCCCATCGTGGCTTTCACTGCGGGACATCCACTTTTCGTGTAACTCTATAAAGTCACCAGCATTAGCGGTGAGCAAAACCAGATGATGCTCCGCCGCGTAACGGAGATGCTCTTGATCGTTCTGCCCGCGCGTCCCAGTAGTTCTCGGCGAAAAAACCTCATGTCCCCCCTTCTGCAATAGGCCAATCAATGCGTTAGAATCCATGTCATCATCAAGGTAAACCTTCATGGGCGATCAGACGGACGCCCTTCGAAAAACCCTCTTTGCTCCAGGGTCCCTCGTTCTCGATCCTTTTCTTGACAGATGATCGCCCAATTCTCTTGGCAATATTCGAGGGCCTCGTAAACCGCCTCCGGTTTAATGTCGCGATCCTTCGCTATCTGATTCGGCTCCATTCGGGAGATATACCGGTCGTGCCAGATGGTAGAAGCGCGAACACCGGCTCCCCGCACGCACATCTCACGGGCACTTTTGTCTGAACGCGTTTCAAGATATCGATACTTGGACTTAGACTTCATGCTTGGCCTCTATGAAGCGTGCCACATCCGTGCTTTAACCCGTAACACGCCGATTCCGCGCGATCAAGCTGACAAAAGTCCAATCACGGTCCCGTCAAAGTCGAATCCCGATAAAGCGCAGGACGTTGGAGCCCAAGCGAGCACAGTAGCGCAAAGCCTGAGCGATGTTAGAGGCGCCGGCCATGCGTAGGAGTGAGATCGCAAGATTTCGAATCGACGCCATGACTTGGGGACCGGCGAACTTGCGCACTTGGGAGCGGTCTTCATCAAAGGTAACATCGCGGACCCAATGGAGACGATTTTCGATGGACCAGTGGCCGCGGCTGAGATCGAGCAAGCGCTGGGGAGTCGCTTTTTGAGGTGTCAGACTGGTCAGGCCGTAGACGGTTTCGCTGCGGGATTTTCCCGAAACGATTGCCGTAGTATCGCGCCGGATGGCAAAGACCTGTGCGGCATGGGGGAAAGTGAGATATCCGGTCAGTTCAGTGCTGGTCCAAATCGAGCGCACTTCGAGCCGGCCATGCGCTTTATCGGTGGTTTGATGCTGAGGGGGGAAAAGATTGCAGCTCCAAGGCGGCGATGTCTTGGCGCAGCGTGGGCTGATTGTCCTTGGCGATGAAAAGGTAGTCGGCCTTTTTATCCTCGACGAGATAACGGGCGGTATCCTGTTGGGTATGCAACGCATCGGCCGTGACCACAGCTCCCTCGATCGGCAGGGGATCAAGAAGCTGGGGGAGTTTGGGAATTTCATTGGTCTTCTCTTCGACAGCGATCTGGCCCAACACGACCGCTTCTTGATGGAGAATAGCGCTGAGCAAATGAGGCGCGGGCTTTTGGGCATCGTGTCCGCCCCGTAGGGTTTTGCCATCGACCGCCAGAGCGCGGCCTGAAAGCGGATGCGATTTTGAGAACCATTGGCCGATGTCTCGATCCAAGCCGTCGGCATCGAGCTGTTGCAAGACTCGCCGGATGGTGGGCTCGGAAGGGGGCTTGCCACGCTTGATGCCGAGTTGATTGAGCGCCTCTTGGCTCAGTTGCTGGGCCCACTCGGCAATCGCACAGAAGCTGCGCGCTCCCGATAGCGCTGCGCACACCGAAATCGCTACGATGCTGACCACCGAATGGCGCACTCCACGACGCTTGCGCGGATCGACCACCGTCCCCAACATCTCCACTAATCCGCCCGCTCCTTGGAGCGGCAACCGATTGACGTCGATCATAGCGGACTCCTTCTTTGAACAATTCAGTGGCGGGAGGAACGGAGAACTCAGACACGAGCGGGCGTCGACCCTGAGCGCACGCACCAACACGAGCTTGGCTTGCCCGTGATACCAGTAGTGCCGGTTGCGCTTGGCATATCCGCGGGTCTGGCCCAATACCGAGAATCCCGCAGCTCGATAACACACCCCGCGAAAACGCCCAGCATCGACAAAGGTCTCGACCAACACGATCGGATGACCGTGATGAATCTGCCAGTCGCGACTTAACCGTTTGAGGTTAAGCGCCAAGACCCGCGAAGCGAGATTGGTTTGATTCGCCCCGGGCAAAATCAAAAAACGCACGTTGTTAGCCAGCAGTCGCAAACGGCGCCACTGAGTCTCTCGCTCCCAGCCGATCCAGCGATCGCGCACCGTGCATTTAAGCGCTGCCGAGCCCCAACCTAACAGCGCCACCCACTGATCATCGTCGGTCGCCACGTAACACAAAGACTCGCCGACAATCGGCTCGTAGCCCAGGTAATGATGCTCATCGATTAACGCACAAAAGCGTGCTCGCTCCCCACTTCGTATAAGCCGCACCTCCAACGCGCGCAACTCAATCCTCGTCGTCGTTAACTCCCCCATCTTGGCCAAACCGTACCACCTCCGGCCTCAAACAGCCAGCACCCTTACTTCCTTCCCATCTTTTCTTGCGGTTAGCGGACTTTGACGGAGCCCTGAAAGTCCAATTGATAAACTTGACTCCGCCCGGTAATTCTTCTAGTTTTAATCCCTCTAGCAGTTTGAGGAGTCGGCTAATTGGTAAGCCACCTGACTCTGGATCAGGCGATTGTAGGTTCGAGTCCTACCTCCTCAGCCAAGGTCCCATCGTCTAGCGGTTAGGACACCGGCCTCTCACGTCGGGAACACGGGTTCGATTCCCGTTGGGACCACCAAATTTGTTCTGCGCTTTTTCCGGAACCTTGAAACCCATTTTTCTGCTTACTCTTTCGCCGCGCGAGCGGCGCCCTGGTCACTGGCCTTGACGTGTTCATCACTTTCCAGATAACTAAGAAGTTCAGCGGCAACGGGTGACCCGCATTAACCACAGGAGGCAATAAAAATGAGCGAGAGCATCAAAAAATCTACTGAGCGCTGGCAGTCGGATGTGATCGTCGATTTGATCAAGCAGTACGGCTTTCCCTATATCTCGCTCAATCCGGGCGCGAGCTTTCGCGGCCTGCACGATTCGCTGGTCAACTACGGCGAGAACGATCCCCCGATGCTGCTCTGCCAGCATGAAAAGATCGCCGTGCAGATCGCCCACGGCTACGCCAAGGCGAGCGGCAAGCCGATGCTGGCCATCGTCCACAACGTCGTCGGCCTTTTGCACGCGCCGATGGCGATTTACTACGCCTACATCGATCGCTGCCCGGTGTTCATCGCCGGCGCCACCGGACCGATGGACGAAAAGTATCGCCGCCCGTTCATCGACTGGATTCATACGGCTTTCGCCCAGGGCGACGTGGTCCGCCAATTCACTAAATGGGACTATCAGCCCGGCAGCATCCACGGCGTGCCGGATTCGTTTGCCCGCGCCTACTCGATCATGATGAGCGAGCCCCAGGGCCCGGTCTACATGTGCTACGACTCGGCGCTGCAGGAAGGCGCGCTGAGAGAAGAACTGGCGCTGCCGAAATTCGCGGTCAAGGTCCCCTCGCGCATCGCGCCGGAGCCCGCGGCGATTGAAGAAGCCGCCGACATGCTCGTCGCTGCTGGCAACCCGCTCTTGCTCACGGAATACGCGGCGCGCATGCCCATCGGCTTCGACTCCACCGTGGAACTCGCCGAAACCGTCGGCGCCTCGGTCTTCGACATCAACAAGCGGCTCGGTTTCCCCAACCGCCACCCGCTGAGCGTGAGCTTCCACGGCGACGCCTTCAAGGGCGTTGATCTGGTCGCGGCGCTCGACGTGGTCGACTGGACGCGCGGCTCGCACAAGCTCAACACCCAGACGCGCGAGATTACGGTCGTGACGACGCCCGACTGCAAATGGATCGATATCGGTTTCGCCGACATCGAGATCAGCAAATGGGCGACCGACTACAACAAGCACCACAACTGGGACCTGCGCGTGCTCGGCGACAGCGCGTTGACGATTCCGGCGCTGACCGCGGCTTGCCGCAAGCGCATCGACGGCAACAAGGCGCTAGCGTCACGCGTTGAAGAACGCAAACAAAACATCGGCGAGAAACACGCGCGCCAGTGGCAAAAGTGGCAGGATCAAGTCAAGGAGCAGTGGAATGAGCTGCCGATGACCGAATCGCGCCTGGCCCACGAAGTTTGGCAGGTGATCAAAGATGAAGATTGGGTGCTCACTGCCAACACGCTCAAGGAATGGGTCCATAAGGTGTGGAACTTCGACAAACCCTACCGCCACGTGGGACGCGAGCTCGGCACCGGCACGCAGATCGGCATGTCCATCGGCGTCTCTCTGGCACACAAAGGATCGGGAAAGC
>Ga0080064_1004146_pt1 | contig 19160 bp, 20 predicted proteins | sample Subgrocontami54m_FD_69260 | JGI IMG/M metagenome (GOLD analysis project Ga0080064, IMG submission 69260) | Subsurface groundwater microbial communities from S. Glens Falls, New York, USA - GMW46 contaminated, 5.4 m (SPADES assembly) (version 2) ...
TGCCGCCTCCAGATGATGAGGAGTTTACTGATAGGTTTACTCCTTTTTCTTTGCGAATCACTTAGTATTCCAAGTATCCTGTAATATTCAGAGGATTTAACTTGCGAATCAATCTCATTTCTAAGCTTACCATTGCCACAACTGTCGTCCTATTAATCTTTATGCTTCTTTTCGCCTATATCAATATTGCCACGCTCAAATATATGCTGCTGGAAGCGGCTATTTCCGATGCCGACAAGTTAAGCGAAACTATCATAAAAACTACACATTATGAAATGTTGGAAGACAACCGCAAAAGGGCCTACGAGATGATTCAGGAGGTGGGCACATTGCAGGGTGTCGAACATATCCGAATGATCAATAAGAGCGGCCATATTACTTTTTCAAGTGAAAAAGGGGAGATTGGTAAATTCCTCGATAAAAAAGAAGCGGGTTGCAATATGTGCCACACCAGCGGTGAAACCAAGGTGCACGCCTCCACGATGAACAGAAGTCGGGTTTTTTTTGATAAACAAGGGAGACAAGTGGTAGGCATGGCCAAGGCCATCTACAACGAAAAAAGCTGCCACACTTCATCTTGCCATTTCCACGCTGAAGGCCAAAGGATATTGGGAGTTCTGGATATCATTGTTTCCCTGGAAAATATGCGCACTTTAGTCGCTAATTATCGTAATAAAGTAATTTTCCTGACAATTTTTCTTTTGTTATCCATTTCCCTGGCCATCACATTTTTTGCCCATCGCCTGGTAAACCGTCCGGTAAAGAAACTTTTAGCGCAAACTAAAAGAATAGCCCACGGGGACCTTGATACTTTTGTGCAACGTACGTCAAATGATGAAATGGGAGAACTGTCCGAGGCCTTCAATAAGATGACCCAAAGCCTCAAGGGCGTTAGAAGTGAACTGGAAGAATGGGGGGAAAATCTTGAGGCCAAAGTGGAAGAAAGAACTCGTGAACTCAAGCAGATGCAAAACCAATTGATCCGTTCGGAAAAATTAGTTTCCCTCGGAAAACTTGTGGCAGGCATTACTCATGAAATAAATAATCCTCTCACCGGTATTTTGATGTTCGCCACCCTGACCGGCAAAAATCCCAAGCTGGCCCCGGCTCTTAAAAGTGACATTGATGTTATCATTGCCGAAGCCGAGAGGTGCGCCAAGATAGTAAGGGGACTTCTTGATTTCTCCCGTGAATCGATACCGCAAAAGAAACCTTCATCCCTCAACAACATCATGGATGCCACGCTGGATCTCATCGGCCGCCAATCGAGGTTTCATAATATCAACATTCTCAAGGACTACAAGCCGGATATGCCTTTTATTCCTGTTGACTCAAATCAGATTGAACAGGTTTTCATCAATATGCTGCTGAACGCTGGCCAATCCATGCCCTATGGCGGCAACATCTGCATCAAAACATATACAGAAGGCGGCGACTACGCCTGCCTGGAAATAACCGATACGGGTGAAGGCATTGCCGAGGAAAATCTGGGAAAGATATTTGATCCCTTTTTCACCACGAAAAGTGATAGCGGCACAGGTTTGGGGCTTTCCGTTTCCTACGGGATCATCGAAAGACACGGCGGCAAGATCGAGGTGCAAAGCAGGCTCAATGAAGGTACAACCCTTACCATCAAATTGCCCTTGTCGCCCCGGGGAAAAGAACCCCTTGCCGCCAGCAGCCCTTCCCCTTCAAAGGTGGCGTAAGCGCACCTGCATAACTTTATAACTCTCGCAGTGGTGTAATTTTTTTATACATCTTATGCGTTGCCAAGATTTTCTCTGATTATCAAAACTTAGCCATGTCTTACCAAGTTTTTGGTGCCTTGCCCTGCTTATCATGTATTGTGTTAATGTACATTCCCGCCATCGTCAAACACTCAGGAGTTCCTATCTGTCAAAAATAACCAGCAAATGCGATGTGATACACTTTGCAAAAAGTCATCCTGCCCCTGGCACGTCCGTTGCTTAATGCAGGCAGGAGGCAAGTATTCGCTCGCTAAGTGAAATGAAAACCATGAAAAACAAAACCTCGAAACCACCAAAAGGGCGTTGGATTTTACAAAAAAAGGAAAGGAGATATTTATGTTAAGGAGATTTTCGTTATCAATTATCTGTGTGTGTTGTTTCTTATTCCTGGGGGCGCCGGTTATGGCTGACCAAACAACTGAAAAACTGCAGGAGAGAATAGATAAATTAGAGGGGGAAATAAAACTATTACTGAAGGGGCAGGAGAAAGCGCGAGAAGAAGATAAGGCGCGCGTGAAGAGCATAGAGGGGAAGGTGGAAAAAGTTGAAAAAAAGACTGAGGAAGCAGCGACTCGAGTACTAAGTGGCTTTCGGTTTAAGCCTTACGGCTATATAAAATTGGATGCTGTTTATGACGACAGCAGAACAAATTACGGTAATTTCATTTTGTATGTCCCTGATGAATCTAAAAATGACGATAATAATGAATTCAATATGACTGCCAGACAGACACGGATAGGGCTTGATATTTTAGCGCCGGAAACCTCCGGTTGGGAAGCAAAGGGGAGAATCGAAATTGATTTCTACGGAGATGGAACGGTGAAGCATGAGAATAAGGCAGAACCTTTGCTGCGGCATGCCTTTTTAGAAGTAAAAAAAGGACGGTTCAGCCTCCTTGCGGGTCAGACCTCTGATTTAATCTCTCCTCTGGTTCCGGATGTTTTGAATTATACGGTAGGGTGGGCCGGTGGCAACATCGGTTATCGCCGTCCTCAATTGCGGGCAACTAATATTTATCCTTTAGGTGAGTTCAGCAAGCTCAGCATGGCATTGGCTATGGCGAGAACTACTGGAAGCGGGGATTTCATGGGGGAAAATGTTGGGGAAAATGTAGGCTTTCCCACCGTACAAGGGAGGCTTGCCCTTACAACTAAACTTTTAACTAAGAAAGATACCGTGTTCGGCATATCCGGACATTATGGAAAAGAGGAGTATCAGGAAAGAGTAAAATCTTGGTCCATCAATGGGGACTTCGATATCCCGCTTTCTGATAGAGTCTCGATAAAAGGAGAGGTATTTGTCGGATACAATCTGGATGATTACTTTGGGGGAGTTCTCCAAGGTATGAACACCACAACTCAAGAAGCGATTAGGGCTATGGGAGGTTGGATGCAGGTCGGTTATCAGCATAGCAAGAAATGGAAATATAACGTTGGATTAGGCATCGATGATCCGAGGAACGATGATCTTGCCTATAATCCCGATCCTACCAAGAACATGCGAGACAGAAACAGCTTCTATTACGGAAATGTGATGTTTAATCTTATCCCTCCAGTAAATATAGGTTTAGAGTATAGCTATTGGGAAACAGGATATCTAAACCAGAGCAGCGGCACAGATAACCGGGTACAGACTTCGATCATTTACAACTGGTAGAAATTTGCACCACAAGATCAACAGGAAAGGAGGAAGCAGTTATGCATGTTACCCGGAGAGGATTTCTGAGGATTTCGGGGGCGGCATTAGCCACGTGCGGCATTGGTATAAGTCTCGAGCCGGTATCCGCGCATGCGAAGCCGCTGAGGATCAAGTATGCTAAGGAAACCACCACCATTTGTCCATACTGTTCCGTGGGATGCAGCATCATCGTCTCCACGACGAGCGGCGGAAGGCTCATCAGCACGGAGGGCGACCCAAACAGTCCCATAAACCTCGGCGCCCTGTGTACCAAGGGCGGCTCTCTCTACCAGATGTCCGCAAACAGGAATCGCCTGACAAACCCGCTCTACAGGGCGCCTAATGCCAAAGAGTGGAAAGAGGTATCCTGGGAGTGGGCGCTGGACAGGATCGCTGAGAATGTAAAGAAGACACGGGACAAAAGTTTTAAAACAACAAACGCAAAAGGCGAAGTCGTCAACCGAACGGAAGGCATCGCTTCGGTAGGCAGCGCCGCAATGGATAACGAGGAGTGCTACCTTTACCAGAAATTCCTCCGGGGGTTGGGCCTGGTATACATTGAACACCAGGCCCGCATTTGACACAGCGCTACTGTAGCGGCTCTGGCAGAGTCGTTCGGACGCGGCGCTATGACGAATCACTGGAACGATTTTAAAAACAGTGATTGCATCCTTATCATGGGCAGCAATCCTGCCTCGAACCACCCCGGCTCTTTCCGGTGGATTACGGCGGCCATGGAAGCGGGAGGAAAGCTCATATGTGTGGATCCCCGGTTTACGCAGTCCGCAGCTAAAGCCCATATCTATGCACCTCTCCGGTCGGGCACGGATATAGCGTTTCTTGGCGGCATGATAAAATACATACTGGACAACAAACTGATCCACGAAGAATACGTCAAAAACTATACCAATGCCTCTTACCTGGTCAACCACGCCTTTAGAATGCCTGGCGACAACCGGGGGGTTTTCTCCGGTTTGGCCGGGGGAAAATACGACAAGACCACGTGGTCATATCAGACTGACCCTGATAGTTTGATAAAAAAGGACCTCTCCCTGAAAGACCCGTTCTGCGCCTTTCAACTACTGAAAAAACACTATTCCCGTTACACTCTCGCCTAGTATCAAGCATCACGGGGACACCCAAAGACAAACTGCTGGAGGTTTACGCTGAGTATGCGAAAACGTGTCAGCCGGGAAAAGCGGGCACGATTCTTTATGCCATGGGCTGGACACAGCACACGGTAGGCACTCAGAACATCAGGGCGATGTCGATCATTCAATTGCTCCTCGGCAATATGGGCATTGCTGGTGGCGGCATCAACGCCCTCAGGGGAGAATCGAACGTGCAGGGTTCTACCGACCACGGCCTGCTTTTCCACATTCTGCCGGGTTACCTCAAAGTTCCCCCGGCATCGCTGTCGACATTGAAGCTGTATAATGAAAAATACACCCCCACCACAAAGGAGGCAAGCAGCCTGAACTGGTGGAAAAACTATCCTAAATACTCGGCAAGCCTGCTGAGAGCCTTCTACGGCATGAACACCAACCTTGAAGAGGCTTATTCCTACCTGCCCAAGATTGATGACGGAGTCAATTACTCCTGGCTTGCACTTTTTGATCAGATGTATAAGGGGAAAATCCAAGGGTTTTTCGCCTGGGGTATGAACCCTGCGGTCAGCGGCGCCAATGCCGGCAAGGTGAGGCAGTCCCTCGCCAGACTGGACTGGATGGTAAATGTCAACCTCTTCGACAACGAAACCGGTTCCTTCTGGCGCGGTCCGGGCATGGATCCGGAAAAAATCAAGACCGAGGTCTTTATGCTCCCCTGCGCCGCCTCTCTTGAAAAGGAAGGGAGTATAACCAACAGCAGTCGCCTGATGCAATGGCGTTTCAAAGCCGTCTCCCCCCCTGGCAAGGCCAAACCCGACGGCGAAATCATGACGGACTTGTTCTACAGAATCAATGACCGGTACGAAAAACAGGGCGGTCCTCTGAAAGAAGCGATAACGAAAATGACCTGGAATTACGGTCCGAAGGGCGCCGACGGAAGGATCCGCTACCTTGATATTCACGCCGTAGCGAAGGAAATAAACGGTTCTTTCCTAGAAGACAAGACCATTGAAGATAAAGGGGTAAAGAAGGAATTCAAGAAGGGGGACCCCGTTCCTTCCTTTGCTTTTCTCCAGGATGACGGTTCAACCTCTTCGGGAAACTGGCTCTATTGTAATTCTTATGCCGACAAAGGCAACATGGCCGCCAGGCGCGGCACGAAAGACGCCTCCGGCATCGGTCTTTACTCGGAATGGGCCTGGAGCTGGCCCGTGAACCGCAGGATTATCTACAACGGCGCCTCCGTTGACCCCACCGGCAGGCCCTGGGATGTGAAGCATCCGGTAATTCTCTGGGATGGGGCCAAATGGACAGGGGACGTGCCCGACGGTGTCGGCGATCCCGGTTCAGGAAGGCCTCCGTTCATAATGAAACCGGAGGGCGTGGCAAGTATTTTCGGGCCTGGGCTGACAGACGGTCCATTTCCCGAACACTACGAGCCTCTTGAGGGTCCCCTGGAGAAAAACCTGCTGTCACACCAGCTTACAAACCCTGTCATAAAAAGATGGGATAAGGCGGGTGTCGGCACGGAGATGGATAAGGTTGCAAGCTGCGACAGTCGCTTCCCCTTCGTGTGCACCACTTACCGTGTCAGCGAACACTGGCAGACCGGCGTCCTCACGAGATGGCAACCATGGCTGGTGGAAATGCAGCCGGCCATGTTCGTCGAGATAGGGTCGGAGATTGCCAGGGAAAAGGGGATAAAAAACGGGGAGACTGTCGTCGTGAAGTCCGTCCGCGGCGAACTCGATGCCGTTGCCATTGTCACGTCCAGATTTAAGCCCTTCAAGATTGACGGGAAAACGGTGCACCAGGTAGGTATTCCCTGGCATTACGGCTGGGTGACGACGGCCACAAGGAAATACGCGGCCAATGACAAGAAGCCCGAGTTGTTTACCTCCGGCGACGCGGCCAATTTGCTTACACCCACCATAGGTGACGCCAATACCATGATACCAGAGTCCAAGGCCTTCATGGTAAATGTTGTCAGGAAGGAGGTAAGGTAAATGTTCGAAATAACCAAGTTGATCGACGTCTCAAAATGCACCGGATGCAGGGGCTGTCAGGTGGCCTGCAAACAGTGGAACCAGTTGCCGGCAAAGCAGACCCTAAACAGGGGAACTTATCAGAATCCACCGGATCTTGAGCCGAACACATGGACCATGGTTATGTTTCAAGAGGCATCTGATGAAACTGGCGCCTTAAAATGGCTGTTCAGAAAAACCGGCTGCATGCATTGTACCGATGCCTCCTGTGTAAAGGTATGCCCCAGCGGAGCTCTCTACTACACCAATCTGGGAACAGTAGCGCTCAACAGGGAAAGATGCGTTGGCTGCAAGGAATGCGTATCCGCCTGCCCCTTTGAAATACCCAAATATGACGGTGCTGCGGATAAGGTGGCAAAATGCGATCTCTGTTTGAGCAGGATCGAAAGGGATATGACTCCAGCTTGTGTCAAGGCTTGCCCGACCGGTGCACTTCAATTCGGTGACAAAGAAACTATGTTGCAAACGGCCTACCGGCGCGCACAGGAACTGGGCGGAAACGCTTCCGTTTATGGAGATAAGTTCGTCAAGGGCACACATGTACTCTATGTTCTGCAGGAAAAGTCCGCTATTTACGCTGGTTTGCCTCTGAAACCGACAGTTCCGCTCGCTATCATCGTCTGGAAAGACCTCCTGAAGCCCCTTAGTCTGATTGCCGGCGGCAGTATGCTGGCGGGAACATTCTTACACTATATCCTGCGTGGTCCCAAAACATCTGATGAGGACAGCGACACCAATAAGAGGGAAGGAGGCGCGTAATATGCAAAAAGGATTGATCAAGGTAACGGACCCTGTCGAGAGGCTCATTCACTGGGGACTTGCTGTCTCCTGTCTTATCCTGATTGTTACCGGCATGGGCATGATGTTTCGCTCCTTCAATTTCATTGCGACCATACTTGGCGGATTGAAACATCTGATATATGTTCATAACTTTACCGGCCTTGCCTTCACGGCGGCCCTCGTTTTTACCATCCTTAAGTGGTGGAAAGAAGCGGGAGTGTTTGCACCGGAAGATGTGGAATGGCTGAAGGCGGCGGGCGGCTATCTGTGGCATACGGATCAGGTCCCCGAGGCGGGAAGGTATAACCCCGGTCAGAAGGTCTTCTTTATTACGGTTTCAACGTGCGGCGTTATAATGGTCATTACCGGGTTGATTATGTGGTTTCCCCTCTCCTTTCCGGTATGGCTGGTGAGATGGATGTATCCGTTGCACGCCCTCTGGTTCATTACCATCATGGCTTTCTTTATTATACACTTCTACCTTGGAACAGGCGGATCTCCCGGCTCCTCCGCAGCCATGTTCACAGGCTGGGTCACAAAGGATTGGCTTCGGAAGCAGCACGGAAAATGGCTAAAGGAGATAGAGAAAAAAAATAAGCTTGAGATTTTGGGCGGAGGGAAGGATTGATCATTTACGCACACTACTTTGTCCCTGTGGCGGGATAGCGGCACCGGCATAAAAATAATCAAATGAATGAAACGCACTGCCATGATGCAACTGTTTTCCCCTTTATGGCATGATCGTTGCGCCGTTATGGTTAAGGGAAAATCACCGAGGAGGTTATTATGAAAGACAAGGCGAAATTGATAAAAAGGCTGATCGCCGTATCCATCCTGCTGCTGGTAGCTGCCTCCACAGCAGTTGCCGCATTTGGTTTCAGCGTAGACGACAATAACATTATGATCATTGCATTTCTTGCTTTCTGTGCCCTGATCGTCGTCGGGCAGGCGCTGCCGTGCCTGTTGGCCATCACGGCATTCAAAATAGGGATGAAAAAAGAGGCAGTCGCTGCTAAAGCTGTTAGGGAATAGATGACACCATCTCTTCGGAGGATGTGGCTCTTGGCTATACAAGCAGCTTCTCGAAGTAGAGTGGGCTGTTCGCATCCGGTATCCCCCCAAGCCGAGCTTCTTAATGCCGACTTTGTCAGGGCTATCTAACTTGTGGGGTCTTTAATCTATTATTGTTTTCTGGATTACCAAGCACACCGGCTCTTCAATACGCTGTCAATTATTTTAGACATAGCTTTCTGCCCTCTATTTCCCTCTACCTTGAAATGGGGGTGGAAAGCAAGTGCAGCATGTATAGATACAATATACATTTCCGTCCGGTATGACCTTTTTTATACTACCGCTTCTATGCGATAATCATATATATATATCAATGCATTACAAGATATAAACTCATGTTGCCCAACTATGGCATTATCTATGCTTCTAACTGGTTAAGGCTAATAAATCGTCGTCCGCGCCGGACGGCTAGGAGGTAAAAAATAATGAAAACGCTAATTAGAATGCTAGCGAATGTGATGATAATGTTGATGCCTACCATGGCAGCAGCTCAGGTTGCCAAAGAAGAAGGTGGTGGCCTTATGGTTTGGCTCTTCCTGGGGTTTGGGGCCCTCATAATAGTATTTCAACTTTTTCCTGGGCTTGCGCTGTTTGCTGTGATGCTGAAAGAGATTTTTTCCCGCGCACCGGGAAAAAATCCTTTAACCTCTGCTGAAATAGTTAAACGTAAACATTAGCTACTTTGAGGAACTGTCGGTAAAAAGCGAGGGTTGGCAATGTTAGGACTTCTTATTGCGGTTGGAGATATTTATTGTCGCAAGCAGATGGCCGAGCTATTCGTAGAGGCCGGATATAATGTGATTGTGACCAACTCGGCGGCGAATGCCTTGTGTGGAATTCTCAAGAATACCGCCCAGGTGGTTCTTATCGGCAGCGGTTTCGACGGTCTGACGGCAGCCGATTTGATCCCACTGCTAAAGCGCTGCAACCGGAAACTATCTATTATTCTCGTTGCCGATGATCCATCCCCGGCTCTAATCCGCAAACTCCGGAGGGAAGGCATTTTTTATCATGCACTAAAACCGGTAAGTGGAGAGGACCGGGAAGAGATACGCCAAGCGGTCCAGTGCGCTTTTCAGAGGTTGGATGCCACGAATTGGGGTGAAAAATACAACAGCGGCAAGGGATATTTGACAAAATAAACGGGCCAACCCGGCCCATAAAGAAAAGGAGCACGTTATGAAAACGAAATATTTATTACTCAATGCGCTGACAGTATTCATGGCAACAGTCGTTAACGCCTATGGGGCAAACGAAGCGAGTATTTACAACAGCGGCCTGCTTGTGGTTGTTTTTTTGGGTTTCTGTGCACTGGTCGTTATAGCCCAATTAATTCCCGCGTTTCTTGTCCTGACGGGGATGATCAAAAGTCTGGTCAAGGGGACCAAGGAAAAACGCGTCGAGGTTGAAGCAGGCAAGTAATAATGTGGCAACTATCCTTAATGACAGCAGACATTATTGTTATTGCTATGAACGAAATTGAGGGAGGTGCTTTACCATGTTGGATTTGCTGCAATCATTAGGTGAATTCCAGAAGGTTTACACGATGGTTGATTTTTATCGGTACATCAAAACTGTGGAATACCTCATCTGTATCGGTTTTTTTGTCGGGTTTCCCGCTTTTTACCGATTTATCAACAATTCAGAGGATTCAGGGGAAGTAAAAACTAAAACCTTGACAGACAAAAATTATAGGAGATTTCACCATGATCGTTGAAAGGAGCTTACTAATCGGAATACTATTACCGATTATATTTGTTTTTTCTCCGACAAACGGTATCGGTCAGCCCCCCCCCGATTTCGTCACTATTGATTCTCTTATGCAGTATTATGAGAGGGTAAATTTTGACCATGCCAAGCATGTGGGGATGAGCACAGATTGTGCGCAGTGCCATCATCATACGACCGGAACAGCGGGGGAAAACACCAACTGCAGAAGATGTCATAAGGATAGCGGCTCAACCCCTGTTGTAGCTTGTAGAGGGTGCCACGCCGGCAAGCCTTTTTCTGCTGAAGCCATCAAACAAAGTCGTTTAATTACAACAGCTTATCATAAAGACAAACCAGGATTGCGGGGCGCATACCATCAAAGCTGCCGGAAATGCCATGTGGAAAACGGAGGTCCAACCGAATGCCAGGGTTGTCATGCACGAAATAAGGAAGGCGATAGGTTATTTAATGCAGCTAAAGACGACCGAAAGTTGAAGTAGGCACGTCCGAACACATTATAGGTAAAGCCTTAACTTTGAGGAAAGGGAACGGAATATGAAACGGCGAGATTTCCTGAAGACCTGCACAATCTGTGGAGTGGCAGCTTCGCTTGGCTCATCACGGCAAGCCTGGGGGGTGTCCTTTGAAGGATACCCAGACAGGATGGGAGTTTTGGCAGACCTTACCCGCTGTGTCGGCTGTCGCAGTTGTGAGGCGGCCTGCAATAGGGAACAGCAACTTCCCGCACCATCTTTGTCCTTTGATGACCAGTCGGTGTTTGAAGATAAGCGACGTCCCACGGAATGGGCATACACAGTCGTCAACCGCTACGAAACCAAGAAAGAGGCGGGGCCAGTCTATCGCAAAATCCAATGTAATCATTGTAATGAACCTGCCTGCCTCACATCATGCTTGGTCAACGCCTATACAAAAACCAAAGAGGGCGCGGTTATTTACAATCCCAAGGTATGCATCGGCTGCCGTGCCTGCATGGTGGCCTGCCCCTTTTCCATCCCCGGTTACAGTTATACAAGCGCTTTTGATCCCGTGGTCAAGAAATGTCTCTTCTGTTACGACACCCGCCTCAAATACGGTAAATCACCCGCCTGTGTGGATATCTGCCCTCAGGAAGCCCTTACCTTCGGTCACCTCAGCGATTTGATAAAGATCGGCCATGAGCGTATCAGAGAGATGCCGGACAAATATGTTGATCACATCTATGGTGAGAAGGAAATGGGGGGTACGGGGTGGATATATCTTTCCGGAGTACCATTCGATCAAGTTGGCTTCGATACGACCCTGGGAAATGAGCCCATCATCTCAAACGTGAAGGATTTTCTTGGTTTTATACCGATGGTGCTGACAATCTGGCCGGCCCTCTTCAGCGGCTTTCGTCTGCTGGCAACCAATGGGAAGAACCATCTTAACTTAGACTCAAAGCAGGAGGATGCCGAGCCATGAAAAAGCTGAAGACGCCAGAGATGGTAATAATCGATTCTCCGTACAAAGCGCCAGGAAAGACAAGGTGGAGTCTGAAAGAAAAACTACTGCTTGGCCTGACCACGCAACAATATATTTCCCAGGCGTTGCGCAACCCCTTTAACTGGCTCTTTGCCATAATCTTTACTATCGGTGTTCCCGTTTTGGCTGGCCGCTTCCTCTTCGGCCTGTCCTGGGCCACTGACAGCTCGTACGACTACCCCTGGGGATTGTTTCTCGGCTTTGGCCTTTTCACCATGGTACCGCTTTCCTCATCCGGCTTCCAGCTGGGTACGGCAGTACAAATATTTGGACGTCATGACCTGGAACCGATTGAAAGACTTGCGTTATTAAACGGACTACTCGGTTATTTTTTTGCAGTATGTTTTTTGCTGGCCGATCTGGGGCAGCCCTGGCGTCTTCCTTATCCCATGTTCTTCTCCTTCGGCCCTGCCGCAGTACTTTTTCTCGTGGCCTGGCATGTGGCAACTTATCTCTCCGTTCAGATCGCCGAAGTATCAGAATCTTTCTTCGAATGGATCGGTTTTCCTATGGGCAAAAGAGCCATTCACAATATTACATTAGGACTCACTGTCGCCGGGATCATTCTTTCTACTCTCCATCAGGGCGCGCTGGGAGCCCTTTTTACCTACGCACCGGGCAAGGTCCATCCCCTCTGGTATTCCGCCTCGTACCAGTGGCTTAACTTCTTCGTTTCTTCGATGCCGGCCGGGCTCTGCATGGTAATTGTGGTCAGCACTATCGTAAGCAAAACTATGGCATGGCGCTGTGATAACAATTTTATTAACAATCTTGATAAATTTACGATAACACTTGCCAGAGGCGCTGCGATGGGGCTAGCGACTTATTTTACCATGAAACTTATCAGTATAGCCCATGATAACAAATGGGAATACATCGCAAGCGGCTGGGGTTTATGGTACGTATTCGAAATTACTGTCGGCGTTCTTCTACCGCTGGTGCTATTAACTTTTGCCATCAAAAACAAAAAGGTTGGCCTCATCCGCATTGCCGCTCTTATGACTATTTTCGGCGTGGCCCTCAATCGGTTTAACACCGCATTAATAACCTTTAACTGGAAAATGGCGGAACGCTTTGTGCCTTCATGGCGAGAGGTAGCGATTACGGTGACTATTTTTACCATTTACATCGTGGTTTATCGATTCATCCTCTATAGACTGCCGATAGTCTATAGCTGGAAGGCAGAGGATGAAAAAGCCCTTGCCAGGGAAAGTGTTGTAAAAACATCAGACTACTCATCAGTTGATGATGCGATGCAGCCCGCGGTAGCCTACGTCGGCAGAGCAGACCAGTTAAACCCCTTGCCTGGTTGTGCAGCTAGTGAGGAATAAACCGCTTATTTAAACGGTGGTGGGACTCCGACGAGACTCGAAAGGGTAGGGGGTGTCTTCTTTGGTAGAACGGTGACAAGCATGCCAAAGCTGGGGGAGGTTCATCATGTTTCTAAAATCATTGGCAGCTAGGGCTATTGTGCCAGTGGCAGTGGCAGTAACCGGTTTCGTAATTATATGCTGTATTTTACTCTATACGGTAATGAAAACAGATATGATCAACGATGCCGTGAGACATGAAACCAATTTGGCCGACACTATCGTTAAGTCCACGCGCTATGCCATGCTTAAATACGACTGCGAGATGTTGAGTAATATTATTAGTAATATTGGCCAGCAGAAGGGCGTGGAACATGTGCGTATTTTCAACAAGAAGGGGCTTATCATGTTCTCCGCTGACCCAGCAGAATATAAGCGGCTTGTTGACAAGAAAACGGCAGGATGCATCGGTTGCCACTCGGGTGCCATTCCAGCCTCGACGCTGGGCGCCATGGAGCAGGCCCGCCACTTTACCAATGGACGGGGAGCGCAGATTATCGCCATCACAGCCCCTATTTACAACGAATCGGTATGCTACAATGCTGGCTGCCACATACATAATGCTAACCAGAAAATCCTGGGAACTCTTGATATCGGTTTATCAGGAGAACCGCTTCTCAAGACACTGGCACTGATGCGCAGCCGTATGGTACTATTCAGCCTCATGGTATTATTATTGACCATTGGCGGCGCCGCCGCCTTGCTCAGGCGCCACGTATTCGAGCCAATACGGAAACTTAAACAATTTACGGAAAAAGCTAATTGTAAATTGCAACCTAGTGACATTCCATGTATTTACGGTGAGCTTGCCGAACTTGCCATGGATATCGGGGGACTTGTGCGCCAGCTCCGAGAGGCTTTATCGGAAGTAGAAAAACTTAAAGAAAATCAAAGATGATGCTTTTGTTCATCCTTTACGGAAATGCCTAATTTTTTTATCAGCGCATGGAAATTCGTCCGTAACATTCCCGTTTCCTCCGCAGCCTGAGAAATATTCCAATTATTTCTTTTAAGGGCACTCATGACAAAGGCTTTTTCAATAGGCTCTACGGCCTGCTCACGCAAATGCCTTTTGGCTTCCTTCAGTTCTTCAAGACTTTTAGGTATAAAACCCTGAGCTGCATAACTCTCTTCTTTTTCATAAAGGAGCTCCATGTCACACCTGTTGATGAGATTACCTTCACAGAGTACTACGGACCTTTCGATGATATTTTCTAATTCCCGTACATTACCGGGAAAAGGGTAGTTCTCGAGGAGTGACAAAGCATCAGGCGCTAAGGCGCATATTTCCTTATCCATATCCTCGCAAAATTTTGTTAAGAAGTGGTCAAGCAATAGGGGTATATCTCCGATTCTCTCCCTGAGAGGAGGAAGGTTTACCGGTATGACATTAATGCGAAACAGCAGATCATCGCGGAAGGTTCCTTCGGCAACCATTGTCCCCAAATTTTTGTTAGTTGACGCAATCAGGCGAATATCTATGGGAATAGGGCGAATGTCTCCGATGGGGGTAACTACTCGTTCTTGTAATACCCGGAGAAGTTTTGCTTGGGTAGTAAGACTTATGTTGGATATTTCATCAAGAAAGAGGGTCCCGCCGTCCGCCACCTTAAATAGCCCCGCTTTGCTCTGCACGGCCCCCGTGAAAGACCCCTTAACATGACCGAACAATTCGCTCTCCAGCAAGTTTTCCGCCAGCGCGGTACAATCCACTGCGACGAAAGGATGTTCATGTCTGTTGCTTTTACCGTGTATGGAACGGGCAACAAGTTCTTTGCCCGTTCCACTCTCACCAGTGATTAAAACCGTGCTTTCGGTAGGTGCTACTTGCATGATGCGGTGGTAAACTTTCTGCATCTCGGGACTCTCGCCAATAAAATTGTCAAACCCGTGATGTGTTTGGACTTCTTTTTTTAAGCGATTATTTTCCGCAATTGCGCTTTTGGTGGCAATGGCTTTTTTAACTTTTTCGATAATCTGTTCCGGGGCAAAAGGTTTGGCGATATAATCAAAGGCGCCGCTTTTCATGGCCTCAACGGCGGTGTCAACCGTCGCATAGCCAGTGATAATTATAACAGGTACGCCTGGCTGGAGGATCTTAATTGCGCTCAGCACTTCCAAACCGTCCATTCCCGGCATTTTGAGATCTGTAATGACGACGTCGAAATCTTTCACTTGTATTTTTTCAATCGCCGCCCTGCCACTGGCAACAGATTCAACCTGGACGGCGTTGCCCTCAAGAATCCGGCGCATTCCTTCTCTGATAACAGCCTCGTCATCAATAACAAGGACACGACATATGTCTGGCAATTGCTCATGCATACTTGCAGCTTTCACGGTTCTGGTTCTGCCGGTATAAAAGATACTAAGCCAGGTCTCAAGGCTTCAGGCAACAAAACGCTATGAATCTTACCCGCTTCCCGACCCTATCACGTTGGTAAATAGTACGTATTATTATTTTGAAAGTCAACACAGTTGGCATTTAAATTGACTAATTAATGGTAATTTCCTAGAATGAGGCGTTGTAAAGGATTAGTATAGTGCCCGTTATTTCCCCGGTTCGGAACAGGTGGGATCAAATATGCCTAAAACAACGGCATCTTCGGACGCAGATTTCTCCCCTGAGAAGCTCCGGGAAAGGACTTTAAATAACATCAGCAGGCTGCAAAATACTTTCACGATGGAATTGTTGATACTTGCCCTTTTCATCATTATAACCATTGGCGCCGTTAACGATTTCGCCTTTCTTGCAAATCTCAGCGCCCCTTTGGCCGCAAAATTCGGACCGAGCCCTCCGCCTGATCTTATCAGCGCCTTTCTTATCCTTTATCTTTTTTCAGCCATTATCCTCATCCTTTCACGGATGATGAGCGGTTCCGGCAAGGCCGGGGCATTGAGCCACGTGGGATACCTAACGGGTTTTTACGCATTCTATCATTTGGCGGGCGCACTTAAAGAAAACTTCTGGGCTGTCTGTGCCAGTGGGCTCACCATCCTGATACTTGAAAGCTATCACATCTGGACATATTGTTCGGAAGAAATTGAGAAAGAGAAGGAAATTTTAGCTTCTTTGGAACGAAAACGGGGATAATGCGAAGTGATTACGTAATTCCTTGGACTATCAATATTCGACAAAACTATCTCGGCAACAGAAAATAGATTCAGAAAATACTTGAAGCAATTGCTTATTATTGTTAGCATCCAACGGGTGTCGAAAGGTAGGTAAGCTGTATGGATAAAAACGAAATTCCCAGCGGCATCCGGGTGGACAAGGAGGGCGTCTGGCATTATCATGGCGCGGCAATGTTTCGCAAAGATATCTGGCAAGAGCTGTACCGCCACTTAAAACGGGAGGAGTCGGGTAGGTATCTGGTCGAATTAGGCGAGGAACGGGCCTACATAGAGGTGGAAGACACGCCCTATGTAATTAAGTCCGTATCCTTCGCATGCACAGAGGGAGGAGGGGAGGATGTTATTTACTTGTACATGCCTGACGATAGCCGGGAAGTGCTTGATCCCTCATCTTTGCACGTGGGCGAAGGTAATACCCTTTATGGCGCCCTGGCCGGACGTGGCATTGTAGCCCGCTTTTCCCGGGCCGCTTACTACCAAATTGCGCAACACATAGAACAAGATGCGGGACGGGACAGCTATTTCATTTCCCTAAGTAATCACCATTATTACATAAAATAAAAAATTATCATTAGTAAATAAATAATATTTTTTATCAAGTGGAGGATTTTTGCATGTCAGATAAAAATATCGAGATGGCTCTTACTTTTGATGACCTTCTTCTTGTGCCAGCGGCTTCCGCCGTCCTTCCAAGGGATGTTGACACGACTACTGTGCTAACTAACCGCATTGCCATTAATATACCAATCGTCAGTGCCGCCATGGATACGGTTACGGAATCCGGAACGGCCATTTGCATGGCGCAAGAAGGTGGTATCGGGATCATTCATCGTAATATGAGCATCGAACGGCAGGTGACGGAGGTAGATAAAGTAAAAAAATCCGAAAGTGGCATGGTAGTGGATCCTATTACCATCGGTCCTGAACGGCAGGTATTGGATGCCCTGGAGCTGATGAACAGGTATCGTATATCAGGCGTCCCCGTAGTAAAGAACGGGCGACTTGTCGGAATTTTGACCAACAGGGATCTGAGATTTGAAACTAACCTGAATCAACCTGTGGCTAACGTAATGACAAAAGACAATCTGGTGACCGTTTCGGCGTCTATTTCTCTTGATGAATCCAAGCAACTGCTTCACAAACACCGGATTGAAAAACTCCTGGTAGTAGATGATGATTATAACTTAAAGGGGTTGATTACCATTAAGGATATAGAAAAAATCAGGAAATATCCGCGCTCTTGCAAAGATTCAATGGGCAGACTAAGGGTAGGTGCGGCAGTGGGAATTCTCGACCGCGAAGCGCGCGTCGAAGCACTAATTAACGCCGGCGCAGATGTGATTGTCATCGATACTTCTCACGGACATTCCGCAGCGGTAATGGAGGCTGTTCGCAGGACCAAATCGGCTTTTCCTGATTGCGAGCTGATTGCCGGCAATGTCGCCACCGCAGAAGGGGCGGAGGCCCTCATCAAGGCCGGTGTCGACGCCGTCAAGGTTGGCGTTGGGCCTGGCTCAATCTGCACCACCAGAATAATCGCCGGTGTCGGAGTACCACAAATGAGCGCCATTATGGACGTTTATAAGATGGCCCAAAAGTATGACATTCCCGTAATCGCCGATGGGGGCATAAAATATTCCGGTGACATAGTAAAGGCCTTGGCGGCCGGAGCAACCAGTGTGATGATCGGCAGCCTCTTTGCCGGTACCGAGGAAAGCCCCGGTGAAACGATACTCTACCAGGGTAGGAGTTATAAGGTTTACCGTGGGATGGGCTCTATGGAAGCGATGAAATTAGGTAGCCGGGACAGATATTATCAGGACGATATTGAAGAAAATATCAAGAGCGTACCGGAAGGAATCGAAGGAAGGGTGCCTTTCCGCGGTTCTTTGGCCGCCAGCATTTTCCAACTGATCGGTGGGCTTAAGGCCGGGATGGGATATGTCGGATGTGCCACCATACGTGAGTTGTGCAAAAACTCAAGGTTCGTAAAGATTACAGCCGCCGGTCTCAAGGAAAGTCACGTCCATGACGTGATCATCACCAAGGAAGCTCCTAATTACTGGATTGATTGAGCATGAAACATGCTGGTTTTGTTCATTTACACGTCCATACTCAGTACAGCCTCTTAGATGGTACGATTCGTCTGGAGGAGCTTTTTAAAAAAGCCCGGGAGTATAAAATGCCTGCCGTGGCCATGACAGACCATGGCAATATGTTCGGCGCGGTGGATTTTTACCAAAAGGCCTACAAACAGGGCATCAAACCCATCATTGGCTGCGAGCTCTATGTCGCTCCCGAAAGCCGCTTCACCAAAACCGCCAGCGCAATCGGGGAAACGGCTCGCCACCTCGTGGTCCTTGTCAAGGATATGCAGGGCTATAAGAACCTCATGAAATTGACGACAGCTGGCTATCTGGAGGGATTTTATTACCGCCCCCGTGTTGACATGCGACTCCTCGCCGAGTGCCATCAAGGCCTCATCGCAATGAGCGCTTGCCTACACGGTGAAATCGGCGCTCATGTCCTCAAAGACAACCTGGATGCCGCGACCAAAGCCGCGGTCGAGTATAGGGATTTGTTTGGCGCTGATAATTTCTATCTCGAATTGATGGAAAACGGCCTTACGGAGCAGACAAAAGTTAATGCCGGCTTGATTGAATTAAGCCGCTCGCTGTCCATTCCGCTTGTAGCCACCAATGATTGCCATTATCTTAATCAAAGAGATCGGGAAGCACATGAAGTCCTGCTATGCATTCAAACTGGCAAGACCCTTGAAGATAAAAATCGTATGCGTTTTGGATCAGACGAGTTTTATTTTAAATCACCTGATATAATGAAGCAACAGTTTAATTATTGCCAAGATGCTATTGACAATACTATTGAAATAGCTGAAAGATGCAACCTAAAACTCGAATTCGGACGCTTCTTCCTGCCACACTTTGAAACAAACACGGCGCAAACCCTTGATGAATGCCTGAAAAGAATGGCTGAAAA
>Ga0080064_1004148_pt1 | contig 19154 bp, 20 predicted proteins | sample Subgrocontami54m_FD_69260 | JGI IMG/M metagenome (GOLD analysis project Ga0080064, IMG submission 69260) | Subsurface groundwater microbial communities from S. Glens Falls, New York, USA - GMW46 contaminated, 5.4 m (SPADES assembly) (version 2) ...
CCTTCGGCTCCACATTTCCCCCCAATGGGGGGGGGGGGCGCGGAGGGGGGGGGCGGGTTTTATACCCCGCCATGGCCAGACGGGTTAGAAAACCCGTCCTCCGGTGGTGAGATCGGAGGGCGGGGTTTCTAACCCGCCATGGCCAGACGGGTTAGAAAACCCGTCCTCCGGTGGTTAGAAATGCCGGTTAGCGAATCAACACGGTTTGGGGGCCAGGCGTTGCCCGTCAACGCCGGCCCCCGACCTGAGGTCACGCAAGAGCCCACGGGGCTGACGCCGTGGGCTCTTGGCTTTTCACACGCTCTCAGCCGTTGCATAGATTATCATCAACATGATCTTCGGAAGAAGTGACCATGCCAACCAAGCCACGCGCGGAACCCGCTACGCCCTTTGACGACGGCACGCTCTACGATGTCGTCCTCGGCGCCTTGGACCACGATCTCGACTTCTATCTGGGTCTGGCGCGCGCCGCAAACGGCCCGGTGCTCGACGTGGCCTGCGGCACCGGCCGAATCACGCTGCCCTGCCGCGCGGCCGGCATCGACATTGAAGGGCTTGACCTGTCGCCGGCGATGCTGGCGACGCTGCAACAAAAAGCGGCGGCGCGCGGCCTGACCCTCCGCGTCACCCAAGGCAGCATGACTTCGTTCCAGCTTGACCGTCGTTTTGCGCTGATTGTGTGTTGTTGCAATGCGTTCGTTCACAACCTGACCACGGCGGAACAGCTTGCGACGCTCGAATGCTGTCGCCGCCACCTCACGCCGGGCGGGCTGCTGGCGTTCGATACGTTCTTCCCGGGACCGGCGATCATTTGCGCCACCGACAACCAGCGCGTGCTCGAATTGGAAGCGAAACACCCGGAAACCGGACTGCCGATCCGCAACTACGACAACCGCAAATTCGACCGCGTCCAGCAACGCCAACATTCGATCAACGAGCTGGAATTTCTCGACGCGGCCGGCAAAGTGATCGCCGTGCATCGCTCCGAGACGACGGTCCGCTGGATTTACAAGTTCGAGATGGAACTGCTGCTGCGTGCCGCGGGTTTCAAGCGTTGGGAAATCCTGGGCGGCTTTGATCGTCGGCCGCTGCTCAAGGAAACCGACGGCATGATCGTGATGGCGTGGAATGAGTGATGCGGATCGGGTTTGGCTTGCCGTTTGCCTGGATTGCGCACAACTCCGGAGGGCGGGTTTTCCAACCCGCCCATCCTCGCAAAAGCCGTCAATTTGGGCGGGTTGGAAAACCCGCCCTCCGGCCGTGCGCAATCCAGGTTAGCGCAACCGGTGTCCGACCTAATTCACAACGGACCCGTGGCGCGCTCAACGGCAAGCCAAATACACATCGCGCTGGGAGACATTGCCGATGCCCATGCAAATCCTCATGGTCGCCGCCGAAAACGACGCCCTGCCCGGCGGCAAGGTGGGCGGCGCAGGCGATGTCGTGCGCGATGTGCCGCTCGCGCTCGCCGAAGAGGGTTGCGAAGTCGCCGTCATCGTGCCGTCCTACGGCTTTCTGCACAATCTGCCCAACAAGACCGGCCCGGTGGAAGTCCCCTTCACCTTCGCCGGCCGGCCCGAGCGCGCCTGGCTGCATGAAGTGACCGGCCGCTCCACGCATCCCCGCGTCCACCAGTTCGTGCTGCACCACGATCAGTTCTTGCTGCTCGATCCGAAGACGCAGAGACCGCGCATTTTTTGGGACGATCCGCCGCAAGCGCCCTTCGCCACCGATGCGACCAAGTTCGCGCGCTTCTGTGCGGGCGTGGCGGCGGCAGTCGAGGACGGCAAGCTCGGACCTCTGCAAACCCTGCACCTGCACGACTGGCACACCGCGCCGCTGCTCATTTTGCGCCGCTACGATCCGCATTTTCAAATACTGCGCAACCTGCGCACCGTGTTCACGATTCACAACCTCGCTTTCCAGGGCATTCGCCCGTTCCATGGCCACGAATCATCGCTGGCCGCATGGTTCCCCGGCCTGCGCTGTGAGCAGAACCGCCTCGCCGATCCACGCTACGCCGACTGCGTCAATCTGATGGCGGTCGGCATTCGCTTCGCAGACAAGGTGCATGTTGTGTCGCAGCCCTATGCGGAAGAGATTCTCAAGCCGGCGACGAAGGAGAACCCCTACCTCGGCGGGCAAGGACTTGAAGCCGATCTGCAACAGGCCAAAGCGCGCCTGGTCGGCATCCTGAACGGCTGCGAATACCCGGCCCCGGCGGACCTTGCCTTTCAGAAGATGATCGATGCGTTGGGCATGATCGCCGCCGGCTGGCGCGACAAGGAGCCGGCGTCGGAATACCACCGCCTGGCCACGGAGCGCCTCGCCAAATTGCAAGCCGTTGGTCGCCGGCCGCGCATCGTCCTGATCTGTGTCACCCGCGTCACCGAACAAAAGGTACTGTTAATGGTGACGCCCGGCCAGCGCTCGCCGCAGCTTCCGTTGGCGCGCATCCTTGCGGATCTGGGCGACGACGGCGTCTTCCTGCTGCTGGGCAGCGGCGACCCGGTGCTGGAACGACAATTGCTGCAATTGAGCAGCGCCGCCCCGAATTTCGTGTTCCTGAAAAACTACTCCGATATTGCGGCCCTCCTGCTCTACGGCGCCGGCGATCTCTTCCTCATGCCCAGCACCTTCGAGCCGTGCGGCATCAGCCAAATGCTGGCCATGCGCGAAGGCCAGCCGTGCGTCGTCAACCAGGTCGGCGGCCTCAAGGAAACGGTCCACGACGGCGTCAACGGCTTCAGCTTCACCGGCGCATCGCTGGCGGAACAGGCCGACAACTTCGCCGCCAAGACGAGTGAGGCGCTAGCGCTGTTCAAGAGCAATCCGGCGCGCTATCAGCAGATTTGCGAAGCAGCCCGCGCCACGCGGTTTCTGTGGCGTGATTCGGCGAAGAAGTACATAGATTTGCTGTATCGATAGGAAGACCCACGCATACAACCTGGTGGATTTACGAGGGCGTGGATCGGTCAGCGGTCTTTACCATGTTTGAGGTCATTCCCTAATGTGGACGAGCCGCAACCAAACACTAATCATCGCTAATCGTCACTAATCGAGTTTGGCCGCTCTTCCTGAATCAGTGAAGATTAGCGAAGATTAGTGTTCCGGCATTCCCAGACTTCTCCGACAAATCAAAAGGGTCAGGTTTCGTTTTTCAGTAATTCAACGAAGTTACGAAACACCACGCGCTCGTAATCTTACTTTACGAAACCTAACCTGACCGCTTTTGTTCTGCGTTTCTTTTTGACACCTTCGACGCGTCGGGTAAAATACTCACGCCGCGTGGCGGCCGACTGATTCTGGGAGGCGAGTCGGCTTGCGGCGCGGCAACGTCCCGGCGAATGCGCCCATTTGCCGAAATGCCCAGGTGCCCCAGTGCCCACGCCCAAACCCAGCAGAAAACTGACGACACCAAGGTATCGTGCCCGGCTGCGCGAACTCTGGCTGCGCGGCCGGCGCATCTACAAATTCTCTCGCCCCGCGCCCGATCTGGAATTGCTGCTCTCGGTCTTTGAGGAAGACCACTGGGCCCAGCGCGTCCTCAATCCGTTCGGCGGACCAGCGCACCAGGCCCACGAAAGCCTCCACAACGCCGTCACACGCCTCAACCGCCGAATCAAGCAGATTCGCTTCCACCTCGACGGCACCGGCAAGGGCGTCCTCTGGCAATTGGCTTGACCTGTTCGGACCTGTTCGGACCTGGCATTGGCTGTTGACAGGGCACATTTCGGCCGTAGAATGGGGGAATTGAACACGCACCATGGTCCCTGGACCCTAGGCGTCGCCATGATCGGCGATCCGCTTAACCAGAACGAAAAGCGCCGCAAGGGTCCGATTGCGGGCGAGCGGTGCGTGATGTTCCCAATGTCGGTGTTGACGTGCGCTGAGCCGGAGGGTCAACTATGCAGACATTGACCCCTCATTTGCTAGGCATCGTGCTTCTGGCGGCAGGAACGCTGAAGGCGATGCCCGATGCGTATTCTCAAGAGGTGTATTCTCTTCTTGGATATCGTTGGCTTGCAGCCGGCGAGGTCGCTCTTGAAATCACGTTGGGCCTGTGGTTGATATTTGGACTCTGCGCCAAGCAAGCGCGCTGGAGCGCGATTGCAATATTCCTCGTGTTATCTGCAACAGCGGCGAGCAAGGGGTTCCTTGGCCAAGAATCATGCAATTGTTTCGGGCGGTTCATCGAGGTCAGTCCCTGGATTATGTTCGCCTTTGATCTGGGTGCAGTTGCGGGCTTATGGTTCTGGCGTCCAGAAGGCATCGACAAGCAAGGCGAACCAATTCCACGGGCGACAGGATTTGTTTTCTTTGCGCTTGCGGGGTTAGTCCTTGCTCTCGCTGGACTTAGCGCCCTCAGGATGGCCTATCGGTTGCCATCAAGCGAACTCATCGTGAAGGGGCCAAGCCGTGTGGAAATACAGCACGCAGATCGCAGCCAGCCAGTCGAGGTGAACTTTGTCCTGCATAATCGTACCTTGCACGATATCTCAATTCGGCAAATCCATACGGGCTGTCCGCGTGTCACGGCCGAAATCCCAAGCAAGACCATAGGTGGCGGGCAAGACGCGTCACTGGCTGTCCGAATTCACGGCTTTCAGGAGATCGACACGTCGTTTTTACACAGAATCCAGGTCGATACCGATGTGGGATACATCATTTTGTGGGTCGCAGGCACCCTGCCTGCCTCGCAAACGATTTTCTACCGGCCCCACGAGCTATTCTTGGTGAAGGATGACGAAAATGGAGAATGGCGTGAGCGAACCGTAACGATTCGAATACCCAAATCCTTCGCTGAACCACTGGGGGACACGTCGATAACCTTGACCAATTGCCGGGACTCGAAAATCTCGTTAACCAGGGACGGGCAATGTACCGATCACGTTGAGTACACCCTTCATTTCTTGCCGTCACCAGACCTAGCTTCCGACTGGGACGGCGGGGCAATTGAGCTGCGCATGGAACGAACGAATCTCAACATTCCGGTAGTCATTCGTAATTCGCCAGCAAAGGCAGGTCGCCCATGAATCTCCGGATGTTGCCATTGGCACTTTCCGCACTAACCGTCCTGCTTCTCATCGATGAGCAGGCGACGGCCACCGATCCGGCGGCTCGTAAAGTTGCCGACACGTTCTTGAAACATATGAGCGAAAACGCGCCAATTGCCGGCACATTCAGGATTGAGACGATTACCGATGCTAGGCGCCAAGAAGAATTCCGTAAGAAGGCCCGGGCGGCCGTGGTGGAGAAGGGCTATGGAATAGAGTTCGGACCGGACAAGCCCGTACTCCAGTGCCGTTTTGCTTGGGATGGCGCCCGCGAGATGCTCGATACGCTCTCGGGCAGCAACGTGTTGCAGACGTTCTTCCGGACTCCCGAGGCATACCTCCGGCAGATGGAGAAACTGAACTTCAATTTGGACAAGCCCGGTCCCGCCGGGATTTGGCGCCCTGCGAGCTTCTATTTCCTTTCGGGCGGCGTGCAGCCATGGTCCGATGCGCTGAAAGACTGCAAATTCGGCTTGGAAACCGCACCGGCAGGCGTCCCGCGCGGATGCGTTGTATTGGTGGCGAAAAACTCCAAACGGACCGTCCACATCGTGGTGGATCCGACCCGGGGAATTTATCACGGGAGTCGCATGTGGCTTGCCGATGGGAGCTTGCTGGGCGAAGTCACCGTCGAGAAGATTCAGGAAAACGCCGATGGCAGAGTCTTTCCCATGTTGGCGCGTGCTAAGGTGTTCAAGCCCACCAGCGGAGAAATAAACAGCACATTCGTGATGTCCGCGCGCGAAGTCTCTTTTCCGGCTGCTGGCAAGGAGTTCGAAAAGGCGCTTCAACTCACGCTCCCGAAGGGCGCAGTGATTAACGACCACATGCTAAGTAAACAGATTCAACTAAAGACCGCGACTTCGATAACAGAAATACTTGAGGGAAGAATCACGGGCGAACCGGTGGAGTTCAAGACCACATCGCCGCCGACTCGGACACAAACAGCGACCGACTCCGGTTCTTGGTTTTGGCCCGGATTCGCAGTTGTGATGTCCCTGCCCCTTGCGATCTATCTGGGATACCGAGGCTACACGGTTTGCCGGATGCGAGGCTCTCAGAAATAGACAGGCTTGGCGACTGACAGCTGATTTTGCTGAATATACGTAATCGAGCGGGAACCTTTTTTAGGAGGGTCAGACATGCGGATGAAAATCGAGTTAGTCCTGATTGCCATGTTCATCGCGATCACTTGGCGGATGGCCTACGCAGACGGAGTTCAGTGGAAATGCCAAGGTGCCGTGAATTGCAAAGCGGTGAACTGCTACGACGCCGCGTTAGAGGGTCATAGCTGCGCTTTGGTCACGGCCGTGATCCACCCGAAGTGCGCCTTTACAGGCAGTAAAGCGGACAAATGCACCAACGCCAACCGGCAATGCGCCCGAGTAGACTATTATAGTGGAGGAGCCTGCGACAACAACAACGCCCCGTATTGCGATCTTAACTTTCCGGACAGCATGGGCTACGATCTGACGGAGGAGGGTTGCAATCCTTGACAAGCACGAGATCGTCGGGGGACTCGTTCCCAGACCGCCCGTGGAAGGCTTCTCATCCCAGCGCTTTCACCCTCGTGGAATTGCTGGTGGTCATCGCCATCATCGGAGTGCTGATCGCCTTGACCGTGCCGGCGGTGCAGCGTGCGCGCGCTGCCGCGGCACGCACGCACTGCACCAACAATTTGCGGCAGATCGGCATTGCGCTCCATAATTACGAGACGGCTTACAAAGTCTTTCCGCCGGGGGTGAGCTTCCGGAATGGACAAGACCCTTTTCCATTCATGAGTTGGCACGCGCGTTTGTTGCCTTTCATCGAGCAACAGGCGCTTTGGCAAACATCCGCGAACGCGTATCGAATTACCTCCGATTTCGCCGAAAACCCGCCCCACGTCGGCTTCAGCACGTTGATCCCGCTCTACGCCTGCCCGGCAGACCCTTTGACGCCCCGCCTAGGTGGACCGAATGTCCGCTACGCGGCGTTTACGTCCTATTTTGGCGTGGAAGGTACGAATCAATTCCTTAAAGATGGAACTCTATTCCTCGATTCTAACATCCGATTCAGCGATATTTCAGATGGCACCAGCAACACTCTGCTAGCAGGCGAGCGCCCTGCATCCAGTGCCGACGAACGATACGGGTGGTGGTATGCGGGAATAGGTCAAAATCGGGAGGGCTCTGCCGATATGGTGCTGGGGGTCAGGGAAGTTCGGTTCGGCAACCTCGACTACGGCTGTGTGCGCGGCCCTTATCACTTTGGACCGGGGCGGACGACGAATCCTTGCGATCTGCTCCATTTTTGGAGCCTGCACGCCGGAGGTGGGGCCAATTTCCTGTTCGCCGACGGGACAGTCCGATTTCTTTCATACTCCGCCGATCCAATGATGCCGGCCCTTGCCACGCGCGCCGGCGGCGAGCCAATTTCACCTTTGGACTAGCGCTAAGTCCATGCGCCTCCGTTACCGACAAGGGCAAGACGCTGCACGGCCTCATCGCCCGCCAGACCGCGGACCTGGTCGTGGTGCGCGACGCCGCCGGCGCGGAGTTGCAACTGCGCAAGGGCCAAATCCAGGAAATGCGCCGCGCTACGATCTCGCTCATGCCCGAAGGCCTCGACCGCGCCATGACGCGCGCCGAGTTCCGCGATTTGCTGGCGTTCTTGCAGGGGCTGAAATAGGGCTCTTCGGGACAATGCGCGTTGTTTTCCTTCCCGGCGTGGGAAAGGGGTTACCGTCCCTGCCAAGACCAGTCGGTGGCAATGCTCCAGGGACTGGCAAGGTTGCCAAAAGCTGGCAAGGTTGCCAAAAGCTGGCAAGGTTGCCAAAAAGTGGCCGCCTTGGTTCTCCAAGGTTGCCAAAAGTTGGCAACGTTGCCAGCGCGTGCGCGCGCTAAAAGTGGCCCGGTGGCCCTGTCGCGGAATTGGCAGCCATAACAGATTTCCAGTTCAACAGTTGTGGCACGGGCACGACTCGGCGCCAGTGGGCCAAGTGGTCCACTGCTCGGCCTGGTTCAATTCTTGTCATTTCTGGGTGACAGAGTGAACACTGTAGGGACTACACTTGCCTGTCATGTGATGCCGACATTTTTTTCGGTGTAACATTGGATGGATCAAGGGGATAGGAAGTTGAGTGCGTGCCAACTGTGTCGAAATCCTGTCGTCTCGAAAATCACCTATGCCTGTGTGCGTTTGTGAACCATGCCTCTTTTCTTGGCTCTTCCAGTGGATGATCTGGGTGCGTGACGACGCGCCACGCCGAATCTGGTGTTGACGCTGCTGTGAATTTCGAGTTTGTTTGAACGTGCGGCGGATGAACCCGGCCGCTGGCGTCGAACCGGTTGGCATCCTTTCGAATCGGAAAGGTATCGTCAAGCTGGCGAATTGGCGAAGTTCAGACAGCCTGGGAGCGCCAACGGGACTGAACGACTTCGAAGATCACTGCCACGGGACAATTCACGCCCGCCAGCCCTTTCGCCTGGATTGCGCGCGGCCGGAGGGCGGGTTTTTCAACCCGCCCAGATTAGCGGTTTTGCGAGGATGGGCGGGTTGGAAAACCCGCCCAGATTAGCGGTTTTGCGAGGATGGGCGGGTTTTTCAACCCGCCCAGATTAGCGGTTTTGCGAGGATGGGCGGGTTTTTCAACCCGCCCAGATTAGCGGTTTTGCGAGGATGGGCGGGTTGGAAAACCCGCCCTCCGGAGTTGTGCGCAATCCAGGTTCGTGGAAGTAACGATGGAACATCTTGGAATATCGAAGAGCCATGGTCGGTTTCAAGCATGGACGGTCTCCTCGCTGGTCGCGGCACTGGTCGTCGTTGGCTTGGAGTGGGAGCACTACCGGCACCCCGTCCGCTCCGTGTTCTTTCCGACGACGATGTCGGAGCGCATCGTGATCGCCTGGCTGCTCTGGGCGAAAACACTGTGCCTGATGACGCCCGCGCTGCTTGCCGGGCTCGGCGCGGCACGGCTTGGCTGGCGACGCTCGGCGCAGGCGCTGTGGCTGGGCGGCGCGTCGGCGACGCTGCTTTGGTTGGTGATCGACCTGCGCCTGCAAAGCCTCACCGGCAACCACCTCAGCAACTATTGGGCGTTCTTGTTGTCGCCGTCGAATTACGAATACGCCGGCGATCTGTGGAGCCTCGTCCTGCCGGTGCTGGGAGTGTTGGCGACGATCGTCATCGCCCTGGCCGTCTTGCACGCGGCCTGCGCTTGGCTGCTGCGCCAGGCGCCGTGGCCGGCGGGACGGCGCGGCGGCATTGTCGGCGCCGCGTGTCTGTTCGTTGCATTGGTGGGAGTCATTCCCGCCCATGCCTTCCTGTCCAACAAATTCGCCGTGGCGCATGTTCACGCCGCATTGCCGTGTGATCCTTACCGGTATGCTCTGGCGCTGGCGCCAAGATACTCGAAAGACCAATTCCGCCGCACCGTGCAGCGCCAGTTGGGCGCCGCGCTCGCCGAGTTGCAGCCGGCCTTGCAGACGCTGGCGCCGCCGGACGATCACGTCCTGCCCTTGCGTGCATCGAAGCCACATGTCGTGATCCTGGTGCTCGAAAGCCTGCGCCACGACGCGCTCACGGCCGGCTACATGCCCAAGATGAACGCCTGGGCGCAATCCGGCCTGCGTTGCGAGCGCCATTACTCGTCCTCCAATTGTTCGCACCTGGGCATCTTCGCGCTGCTGTTCGCCCGCTCGCCCATGCTCTACTGGCGGGCCGTCGAAACCGGCGCCGTGCCGCAAGCTTGCGCCTCTTTTCACGCCGCCGGCTATGAATGCAATTACCTGGCGAGCAACAACATCGATTACCTGCGCATGAGCGAATTCCTCAAAACGCCTGTCTTCGATCGTGTCGAGATGTGCAATCACGAACACGATTGGCCGACCGACGATCGCATCGCGCTGCGCCGCGCCAAGCAGCTCCTCAGCAACGACAAGCCGCAGTTCGTGATGGTCTTTCTGACCTCGACTCATTTTCCGTATCGCTATCCGCCGAATTATGAGCGGCATCGCCCGGTGATTGCCGCCGATCAAGTGATTCGGGCGACGCCGAGCCAGAAAATGGAACTCTTGAATCGATACCGCAACGCCGCCCAATTCTTGGACGACGAACTGGCGGAGTTCATCGGCACGCTCGATCCCAAGAAACACGTGATCGCGCTGACCGGCGATCATGGCGAATCGCATTTCGATGACGGCTTGTTGACGCACTGGGGCGCCCTGTCCGACGCCCAATCGTCGCCGCCTCTGGTCGTGGTGGGTGCCGGCGTGCCTTGCCGCACGATTCGCACCGCCACCACGCACACCGACCTGCTGCCGACGCTGTTGCATGCGCTCACGGGTCAGGAAGTGCGGCTCGGCCATTGCTCGGGTCGCGATCTTCTCGCCGGGCCGCAACCAGATCAAGCGTTTATTTGCACCAAGTGTACGGGGTATTCCTACTGGGAAGGGACCATGATTCGCAGCCAGGAGCGGCTGCAATTGCGGTTCACGCTCGAGCCGGCGTGGCTGCAAGTGATGGGGTTCGTCGATCAGCATGGCCGGTCGGACCCATCCGTCGTTCATTTGCCGAAAGAAGCGCCCGACTGGACGGCGACAATACGGAGCGAATGGGAAAAGCTGGCACGCTGACCCCAAGCCGGCGGGCGCGAAATCGATCACGTCGGCGCTACATCCGCGGCAACTCCCACGGCCTCCGATACTCCTTCGTCAACATCCCATTCGCCTCCTTGGCGTCTTTGCCACCAACGCGCCGCGATTCGATCACTTCGTTGCCTCATGGTGGTTCCTGGAAGAGCTTCAACAGCGGAAACATTTTTTGCATAATCGGAAAATGCGGATCGCGCGCCCAGACTTCGATGTCATTCTCGATGGCTAGAGTCGCGATCACTGCATCGGGAAATGGCACGGTTATGCCGCTGGCACGCATGGTGGCCAGGTTTTCGCCAACGCGGTCCCAAATCGATTCAGGAGCCGCAACGTATCGAAACGGATGCAGGAACACAAGCAATCGTTGGTGATCGGCTGTGCCGCGCGCACCGCAGAGAATCTCCGCGCGAATTACCCCGCAGACAGCTACGGGGAGCGCACGAAAAAAGCCATCCAGCTTTGCGTCTTTGGTCCGCAGGAAGTCGATCAGTACGCCGGTGTCGACGAGGATCATGGCAGGTGATCGTTTGCGTGGTTCAGATCGTAATCGCGTTGCTGCCGCCAAGCGGTGAAATCGTAACCGTCCAGTTCACGCGCGGCTTGCATGGCCGCGTCCCAGTCGGCCGCTGGCTGATTCGCCGCCATTGGCTCGACCCGCACCGCCGTCCCGTTCGGCAGCGAAATGGGCACATCAAACACCACCACCCCGTTCTCAACATGGCCGTGAAACGACATGATCCGCCTCCAATACCATGCAGTGATTCTACCAGTTCGAAAGGAACTGCGTAAGCAAGATTGCTCGGTGATTCTCACCCCACCCGCGGCAACTCCCAGGGCCGGCGATATTCCTTCGTCAGCATCGCGTTCGCCTCCTTGTCATTGCGAATCGTCTCCGTCTTCGGGTCGAAATGCAGCACGCGTTCGGTGCGATGCGCGATCTCACCCAAATGGATCAGGGCGCACGACAGATGGGCGGTGCGGGCGTCGGCGTTGGCTCTTCGGTTGTCGCGGATGGCGTCGAGGAAGTTTTGCAAGTGACGGTCCATGCCGGTGTCGCCCTGGAAACCGGGGCCTTTGGTGCCATTCCGATCCGTGTAGACCTGGAAGCGGCCGCGGCGCGTGAAGAACATCCAGCCGCGCGTGCCGTAGAACTCGTTGCCCGAATCGACGCCTTGCATGCCATACGGCGTCCAACCGCGGTCTTCATAGATGAGCACCTTGTTGTTGTCGAACTGGTAGCTGACCATCATGTGGCGATGGATGCGATGACATGAGGTCGGCCTCCGATTGGTTTCATCTCTGCAACACAATTGTCTTCAACGAGGCCGCGACGCCATAGATTCTGGCCCGCTCCACGATCAACATCGCCCAGCGGCGATGCGTGGCCGGCTCGCACATCGCGCCGTGCAAGCGGAACACCGGCGGGGCGGCGTGGGCCAGAATCTCCTCGGCCGTCTGCAAGTCGCTGGCGGCGACGGCGTAGTTCGCTTCGATCACCGGCACCTGGCGTGGGTGAATCGCCGTCTTGCCGAACAGGCCTTGCGTCAAGTCGTGCCGTACTTCGCGCTCCAGCACGCGCGGGCTGTTCAAGTATTCGAAGACCGGCGCCGTCAAGTTGAAGTTGTGCGGGCGAAACGTGGTCACCAGCTGGGCGATGGTCACGGCGAGCGGCGTCTGATAGACCGTGCGGCCGCGCGGGCGGCGCATGCCGAGCAGGTGGAACAGGTCGTTGCCACCGATGCGCAGCGACAGGATGCGGCGGCGCAAGCGCTCTTGCAGCAGCAAGTCGCGCAGCTCGGCCATGCGGCGCGGATCGAAGGCGTCGATGGTTTCCAGCGTCAGCATCACATCGAAGGGATCGGTGGGCCGGAAGGCGTCGAAATATTCGTCGAGGTTGTGCCGGGTGATTTTGGGCAAAACGAAACCGGTCAGCATTTCGACGCCGTCCATCTGCAAGAGGGCGCGCAAGATCGCCGGGCTGCGGACGCGGATGAAACGCAGCAGCGGGACCGGTTCGAGCCGGCGCAGCATTGCTTCGAGCTGCGTCAACGCCAGCGGCAGGTCCCGCTCCGCGACCGAGTCCTCCGTGCAAAAGATGATCGAGCGCAGGAACGGATATTTGTGGCGATTGGCCAGCGCAAGCAGATCGGGGCGCGTCGCTGGGACATACAGCGATGCGCCTAATTCGAGAAACCGCGCCGTCATCCGTCGATCTCCTTGATGAGTGCCGTGGCGAGATAGGGCAGCGCAGGATCGACTCGAATCGGCACGTTCTTTTCCAAAGCCAAGAGCCGCAGGTGCGCGACGTCCGGCAGCGTGGGATCGCGCAAGATCAACAGGTCCGGCACCCGGCGCAACAACACACGCGTTGCCTCGCCGACGCCGGGCTTGATGAAGTTCACGTTGCGAATCTTAAACTCGCGCATGACGTTTCGCAAGAAGGCAGTGCTGCGATTGTCGTCGCGCGGGGTAGGCTTCCAGCCTGCCACCCCCCCCGCTGCCCCCCCTTCGCAAGGGGGGGATGGGGGGGGTGGCAGGCTGGAAACCTGCCCCACGTCGCGCGTCAGTTCATCCACGAACCACCGGGACAGGTCGGCGCCGCGATATTCTTCATAGAAGACGCATGCATGAAAATCACTTGGCCCGACCACGGCGCTATTCAGGATCGAACGACTCACCAGGCCGCTGATGGTGCAGCCCAAAATGGCCGATGGAATCAGATAATCCTCCGTGGTAGCCGCGCAGGCCGCCGTCCCGCTCAGATCGGCGACGGCGAATAGGCCGGGATCGAGGCCGACGCCGTGTCTTTCGTTGAAGCCCGCGACGGATTTGCGAAGTTCCTGGGCGATCACGCCTTTGCCGGTCCAGCCATCGACAAAAACGACCGACTCCGGAGCGTGCCGGGCCAGGATGAATCGCAAGGCGTTCTCGTCGATGCCGCGGTCGCGGATGATCGAGATCGAATAATGGCGAGCCGGCCGCTTCAAAAACTGCTTGAGAACGCGGCCCAGAATGACGCCGATCGGCGTGCCGGCGCGCGCCAGCGAAGCGAGCGTGATTTCGCCACGCCGGGCGTCGGCGATCAGCCGCGCCAAGAGCAACAGGTGTCGTGCGAATCGCGCGCGGACATGTGTCATGGATTCATGGAAGACACGCAGATACCTCGGCGACGGTAACGCTTCGACGCCAATCATCTCGCTGTAATGGCGCTGTCCCGATTGTATGAGGCGTTCCTTTTCTTCCAGCGGCGTCGGCGCCATCTGCACCGGCTTGAGCAAGAAGGTCACGTCGTCCGGTTCGTAGCTGCCGCTGAACATGGACAGATTCCCGTTTGCGAGGCCTTCGCTTACGGTTTAGCGAAACAGATCGCCGTTCGGTTTCGTTAAGCCGCAAGCGAAATCCAGTGCCTCTGCAAGCTGCGAATTCCCCGGCGCCATCAGGAAGTCGCACAGCCGCAGAAACGGTACGTCGGTGAGACTGTCGCCAACGCCGATCGTTAGCCGTGGGCCGTCCGCCAAGTGATTTTCGAGGACGTGCCTCACGGCCAGCTCTTTGCCCAGAAAGCGCGGCACGACCGAGAGATTGTTGCCATTGGCATGAACGAAAAATTGTGCCAAATCGAAGTCCGCCAGAAATTCGCAACGAAGCCGGTCAAGGGCCGCGATATCGCCGTCCGGGTGCTTCATCACGACATAGAGCGGCATGCCGAAATCGCCGATGATGCGCGCATGAACGCCGAGCTTGTGGCGTTGGCTGAATTCGTTGACCGCCGCCAGCAACGCTTCGAGTTGTCCGGCCACGGCGCGCGCTTGCGGACGAACGACGGAGTCCCAGGTCGCATCCGGAATTCCGTCCGGTTGCAGAATCACGCCGCCGAAGTCGAGAATGGCCAACGAGCGAAACGGCAGATCGACGCGGCGCAAAGCATCGAGGTTGCGGGCCGTCACGGGAATCACTTTCGCATGAGCGTCGAGCACCTCGAACAATCGCGTCTGACGGTCGGTCATGAACGAGAGCGGTTCGCCATCTTTGCGGAAGGCGGTGTTGCGGAGCGGTGCATCCGGCGGACACTTGGGCAGCGTCTGAAAGAGCGTATCGTCGAGATCGAGAAAGGCGTAGACGTTCACATCGCCCTCCTTCCAAAGTGCAAAGGCTGAGCGCCCAGCAGTTCGAGCAGACGGTGCGACGCCGGCAACGGTTCCGTCTCGTAGCCGACGAGGATGCGGTCGTAATGAGCCGAGTTGACGTTGTAGACGAAGTTCGGAATCTCGTCGTGATAGTTGTCCGTGAATTCCAGGGCGTCAGTAATTCCTTCGCCGAGGAGGATCGGCGAACGCGTGGTGGATTGGAAGTGAACATCCCACCCGCGCCGCTCAAGATGGCGGGCAAACAGGAACGGTGCATGCGCGAATTCGCCGGTGCCGAGGACAAGCACGCGCTCGCCGCCGCGCAAACCCGCGCTGCGCTGCAGGCTGTCGCAATCAAGCACGAGCGGACGACTCGCGCCGAGCCGCCCATCATGGTCGCCCAGCCAAGTGTCTTTGAGCCCGCCGCCGCCGGTCACGTCGGGAATCGGTCCCGGATCGAACGCGGCGTCGGCCTCGAAATGGAAACGGCCGCGCAGCAGTTGGTGGAATTCGACCGGCCGGCCGAGATCGTCGGCAAGAGCGCGGCGGCGCGCACCGTCGAGCCAATCCGTGATGCTGGCGCAGCGGACCGATTCCAGGCGTGGGTGAACCGTCAAGAATTCGCGGGCAAGATGAGCCAAAGTGCGGCCTGTGGTCAGCTCATCGTCCACCAGCAGCAGCGTCCGTGCGTTTTCGAAGACGCTCCGATGCCATGGATCAATTGGAAAATAGACGAAGTGCTCCGTCGCATGACTGTGGCTTTCACGGAACGTCAGGGCCAAAGGCTGGGACAGTCGATAGCGCGTCGAGTGCAGAAAGAGCAGGTCGTCGCGGCCGGTTTGCCGCAACAACGCCTCGAAAATACCCTGGCCCAGCCCGATCGCCGTCTCCGCCAGCGCGACTACGATTGCCGGGCCTTTCACATCGTTGATTTGTCGAGCCAGCAATTCATGAACGCGATGCATCAGCGCCGGCCGCACCGGCACGTGTTTGCCAAGCACTTTGCTGATGAACAGGAAACCGCGCTTGCGATTGCGGCGGCTGCCGAAGGTGCATAGCTCGTCGAGCGGCATGGCGGCGCGCTCAACCTGCAGCGTGAGCGTGCCGCAGCGCAAAGTGATGACCGCGGCGCTTGGTTGCGGAACAGACGTGGGCGGCAAACTCATAACACGATCGCCTTGTTGACCTGGCCGACGCGAATGCCCGTGCGCGGTTGTGGCACATCATCGGGCCGCGCCGTGCCCACCGCCAACCGCACGGCCCAGACCATGAATGCCACGCCGGACAGACACGCGTAGTGCAGCCCCCCCGACGGCCGCGGATTGATCTCCAGCAAGAACGGCGTGCCGGCATCGTCGCGGAATTGGATGTTGAACACGCCGTTGAGCCGGAAATGCCGCGTCAGCCGCCGGACGATTTCCTCGATGGCCGGATTGTCTTCGAGCAACTGCCCGCCATCGGTTCCCAACGGCTTGCGGCGCACCACGCAGCAAACGAGCGAACCCTCCTGGGCGAGACAATCGACGCTGCGCTCCGGGCCGGGCAGGTATTGCATGACGAGCAAGTCGCGAAATCGTTCTTGCTGCCCGAGCAGCCATCGAGTCTCCGGCAAGCCAATCTTGATCGGATCGCCGTTGAGCAACCGATCGAGCCCGGCGCCGCGCTCGGTCAACACGCGAAAGCCCAGGCCGAACATCGACACTGCCGGCTTGAAGCAGACGCTGTGTTGGCGACTGCGGAGCCAGGCATACGCCTCCTCGAAGCCGGCCAGATTCTGAACGACGCGAAAATCAGGGACCGGCGCCAATCCAGACGGGATTTCCGCATAGAGCTTCGCCTTGTTCTCCAACAATTTCAACGTCTCGGCGTTCGCTGCGTGCAGCAGCTTGACGCCGAGTGCTTCGTATCGATGGCGAACCCGTGCAATCTGACGCGCCATTTTCCCGGGGATGAACACATCAACCCCGTGGCGGCGCACGATCTCTTCGCAGTAATCCAGATAGGCCGCTTCCTTCGGCCCGCGCGGCTCGACCTCGAATGCGTCGCTGATGCGGAAAGCGGGAAAGTCCGCGCTCGTATGCGAACAGAGAATTCGAAACTCGCCGTCCTTCTGTGCGGCGCGCAACGTCTCGATGATGTTGTAAGTGCTCGACAAGCTCTTGTTGAACCAAACGGTGATCGGCCGCATGAGGCGCAGTATATCATGCGGCGCCTGCAAAACTATGGCATGCCTGCCACAAGTCTGGTATGGTGTCGGAGTCGCCGCGCTGAGGTTCGATATGTCGCGCATCACCCTGACGTTGCTTCTCCTTGCCGCCTCGTTGGTTCAGGCGGACGAGCCGATTCGTCCGCAAAAGACCTTCGCCTTGTTCAACGGCAAAGACCTCACCGGCCTGACCACGTGGCTCAAGGACTCGAAGCGCGACGACCCACGCAAAGTGTTCACCGTCGAAGATGGCCTGCTGCGCCTCTCCGGCGACGGCTTCGGCTACGTCGCCACCGACAAGGAATATCGCGATTATCATCTGACCGTCGAATACAAATGGGGCAAGCGCACCGACGGCTGCAAATTCGTGCGCAACTCCGGCATCCTCCTGCACGCAACGGGGCCCGACGGCGGCGCCGGTGGAACGTGGATGTCGTCGATCGAATGCCAACTCGCCCAGGGCTGCGTCGGCGATCTCATCGTCATTCGCGGCAAGGACGACAAAGGCGAGATCATTCCCGTGTCGATCACCAGCGACATCGTCCTCGGCCCCGACAAACGGCCACGCTGGAAAGAAGGCGGCGAGAAGCGCGTCTTCTCCAAGGGCCAACTCTGGTGGAACCGCCACGATCCGACCTACCAAGAACTGCTCGACACGCGCGGCCAGGACGACGTCGAGAGCAAGCTCGGCGATTGGACGAAGGTCGAGTGCATTTGTCGCGCTCAGGAAATCACGGTCAAGGTCAACGATGTGATCGTGAATCACGCCTACGACGTGTTTCCGGCGGCCGGCAAGATCTTGTTGCAGACCGAAGGGTTCGAAATTTGGTTTCGCAAGTTTGAGTTGCGCGCATTGAAGTAGCCGTTTAGCCCCGGTTCGAAGAACCGGGGCGGACAATATCCCTCGGTTGGGATAATCGTTCCTGCAAGGGATTCCGCCCGCCCCGGTTCTTCGAACCGGGGCTAAACAGTGAGCACCTCTACCCGCAGCGCTTTGGGCAACAAATCGATTTCCAATTCACGCACATTGTCGTCGGGCAGACAGAAGAACTCGCCGTCCAAATGCACGATGAGCGGCTTCGGGCTGACCAGTCGAACTCGGCGACACCGGCCCTGGCGCACGCGCGGATCATTCTGCGGCGGGCCGAACAGCGCAACGCGCGGCAGGAACTTCAACACTTGCCAGCGCGACAGGGCGCCGGCGTGAACGAAATCGAACCACCCGTCGTCCAGTTCCGCCTGCGGGGCGAGCACGAACCCGCCTTCGCGTTTGCCCAGAAGCGTGCTGAACATCAGCGTATCGGTCTGCCATGCCGCGGCATCGTCCAGCGTGATCTGCATGCGCGGACAATCGTAATGCCGCCAAAGGGCGCGCAGCGTGGCCAGACCGTACAGCGCCATTCCTTGTAACCATTTGACGCGCCGCGATTCGAGCGTCACGGCGCCGTTGAGGCCCAAACCGAGACAACAGACGAAGAATTTTTGACGCCCATCGGGACTGCGCACCCGTCCGACATCGACGGTGTGCGGCGCCGGCGTTTCGCTGACATGCTGGGTGACGCTGTAGGCGTAGTCGTTGGCCGAGCCGATGGGGAAGATGGCGAAGCGAACGTCAGGCCGCTCGGCCTGGAGCAAGCCGTTGGCGACTTCGTGCACGGTGCCGTCGCCGCCCGCCGCCGCCACAATGGTGAAGCCATCGCAGGCGGCATGTTTCGCCAATTCAATGGCGTGACCGGGCTTGGAAGTCGGCTGAAAAATGACGTTTGCGCCCCAGCTTTGGCGCAACTTCGCCAACCGCCTGGCAGCGCGATGCTTGCCCGCGGCGGGATTGAAGATCACGCACAATTCGGTATTGGCCATGGTTGAAGAACGGATGCGCAGATTTCGCCGATTGCGCAGATAAGAATGTAAGCCAAAGCCCTTGAGAAACATACCGCGCATTCACGGGTCAGCAACAGGCCTGGTTCAAAAACGCGCGGTTGAGGGTGCCAAGCGACTGTGCAATCGACTGGGCCATTTGGCCCCCTCGTGCATTGTCGCGTCCGTAGCGTAACTGCTGACCTGGAAAACGGTTATGGCTGCCAATTTCGCGACTATACCACAATGCCACGATACTCCACACACACATGTT
>Ga0080064_1004149_pt1 | contig 19150 bp, 16 predicted proteins | sample Subgrocontami54m_FD_69260 | JGI IMG/M metagenome (GOLD analysis project Ga0080064, IMG submission 69260) | Subsurface groundwater microbial communities from S. Glens Falls, New York, USA - GMW46 contaminated, 5.4 m (SPADES assembly) (version 2) ...
CTCATCCTCCTCCTCTACACTCGATGGCCGCAGTGGCGGCCGAGTTTGATCATCATCATCATCAAGAACACCATTAATGTTGGTTATAGCTGTAGAATATCGGAGACTCTATTTAAAATAAGGAACGATGGTTGAATTGTGTTGCAGGCTGGAGGAGTCTGCGAGACGGCCGATAACGAATCCATTTAAGCCATTGTGCGACATCGCCTTCGCGGTCTACAGAGTTCTGACGACGAACCCAGTAGATCTGAACACAGTGAATACAGACGAGAACTCGAACAAGATGAATTCAGAGAATGCGAACTCCCAGAATGCAGAGAATCTATTGGAGGCTGTTGCGCACTCGAAAAATTATTGTGGCATCTTCGTGACGGCGGACTGCGTTCTCGAGAGCGGCAGCTACACGATCGTCCCTCTCTCTCTTTCAGACACTTCTATTCAAAATGTGAATTTTCCTTTCCAAATTAAATCCGCACTCATACATATTCATTTAATGCATTCTTATGTTGTCTGTTTAATATAGTAGTTCTTCACTCAACTAATGAAAGAGCGGCATAATTGAAAGCGGCATCATTGAAAACAGGGCTGAGCGAAGAGAAGTGCCGAAAGTTCGTTCTCACTGTTCACTCCTCGAAGGTCGTTATCGCAAGTCAGAAGTCGGTCACTCGCGACTGTTTCCTCGCAGACTCATTGATTCTTCTGGCGATGAAATTTGGTTTATTGAGAAAGGTATATGATCACTTCTCTAGCATTTTCCTACTTTTAATTAATTAATACATACCAGGATAGTATCAATAATTTAGAATATTAGTTATTAGTTACAGTATTTAAGTGAACAATACTGAATAAATTGTGACACCTGTAGAAGAAGGAGTCTGTGACCATCTATGAATTATATCACGGATACGGTGAAGGAGCGATCCTCGTTGCAGAGAATTCACACGCAGAAAAATCATTCATAGTCGACCTGGACCTCTCCGGCTCTACGAACCTGAACGCGATGCGACTGTCGCTGCGCACGTGCGACGTCGTCCCTCCGCTTCACAGGTCTTTCTTTCCTCAGAATTCTAAAATTATTATTTTCATTTATTATTTCAATATTCAAATTTTCTAGTTATTCTTGCCTTCGATTAAATCGGTTATTTTGGTCCATTTTAAAATGAAATACTGTAAATAAAGGTAAATTTTTAAAATGTAATTCTTAAGTAAAGTGCCTGAATTAAATATAAACTTATTAGATAGTTGATCGTCTCTGTTTATTTAAGCCAAGGGTCTTAATCCTCATCCGGTAAGCTCTTTCTGTACGCGTTATTGTTGTGAAGGCGATTCCTCACTGCCAAGTTGGTGGCTGGGGTCAATCTGACCCCAGGTTACCGGATGCGGGTTAAATAAGATGTTATCACACATTGTGTTCGTATTTATTCCCAAATATTTGGCCTCAAACCTTAAACCATATTCGCAAGTAGTGTATAAGTTTTTCAATTTGGAAATAAATTTATGAATTTTTTGTTTATCAGAAGAATCCAAAATCATTTTGATCCTGGTTTAATCCAATCGGTCACTACTCAAAGAGTAGTTGAAATATAATGCTTAAAATCTTATTGGTGTTGTGTTTGCTGAATGTGCTGTTTCGTCCGGAACCCGGCAAGGAGAGGAAATTTGTAGGTAGATGAAAGTGAAGGAAACAGAGCAGCAACACTCCCTCCAGATAGACGCCTCACAGAGCAGAAATTCGCGGTCTTCACAAAGTTACTCGACCGCCTGCCAGCGAAGAAGCCGGTGACCGCAGAGCAGCGTGTCGACCCGCCGATCGACTTGCCGCAGCTGAAACAGCTGCACGCGACCAGACCGATCGAGATCATATCTGCGCTCACAGCCACATCGACTGCAGCACTGTGAACAGCTTCACTCATTGAACTTATTATTTCGCAGATCCCACTCGTTGATCTTCTCTTTTTATTACCTTATTTCAAAAACAAGTTCATGTTTTTATTTTACATTATAGCTAGTTTTTCATAACTGTTAAGCACCATTGTTTACTTATCTAAAATGGAGAATTTTTCCATTTTAGCACACTCAACAAATTATTTTGTCAAGTTCTAACTTGACGAGACATTATTTTATAATATTTTGAAAGCATCTCTATTATATACTTGGGTTTCAAGTCATTTTTCAATGCATGCAAAAAGTTTCCAACTTCTTAGAGGTCCCACTCGGAGTCATTCATACTCAAAAATTATTCCAAGCAGATTTTTCGAATATCATTTGCTTTTTGAAGCTAAATTTCATCCGCGATCATTTTCTGCATCAGAGAGCAGACATGGTTTTGTATGAACAGTCGATTATCTTCGAAGGACTGTTTCAAGACATCTCGGCAAATGAGTACATAATCAGAACCAGCCAAATGAATGTCACCCGGCTAGAAAATGAATAAAACTCCGATATTTTATTAAAATTAGTTATTAAATAAGATGCTATAAATCTTAGCCTCCATGTGTAATTATTAAAGTTATTTCAATAGAATATCGGAATACTAAGCTGTACTTAATTTCTATAATTAGAAGAGTCGTATTAAGGCAAGTCTTAAAGAATTTTCATTTTTCATTCTTGTTATTCATACAATCTTAGACTAAATCAATGCAAGAGACACTGTTCGAATTACAAATTCCTCTGTTTGTGAATTGTTAAATTTGCCCAACTAGTCTGATATCTAGTAGATTTAAATCACATGAAAGCCGTCAAAAATCAAATGTGCATATTTTATTTTTAATTCGATATAAGTATGTTTTTGTGCTTATCGCTTTAATTTCACTATCTTTCTATGTTTATGAAAGTATTGTTCACGCCAGTTCACGCCCAGGTGGTTCACGCCCAGGCGAGTATAGGAGTGGTACGAATCAACGCTCGTTAGGCCAAATATCAAGTATTTGCTAGACGGTTTTAGAATGTGATGTTTGATAGAGACCCATGAGAGACTGAGAGCCATCAAGTTATTCTTTTGAAATACTTTCTCGTTACGCCGCTGGCTTCTGTTTTAGATTTGAAAATTTTCAAGTAGCCAATCTTTAATCATGCTACCGAGTTGCGAAAACAAGAGTTATTGTTGGTTTTTAATATAAATTTATATTCAGGACTTCAAGATGAGTCATCCGCACTTATTAGTTTTAATTAATTCGTTTACAAAAATTTTCATGATTTTAGGCCTAACGAGCGTTGATTTCCACCACCCCTATACTCGCCTGGTTCACGCCTTACCTGTGTTCACGCTTGTTCTACTGCCAGGCCTACTGCCACTGACCTGGTTCTACTGCAGGCAAGCAAAGGAGTTTACTTACTTGGTTCTATTAACCTTTTGTTCAATAACTCCAGTTAGGATAGAGTGTTGGTAGAGCTCATCTCTCGTTAAGCCTAAAATTCGAAATTTTTTGTTACAGAATTAATGACAAATAATGATTGACGAGGATTGTTAATCAAGAGATGATTATAGATTTGTATTAAAAGCCAACAATAACTCTTGTTTTCGCAAGCGGTAGCATGTTTTTCAATTTATGGAAAAATTTTCAAATTTGATGCTCGATCCTGCCCGAAATCGGAAAATATTTCATAGAAAAAAAAATATTTTATATACTGGGCAGACTTCAATAGGATATAGGGGGGTTGACAATCAAACACTTCATTTTTGACCAAACGAGCGTTGAGCCGTACCAACACTATATCCTACCTGCAATAACTCCACTGGTGTTCCAGGCAACGAAGCAACGCTCGTCAGGCCTAAAATCAAGTATTTGCTAGACATTGCCATTTTTGATAGAGCCTTATTAGTGTGTGAGAGCTATCACGTTACTTCTTTGAAATACGTTCTCGTTTTGGCAATGATTGTTGTTCTTTATTCAAAAATCTTCGCGCCGTTTTATAATCATGCTACCGATTTTCGAAAACAAGTATTATTGTTGGTTTTTAATATCGATTATATACATGACTTCATGAAGATTAATCCTCACTTATTATTTTTCATTAATTCGTTTACAAAAAAATTCGAGTTTTAGGCCTAACGATATTTGATTCTTACCACTCCTATACTTGCCTGCTGGTGTTCTTGGGCCGGTGTGGTGTAAAATTTGCGTTACGCGTAAAAAATGGTTACGCTTCAAAGAAACCGATTTTATTGCAAATTTATGCAATTTTAATCGTTATCTTTATTTATGATGAATTATCGTAGAGTTGTGATACAGCATTAATATCTTTTGAAAACTATCCCACTTTTGAGACAATATCGAATTTTTGTAAAGTTATTAATAGTATTATGTTTAATTATCTAGCATTTTATAAAAAGTTGGTATAATTTTCAATATTCAAAATAAAATTGAAAAGATTAAGAACTTAGTCATATTTCTAAATTTTCTTAAAATATGTTTCCGAAGTTATAATCAGAAGAGACTTCAATTATCATGCTTTTCGAGAAAAATGTTCAAATTTTCCTGGAATATCACAAAAAATTTACATTTTACATAAGAAAAATGGCGTTTCACAATTGGAATAATAATTTGGTCAAATTCACTCGTATTTGCACATAAGCCCTTATTTCCTTTTCAGCAGATATAGTTTTCCACTGTGTTCACATATTTCCTTTGAAGTGATAAGAAAATTTAATTAAATATAGCCTTCTCCTTTTGAAAATTAGTTTATAAAAAATGTTCTAGTTAAAAGGAATAATTTAGAATATTAAAGAATAGGTCCCATAATGGAAAGATACATGTAGAAGATTGTACTTTGCAATACAATATATCATTTGAATTCAGACATAGTGGTTTTCATCGATTTCAATGAAGTCTAGATCTATCTTAAAGTTGAACATTTTTTATCAAAAAGAGCATGATAATTGAAGTCTCTTCTGATTATCACTTCGGAAACATATTTTAAGTAAAATTTAGAAATACATGTATGACCAAGTTCTTAATCTTTTCAATTTTATTTAGGAAATTGAAATTATAGCAACTTTTTATAAAATGCTAGATAACTAAACATAATAATATTAATAACTTTACAAAAATTCGATATTGTCTAAAAAGTGGGATATGTTTTCAAATGATATTAATGCTATATCACAATCTCTATGATAATTCATCATAAATAAAGATAACGGTTAAAATTAGCATAAATTTGCAATAAAATCGGTTGCTTTGAAGCGTAACCACTTTTTACATGTAACGCAAATTCTACACTGTAAACATGTAAAATTTGCGTTAAGCTTAAAAAGGGTTACATTGTGTTTTATTACTAGATAAAACAAAATGTTTTGATGATTGACAGAAGCGTACCCGGTACTCTTTTTTACGCGTAACGCAAATTTTTCACCACACCGGCATCAATAGTTTGATTTTTATAATCTGATCTCCATGAGGGAGCAGCTCCTAATAATCTATGTGTGTGTATTAGGAAGATTACTATATTATACTCGTAATACATGGAATAGACTTAATAATTGTGTATAGCAACTTCTGAAAACGAACGAATAATGATTAGAATAAGCGTTTTTAAGAAGGTAACTAAAAATCTTTTATTTGATCTTTTTTAATCACTAGCCTAGAAGTTTATTAAATTTGCCTGTAAAAAAATTGTAGGATTTATTTTCATCCCCACCATTCAATTTTTTTTGGCACTACTAGTTTAATCGTAATTTTGTAATATAAAAAGAGTATCTTTTCAAATCATAATTGCATACCTTGCATCACTTTACGAGGGCTTCCTTCTTATTATATAGACGAAGTCAACAATTAAAGTATGATTCTAATGTTTATAGGAGCCTATCACCAATTCATTCTCTCAAGTTTTATGTCTCCATTTTAGAAATATCACCCTATGAATTTTTACAAGCGAAATTATCAAGCCTCAACGAAAGTAACCTATTTTCGCAATTTGATTTTGTAACAGTAACTTATACAGTTAATATTATTAAAACTGTTATGTCAACTAATTTTCTAACACTTCTTATTAAAATATTTCCACAAATTTTATGAAACCAAATTTGAATATTTTATTTCTCCTAGAAGTTTACACTATTAACTTTGGGCTGAACATTTTAGGTCCATGAGCCGCACGGACTGAAATTGGATTCCAGAGAGTATTACAAACCGAAAGAAATTCTTGATTTCAAAAAAAAACAAGTTAAAACGTTCATTTCACATGAAAGTTAGGGCTTCTCCCACCCCTCTCAACCCAATTTCAAAAATAATAAAAATTTACAAATTCTATCCTCTATCTAATGAGTTAATTATAGCCTATGATTAAGGCGTCAATTATATCGATGCCAAAAAGGTCGATATAACCTATATAATATACAGTTATTAAAAATATCAGGACAAGTATTTGATCTAATACAACCTGCTAATAGAAGTTTGTTCTTCAAAATAAAATCATCTTTTTACACGATATTTAAATTTTCTGAAAATTCGATACCGGTCACATTATCTATTTCTGTTTTCTTTTAGGTGATAATATATTAAATTTTAGAGAGAATTTAATATACTTATTTATTGACGAGCAACCTGGTAGCGTTATCTCCTATATTCCTTACCAAGAAGAGCCGAGAAAATCAGTGACAATGCAATATACAAATCGAATATTCTCAAATTGCGCCCTACCAATAGACCATCAAGTCTGGTGCTGTCCGAATTGTTCATTGAGAAACCATGAGAACTCAGTGTTTTGCAGGTGTGTCTCCAGAATAGCAGATCGTCGAGCCCGTGAAGCGACTCTCTACCCGAATCTGGAGAAGCTGCTGCAAACGATCGAGCGAGAGCCTCTGCCTTTCGAAAACAGAGCCCTCCCCGCGAGGAGTTCTCTGCGAGCGAACAGTCCCATTCAGCACGCGGGATACACACTCAGCTCTGCAGGCACAGTAGAGTCAGAAGGTACTCGATTCAGAGCAGACACAGGGGAGAGGGCCAGCAGAGAGCCCGTAGAGCAGTCGAAGGACGCATCCAGTCCCAGTTCGCAGGGAAACATCCCTGCGGGTTCATCTGCTTCCAATCCATCGAGCACAGCGATCGAACAGGTCGGTCCAGCCACTCCTCTTCACACAACAAGCAGCACTCGTCTACAAGTTGAGAAAGACTCGACAGAGAAGCAGGTGAAACCAGAGCGAGAAGTCTGTTCGTGCTGTCGGTGCTCTGCAGCCGCCTCGTGCAGTGCGGACATCTCACAGAGTGCGAGTAGAGCAGCTTCTGGCTACCCGCTCCTGCAGTCGAACGTCACTCCCGTGAAGGATTCACTTCCACTTCTCCACGAAGAGGCTGATCGAAAATACAGGGAGATTCGGGCATCATACGATCAGACAAGACACAGATATCGAGATGAAGAATTCCCACCGACCGACAAATCAATATTAGTATGCCAAGAAGAGACCGCCAAGGACAAGAAATATCCTAATTTTGACATCAGCGGGAAATTTGAGTGGATTCGACCAGAGCAAATACGCGAGCCCTCAAATTGGAACTACAAGGACTGGGCCGTGTTTAGAGAGAATCCACAGGCTTCTGATATAAAACAAGGAATTCTCGGTATCTGAGTTGCACTTCTCTCTTATCGGTTGACTAATTCGATTCATTTATGGCATTCTGAATTTGACAGAGTGAGCCACATGAGTGCAGTGAGTGAATTGTATGAATTGTGTTCATTGATAACGTGTCCCTCACTAGAAAAAATATTAATTTTATGTGTCCTGAAGGCGGCAGCTGGCTGCTGAGCGCTCTCGCCGCCCTCGCCGACCAGCCGGAGCTGTTGCTGAGAGTCTTCCTGCGCGACGCGACCGCTGAAGGACTCTGCCTTCTCCGGCTCTGCTGGAACGGCTGCTGGACCCTCGTCTTCCGCCACTCCATTCTTCACCTCCCACTTCTCATCACAGTCAGTAGGCAGCTACACACATGAGGCACATGAATCAGTTCTTCTGGACATCCATCTCTCTGCAGGTGACTGTCGACACGCTGCTGCCGGCCAAACGGGGGTACTGTCTGGTCTTTGCGAAGGCCCCTCCAAAGCAGGTCTCCACACTGTCTATTTACTGATCTCCCTTTTGCAATTTATTTCATTTTCTTCCCTACAGCTAAAGATCTTTTCTAGATCTTCCCTAGAGCTTTGCATTTATTTTCAATAGATGTGGGGCGCCCTCCTGGAGAAGGCATTTGCAAAGTTATACGGCTCGTATTTTTCGTTAAAGTGGGAAGGTTGTATTGGAGGGAGCGCAGAGGCACTATCAACACTGACAGGCATGACTCATTGTGCTTATTTCCAAGCTGTTTCAACTTTCATAAAAACGCTTACTATTATCGTGCCTGTTCGGTAGATGACAAGTTTATTTGTGTTTTTATTTTGTGGTGTCCTATAGATAAACGAAAATTTCCTTTCCATTTCTACATTTAATGCGAAACCATTAATATCTTTTAAGTAGCGTTCTTTATTCTGAAATCTGATTAATACTCACTCTGATTACTCATTCTTGGCAATTTTCGGTTTCTGCTTATTGTTTCAGCCAGTTTCTCTATTTGATTTTTTAGTTATTCCTTTATATCATTCTATCATTTTGTCTTAAATAATATGCCTAATTAGTTTCATTAAGCATACAGTTATTTAAAACTACAAATTTTGTATTTTCCTTGAAAAAAAATAATTAGATTCACGAAACCTTCCATTTTGCTCCATTTTATTTAGTTTTTATATCGAACAGTTGTTTCTAATCGTTTCATTTACAATCTTTTTTGAACCCATTTTCCCATAAGCACGATGTACATGGTTCATTGGATACTAATTATCAGATGAAAATCTATAATGAAAAAGATGTCAGATGAATGTTGGATTCGGATTATCGTCAATGTTAAGAATCCATGGAATAAGATATGAAAGCAACATATTGAACAGGTTACCCGAGTGAGCGAATATACCTGGCAAGTGCGAAAGGGAGGCGAGGAGTGAAGAAGGCAGAGGAGGGAAGTGTGTTGTCTCGTTGGGGAGTGTGGCGACGAGTGACAAGTGGCGCGCGCGCAGAGAGTGCAGAGAGGGAGAGGGTCTGGCAGAGACTGCTGGACGCGAATCGGAGTGGGTTCCTGCTCTGTGCAGCCACCGGTAGACAGCTCTCTGATGAGCTGAATTCAGAGTTCGCGAAGGTTCACTTGCCTCCACACCACACCTTCTCCCTTCACAAAGTGCTCCTTTTCAAAACTCGCAAATTCTCTACTGTCAGGTACGTACTTTCTATTTTAGTTTTAATTATTTCCGTTATTTAGTTGTTTTTCCCACTCACTCTTCAATCCACTATCAAAATCCTTCAACGATATCATGATATGAGTAACTAAAAGCAGACATTCATTCCATATTTTTTACTTCAGTAATGCCATTAATTACTATTCTCAATCCTCGAACGAACTCCGATTCAGAAAATGTTGAAGTTTAATTCTTTTACGCAACAACCAGAAACTATCAAAAGGAATAACAATTCTTCCTCTAGATTCTTTACTCAGCATTGACTCATCCTCAGACTATTCTGCTTCCGTGCAAGAAATTTAAAAATATCTATTTCTGTACATCTATGAGTAGATTATTACAACTGCGTAATCCGCTCGGAGATCCAACTTGGAATGGCCGGTGGAGTTGCCAATCTGAATTGTGGGCCAAAATGCGAATCGAAAATCGTTTGCAAATGAATCAGAACGAATCAGAAGGCTACTTCTGGATGTGTTTTGATGATTTCTTGACGTACTTTGACAGGTACTTTCACTTTTCGTTCCGTATCTGTACAGTTCGTTAATAATTAATTTAACAAAGCATTTTATTAAGTACTTACCTAAGCCACTGTACAACGTAGCAATACAAAGCACCGTACTGTTCAAATAAGCAGAAGAAATGAAACCGTTTGAACTGAACAGAATAGACATCTGCAGAGTGAGAAAGGATTGGCGCGAGTATCGAGTGCCCGGAGTGCTGCAGCTCTGTTCGAAGCCGCCGATCGTTGTCACAAAACTTCAAGTTACTGAGCCTACTGAAGTTGAAATCACCCTCTTCAAACAGAGTCGGTACTCTTTTCGCATGCATTTTACTTTCTTAACTAATGCACATATCTTTTAACGTATATGAGCCTCGAGCTTGCATAAGTCCCAAATGCACCGAATAGTACCATCTGTGTGCACACTTTATACACCTGTTGTACAACGAGCATTTTCGTTCTAACACTGATACTTAATAAATACACACACATTAGATTTTTAATATTAATACACAACAATTAATTAAGTATCCCAAATCGCCTACTACTTTTATTTTTATTAAATTTTTCAATGAAAATTGCTCTTTTGCAGTTGCAAGAAGAGATTCGCACGGACATGGGTGGCCCTAGGGCTGAACGAGTCAAAACTGGAAGAAATTATACCACAAATGAATCAAGGCCACCTGAATAAACCAAAATTTAGACTTAAAGTATCATAAAATTTAAGATAATTTTTAAATCTTTTAAGGCTGATTCTTCGTCTTTTACCCATTTTTCTTTTACCCGTTTTGGCATATTCCTATTAGCTATTATTATTTTCATGATATGTGAACCTATTGCCAAATTTTTTCTTGTACTAACTAGATTTCAATCCAAATACATCTCAAAGGGCCGAATGGGCCGAGGCTTTTTGCTGGAGGGGCCGGCCAAAAGTTCGGCCAGATTGCATCGCCAATTGCAAGCATTAAAACAAAATTAAGCCATACGTTCTGAATAAATTAATCCAATTTTGAGCGTATACCTATTGTTGTTTTGATTGAATAGGATACGACACAAAACTAAGCCTACGAATGGATCTGATTTGACAGAATAGTGAAGTCGGCACGCGACGAGGGCGAGCGCTCGCACGACGCCGTTGTTGTGTACAGCGGCACTCCCGATCTTCTCGGAGAGCCGGTCGCACACTCGAAGTACAGCGTGAGCGCGCAGACAGTCGTTCGATGCGCACTCGAAAAGGGCGAGTACACGGTCGTCTCGCTCGCCTTCAACCGCTTCCACTCACTGGGTCTCTTCTGCATTCATTATTGGCTCTTTATTTACTCTTCATTTTTCATTCTTAAAGCCCAAAGAATAGAAAAAGCAGCTTTTTAAAATTCGATTTCTCATAATCATTTATTTTTAAATCATAAGAAGTAATTGCTTGCTAAGCAAACATTCTACAAATAGATTTATCATTTGTATTTTCTCTCCAAAACATATAGCAAAAATTGTGAATTTGAAATTAGAAAAAATGAAATTTTAATTGCAAATTACAACACGCATAAATATTATAGCATTCGTTGTTTTAGTATTAATATAGACATGTAAAATTTTTATATATGATGCTAACCTTACCATTAGGAGGCACAACTGATAATTTCTTCGATAAATTCATTTTTCGTTTAGGAGTTATCGAAGAGGACTTTCCAAACACTGTGCTTGCAATACATTCATCGAAAGCAATTCAAGTGAACAAGTATACGGTTATGGCACACTTCTTCCACGCAGATGCCTTAATTTCGCTTGCAAAACACAGAGGAAGACGCAGCAAGGCAAGTTTTAATGCAACTATTTTCCTTTCGAACACCACTTTTTGCGCGGTTCAACTTCAGTCGTTGCCATAAAATATATACACATCTTACTTGAGCAGGTTCCCAAAAAAATCACCAAATCTTGAAACACCGTGTTATGTAAATTAGAAATGACTTGCGAAATCGAAATTCTATCATTATTGAATAAATCAGAGATTATTGGTTATTCTTGGACACGTAGAGTTGGAAATCTTCATCACTGAGCTAACCATCATCATTCATCAGATCATTTCATTAAATTACTAATTTTCCCCAACCCAATTAAATAGAGCAATTCTCTAGATAAGATTTGGTAATTTGACCGAGACATCAGCTTATAAATGTCTTTATTATTTTGACAACAAATGAGATTTGAATAATTAAATTGCAAAAATGAGAATAAGTTGTACTTCAAACATCTGTAGTGGACAAAGAGAAACGCGATTTTTTATGAAATAATAAACTGGCCCGGGTTCGGTGTGATCGTTGTGGCAGAGAACAGGGACAGGAGCAGGTCGCTGCTGGTCGAATGCGATGCGAGAAATACAAAGTACATGAACAGCACCCGACTGGCGATGCGCACGTTCGACATCGTTCCTCCTCGACACAGGTTCCCTACTCTTATTCGATTCATTTCACTCATCTATCATATATGTACCTTAGATTTTTCTTAGAGCATTTAAAAATTGTTTAATCTGTGCAAAATGATCCATTAATTATTAATAGTCAAGAATTTACTCCTAAAATTTTCTAGAAATAGCCTGATATTGCGTGATTATTCAACCGTTTCGAAAATGGATGCCAAAAATAGGAGTGAAAAGCTTTAAATAGCTAACCCACAGAATACTGTCATTTAACTAAATGGGTTCCCACGGTCTGAAAATTTTAAAAATTTGTCCAAAGTTCAAATAGAAATATTAAGCAAATATCCTTATGAATTGGCAACTAGAAAGTTTAATATGGCTCAAACTTCGACAGGAACGGCACAATTTTTATTACGGTTAACTTGAAAGTGAAAAATAAATTTAATTTTGATGATAAGTAGAAAAAATTGCTCATTATATAGCAATATTGTAATAATAAAGATGAGAGTGTACAATGTAAAGCAGTCAGATTAACAATTATAAAATTGGTAATTCTTTCATGTTTTATATAATGAAATTGTACGTTGATCTGTGCAGACAAGTGCTGAACGTGTTGAGTGGAGCGGCTGCTGGACGCGCTCGTCTCAGTTACAGTCTGCGCTGCGATAGTAGAGAGGCTGCGCAACTCCCTTCTGAGTGGCACCTCTCTCTGCCTGAACTGGAGTCCGTCCCTCTGGAGAGCCGCAGCTCGCAGATGCGCCTCGCACACGACCCGGCCATCGACTTCGAGGAGCTCATCGATCTCCATCTGCCTCGACCCTTCTAGATTTCTTTGCTACATATTATTCATTATTGCTTCTCACTTCGACATTTGGTCTTATTTATTATTCTGTGCATACATACTTCTTCATTTTTTCTTTTATTTCTTTGAGTTATTCTACGTGATTCTTTGGACCTGAACTTCCTATAATAACCCCAAGTCGAAAAGGAAAATAGGAAATATGGAAAAATCCTCTTCAGATGGTAATTTCATATTAATAAACAAAATTTTTAATTCTGTTGCTACCTAAAATAAACAGATGTCCTAATAGTTTTTGTCTTCTCCATCTCTGGTCTTGCTCTAGTGGGAGTTATTTGCGATTTGAGATAATCCTGCATACTCTGAATCATAGAATTAATTTTTCCTATGGAACATACTCGAGTTTTCGACTAATCAGCCTTTCTCAATTTTTGCCAGATTTTTCACTGTAGAGTTCGTAACTTGCATATCAGTCTCGAGATGACTTTCTCCGCACTCGGCGACTGACAACTTGTTCCTTCTGCTCTCTTTCCGGATCTTTTCTCTTCATCATGAATTCTTTTCACATCTGAACTTTCAAAATCTGCACGTTCAACGACTACTTGCCTTCATTCGTTGCCGTCGTTTTCGCGCAACCTGTTTAAAACCAATTCAATACACACAGTTTGACTTCCATTAAACTATCCTCTAAATGATAGTTTGAGGCTCCGGCCACAATGAATTTGCATTTTACAACAGGAATATGCGCTTCATAAAAGATTATAGACCACGTTCATACTGATCTTTATATTTTTTTGCCAGGCAAGACATTTAAAGGCTGAGCATTTCACTTGACTAGAAGAGTGATCTCAATTGATATACTAGTAATTGATGGATTGAAAGCATTGTTTCGAAGCAACAGGAGCTGGAATTGAGGAAAGTATTATTAATGATTTGTCTACTGAGGCTTGCAGCCTACGATAGAAAACTACGATTCTGAAAGAAATCGATGGTAAATAAGTACTTGACACAATATTTGGCATAATATTATATTGAAAAATTCAAATTTTGGTCAAAATTATTATTAGAAAAATCTATTGACTCTCAAAAATGGATCTCTAGCCAATATCGAATGTGCTGATTCTTAATAAAACTACGGGGAACCTGAGTTCACAAAGCCCCCAGACTCTCCTCAGTAGTAGTCAGGAGTGATACAATCAAGAATGTGTTGTAGCCCCGTCAGTAAGAGTGCGCCGCGATCTGGAAGAGCTAATACCAGGCAGTTCATAGGCTATAGTTCAGGATACAAATTACAAAATTATGATTGGATTTTTCATTCAGTAAACATTTACCAAAGCTCTCATAGATTAAAAAGGTGTCAAAACGTTTAAGATAGTTCTGCAGCTGGAGATATGCGTATCAATAATAAGTATATAACTTAACAGGGTTTGAGCTGCATTCAACCTCTGACGTCTCTTTCGGGAAAAGACCGGCGTGGACAGCAATTGGAAATCGGTTCTGACGAATAGATCAATTTGCATTCTTGAAATACAGAAAAAAAAGCTCAACAGGAAAATCAACCTTCCAACTTCAAAACGCACAATTGACAAATTCTCTAATCGGAAAATTTGAGGAAAAATGAAAGAATATACAGAGAATAAAATTAATAATTCAGGAAGTGAAATCTGTTTATGAAAGGATCATATGAGCAAATGATATCATATAAAATTCAACTGATTTTTTATTTTTGTACATTTTTAAGTTCTACTTTGTATCAAAAGATGCGTCTAGTAGATCTTGTATATCTTTTACATCTTTAACAATGAACTCATATATAATGCCTTTTCACTCGTACCAAGGAGTGCCAAGTGCTGCTTTGGCCGGGCCAATAATTTTTACGGAATAACTAAACCTTTCTTCCAGATAATTTCATTATATTTGCACATCCTATTTTATTGAAATTTGTTTTTGGAAAAGCAGTGAAATGTCTTTTCAGGTTTGCAAAATCTTCTATTTTATATTCCTTTTGTTTCTATAATGACATAAACAAAATATAATTTCCAATTAATGAAATATGGTGCTTCTGAAGGTACGCTTCGAAATGGCCGCGAAGAGAGATGGCAGCAGGAGGGAGGAGAGGGTTTCTGTAGGCGGCAGCAGTAGGCAAATCGGACTGAACGGGGCCGCTGAACTGTCGGCTGCTGCGAGTCACTCGAAGAGGGACAGCGACGGCAGAGAGTTACAGCAGAGCGGTCGGGCAGCGCAGACCTCGAATGGGTCGCAGGCGGCCGTTCTGATGAACACTCTGCTGGAAAACGAGCGGTCGACTGCCTTCGAGGACCGCGAGCGGATACTCGCAGACTGCAGACAGAAGAGGCACCAGTTCGAGGACGAACACTTTCCAGCCAGCGACCTCTCCTTCTTCGGACAGAGTGGCAGGCGCCCTGAAATGAAGTATGTTCTGGACGAGCGAATTGTGGAGGTTTTCTGGTTTCGCCCAGAAGAGATCCCTTCACGCGATAACGGAGAGTACAGCGAGTTGGTTCTCTTCAGTGGCGCTCCGTCTGCCAGAGACGTTCAACAGGGACAACTCGGTTTCCTGCTCTGTTCATCTTACAATTGATTACTATTTTCTGATCTTTTAGCATTCAGGTTGAATTTCGAGTGTGACCTCAATGAACGCAGGTGACTGCTGGCTGGTGAGTGCGGTGGCTCTGCTGGCAGAGCATCCGGATCTGGTGAATCGAGTGTTCGTAGAGAGGCACTTCTGTCCGCAGGGCGTCTACCAGCTGCGACTCTTCAGAGACGGTCGCAGGCAGATCGTATTCACTCTGATATTTTAAGAACATATCACTTCTCTCTGGCTCGACGGGACCTGTATTCACTATAATTGATCAGGCGGAGGTCCCCTACAGGGGCTACATACCCACAAGCAACAGGTTATTCGCTACTTGTTTATTGTTTTTACCTATTTAGTCTTTATTCTTTTCTTCCTTTTATATCTGCATCTTTACAAATTCCATCCTTTCCCTAATAATTTAGACTAGTGAAATTAAAGGACCCAAACAAAGAATCAACTTGGAAGGGTTATTGGAAAAACACATCGATGTATTGGAAACAAGTCATTCAAAGTAATAAATATAGAGCTGCAAATGAAACCAGCGACACTTTCTGGATTTGCCTTGAAGATCTAATGAAATATTTTTCCTGGTACATATTTTATGTGAAAGGATCTTTAGTTGCTAATTTTCTATACTGCAAAATTTTAGATTTCTTTGTGAGCAGAAAACTAAAACCAATGAAATGTCTTCAGTATCGAGGTGTGAAAAGTGCGCCTCGTGCCCCTCTCCGAGTGGCACGTTGTACGTCTCGACGGTGCGCTCAGACCGCTCTCAATGGGCCCCACGGAGGTCACGTCCTCACAGTCAACGAACGAACGCACCTCGAAATCGCTCTCTTCCAATAAACTCACAGGTCTCCTGAATCGCTTCTTTTCCTGCTCTCTATTTGTTTTGGCTTATTTAAATTCTTTTTCTATACCTAAAAGATTTAAATCTTATAAGAGGATATTCAGGAAGCCAAGTCTGCCCGTCTCAAGTTCTAGAAGACCAATTCGATTTATTAATCCAGGCTGAAGCATTTAAACTCTCTTTGCTCTAACTCACAATAATCATTTTCAATATATTTTAATCTAATGAGTAGAAAATGTAGCAAATTTTTTAGTTGTTTAATCGAATAGAAAATATACCTATTCTGGGTGTCAAGTGCCTCTTCTGACTTGAAAGTCTATTTAAATCACTGTTCCATATTTTTCTCACAGAAGATTGCATTGACGTTTTATGGGCAGGCAATAAATTTTTTAATAAAATATTTGAAAGAGAAAGAACCTGTGCAAACTTTCTCGATTTGTGCCCATTTATATTAAAGAAATAAAATAATGTTTTACACAAACTAGGAGCCACAGACCGGTTTCAGATTGCATTGCTCTAGCAAAGATTTTAATTAGAAGACTTATATTCCCAAACTTGGGCTTTCCATAAGAATTTAGAAAAATAAATAAAATTTTAGATTATCTTTAAATCAATGTTGGAAATATAATTTAAAATGACAATAATAAATTATTCTTTGCCTACTGTTGTTAATGAAATTAGAAATTATCAGATAGGCCGATAATGGTCCTGATTACAGTCTTGTGTTCATAAAATTAGGTAAATAAAGTTAAATATAGTACTATAAAGTTCTACAAAAGCTGAAAGTTAGAGAAATATTGCAAAAGAATTGTGATCGTTTCAAATCAAATCAGAAGAATTGTGATCTATCCGTATTATCGTTAAAATGTGAAATGATGATATGCTAGAATAGAATCAAAAATATTTATTAAAATAATCCAGGATGTGTGCTGCTTTCTTCTCTCCCTTATAACTTTGAAAAACCCTCCAAACTCTCTAAAACTTTGGAAAAGTAATTTTCCTCTGGAGTTTGCTAGAATTTTTAAATTTATTTTATTTTTATTTTTCTAAGATGGTTATGAAAATTATAGGACGGGCAGGTCCCTGGGAGGAAATGTCTGTCGTCCCAAGGGCCGACTGAGCATTTTCCTTTATCTAGTTCGGGTGGCACAGGGCTGAGTTGAAGTATCAAAGAATTTCTATTTGGAAGCAGGGATATCAGAATTTTTAGAAAGCCTTTTAAAAATTTGAAAACCAAAATTCTACTTTTTAAGTTATATGTGTTTGTTTTCATTATCTCTTGGGTTCAAGGGAGCATGTCTCCGGTTGGTGGTGAAGGAGTCGTGGGGCCACTTGCCGTGGGGTTCGGCTGTCCTGCCGGAGAGGAAGCCGCACTGGATTCGCTGGAAGGCGGGCGGGTGGCTGCAGCTGCTGGAGAGGGTCGCTGCCGACCGGCAGGCAGTGAGCTGGGGACGGCTCGTCGGCTGCGTCGCTCGCTCATCCTCCTCTGCACTCGATGGCCGCGGTGGAGGCCGAGTTTGATCATCTTTGATCATCATTAATAAAAACTTGAAAGGAACCCTTACAAATGTTCACTCCTCGCTTCAGTTCAGCTCTTTATGCTAGTTCTCGGAATTGAATTTGCCTGATAATATTTTCTTTCCGATTTTGATATCATAAAATATAAAACAATTATTTAATGTAAAAATATTTAAGAATTTGACATTTAAGAAATTATAGCAAATGTTAAATTTGAAAATTCCCTTGTCACAGTTTTCTTAAAAATTTTAATTTAAGATTTTTCCATTTAACTGCAACTTGATAGTTTCAACATGTGTATTACAGCTCAAGCTTCAAAAACGGGCAGATCAACTGTTCTTGCAGCCATTTGAGCACTTTCTTAAAGAAATCTATTCAAATCTTGTCAAACTGGACGAAGATCGCATTTTCACTAACGATTCGGTGTGCATTTTATATATACAAGTCAGCGACAAATTATTGCACCCCCTTTTTGATTCGCATGGGTAATCATAGACATTCTTGAGCAATACTCAAATAATTATAAAATTTCTCTTAAATTCTAGTCCTTAGAATGCAGTTTCCTTGTTAGTCAAATATTTCTTTTAGAAAACTTGTCAAATAATTTTAGTCCCCAAAGTAGCAAAGTCTCAAATCTTTAGGGGATGCAATTTTTTGTCGTTGATTGTATATTTCACATATGATTTAGGAAATTTTCTTATGCAAGCTAAGAAAATTAAAATTATAAGTTCTTTGTGTAAATAAACATTTCTCCTTTCGATTCCCCTCAGGATCCCAACATTATTCCCTCAGGTTCGAAATTACTTATTTTGGATGACTTTTTGAGATTCAACAAAGTCAATCAAAAAAGTCATAAAAGCCGTCAAAAACTCAAAAGTTTTAACTTTATAAAAATTTGCGAAATTATTAAAAAAAATTCAAAAATCAATCAAAATTCAAGAAGAAAAATGGCTAAATATAAAGAAAGTTTCTCAACATGCAAGCTGAAAGATAAAAACTTCAATTCATTCGATGAATTCAATTATATGCATAAAAAAGTTAAAAAATAGATCAAATATCGTATCAATTTTTAATTTAACATAAAATTTTAGAGAAGAAACAAAATTTGCTTAGGGTCGAAAAAATGTAGAAGTCATAAAAGTACAAAACGTCAGTGAGTGACTTTTTGCAAAACATTGACTACCTACCCTGCGATTCTGCACACTCCATTCTAATTT